>Ga0068858_100002444_pt1 | contig 18774 bp, 17 predicted proteins | sample KBSSwiS12_FD_66589 | JGI IMG/M metagenome (GOLD analysis project Ga0068858, IMG submission 66589) | Switchgrass rhizosphere microbial communities from Kellogg Biological Station, Michigan, USA - KBS Switchgrass S1-2 | ecosystem: Host-associated > Plants > Roots > Rhizosphere > Soil ...
GCGCGAGGACGGCTACGAGACCATCATGGTCAACTGCAACCCCGAGACCGTGTCGACCGACTACGACACCTCCGACCGCCTCTACTTCGAGCCGGTGACGCTCGAGGACGTGCTCGAGATCGTCGCCAAGGAAAAGCCGGTCGGGGTGATCGTCCAGTACGGCGGGCAGACGCCGCTCAAGCTCGCGCTCGAGCTCGAGAAGGCCGGGGTGCCCATCGTCGGCACCTCGCCCGATTCGATCGACATCGCCGAGGACCGCGAGCGCTTCCAGAAGCTGCTTCACGAGCTCGGCCTGAAGCAGCCGCCGAATCGCACCGCGCGCACCGAGGAACAGGCGCTTCTGCTCGCCCAGGAGATCGGCTACCCGCTGGTGGTGCGGCCCAGCTACGTGCTCGGCGGTCGGGCGATGGAGATCGTCCACGGCGACAAGGACCTCGAGCGCTACATGCGCGAGGCGGTCAAGGTGAGCGAGAAGTCGCCGGTGTTGCTCGACCGCTTCCTCGACGACGCGATCGAGGTCGACGTCGACTGCATCAGCGACGGCGAGGAAGTGATGATCGGCGGGATCATGGAGCACGTCGAGCAGGCGGGCATCCATTCCGGCGACTCGGCCTGCTCCCTGCCGCCGTACTCGCTGCCCAAGCGGCTGCAGGACGAGATGCGCCGGCAGACCACGCTGATGGCCAAGGCGCTCAACGTCGTCGGCCTGATGAACGTGCAGTTCGCGATCCAGGGCGACATCGGCGGCGACGGCAGCCAGGCCGTCGTCTATGTGCTCGAGGTGAACCCGCGGGCGTCGCGAACCGTGCCCTTCGTCTCCAAGGCCACGGCCCAGCCGCTGGCCAAGATCGCTGCCCGCTGCATGGTCGGGCAGAAGCTCTCCGGCCAGCCGTTGGTGCGGGGCGAGGTGATCCCGGACTACTTCTCCGTCAAGGAGGCGGTGTTCCCGTTCAACAAGTTCCCCGGCGTCGACCCGATCCTCGGCCCGGAGATGCGCTCCACCGGCGAGGTGATGGGCGTCGGCCGGAGCTTCGGCGAGGCGATGCTGAAGAGCCAGCTCGGCGCCGGCTCGCGCCTGCCGACCCAGGGCACGGTCTGCATCACCGTGAAGAACAGCGACAAGCCGCGCGCGGCCGCGGTGGCACGCGAGCTGCACGCGCTCGGCTTCCAGCTGGTGGCGACCCGCGGCACCGCGGCGGCGATCACCGAGGCGGGCGTGCCGGTGCGCGCCGTCAACAAGGTCAAGGACGGGCGTCCGCACATCGTCGACATGCTGAAGGCGAGGGAGATCCAGCTCGTCTTCACCACCGTCGACGAAACCCGGACGGCGATCGCCGATTCGCGCCACATCCGCCAGGCGGCGCTGGCCCATCGGGTGACCTACTACACCAGCATGGCCGGCTGCGAGGCGGCGGTCGAGGGCATGAAGCATCGCGACGACCTGGCCGTGATGTCTTTGCAGGAACTGCACGCCGAACTGCACTAGACTGATCGCATCCCAGCGCCGCCGCCGGAAGCTTCCGCGGCGGCTTTGTTTTTGTTCCCCGAGGTTCCAAGAAGATGGCCACGATTCCGCTCACCCGCCGCGGTGCCGACAAACTGAAGGAAGAGCTGGCACGGCTCAAGTCGGTCGAGCGCCACGCCGTGATCCAGGCGATCAGCGAGGCGCGCGCCCAGGGAGACCTCTCGGAGAACGCCGAATACGAGGCGGCCAAGGACAAGCAGGGCTTCATCGAGGGCCGCATCCTGGAGATCGAGGGCAAGCTCGCCGCCGCCCAGATCATCGATCCGTCGACGCTCGATGCCGAGGGCCGGGTGGTGTTCGGCTCGACCGTCGACCTGGAGGAAGAGGAAACGGGCGCGAAGGTCACCTACCAGATCGTTGGCGACGACGAGGCCGACCTGAAGCTCGGCCTGATCTCGATCAGCTCGCCGATCGCCCGGGCCCTGATCGGCAAGACCGCCGGCGACATCGCCGAGGTCCAGGCTCCGAGCGGACCGAAGAGCTACGAGATCATGGCCGTCCGCTACGCGTGAAGGCGGGGCTGCCGGGCCGCGTCGGCGCCTGGCTGGCGGGCGTGTGGGCGGGCGTGATGCTCGGCATCGGCGGCATCGCCGCGTCGACCCTGTTCCAGCTCCTGCCGCGGGCCGAGGCGGGCCGGATTGCCGGGCGGCTGTTCTCCCTGGAAGCGACGGCAGGGGTATGCATTGGCGCCGTGCTGGTGCTCGTCGCCCTGCAGCTCGGACGCGATCGGGCCGAACGCGGCCGCGGCTCGCGCTTCGGCGTCGAGCTCGTCCTGGCGCTGGGCGCGGTCGGCTGCATCGTCGCCGGCCACTACGCCCTGCTGCCGATGCTGGAAGCCGCGCGCGCCGGGCAGGGGAGCCTCTCCTTCGGCGCCTTGCACGCCCTGTCCTCGGGGTTCTTCGTGCTTCGGCTGGCACTTGTGGCCGCGCTGGCCTGGCGCCTCACGGCACCGCCGCCGGCCTGACGCTCAGCCCTGCTGCAGCTTCTTGACGCTGGTGGCGCGCTTTCGGGCGCGCTTCAGCTCGCCGCCGGCCGCAAGGCGCATATTGCCCAGGACCTTGACCTTCTTGACCTGCGGCCGGTGGTTGCCGCTCTTCGAGAACTTCAGGACCTTGACGACCTTCGGCCCGGGCATCCGGTCTTCGCGCTCGGTCTTCTCCTTCGGCCGGGGCTCGCGCCAGAAGACCAGGAGCTTGCCGATGTGCTGCACCGGCGCCGCGTCGAGCGCTGCGCTCAGCTCGCCGAACAGCGCCTCGCGGGCGGCGCGGTCGTCGGAGAACACCCGCACCTTGACCAGGCCGTGGACGCCGAGCGCCGTGTCGAGCTCGCGCCTTACGGCCTCGGTGGCGCCGTCGGCGCCGATGGCGACCACCGGGTTGAGGTGATGAGCATCGGCGCGCTTCTGCTTGCGCTCGGCGGGGGAGAGGAGAAGGGCAGTCACGCCCCTATTATCGGTGCGAGGAAGGCGAGGACGATGGCGACAGCGCGCAAGGGCAAGAAGCTGAACAAGGCGTGGCTGCACGATCACCTGACGGATCCCTATGTAAAGCAGGCGCAGCGGGAGGGCTTTCGAGCCCGCGCCGCCTACAAGCTGAAGGAGATCGACGAGCAGCTGCACCTGTTGCGGCCGGGCCAGTTCGTCGTCGACCTGGGCGCCGTGCCTGGGGCCTGGAGCCAGTACGTACGGCGCAAGTTCGGGCGCGGAGCCGCCGTCGGCGCCGACGAGGCCGGCCCGCTCCAGGGCACGATCCTCGCGCTCGACCTCCTCGCGTTCGAGCCGATCGACGGCGTCGACTTCGTCCATGGCGACTTCCGCGAGCCCGAAGTCCTGGCCGCGCTGGAGGCGCGCCTGGGCGGGCGCAAGGTCGACGTCGTCCTCTCGGACATGGCGCCCAATCTCTCGGGCATCGCCGCGGCCGACGCCGCCCGGATGTCCGAGCTGGTGGAGCTGGCGATCGAGTTCGCCCGGGCCCACCTCGTGGCCGAGGGCGCCCTGGTTTGCAAACTGTTTCACGGCAGCGGCTACAGCCAGCTCGTGAAACGGTTCAAGGACGAGTTTCGGACCGTCAAGCCGATCAAACCCAAGGCCTCCCGGGCCAAATCCGCCGAAACCTTCGTCGTGGGTATTGGCCTCAAGCCGCGTGCATCCGGGTCGGATATTCACGCGTAGCCCTTATTTCCAGGGCGGTATACCGGACGCGCCCTGGGGTTGACTCGACTAAAATCGGCCGCAGATGCCGTGGGTAACGGCCAGGGGCTCGGCCGGGCCTTTCGCCCACCCCTTGAAATGGAGTCACGGTGAACAATCAATGGTTTTCCAAGGTCGCGGTCTGGCTGGTGATCGCACTGGTCCTTTTCACCGTTTTCAAGCAATTCGAGCGGACCGGGGCGCAAGGCGGGGCGATCGGATATTCCGATTTCCTGGAAGAGGTTCGCGGCAAGCGGGTCCGCAGCGTCACGCTGCAGGAAGGCCCGGGCGGCTCGACCGAGATCCGCGCCAAGACCAATGACGACAAGGAACTGCGCACCACCGCGACCTACCTCGATCGCGGCCTGGTCGGCGACCTGATCAACAACAACGTCAAGTTCGACGTCAAGCCGCGCGAGGAACCCTCGTTCCTGCTCTCGATCCTCGCTTCCTGGGGCCCGATCCTGCTCTTGATCGGCGTCTGGATCTACTTCATGCGGCAGATGCAGGGTGGCGGCAAGGGCGGCGCCTTCAGCTTCGGCAAGTCGAAGGCACGCATGCTCGACGAGGCCAACAACACAACCACCTTCGCCGACGTCGCCGGCTGCGACGAGGCCAAGGAGGAGGTCAAGGAGCTGGTCGACTTCCTCAAGGACCCGCAGAAGTTCCAGAAGCTCGGCGGCCGCATCCCCCGCGGCGTGCTCCTGGTCGGGCCTCCGGGCACCGGCAAGACGCTGCTCGCCAAGGCGATCGCCGGCGAGGCCAAGGTGCCGTTCTTCTCGATCTCGGGCTCCGACTTCGTCGAGATGTTCGTCGGCGTTGGCGCGGCGCGGGTGCGCGACATGTTCGAGCAGGCGAAGAAGAGCGCGCCCTGCATCATCTTCGTCGACGAGATCGACGCGGTCGGCCGCCATCGCGGCGCCGGCCTCGGCGGCGGCAACGACGAGCGCGAGCAGACGCTCAACCAGATGCTGGTCGAGATGGACGGCTTCGAGACCAACCTCGGCGTCATCGTCATGGCCGCGACCAACCGGCCGGACATCCTCGACCCGGCGCTGCTGCGTCCGGGCCGCTTCGACCGCCAGGTCTACGTGACCCTGCCCGACGTGCGCGGCCGCGAGCAGATCCTCAACGTGCACATGCGCAAGGTCCCGCTCGGCCAGGACGTGCGCGCCGACATCCTGGCGCGCGGCACACCCGGCTTCTCCGGCGCCGACCTGGCCAACCTCGTCAACGAATCGGCCCTGTTCGCCGCCCGCCGCAACGGCCGGGTGGTGGAGATGGTCGACTTCGAGAAGGCGAAGGACAAGATCATGATGGGCAGCGAGCGCAAGTCCATGGTCATGGACGAGGAAGAGCGCCGCAACACCGCGTACCACGAGTCGGGCCACGCCCTGGTCAGCTGCCTGCTGCCCAAGACCGACCCGATCCACAAGGTCACCATCATCCCGCGCGGCGGTGCGCTCGGCGTGACGATGACCCTGCCCGAAGGCGACCGCTACAGCACCGACAAGGTCCGCATGGAGAGCCGGATCGCGATGCTGTTCGGCGGCCGCATCGCCGAAGAGGTGTTCATGGACCAGATGACCACCGGCGCGAGCAGCGACTTCGAGCGCGCCACGCAGATGGCCCGCGACATGGTGATGCGCTACGGCATGAGCGAGGCGCTCGGGCCGATGGTCTATGCCGAGAACGAGGGCGAGGTCTTCCTCGGCCGCTCGGTCACCAAGACGACCAACATGTCCGAAGAGACGATGCAGCGGGTCGACGCCGAGGTGCGCCGCATCATCGACGAGCAGTACGCGGTCGCGCGCAAGCTGATCGAGGAGAACAAGGACAAGATGCACGCGATGGCCAATGCCCTGCTCGAGTGGGAGACCATCGACACCGACCAGGTGAAGGACATCATGGAAGGCCGCCCGCCTCGTCCGCCCAAGGACTGGACGCCGGCCCCCGTGAAGCCCTCGGGCGGCGTGCCGCCGGTGACGCCGGGCAACGCGCCCGCGGCGGCGTGACGGTTGATATCTTCGATTCGACGACGGGGCTTCGGCCCCGTTTTTCATTGCCGTGACGCCCTGGAAGACCAGCCGGTTCGAGATCGATCTCGCCGAGCCGCGGGTGATGGGCATCGTCAACCTCACCCCCGACTCGTTCTCCGACGGCGACCCGACGCTGACGCCGGGACGAGCGCTCGCCACCTGCGAGCGGCTGCTCGCCGAAGGTGCCGACATGCTCGACCTGGGCGGCGAGTCGAGCCGCCCGGGCGCTGATCCGGTCGACCTCGAGACCGAGCTCGGGCGGCTGCTGCCGGTACTGCGCGAGGCCCTGTGCATGGGCTGTCCGGTTTCGGTCGACACCGCCAAGCCCGAGGTGATGCGCGCCGCGCTCGACCTCGGCGCCGACATCGTCAACGACATCGGCGCCTTGCGCGCCGCGGGCGCGCTCGAGGCGGTGGCGGCGCACCCCGCTTGCGGCGTCTGCCTGATGCACATGCGGGGCACGCCGCGCTCGATGCAGAGCCAGACCGACTACGCCGACCTGATCGGCGAGATCGGCGCCTTCCTCGGCGGGCGCGTCGCCGCGGTCGAAGCCGCCGGCGTGGCGCGCGAGCGCATCGTCGTCGACCCGGGCGTCGGCTTCGGCAAGACCCAGGCGCAGAACCTGGAGCTGCTGTCGCGCCAGGAGGAACTGCTCGCGCTCGGCCTGCCCGTCCTTGTCGGCTGGTCGCGCAAGTCGACCCTGGCGCGCCTCGCCGGGGTCTGGGCGACACCGCCGGCGGATCGCTCGGCCGGGCAGCGGGCGGCGCTCGACGCCGCCAGCGTCGCCGCCTCGCTGCTCGCGGTGCAGCGCGGGGCGCGGATCGTGCGCGTCCACAACGTCGCGGCGATGGTCGCGGCCCTGGCGGTCTGGAAGGCAGCGCCCGGGGCGCGCGGATAATCGCCGCGCACTGACCCTTCCCAGGCGAGCGGCGCCCGACGCGCATCCCATGAGCAGAACCTACTTCGGCACCGACGGCATCCGTGGCACGGTCGGTACCTCGCCGATCACGCCGGACTTCATGCTCCGCCTCGGCCATGCGGTCGGCCAGGTGCTGAAGTCGGGCGAACACCGGCCGACGGTGCTGATCGGCAAGGACACGCGCATCTCGGGCTACATGATCGAGTCGGCGCTCGAGGCCGGCTTCGCCTCTGCCGGTGTCGACGTGCTCCTCACCGGGCCGCTGCCGACTCCCGGCGTCGCCTACCTGACCCGGGCGCTGCGCCTGAGCCTGGGCGTCGTCATCAGCGCCTCGCACAACGCCTTCCCGGACAACGGCATCAAGTTCTTCTCGGCGCGCGGCGAGAAGCTGCCCGACGACTGGGAGCACCGGGTCGAGGCGGCGCTGGAGACCGAGCCGCGCTGGGCCGGCTCGGCCGAGCTCGGCAAGGCACGCCGGCTCGACGACGCCAGCGGCCGCTACATCGAGTTCTGCAAGAGCACGTTCAGCCACGACCTGTCGCTCAAGGGCCTGAAGATCGCCGTCGATGCCGCGCACGGCGCGGCCTATCACGTCGCCCCCGGCGTCTTCCACGAACTCGGCGCCGAGGTCACGGCCATCGGCTGCCAGCCGGACGGGTTCAACATCAACGCCGGCTTCGGTGCCACCGCACCGGCAGCCCTGGTCGACGCGGTCCGGACCAGCGGCGCCGACTATGGCGTCGCCCTGGACGGCGATGCCGACCGGGTGCAGATGGTCGATGCCTCCGGCCGCCTCTACAACGGCGACGAGCTGCTCTACGTCCTGGCCGTCGACCGGCTGGAGCAGGGCGGGGCGCTGCCCGGCGTGGTCGGCACCCTGATGACCAACCTCGGCGTCGAGCTGGCGCTGCGCGAACGCGGCATCGAGGTGGTGCGCGCGCCGGTCGGCGACCGCTATGTGCTCGAGGAACTGCTTGCCCGCGGCTGGCAACTCGGCGGCGAGGGCTCGGGCCACCTGCTTTCGCTCGACCGGCACACCACTGGCGACGGCATCGTCAGCGCCCTGATGGTGCTGCAGGCGGCAGTCCGCTCGGGGCGCTCGCTTGCCGGGCTGCTCGACAGCGTGCGCCTCTATCCGCAGACGCTGATCAACGTCCGCCTGAAGCCGGGCACGGACTGGCAGGCCAGCACGGCGCTGGCCGAGCGCCGTGCCGAGATCGACCGCGAGCTCGGCGCCACCGGCCGCGTCCTGATCCGTCCTTCGGGGACGGAGCCGCTGGTCCGCGTGATGGTCGAGGCCGAGGACGCGGCGCAGGCGAAGCGCTGCGCCGAGCGCCTGGCCGAGTCGCTCGCCTGAGCGACGTCTTACCGTCGCGGGGCCTCAGCGGCCCGGCGGCAGCATCACCCGGTCGATGACGTGGATCACGCCGTTGCTGGCGACCAGGTCGGGCTGGGTGACGACCGCTTCCTCGACGGTGACGAAGGTGCCGGACTTGTAGAGCGAGACCTCGGACCCCTGGGCCGTCTTCGCCGGCCCGTTCTTCAGCGTGCTCGAAGTGACGTTGCCCGGGACGACGTGATAGGCGAGCACCGCCTTCAGCTTCTCCTTGTCGCCGGCGAGCGTCGCCAGGGTATTCGCGGGCAAGGCAGCGAAGGCTTCGTTGCTGGGTGCGAACACCGTATAGGGGCCTGGTCCCTGCAGCATGTCGGCCAGGCCGGCATCCTGGACCAGGCGGTTCAGGGTCGAGAGCTGCGGCGTGGCCGCGGCGGTTTCGGCGATCGTGCGCGGCGGCGTCGTGGTGGCACAGCCGGCGAGGAACGCGAGGGTCGCGGCCGGGGCAAGAAGCCAGGCGCGTCGTCTCATTGGAAACTCCTGATGGTGGTGATGAGGCGGGGCCGAGGCTAGGAGGGAACGATGACAGCCGCGTGACCGATGCATGACGCTGCTCTGACAGCCCGGCGTCCACACCCCGGCCCGCGCCATCTCCCTGTCATCGACGTGTCACACGGCCCTCCTAGAGTCCTTGCATCCCTTCAGGCATCCCAAGAGAGGCATTCCCATGTCCAGCTCAATCCTCCGGCGTGCCACGGCCGCCACCGCGCTCGTCGTCGTCGCCGCCGCTCCCGCCTTCGCCCAGGACGTCACGGGCGCCGGCGCCTCCTTCCCGGCCCCGGTCTATTCCAAGTGGGCCGACGCCTACAACAAGGCCACCGGCGCCCGCATCAACTACCAGTCGGTCGGCTCCGGCGCGGGCATCCGCCAGATCAAGGCCAAGACCGTCGACTTCGGCGCCTCCGACGCGCCGCTCAAGGACGACGAGCTCGCCAAGGACGGCATGATCCAGTTTCCGACCGTGATCGGCGGCGTCGTGCCGGTGATCAACGTCAAGGGCATCGCCCCCGGGCAACTGAAGATGACCGGCCAGGTGCTCGGCGACATCTACCTCGGCAAGATCACCAAATGGAACGATCCGGCGATCGTCGCCCTCAATGCCGGCGTCGCCCTGCCCGACGCGGCGATCGCCCCGGTGCGCCGCGCCGACGGCTCGGGCACCAGCTTCATCTTCACCAACTACCTGTCGAAGGTGAACGCCGAGTGGAAGGCCAAGGTCGGCGAAGGCACGGCGGTCAACTGGCCCACCGGCGCCGGCGGCAAGGGCAACGAGGGCGTCTCCTCGTATGTGCAGCGGCTGCCGAACTCGATCGGCTATGTCGAGTACGCCTACGCCAAGCAGAACAAGATGACCCACGTGCAGCTGAAGAACGCGGCCGGCAACTACGTCTCGCCGGACGACGTGAACTTCAAGGCCGCCGCCGCCGGCGCCGACTGGAACAAGAGCTACTACCAGGTGCTGACCGAGCAGCCGGGCAAGGATGCCTGGCCGATCACCGGCGCGACCTTCATCCTGATGCACAAGGTGCAGGACAAGCCTGCCAACGCCGCGAGCGCGCTCAAGTTCTTCGACTGGGCCTACGCCAGCGGCGACAAGATGGCCGCCGAGCTTGAGTACGTGACGCTCCCGGACTCGGTCAAGGCGCTTGTCCGCAAGACCTGGGCCGAGAGCATCAAGGACGGATCGGGCAAGCCGGTCGTCGGCAACTGAAGCAGCCGCCGACCTTCCACCTCAGTCCTTCGTGATCGGAGAAGCCGTGGCCGCTACACTGCCCGCCACCCCCTTCGACGGCCCCGAAGCCATGCCCCGTACCGCGCCGCACGGACGGCCGCCGGTCCCGCGGCGCGCGGCGCCGTGGGCCGACACGCTGTTCTCGGTGCTCGCTCACGGCGCGGCCTGGCTGACGCTGGCGCTGCTCGCCGGCATCATCCTCTCGCTGTTCATCGGCGCCGCGCCGGCGATCCGTCAGTTCGGTCTCGGCTTCCTCTGGACCTCCGACTGGGATCCGGTCCAGGAGCGCTTCGGCGGGCTGGTGATGATCTACGGCACGTTGATGACCTCGCTGATCGCGCTCGTCATCGCTGTGCCGGTGAGCTTCGGCATTGCCCTGTTCCTGACCGAGCTCTCGCCGACGTGGCTCAAACGCCCGCTCGGCACGGCGATCGAGCTTCTCGCCGCGGTACCGTCGATCGTCTACGGCATGTGGGGCCTGCTGGTGTTCGGCCCGCTGCTGTCGCGCTTCGTGCAGCAGCCGCTGCAATCGCTGCTCGGCGGCGTGCCCTGGCTCGGCAGCCTGGTCACCGGCCCGCCGGTTGGCATCGGCCTGCTCTCGGCGGGAATCATCCTGGCGATCATGGTGATTCCGTTCATCGCCTCGGTGATGCGCGACGTCTTCGAGGTGACACCGCCGATGCTCAAGGAATCGGCCTACGGCCTCGGCTCGACCACCTGGGAAGTCATGTCCAAGGTGGTCCTGCCTTACACCAAGACCGGCGTCGTCGGCGCGATCATGCTCGGCCTCGGCCGCGCCCTCGGCGAGACCATGGCGGTCACCTTCGTCATCGGCAACCAGAACCAGCTCAACTCGCTGTCGCTGTTCGAACCGGCCAACAGCATCACCTCGGCGCTCGCCAACGAGTTCGCCGAGGCCGGCGAGGGCCTGCACCAGGCGTCGCTGATCTACCTCGGCCTGGTGCTGTTCTTCATCACCTTCGTCGTGCTGGCGCTGTCCAAGCTCCTGCTGTCGCGGCTGCGTCGCGGCGAGGGGACCAAGGGATGAGCGCCCGGCCGATCGCTCCGCACCTTGACGTCGCCGCTACCGCGGCGCGGATCCGCCGCGCCGGGCAGCGCCGGCGGGTGAACGTCATCGCCCTGAGCCTGTCGCTGGCGGCTATGGCCTTCGGCCTGTTCTGGCTGATCTGGATCCTGGTCGAGACGATCCGGCTCGGCCTGGGCGGCCTCACGCTGTCACTCTTCACCGAGATGACGCCGCCGCCGCAGGCCGAGACCGGCGGCCTGGCGAATGCCATCTTCGGCTCGCTGACGATGGTGGCGCTGGCGACGCTGGTGGGCACGCCGATCGGCATCCTGGCCGGCGTCTACCTCGCCGAGTACGGGCAGAAGACGCGCCTCGGTGCCGTCACGCGATTCATCAACGACATCCTGCTGGCGGCGCCGTCGATCGTCATCGGCCTGTTCATCTACACGGTGGTCGTCGCCCGCCTGAAGAGCTTCTCGGCGATCGCCGGCATCCTGGCGCTGGCGCTGATCGTCATTCCGATCGTGATCCGCACCACCGAGAACATGCTGACGCTGATCCCGAACGCGCTGCGCGAGGCGGCCTATGCCCTCGGCACGCCGAAATGGCGGGTGATCATGACCATCACCCTCAAGGCGGCGTTGGCCGGCGTCATCACCGGCGTGCTCCTGGCCCTGGCGCGGATCGCCGGCGAGACCGCACCGCTGCTGTTCACCGCGCTCTCGAACCAGTTCTGGAGCAGCGATCTCTCGCGACCGATGGCGAGCCTGCCGGTCACGATCTTCAAGTTCGCCATGAGCCCCTACGAAAACTGGCAGAAGCTCGCCTGGGTCGGGGTGTTCCTGATCACGCTCGGCGTGCTGCTGCTCAACATCCTCGCCCGCACCCTGGTGCGCAACCGGATCTAGGAAGAACAACAGATGGACACCCGAGTCGAGAAGGCCGGACCGGCGGTTTCCGGCAGCAAGCCGAAGCTGGCGGTGCGCGATCTCAACTTCTACTACGGCGGCTTCCAGGCGCTGAAGAACATCAACCTCGACATTCCGGAGAACAAGGTCACCGCCTTCATCGGCCCCTCGGGCTGCGGCAAGTCGACCCTGCTGCGAGCCTTCAACCGGATGTTCGAGCTCTACCCCGAGCAGCGCGCCGAAGGGCAGATCCTGCTCGACGGCACCGACATCCTGAGCTCGAAGGACGACGTCTCGCTGATCCGCGCCAAGATCGGCATGGTCTTCCAGAAGCCGACGCCGTTTCCGATGTCGATCTACGACAATGTGGCCTTCGGCGTGAAGCTGTTCGAATCGCTGCCGCGGGTCGAGATGGACGAGCGGGTCGAGTGGGCGCTGAAGAAGGCGGCGCTGTGGACCGAGGTCAAGGACAAGCTGGGGCAGAGCGGCGCCGGCCTTTCCGGCGGCCAGCAGCAGCGCCTGTGCATCGCCCGCGGCATCGCCATCAAGCCCGAGGTGCTGCTGCTCGACGAGCCCTGCTCGGCGCTGGACCCGATCTCCACCGGCAAGATCGAGGAGCTGATCCACGAGCTCAAGAATGACTACACGGTCGTCATCGTCACCCACAACATGCAGCAGGCGGCACGCAGCTCGGACTTCACCGCCTACATGTACCTCGGCGATCTGATCGAGTTCGGTCGGACGCAGGACGTCTTCATGCGCCCGACCAAGAAGGACACGGAGGACTACATCACGGGGCGCTTCGGATGAAGCGCCCCGTCATGCAGCGGCGAAGGCTAACTTCGCGCAGCGAAGTTAAGCGAAGCGGCCGAAGCCACTACATCACCGGACGGTTCGGTTGACGATGGAGCACCTATGAACGATCGACATCTATCCACGCAGTTCGATGCCGAGCTGAGCGGCATCTCCACCCGCGTGCTGGAAATGGGGGGCATGGTCGAGTCGCAGGTCGCCCGCGCCGTCCATGCGCTCGTCAACTTCAGCGCCGAGATCGCGTCCGAGGTGCTCGCGACCGAGGAGCGGGTCAACCAGACCGAGGTCGAGATCGATCTCGACCTCTCGACCATCATCGCCCGGCGCCAGCCGACGGCGCGGGACCTGCGCCTCCTGATCGCCATCTCCAAAACCATCGCCAACCTCGAGCGGGTCGGCGACGAGGCGGCGCGGATTGCCCGCACGGTGCAGCGATTGGTGAACTCGGGCGTGTCGAGCCGGTTGCGCCTGCCGGTCAACGACCTCGCCTACGAGGCCGAACTCGCCGTCTCGCAGCTGCGCAAGGCGCTCGATGCGTTCGCCCGGCTCGACGTCGAGCGCGCCGTCGAGGTGCTGAAGAAGGACGACCTGATCGACCAGGAGTTCGAAGGCCTGCTGCGCAAGCTCATCACCTTCATGATGGAAGACCCGCGCACCATCTCGTCGAGCATCGACCTGGTGTTCGTGGCCAAGGCGATCGAGCGCGTCGGCGATCACGCCAAGAACCTGGCCGAGCAGATCATCTACATCGTCAAGGGCATGGACGTTCGCCACAATCCGGTGGGCATGGTCGAGGACCTCGTTCGCTAGGCCGCGCAAGGAAGAGAAGATGAGCCGAATCCTCGTCGTCGAAGACGAACCCGCGATCGCCGAGCTGATCTCGATCAACCTGCGCCACGCAGGCTTCGAGGTGACCATCGCCGGCGACGCCGAGCAGGCGCAGGTCGCGGTCGACGGCATCCTGCCGAGCCTGGTGGTCCTCGACTGGATGCTCCCCGGGCAGAGCGGCCACGCCCTGGCCCGCGCCTGGCGGGCGCAGCCGCGAACCCGCGAGCTGCCGATCATCATGCTGACGGCGCGGGCCGAGGAGGCCGACAAGGTCGCCGGCCTGGATGCCGGCGCCGACGATTACCTCACCAAGCCGTTCTCGGCCAACGAGCTGCTGGCGCGGATCCGCGCCGTCCTGCGGCGCCGCTCGCCCGAGGCGCTGGACACGGCGGTGGTGGTGGGCGCGCTGACCATCGATCCGGCCACGCGCCGGGTGACCAGCCAGGGTCGCGAGGTGAAGGTCGGGGCCACCGAGTTCCGCCTGCTGCATTTCCTCATGACCCATCCCGAGCGGGTGCACAGCCGGGCGCAGCTGCTCGACCGGGTGTGGGGCGACCACGTCTTCATCGAGGAGCGCACGGTCGACGTCCACGTCAAGCGCCTGCGCGAGTCGCTCAGCAGCGTCAGCTGCCAGCACATGATCGAGACCGTGCGCGGCGCGGGCTACCGGCTGACCGACGCCCAGGCCGCGACGGCCTGAATCGCCAGCAGCGGACGCGGCGCCGATGCCCGGATTGCTGCACAGACTCGTTGCCGGCGCCCTGGCCGGCGTCATCGGCGGCCTGATCGGGCTGCTGGTGGGCCACGAGCGCGGCGCCGTGATCGGCGCCTTGCTCGGCGGCCTGCTCGGCTTTCTCGGCGTCGTTCTTTTCGACGCTTTGCGCGGCTGGCGCCTGCTGCGCTGGCTGCGCGGCGGGTCGCTGGCGACGACGGCGCCGCGCGACTCGGGCTTCTGGGGCGAGCTCGGCTACCGGATCGAGCGGGGCCTCCGGGCGCTGGAGCGCGAGGCCGAGCTCGAGCGCACCCACCTCACCCAGTTCCTCGCGGCCATGGAAGCCTCGCCCAACGGGGTGCTCCTGCTCGACGCCAACGACCAGATCCAGTGGTGCAACTCGCTCGCCGCCGATCACTTCGGCCTCGACCCGGAGCGTGACCGTTGGCAGCGGGTCACCAACCTGATCCGCTCGCCGGCGTTCGTCGCCTACCTCCAGGCCGGCAATTTCGACGAGCCGATCGCGGTGCGCGACTCGCGCACGCCCGGTTCCTTGCAGGTGACGATCCGCCGCTACGGCGCCGGCGCCAAGCTGGTGCTTTCGCAGGACCTGACCGAACGCGAGCGTTCCGATGCGATGCGGCGCGACTTCGTCGCCAACGTGTCGCACGAGATCCGCACGCCGCTGACCGTGCTCTCGGGCTTTCTCGAAACCATGCGCAACCTGCCGCTGACCGAAGTGGAGCAGAAGCGGGTGCTGATGCTGATGACGCAGCAGGCCGAGCGCATGGGCAACCTGGTCGGCGACCTGCTGACGCTGGCGCAGCTCGAAGGCAGCCCGCGGCCGACCGGAGACAAGTGGGTGCGGGTCGCGAGCCTGTTCGGTCAGGTCGAGGCGCAGGTCCGCGCGCTTTCCGCCGGACGGCACACCATCGTCTTCGGCGATCCGGGCGAGGCGCGGATCGCAGGCAACGAGTCCGAGCTGCTGAGCGCGGTCGGCAATCTCGCCAACAACGCGGTGCGCTACACGCCCGACGGCGGCAGGATCGAGGTCGGCTGGCAGCGCAACGACAACGGCACCGGCGAGCTGTTCGTCATCGACACCGGACGCGGCATCGCCCGGGAGCACCTGTCGCGCCTGACCGAGCGTTTCTATCGGGTGGACAGCAGCCGCTCACGCGAATCCGGCGGCACCGGCCTCGGGCTGGCGATCGTCAAGCACGTGGCGCAGCGTCACGGCGGCGAGCTCGATGTCGCGAGCGAGCTTGGCAAGGGCGCGACCTTCCGTCTCATCTTCCCCGCGGCTCGGGTCCGCGGCGAGCGGGCCGTGCCGCCGGGACCCGCCGAATCGGCCGCCCCCGCCGCCGCGGTCGACGGCGCCGGCCGCTAGCGCCGGACGGGCTCAGCGGGCGGCGTCGGCGCGCCGGTAGATGTCGATGACCTCGTCGTCGCTGCGAACCCGCCGTTCGCGAGCGACGAACAGCCAGGACGCATCCGGCGGATTGCGGGTGCGCGGCAGCATCAGGATTTCGCATCCCGACTTGCCCGGTGGATTGACCGCATCGACCCGCCAGCCGCCCTGGGATTCGAGGGCGACGATCTGCGCCCGCGACATGTCCGGCGTCGAGATGCAGTTGGGCTGCTGAATCTGGCGGGCGACCCGCTGCACCATCGAGCGGTAGCTGCGCGCGTTGTCGAACGGCGGCAGGAGCACGGTCATCACCAGGACCAGGATCAAGGTCACGCCGCCGGCCGGCAGCACCATGCTCTTCCAGATGGGGTGGCGGTTTCGGCCGGTGCGCCACTTGACCAGCCAGGCCCAGGCGAGCGTGGCGGCGACGGCGAAGGCGAGGGCGGTCGGCGAGAAGATGTTCTGAAAGCCCGGCGACAGCTTTTCGACGTTTGCCGCCAGCTGGGCCGGCTTGCCGGTCTGGATCGCAACGTAGAAGGTCCAGCCAGTCGCCGCGACGATGGTGAAGAAGAACACCGAGAACCAGTCGATCGCCGCGGCGGCGCTGCGCTCCAGGGTGGGCAGGGCGAAGGAGGCGAGCCCGGCCATTGGCGGCAGCGCCAACATCAGGGCCCGGCTCGAGCCCCCCATGCCGAGCCAGACCCCGAGCAGCATCAGGGTGCAGCCGAGCGGCATGGCGAGATGTTCGTCGAGCAGGTGCCGGCGCCACTTCCAGACCGTGAACAGCACCAGCGGCCAGGTGGGCCAGGTGAACCAGGCGATTTCCTGGGCCAGCGACACCGCCTGGCCGCCATGACGATAGTCGCCGAGCCGGTTCGCCCAGGCGCCGAGCAGTGATGCCGCGGCCACGGCGAGCACCGCACCGCCGACGATGAAGGCGGCCTGCCGGCCGCGGCCGGGCCGGCGCGACGACAGGGTCACGGCGACGCCGACGCCGGCCAGCAGCAGGGCGATGCTCGGTGCCCCGCTCGCCGCCAGGATCGGCAGCGCCAGCGCGGCTGCGGTGGCGCCCTTGAGCGGACGGCGCGGGCTCGCCGCCATGCCGTAGAGATAGAGCGAGACCGCGGCAAGCTGTGCCAGGTCGGGGGTGGTCTCGTGGCCGAGCTGCAGCAGGCCGAGCGAGGCGATGACGGCGAGCAGGGCGCCGTCGGCGATCGCCCGGGCGTAGTCGGCAGGCGCCGCCTCGCCGCCGAAGGCGAAGGGCAGCGGTTGTGCCGAGTCGCTGCGCGCCAGCGAGTAGGTGGCGTACCAGGTGAAGGTCAGCGTCAGGCCGAGCAGCAGGGCGAACGGGATGCGTGCGGCCAGGGTCGGATCGAGCCAGGGCATCGCCTTGACGAAGATCGCGCCGATCCAGTACGGCAGGAGGGCGCCGTCGGCCGTCGGCAGGCCGCCTACGGTCGGCGCGAACCAGGAGGTCTTGCCGTGGGCGATGTTGACCATGTAGCCGAACGCCGTGATGTCGGCGCTTTTCCACGGGTCGCGGCCGAAGACCCCGGGCAGGACGTAGGCGGCGCAGAAGAGAAGGAGGAGGAGCCGCGGCAGCGGCTCGGCTTCGCGCTGACTGACGAGGGCCGGGTTGGGTGAGTTCACGCGGACGGCAGGCGGGGCACGCCGAATGATGCAACACAAAGCCCGGTGCGCCGGAGGGGGATGGGCGCAAAAAAAGGCAGCCGAAGCTGCCTTGTCGAGGAGCCTACGAGCGGCTCACTTCTTGGTGTTGAGGTGCGCAAACTTGTTGCGGAACTTCTCGACCCGGCCGCCGAGCGAATCGACGCTCTTCTGGGTGCCGGTGTAGAAGGGATGCGACTCGCTGGTCGACTCGAGCTTGTACAGGGGCAGCTCGCGGCCGTCGTCCATCGTGATCTTCTCTCGCGTCTGGGCGCAGGAGCGGGTGACGAACTTCCAGCCGTTGGAGAGATCGACGAAGCAGACTTCGCGGTACTCGGGGTGAATGCCTTGTTTCATGGGGAGCCTCTTGCGTGTGCCGGGAGCCACACCTCGCGGAACGATTCCCGCGGTGCACTTTCCGAAAAGCCTTTGATTATAACTCAGCCGCCGCGGCGCATCATGTCGAAGAAGTCGAGGTTGTTCTTGGTGGCCTTCATCTTCTCGAGGATGAACTCCATCGCCTCGATCTCGTCCATCGAGTAGAGGAGCTTGCGCAGGATCCAGCTCTTCTGCAGGATTTCCGGCTTGAGCAGCAGCTCCTCGCGCCGGGTGCCGCTCTTGTTGAGCAGGATCGACGGGTAGACGCGCTTCTCGGACATCCGCCGGTCGAGGTGGATCTCGCAGTTGCCGGTGCCCTTGAACTCCTCGTAGATCACCTCGTCCATTCGGCTGCCGGTCTCGACCAGGGCGGTGCCGATGATGGTGAGCGAGCCGCCTTCCTCGATGTTGCGGGCGGCGCCGAAGAAGCGCTTGGGCCGCTGCAGGGCATTGGCGTCGACGCCGCCGGTCAGCACCTTGCCCGATGACGGCAGCACGTTGTTGTAGGCGCGGGCGAGGCGGGTGATGGAGTCGAGCAGGATCACCACGTCCTTCTTCATCTCGACCAGGCGCTTGGCCCGCTCGATCACCATCTCGGCGACCTGCACGTGGCGGGCGGCCGGCTCGTCGAAGGTCGAGCTGATGACCTCGCCCCGCACCGTGCGCTGCATTTCGGTCACTTCCTCGGGCCGCTCGTCGACCAGGAGGACGATGAGGTAGACCTCGGGATAGTTGGCGATCAGGGCGTGCGCCAGGTTCTGCATCATCACCGTCTTGCCGCTCTTCGGCGCCGAGACGAGCAGGGCGCGCTGGCCTTTGCCGATGGGGGCGATCAGGTCGACGATGCGGCTGGTGATGTTCTCGTCCGACTTGACGTCGCGCTCGAGCTTGAACTGCTCCTTGGGGAAGAGCGGCGTCAGGTTCTCGAACATGATCTTGTGTTTGCTCTCCTCGGGCGAGAGGTCGTTGATCTTGTCGACCTTCACCAGCGCGAAGTAGCGCTCGCCGTCCTTGGGCACCCGGACCTCGCCCTCGACCATGTCGCCGGTGTGCAGGTTGAAGCGGCGCACCTGGCTGGGCGAGAGATAGATGTCGTCGGTCGACGCCATGTAGCTCGCCTCCGGCGAGCGCAGGAAGCCGAAGCCGTCGGGCAGGACCTCGAGGACGCCGTCGCCGAAGACCTGCTCGCCGTTCTTGGCGCGCTTCTTCATGATCGCGAACATCAGCTCCTGC
>Ga0068858_100002446_pt1 | contig 18768 bp, 15 predicted proteins | sample KBSSwiS12_FD_66589 | JGI IMG/M metagenome (GOLD analysis project Ga0068858, IMG submission 66589) | Switchgrass rhizosphere microbial communities from Kellogg Biological Station, Michigan, USA - KBS Switchgrass S1-2 | ecosystem: Host-associated > Plants > Roots > Rhizosphere > Soil ...
TAGAACGCCTCGCGCACGTGGTCGACTAACATGATGAGCATTACGAGGCCCCTCATGACATCGATAGACGCGATGCGTGATCGCGCCGGTAACGCGTCCGCCCGCGGTATTGGGGAGGCCCGGGCCGGCGCGTAAGCCGCGGCCGCTGCATCGGTAACTGTGGTCATTTGAGGCACCCGGAAAACCTCAGCGATGTCCCGCACCCGGATAACTTAAGCGCTATCCCGAACAATAATCGGCTGCATTGCCCGATATAGGGCATTTTTTATTGCGTACATCCCCATGTCCCGGCATAAATCGTCGGGCGGCTTCTAGTCTGAACCGTAACCCACAATGGCCTTCGTCTCGAGATATTCCTCAAAACCGGGCACGCCATATTCCCGGCCGTTGCCGGAACGCTTGTAGCCACCGAAGGGCGCCCGCCCGTCCCATGCCGGATAGTTGATGTGCACCTGCCCGGCCCGGATACGTGCTGCGAACCGACGGGCGCGCGTGGGATCGCGCGACTGGAGATGCGATCCGAGGCCATATGGGGTGCCGTTGGCGATTGCGATGGCGTCCTCTTCGTCTCGATACGGCATGATCGAGAGTACCGGACCGAAAATCTCTTCCTGAGCGATCCGCATTCGCGGCAACACGTCCGAGAAGATCGTCGGGCGAACAAAGTAGCCGCGCTCGAGTCCCGGCGGTCGGCCGATGCCCCCGCAGACGAGCTTCGCTCCCTCGTCGATTCCCGCGGCAATCATGGCTTGCACGCGCTGAAACTGGGCTGCGTTCGCAATTGGACCCAGTGTGGTTTCTTCGAGCCGCGGATCACCGACGCGTATGCCGGCTGCCGCCTCCGCCGCGAGCGCTTCCACCTCGGCAAGCCGGGCGATGGGGACCAACATTCTCGTCGGCGCGCTGCACGATTGGCCGACGTTGCGGAATGATGCAAGCACACCCTTGGCAACACCCTGCGCGAAATCGGCATCGTCAAGGAAGATGTTAGGTGATTTGCCACCGAGCTCCTGCACGACCCGCTTCACTGTTGGCGCCGCCGCCTGGGCCACGAGCACTCCGGCACGAGTCGACCCTGTGATGGAGATCATGTCGACGTCCGCGTGCGACGCAAGCCCGGCGCCCACTACCTCGCCGGTGCCATTGATCAAATTGAAGACTCCGGCCGGAACACCGGCGTCGTGCATCATCTGTGCGAATAGCAACGCGCTGTACGGCGAGAGCTCGCTCGGCTTCAACACCACCGTGCAGCCCGCGGCGATAGCGGGCGCGACTTTTGCCGTGATCTGGTAGAGCGGCCAGTTCCAGGGCGTTATGAGCGCACAAACACCAATTGCTTCCCTGACCGTCGCGGTCGTGCCGACGAGCGTGACGAACCGGTATTGGCGCAGAACGTCGATGGACACACGGACGTGCTCTGCCGCAAACGGCACCTGTGATGTACGCGCAAAACTGATTGCAGCGCCCATTTCTGTCACGAGCGCATCGACGAACAGTTCCGCGCGCTCGCGGATCAGTTCCAGGATCCGGCCAAGCAAGGCGAGGCGTTCTTCGACAGAGGTCTGCGAAAAAGCGGGAAATGCCCGGCGAGCGGCCGCCACTGCCAGATCGACATCTGCGGCACTGCCCAAAGCGATTTGACCAACGAGTTGTTCGGTAGCAGGGTTCACCACTGGCGCGCGGGCGGAGGTGCTGCACGGGCGCCACCGACCGTCAATATAGAATTCATCCGCATGTTCGAAAGTCATCGAGCTAAACCCTCCCGTCGCATGCCAGCCGGGGATCCGGCGAAGCGGCTCATCCGATATGCCTCGAGAGGTATGGCCGTCGTCCCCGTATGAATCAGCTCAGCGAGCGTCTCACCCACACCCGGTCCGACTTGAAAGCCCGAACCACTGAAGCCGAATCCGTAGAACAACCCGCTGACCTGCTCGCTGGCACCTAAGACCGCCTGCCCATCCGGCGTATAGCCCTCGATGCCGCTCCACACGCGAATGATGTTCAAACGACCGAGTGAAGGCGCGAGCCGCTGGATCTGCCCGAGCTGTCTCAATGTGTTCTCCGGTCGCACGTACGCGCGACAGAGGTCGGGATACGCAGGTCCCCGCGTCCCTCCGCCGATGATTACGTTACCCCGCGGAATCTGGCGAAAATACACGGTCTCTTGTTCGAGCGGGGTGAATACCCCCGTGCTGGGATAAATGCTGTAAGGCACCGGTTCGCTGACGCACATGGTCGGTCCGCGCGCCGTCAGATCGACTGGCTCACCGAACTGCGCAGACAGCCGATTTCCCCAAGCACCGGCCGTAATCGCAAGAACGGGAGCTCGGAATACACGGCCATCCTCACTGGTCACTCGAAAATCCGTCCCGTCCTTCTCGACATTGACGATCCGAGTATGCTCAAACACCGCGGCTCCTGCGCGTTGCGCCGCGCGCGCAAATGCAGGGGACACCAGCCGGGGGTTGGCATGACCGTCGTTACGAGAAAAGGAAGCAGCCAACACCTCCTTGCCCAGGTACGGGAACTGACGGCGCATCGCAGCGCCAGTCAGAACATCCAGCTCCAGGTCATAGGTGCGGGCCTCGCGTGCATAACGCTCGAGCTCATCGACCAATTCGGGACGGTCCCGATAACAGACACGAACATGTCCAACCTGCAGATATTCAACATCGCAGCCCACCAACTCCTTCATCCGGCGCCAGTTCGCTATGGCCCGGTTCGCCAGGGGAAGTTGCATCAGGGGCCGGCCCTGACGCCGCACGTTGCCAAAGTTAGTTCCGCTTGCCTGCTGCCCGACCAAACCCTGTTCGACCAGTGTAACGGTCAGCCCCCGGCGACGCAGAAACAGCGCACACGAGGTGCCCATAATGCCACCGCCAACGATCACGACATCCGAGACTGCCACCGGGTTGCTCGCGCCGGTGCTCATCGGACACCCTCCACAGACGCGTTCGACCTCGCCTCGTCTGCATTCTGTACCGTTGCAATGTGCAACGGCTTAACCGGTGCTTGGGCACGAAGGCGGCCGACTTTTTCGATCGGAACGTTCGCGGCGTGAGCGATGATTTCCGCCGCCGCATGGCCGCAATAGCGACCTTGGCAGCGCCCCATACCCACGCGGCTAAAGGCCTTGGCACGGTTCGATTCACGAGCACCGGCCTGTTGAACAACCTGGCGCAACTCGCCAACGCTGACCGATTCGCAGCGACAAACAATAGTGTCGTCCGATAACCGGGCCGCTTGCCCGGACGGCCACGGAAACGCCTGATTGAGGCCCCGCGCAAAGTGATCGAATGTCTCGAGCGAACGTCGCAGCGCTCGCATCGCGTCCAAATCCGGTGCTCGCCCGAGATCCTGGAGAACGGCCAGTGCCGCCAGCTCCCCACTCTTTTCGGCCGCAGCGGCGCCCCGTACGCGAGCGCCGTCCCCCGTCAAATAGACTCCTGCCACGGAGCTTCGCCCATCGGGATCGACCTGCGGCAACCACTGCCGGGTAGCCGGATCGAAATAAAACTCACAGCGGGCCAGATCGGCGAGTTGCGTTTCGGGGCGCAAGTGATATCCGAGGGCGACCGCATCGCACTCCATGTCAACGGTGCGACCGCGCGAGTCCTTGAAGGAAATGCCGCTCACGCCCTTCGCACCAGTCCCCACGATCTCCAGTGGCTCAATACCCGTATAGACGGGCACGCCAGCTCTGCGCAGGGCGAAGGTGAGAAGCAACCCTTTCAACAAGGTAGCCGGCACCGCAAACAAGTCCCGTAACGCGCCAACCCGGTCCGACCAGGGCGCGGTGTCGAGAACGGCTCTGACCCGAGCGCCCGCCCGCTGATATTGTGCGGCGACGAGATAGAGCAACGCGCCGGTACCTGCAAACACTACGTCTGCGCCAATTGCGCAGGCCTGTGACTTGAGAGCGACCTGCGCCCCTCCCAGGCTGTAGGTGCCCGACAGGTTCCAGCCTTTGACCGGCATCAGTCGATCGGTCGCGCCGGTGGCCAGTACGAGCGCATCGAACGTGAGAGTGATGTGCCGCGCGTCTCTCACGAGATAGAGATTGCGACCTTCAATATTCCACACCAGTGTTTGTGGCAGATAGTCGATCTGTCCACGCAGTTTTTCAAAACTGCTGTGGATGGCCGCGGCGCGGCTTGCCTCCGTTCCGTAGAGCTTTGCGTACGAACGGGCGAAATTCTCCGGCTGACGCCGATAGATCTGGCCCCCATCGCGCCGGTTTTCATCGACCAATGTTGGGCGGATACCTGCGCTAGCGAGCGCTTCAGCGCAACGGACCCCGGCAGGGCCTGCACCCACTACAACTACTCGAGGTTCGACCATGTGCCTTCCGGTTGTTGTGTGCTAACCGTCATCCCTTCGGTCAGCACCGTCGAGCAAGCACGCAGCCGCTCGCCGTGCGTGGTCCATACCCAGCAATCCTGGCAAGCACTCATCAGGCAGAATCCCGCCCGAAGTCCGTCACCAAACTCTGAGGTGCGCAGATTGCCGATGGAGGTCAATATCGCCACCAGCAGCGTGTCGCCCTCGTATGCCTGAATCGGTTTGCCGTCGACGCTGAGAGTAATGACACGCCGGCCGGCCTCGCCCACTCTGACAAACCGCCCGCCCATCACTTCAAGTCCTGATGACAGAGTATTTGCTTGCCATTTTGTGTGACCACATGAGGTGGAGGCTCGACGTCGCAAACTCCGTCAATGCGGAGGGGGCATCGCCGCAAGAAACTGCACAGACGTGGCGTTCCGGCGAAGTGGGTGCCGACGAGTGACTGTGCCTCCGGGATGTCAACCTGCTCCAGCCAGCCTTTGCGCAACTCGGGTACGGACGCGACGAGCAGGTCTGTGTACGGATGCGAAGAACCCACGGACAGTGTCTCCCGACTCGAGGACTCGACCTTGCAGCCCGCATAGAGGACGAGCACCTCGTCACATAGCGAGCGCACGGTCTTGATATCGTGGCTGATAAACACATATGACACGTTGAGCTCGCGACGCAATTCGGCCATGAGATCGAGAATCGCTGCTGCGACAACAGTGTCCAACGCCGAAGTCACCTCATCACAAAGAATGAGATCCGGCTCAGCGGCCAAGGCTCGTGCGAGATTGACCCGCTGCTTCTGCCCTCCAGACAAGTCAGCGCAGCTGCGACCCATGATCGTCGCCGGCAACCGGACGCGATCCAACAGTTCCGCGATGCGTTTGTTGCGAGCCGGACCGCTCAATCCGTGGTAGAGACTCAGCGGTCTGCCGAGGATGCGCGCAACGGAGTGCGCCGGATTTAGGGCGGTATCTGCGTTCTGGAACACGATCTGAATGCGTCGCAACTGCTCACGAGTACGGTGTGCCAACTGCGGCGCCAACGGCGCGCCATTAAACTGTATTGTTCCACGTGCAGGCGCGATGAGACCTGCGATTACTCGTGCAAGCGTAGACTTGCCGGAGCCTGACTCCCCAATCACGCCGAGTACCGCTCCCCGCTGCAGTGTCAGACTTACGTCCTCCAGCACTACGTTTTCGGGGCGCCCTTGGTTCTCGCGCCGACCATAACCAGCAGTCAGCCCATCAATGGTGAGCAACGGCCCCGTGGCCTTCTGGTCGCGGGAGGCTGACTCCCGCGCCAGCCGCACAACCGGGTTGGCCGCGGCCATTAACGTCTGCGTGTACGGATCGCGCGGGGCATCGAGAATCTGCTCTGCCGGCCCACACTCGCAGATTTCACCATTTTTCAACACGGCGATGTGATCTGCGATTTGCGCCACGACAGCGAGATCGTGTGAGACGTACACCGCGGTGGTGCGCCGCTCTCGGACCACCTTTTTAAACGCACGCAGCACTTCGATCTGTGTCGTGACATCCAGGGCGGTGGTTGGCTCATCGAGTATGACCAGCTCTGGATCTGTAATGAGCGCCATTGCCGCCATCAGGCGCTGCAATTGTCCGCCCGAGACTTCATGCGGATAACGACGGCCTATACTCTCCGGTGCGGGCAGTGCGAGCGCGCGGAACAACTCAATGGCCTTCGCCTCCGCGGCAGCGCGCGTCAGGATCCTGTGGATCCGGGCGCCCTCGATCACCTGGTCCATGATCGATCTGGCAGGATTGAATGCTGCAGCGGCGCTCTGCGCTATGTACGCCACCTGTCGGCCCCTCAACTCGCACAGTTGTTGACCACGCAGAGATGTAACAGCGGTCGCGCCGACATCAACGGAGCCGGACGCAATGCTGCACCCGCCGCGCGCATATCCCATGAGCGCCAGGGCGATCGTCGTCTTACCCGAGCCGGACTCCCCGATCAGTGCGAGGACTTCGCCCTGCGGGATCGAAAAGCTCACGTCCTTGACGATGACGTGGTCCGCTCCGGACTCGTTCCGTGCCACTACACGCAGGCCGGAGACTCGCACGAGATCGTTCATCTCAGCGCACCTCGCGTGAGCCGCCGCGCACGTCCTGGCAAGCTGTCGATGACCAGGTTCACCCCTATAGTCAGGGTTGCGATGGCGAGCGCCGGCATCATGACGGCCGGTGATCCATCAGGCAGGCCGGAGATGTTTTCGCGTACCAGCGAGCCCAAATCGGCCGCGGGAGGTTGAACTCCCAGGCCCAGGAAGCTCAAACCGCTCAACAACAGCACCACGAAGACGAAACGCAGACCAAAATCCGCCAACATGGGATGAATCATGTTGGGCAGAAGTTCGTAACATGCGATGTACACACGCCCCTCGCCGCGCGCCCTCGCCACCTCGACGTATTCCATCACATTCAAATTTACCGCCAGGGAGCGAGCAATGCGGTAGGCGCCCGGCAGATAACTCAATGCTGCCGTGAAAATCAGCAAGGGCACCGAAGATCCGAAGCCCGCCACCATCACCAGAGCGAAGACCTTGCTGGGAATGCACGTCACAGCATCCAACAGCCGACTCAGGCTCTCATCGATCCATCGACCGCTGACCGTGGCAAACAGCCCCAGGGCGGTCCCTGCCGTGCTGGCCAACAGGGCGGCGGCCAGCGCCAGGCCAATGGTGTAGCGCGCTCCATAAAGAATCCGGCTCAACACATCCCGTCCGAGGTAGTCGCTCCCCAACGGGAACTGCCCGCTCATAGGCGCGAACGAATCATCCGCAACAATGGCGCCCACACCATGGGGCGCAAACAGCGGTCCAACAAATGCGACCAACAGCCAGAACGCAACAAGGACGACTCCCACTAAACCAGAGAGCGAGAGCCGCCTGGGCCAGCGGCGCCAGAATCCGGCACGGTGAGCGATCCCTTCCTGGGCAGGCGCGCGATCGGCACTCGGGGAAGCGACTGGCGTGGTCATCGGCGGCGCAGCTTGGGACTGGAAACAATGGCGAACACGTCGGCAAGCAACACGAGGATCAGGTAGGCGCAGCAAAAGATCATGGCGCAAGCCTGTAGCAGCGGCATGTCGCGGTTCGTCACCGCATCGACCATCAGACTGGCGATCCCGGGATAGTTGAAGATCGTTTCAACAATGATGGCCCCACCGAGCAGGTACGACAGGCTCAAGGCAACGGCGTTGACGATGGGTCCCGCGGCATTCGGTAGTGCGTGCCGTAACACAATGCGCGCCGGGCTCGCGCCCTTCAGTATCGCCATCTCTACGTAGGGTTGGCTCAACTGGTCAACGACGGCTGCCCGAGTCATGCGCGCCATTTGCGCGATGATCACGAAGGACAAAGTCAGGACGGGCATCGCGTAGGCCCGCACGAAGGGTCCGATTCCCGGTGTCTCCGGCACATAGGACAATGCGGAGAGCCAGTGCAGTTTGACCGCAAAAATCAGCACCGCGACCGTGGCAACCAGGAACTCAGGGACCGCGATCATTCCGAGCGTGGCCAGGCTGAGAAGGCGGTCGAGGCGTGAGCCGCGATACATGGCGGTCAGGATGCCGATCGTGAGTGCGACAGGTACGGATACTGCGGCCGCCGTACCCGCCAGCAGCAGGGACTTGGGTAGGCGCATGCTGATCAAGTCGGCAACGGGCGTGTTGTTGGCCAGGGACTGGCCGGGATTGCCTGTCAACAATCCACCGAGCCAATGCAGATAGCGCAGGTACGCAGGCTGATCGAGCCCCATCTGCGCTCGCAGGGCTGCGACCATCTCGGGCGTGGCACTTTGACCCAATGCCGCCTGTGCAGCATCTCCTGGAAGTATGGAGGTGATCGAGAACACCGCGGCTGACACCAACAGTAACGTCAACACTGCAATGCCGATCCGCCTTGCAATGAGGACTGCCATCACGCGTCCAACCAGACGTTGTCTGCGAACGAGTATCCCATCAGTCCGCCGATTGGAATGGACCCGTATCCGCGCAGGCGCTTCTCGTACGCATCCAGAAGACTGATGAATACGGGAATGCCGATGCCTCCTTTCTCGTGAATCAGCAACTGCATGTCTCCGTACATCTGCTTGCGCTTACCCTCGTCGGCTTCCCCTCGGGCGGCGACCAGGAGTTGATCGAATTGCTCGTTCTTCCAACCGGACTCGTTCCAGGGCGCATCCGATTTAAAGCAGGTTGAGAACAGCAGATCGGCGGTGGGCCGCGGGTTGATGTTGCCGAACCCCAACGGATGCTTCATCCAGTGGTTCGACCAGTAGCCGTCGGAAGGCACGCGATTAACGGCCATATTCAGACCGATCTCTGCGGCCGACAGCTGCAATATGGAGGCCATATCAACCGACCCTTCGGCCGCAGGGGATGCGTAGACAACCAGGCGTACCCCGCTCAGGCCCGCCTTCTTCAGCAGAAATTTCGCGCGTTCAGGATCGTAAGGTCGTTGCGGCAGACCCGACAGGAAGTAGCGGTTACTGGGAGGGATTGGTTGATCGTTGGCGATCGTGGCATAGCCTCGGAACAGCGCCTTGCATGTCAACTCGCGATTGAGCAGATACTTCATCGCGAGTACAAAATCGGGATGACCGCTCGGCATCATATCCCGACGCATGATCAGATCAGTATAGAGCCCGGATTTCGTTTCCTGCACAGCATGATCGGCCGAAGCCGTCACGCGGCGTATGGAGCGAGGATTGATCGCGTTGATGAGTTGTACGTCACCTGACAAGAGAGCGTTGACGCGGGCAGATTCGTCTGCAATCCCAACGAGCTCGATCTCATCCAGATAGGGCTTGTTTGGTTTCCAGTAATTCGGATTCCGAGTCCCGATCGTGCGCACACCCGGAGTGAACTCCTTGCACCGGTAGGGGCCGGTGCCCACTGCGGTACGGAAGTCCGTAGTGCCGTCCGGTACGATCAGGAAGTGCGCATCTGCCAGGATGGCCGGCAGGTCGGCATTCGCGCCGGTCAACTGAATCTGGACCTCGTTGGGCCCGCTGACCTCGACCTCTTGAAACTGATCCGCGATCGACTTCATCTTCGATGCGGTCGCCGGATTTTTGTGGCGCAAGAGCGAGTACACAACATCGGTCGGCGTCAGAGGCTTGCCGTTGTGGAACTGAACGCCTTTGCGCAGCTTGATCGTCCATAGGATCCGGCCGCTGTCGTGGATCTCCTCAGCGAGCGCGGGTTGCGCGTTCAGCGCGGAATCAAACTGAGTGAGCCCGCTATAAAGCATGTTCAGGCGCGCATAGTCGGTCGACAGCGCCGCCTTTGCGGGATCGAGCGTGTCGGCTGTAGAGCTGGACACACTGGCAACCCGGATCCGTCCTCCCCTGCGCGGCATCTCGGCCGGGGTCTCGAACGCCGCATACGCCCCTGGCGCACCCAAACTGCCGCCCACCGCGGCAAGCACGCCCGCGGCGGTCAGTCCCCGCAGGACATCGCGGCGAGGTAGGGTTTTCTCTTGGATCATGCGCCTACACTAAAACACGAGCCGGGCCGCGGTTCACCTCGATCACCCCGTTCGGGGGCGAACAAAAATCCTTTTTGCGCGGGTGTTTCAGCATAGTTTGCCAGCTTCCAGGACGCCACTGACGGTCACCCGACCGCAGCGGCAGAAAATTCCAAGCCGGGGCCGAGAACGAAATCTCATGAGCGTCCGTCGAGACGAAGCGACAGTACCCACTACCGGCAAGTCCCTAAGATGGGCCTCCTCGCTATTCAATACGCGTCCATTCGAACATCATGCGCAACTCACTTTCACTGGCCGACCTCGATCGTCAACATCTGGTGCATCCACTCGTGAACTTCCGCGAGCATGAGCGCCGTGGCCCCACGATCCTCGAATCCGCCCATGGCGTGTACCTTCGCGACACCGATGGCCACGAGCTGCTCGATGCCTTTTCAGGATTGTGGTGCGTCAATGTAGGGTACGGTCAGGAGAGCATCGTCCGTGCCGCCGCCGCGCAGATGACGAAACTGCCTTACGCAACAGGTTACTTTCATTTCAGCTCCGAGCCGGCTATCCAACTCGCGGCACGCCTCGTGGAGCTTGCGCCCGCCTCACTGCGCCACGTCTATTTCACATTAGGTGGCTCGGACGCCGTCGACTCCGCAATACGCTACATCACGCACTACTACAACGCGCTCGGCGCACCAACTCGCAAGCACTTCATCGCGCTGCAGCGCGGCTACCACGGCTCATCGACACTCGGCTCTGGATTGACCGCGTTGGCGACCTTCCACCGGAACTTCGACGTCCCACGTCCCAATCAACACCACATCCCGTGTCCTTACCCCTATCGCAGCCCAGAAGGCTCTGATGGCAACAGCATCATCACCGCCTCCGTAGCGGCGCTGCGTGACAAGGTACGCGAGCTCGGTACCGAGAATGTGGCTGCCTTTTTCTGCGAGCCCGTAATCGGCTCCGGTGGTGTAATTGTCCCACCAAAGGGTTGGCTGCAGGCAATGAGCGTGGCTTGCCGTGAGCTCGGCATCCTGCTCGTTGTCGATGAAGTCATCACGGGTTTCGGCCGCACCGGCCCCCTGTTCGCTTGCGAAGCGGAGGGCGTAGAACCCGATCTCATGACCGTTGCCAAGGGACTCACCGCGGGGTACGCGCCGATGGGAGCGGTACTGCTGTCAGAGAAGGTGTACTCAACAATCGCGGATGCTGCCCCGGAAGGGACTCCTGTCGGGCACGGACATACCTACTCCGCACATCCGGTCAGCGCGGCGATCGGTCTGGAGGTACTACGTCTTTACCACGAGGGAGGGGTACTGGCGAACGGGGTCGCCCGGGGACCCCGTTTCGAGCAGGGGCTGCAACAACTGTTGGAGCATCCGCTCGTCGGGGACGCGCGTCAACGTGGACTTCTCGGCGCATTGGAGTTAGTGGCCGACAAAAAGACCCGCCGGCCGTTCGATCCGGCTCTGCGCCTGAGCGAGCGCATCAGCCGAATCGCCTATCGGAACCGATTAATATTCCGCGCCTTTACCGACAACATTCTCGGGTTCGCACCGGCTCTGTGCTACAGCGCCGCGGAAATGGATCTGCTGTTCGAGCGGTTGCGGCGAACGCTGGACGATGTGCTCGCCGAGCGCGACGTTCGCGCCGCCCTGACGTGAAGTGCCTGCCGGAGCTTCCATGACAGCATCATTCAGGATCGCGGTTATTCCTGGAGACGGCATTGGACGCGAAGTGATGCCGGAAGGATTGCGTGCGCTCGATGCAGCCGCTGATCGCTTCGATCTTCGGCTCCAGTACACCCACATCGACTGGGCCAGCTGCGATTACTACGCCAAGCACGGGCAAATGATGCCGGAGAACTGGAAGGAGCAGTTGTCCGGCATGGACGCCATCTACTTCGGCGCGGTGGGCTGGCCTGCGACTGTCCCTGACCATATTTCTCTCTGGGGCTCGCTGATCAAATTCCGGCGGGAATTTGATCAGTACATCAACCTGCGTCCCGCAAAGACCTTTGCGGGTGTCCCGTGTCCACTCGCTGGACATGGGCCCGGTGACATCGACTTTCTCGTGGTCCGGGAAAACACGGAGGGCGAATATTCCTCCGTGGGCGGTGTCATGTTCGAGGGGACCGAGCGCGAGTTTGTTGTCCAGGAATCGATTTTCACCCGACACGGCACCGAGCGCGTGCTGAAGTTCGCGTTTGATCTGGCTCAGCAGCGGGCTCGCAAGCACGTCACGGTGGCCACCAAGAGCAATGGCATCGCTATCAGCATGCCTTGGTGGGATGCCCGCGCGGCCGAAGTCGCCCTGCTGTATCCGGACGTGACGTGGGACAAACAGCACATTGATATTCTCTGCGCGCGCTTCGTCCTACAACCGAAGCGGTTTAATGTCGTCGTGGCTACGAACCTGTTCGGCGACATTCTCTCGGACCTCGGTCCTGCATGCACAGGCACCATCGGCCTCGCGCCGTCCGCCAACATCAATCCCGAACGCCGCTTTCCTTCACTCTTCGAGCCGGTGCACGGTTCCGCACCGGATATCTACGGCCGCAACATCGCCAACCCCGTTGCAATGATCTGGTCTGGAGCGATGATGCTGGATTTTCTAGGCCGTGCTGCCGGACCGGCTCACCAGGCCCATGATGTGATTCTCGCGGCAGTTCAAAGCGTTCTCGCCAAGGGCCCGCATACGCCCGATCTCGGCGGCACTGCGTCGACGACCGACATGGGTAAAGCAATTGCTGCTGCGATCACACGCGGCACGTGAGTGAATCAACAATGACTACTTCGACACTCCCGATCCTGACTCCAACCCGTGCAGATCTGGTGCGCGACAAGAACTTCATCGCCGGCGAGTGGCGCGATGCGCGCAGCGGCCGCAAGTACGAGGTGAGCGATCCTGCGAGCGGCGCCGTCTTCGCGGGTGTCGCTGACAGCGGACCGGAAGACGCACGGCAGGCGGCAGATGCGGCCTACTCGGCCTTCGAACCGTGGCGCGCAGTCAGTGCAAGAGACCGAGCGCAGTTGTTGAAACGATGGCACGCCTCGATCCTCGCCAACACGGAAGATCTTGCCCGAATCATCTCGAGCGAACAGGGCAAACCGTTGGCCGAGGCTCGGGGGGAGGTCGCATATGGCGCCTCCTACGTCGAGTGGTTCGCGGAGGAAGCGGTACGCACGTATGGTGATCTGATTCCAGAGCCGATGCGCGGCAGGAAGATGATGGTTGTGAAGGAGCCCGTCGGTGTCGTAGCGGCGATCACGCCATGGAATTTTCCGCTTGCCATGCTTGCACGCAAGATCGCGCCGGCTTTGGCGGCGGGTTGTACGGTGGTCGCGAAGCCGGCTGAAGACACTCCCTTGACGGCGCTCGCGCTCGTTAAGTTGATTGAGGAGGCCGGGTTTCCCGCAGGAGTCGTCAACATCATCACGACGTCGCGCAGCAATGCAGCCGTCACAGCGGGCGTTTGGGTTTCCGACAGCCGGGTACGCAAAATCACCTTTACCGGCTCTACTGTGGTCGGTAAGCAGCTCGCGCGGGGATCTGCGGACACGCTGAAGAAGCTGTCTCTCGAGCTGGGTGGGAATGCCCCGTTTATCGTTTTTGACGACGCTGATGTGGATGCGGCGGTGGAAGGATTGCTGCGTGCCAAATTCCGCAACGGCGGGCAAACCTGTGTCTGTCCGAACCGGGTGTACGTACATGACACAGTCTATGAACAATTCGCACGGGTGCTAACCGCTCGTGTCAGGTCTTTCCGTGTGGGACCTGCGAGCCGGAATGACTCGCAGATCGGCCCGATGATCAACAAGCGCGCGGTTGAGAAGATCGAGTGGCACGTGCGCGATGCAGTCAGCCGAGGGGCAACGGTGCTGGCGGGAGGGCACGTTCTGCGGAACGATGTCGCGGATGGGCCAAACTACTACGCGCCGACGGTGCTGGGCGATGTACCCGCAGGCGCGGTGCTGTTTAATGAAGAAACCTTCGGTCCCGTGGTGCCCTTGATTCGCTTTCGAGACGAAGCGGAGGTTCTGCAACAGGCGAACGACACCCCCTATGGTTTGGCCGCCTACTTCTACTCGCGCGACATCACTCGTATCTGGCGCGTTGCCGACCGGCTCGAGGCCGGCGTAATCGGAATCAACGAAGGCGCATTTGCCAGCGAAGCCGCGCCCTTTGGTGGCATCAAGGAATCAGGCTACGGGCGCGAAGGATCTCGCTATGGATTGGAAGAGTACATGCACAAGAAATATCTATGCCACGGCGAAATCGGCCGCTAACCGCCGCTCGGCCAGTGAGGCGAGCAGCGCAGCCCCTCGCGGCAGGATGTCATCGTTGAAGTCGTAGCTCGGGTGATGAAGGGAAAATCGATGGAGATCCGAACCCTGCCCCAGCCAGATATACGCGCCGGGCACCTTCTGGAGCATGAACGCAAAGTCCTCGGAGGTCGCCGCGGGAGCCTCAGGGATGAGCACCTCACCGAATAGCGCGCGACTGGCATCAACGACGTGTTGCGCACACGTCGGATCATTGATTGTCGCCGGGTAGTAGCGCACGTACTCGGTTGTTGCCGTACACCCGCCCGACCTGGCCGTATACTCGACGACTTCGCGTAATGCCGCTTCGATTTTGTCCTGTACCCCGGGGTCGAACGTACGAACAGTGCCGGTAATCTTCACTTCCGACGGCATGACATTGTGCGAATCGCCGCCGTGTATGCATGTTGTCGATAACACGGCGGTCGAATTTGGATCGACACGGCGCGATATGAGAGTGTTTGCCGCAGTCACGATCTGCGCCGCGCACAGGATGGTGTCTGTATTGAGATGAGGCTGGGCCGCGTGGCCGCCCTTCCCGCTGACGGTGATGTGAAATCGGTCGGCCGACGCCATCATGGCGCCAGGGCGCACGGCAACGGTACCGGCAGGCAGGGATGGCCAGTTATGGAGCGCGTAGATCTCCGCACACGAAAATCTTTCGAACAGGCCATCATCGATCATAGCCTGTGCGCCGGCCCGACCCTCTTCTGCTGGCTGGAAGATCAGGTGAACGCGACCATTGAACCGGCGTGTCTGGGCAAGATAACGAGCCGCGCAGAGCAACATCGTTGTGTGTCCATCGTGACCACAGCTGTGCGCGATACCCTGATGAACGCTTGCATGTGCAGAGCCGCTTTTTTCATGGATCGGCAGCGCATCCATGTCAGCCCGCAGCCCAATGGCGCGATCGGAGCTCCCGGCCTGAATTACTCCGACGACCCCGGTCTTCCCGATTCCTTCATGAACGGGGATCCCCATCGCGCGCAGGCGGTCTGCCACCAGTGCAGCGGTTCGTCGTTCCGTGAATGCAAGCTCGGGGTGGCGATGAATATCGTGACGGATATCCCGCATCTCGGCGGCCCAGGCCGCCATTGCCGCGAGCAACGGGCTGTTCATGCGCTGAGCGCTTCGGACCCAGTCCTACTTGATCGTGAAATTCGCGGCAATCTTCGACTGTTTGTCCTTGAGAGTCAGTAGCGCCGTGACCTTGGCGCCTTTGGCAATCTTCACGCCCTTGGCTTCGAACTTGTTACCACCTGCGGGTGTCAGTGCCACTTCTGATTTCGAACCCCCGTCAACTACGGTCAGCTTGGCGGCCAACTCGGCGCTGTTCACCTCATCGCCATCGTCTTCGACCCAAAGCTCCACGTGATCGGCTGCAGGGACCAGCTCAAATGACATATCGCCGACGAGCTGCACGATGCCGCCATGCTCAGGCTGAGTTCCGCCATGAGCCACGGCTATGTCAGTAGTCGCCGAAGCGAAGATCAGCAGCAACAGGGGTGCAAAGAATGCCTGCACTTGCTTCATTGTAGTCTCCCGAATCATTTGATCACTCCGGCGCATGAGGCAGCACGAAAGACAATGTCGCAAGGTGCTCCATCTTGTCGGCTTTCGTCGGCTCGTCCGACGGGCCATCGAAAATCGCGGTGATCACATTGAGACCTTGATTGCGCACCTTGATGGTGACAGTTCCGTCGGCGGCGGTCTTGACCGGCTTGCCATCCGGATCGTTCAGCCAGTCCCACATCACGCGAGCCTTGGCGACCGGCTTCCCCTGAAACAACACGCGCAGCTTCAGGGGTTTACCCATGACCTGCGGTATCTGCCCCACGGGCACGATCTGCAGAGTTTGATTGGGTAAGGGCGGAATGGGCCCGGTCAACGGCCCAACAATCCGAACCGCGTACTTGTAATTCTTCTCGGCTTTTGTGGCATTGGGGACTTCATCCCGGCCCTTCTTGATCCACTCCCCCTCGGGCGTCTTGCTCCAGATTCCGTTGAACAGGACAGCCGTGACGATGGTCGGTTGGCTTTCGCTGTCCACCAGCAGCAGGGGCCCCGCGACCCGGAGTTTGGTCGGTATCGGTTTATAGTCGGCGTCGTATCCCGCGATGCTTTCCACCATCGACTGCCGCTTGACTGAATCAAGATCATCAGCGCCGATGCCATAAAGCAGTGCGAGCTGGGTTGCGCGTTGGGCAAACCAGATTCCGTGGGCGTGTGCTGCCTGCACGGCAATGAGGCAGGCAGCCGCGGCGATTGCCGCCAAAAATCGTGGCAAGGAGGTCCTGGTCAGCGTGGAAATTCTCGATCGCGAGCGGTTCACGGTGGATGCTCCGGCGCCTTATATTGTGGCGGTTGCGGATGACAGCGGAAAGTATAGTCAACGGAGCCGCTTTGGCATGCCATATGGGGGAAACCCCGGAAAATGAACTGTCAAAAGCGAGGTGGCAAACGGCAGATTGTACGGCCTCAGTATCCCCGGGTCCGGTCGATCACATCGCGCAAAGGTTCGCCGCGCTGATGCCTGCGCAAATTCTCCAGTAACACCGCGGCGGCGGTCGCGGGTTGAGTCATGCTCGCCACGTGGGGTGTTATCACGATTCGCGGGTGTCGCCAGAAGGGGTGCGACTCGGGCAGCGGCTCCGGTTCAACAACGTCCAGAATTGCCCATGAGATCTGCCCGCAATCCAGCGCTGCAGTGAGCGCCCGGTTGTCCAAATGAGCGCCCCGGCCAACGTTGATGATCGAAGCGCCTCGAGGCAATGCCGCCAGTACACGGGCATTCAGTATGCCTCGGGTCGCTGCCGTCAGCGGCAGCAAGCACACCAGGATGTCGCAGCGGGCCAGAAACAGATCCAGCAACCCCTCCCCCACATAGCAGCTGACGCCGGAGATCTCCTTCGGCGAGCGGTTCCATCCGCAGAGGTGGAATCCAAACGTGCCGAGTCTCTCCAACACTGCCCGACCCAGAACGCCCAGACCCATGACACCGACGGTGCGTGCGCTGGCCGGGTGGACTTCGATCTGCCGCCAAACACCTTGTGCCTGCATTCGACCGTAGTCAAACAGATCGCGATGCAGCGCGAGTACGGACATTGTCACAAACTCGATCATGCCGTTCACGATACCGGGTTCCACCATGCGGACGAGCGGTATGTGTGGCGGAATGGCGGAGAAATCGATGTGATCGACGCCGGCGCCCGATGAGAAAACGACTTTGAGGTTCGGCAGTGAGGCGACGAACGGCGCAGGTACGTTCCAGGCGATGAGATATTCAACCTGAGCCAGGTCGCCGGCATTCGGCCATACGCGAAAGTCGATATCAGGCGCGGCCTCGGCGAAGAATTTTGCCCAACCGACACCTCTGGAGGGATCTGCCCGATAGAGAACACTCAATGAAGAACATCCTGAAGGCGGTAGTAAGCACCCACGAGCGGCAGAAACCACGGTTTGCCAAAATGGCCCGGAATGGCAGGCCAATCCAGATCCCGCCACGGATTCGCGTCGATGCGACCCTCGAGAACGTCCCCCATGATCTGCCCCATGCGCACGGACATCTGCACGCCGTGTCCGCTGTAACCCATGGAGTAGAACAGGCCTTCGTGCTCGCCGGCGCGCGGCAACCGGTCCGCAGTCATGTCCACGAGCCCACCCCAACAATAATCAATTCGAACGCGATTCAACTCGGGGAACAACTGCGCCAATGTCCTGTGAAGCACGTGGCCGCTCTTCTGGTCCGAGCGTGGATTGGACATGGCGAAGCGCGCACGTCCACCGAAAAGCAGCCGGTTGTCGGGCGTCACTCGGAAATAGTTGCCAATGTTCCTGCTGGTCACATAACAGCGGCGCTTTGGCAGCACCTGATCGAGGATCTTGGACTCCAGGGGCTCCGTCACGACAATGAAGCTACCCACAGGCGCCATCCGGCGTCGGAACCACCCAAAAGGACCGACCTGGGTCGCTCCTGTCGCGAGCAATACCTGCCGGGCTTCAATGACTCCGCGCGCACACGTCACCCGGTGGGCTCCGCCGGGCATGGGATCCAGGCCGGTGACCGCCGCCGATTCGTGTATCAACGCACCCTTGCGTGCGGCCGCCTCCGCCAACCCGACACCGAATTTGCCCATGTGCATCTGGGCGCTCGTGCTTTGGATGAGCCCACCGTGGAAGGCTTCCGAGCCTACTTCCTCGCGGATGCGATCGGGTGTCACCAGGCTGACGTGGGAATCAACATTCGAGCGCAGAACATCGTGCGCCTGCTGCAACTTGCTGTAATGCGCGGGCTTGGAGGCCAGCTTCAACCGGCCGCGACGGAAGAAGTCGCAGTCGATGGATTCTTCCCGAACGACCTGCTCGACCGCATCGACTGCGGCTCCGTAGGCTTGATAAAACGCACGGGCGCGCGCAGCGCCGAAGCGCTCTGTAAGCGCGGTGTAGTCGTGTGGCAACCCATTGTTGCAATGGCCGCCGTTACGGCCGGAGGCTTCTCCGACAACACGGCCAGCCTCGAGCACCACGACCGACGCCCCTCTGCGAGCGAGCGTCAGGGCCGCCGATAAGCCGGTAAATCCCGCGCCGACTACAACGACGTCCGCA
>Ga0068858_100002447_pt1 | contig 18756 bp, 10 predicted proteins | sample KBSSwiS12_FD_66589 | JGI IMG/M metagenome (GOLD analysis project Ga0068858, IMG submission 66589) | Switchgrass rhizosphere microbial communities from Kellogg Biological Station, Michigan, USA - KBS Switchgrass S1-2 | ecosystem: Host-associated > Plants > Roots > Rhizosphere > Soil ...
GTAGCACATTCGCTATATCTTCGCCCAACACTCAAAAAGGCCGGACTCCTCCGTCCGCTTCCGGCCCTCAAACGCGTGTGCGGGCGTCCCCAACATGCCAGTGTGCTGGCCTGACCTGGATGAAGATGGGTGCGCGGCGTCGCTGTTGGTGTTGGAAAGTCGGAAGATTGAGCGACGACTACGACGGCAGGATCCTGCGTGAGGTCCGATATCGGAGCGCCGCCCCCGTCACCAGCAAATCCCTCGGTACTCCGCGGCCAGCAGCGATCCGATGATCGGCAGACGAACGAGATCGACAACGATTTGATCCGCCCGGCACCCTGACAACGCCTCGACGAACTCCGGCGATTGATTGCCGACGACGATCACCTCGGAGGCTCCGACGACGTCTTCCACGGTATTGCGGAGCAGCGATGAGAGGTGCGGAATCTGCTGCTCGATGTACGCTTTGTTTGAGCCGAGCAGCTTCGCCAGGGAGACGTTCCGGTCGTAGATGAGGAGCTGCAGACCCTTGCCCAGCAGTGCTTCGGCCAGGATGACCATGGGGCTTTCACGAAGGTCGTCGGTGCCCGCTTTGAAGCTGAAGCCGAGCAGGCCGATCCTCTTCCGGCCAGTGTCCATGATCTCCTCGAACGCGCGCTGAATCTGCAGTCTGTTGCTCGGCAGAATCGACTGGATCACCGGCAGCTCGACGTCGAGCTCTTTCGCGCGCTGCTGCAGCGCGCGCACGTCCTTGGGCAGGCACGATCCCCCGAATGCGAACCCGGGCTTGAGATAGTAGGGGGAGAGGTTCAACTTGTCGTCGCGGCAGAAGATGTCCATGACGTCGTGGCTGTCGACGTCCATGCGCTTGCAGAGATTCCCGATCTCATTGGCGAAGCATACCTTCAGGGCGTGCCACGCGTTGCTCGTGTACTTGATCATCTCGGCCGTGCGGATGCTGGTCGTGATAAGCGGGGCATCGATCGCGTGGTACAACTCGATCGTGCCGGCTGCGTCGGCGGAATGGTTGTGGCCGATGAGCGTCAGCGGCGGGTGCCTGAAATCCTTCAGCGCGGTCCCTTCGCGCAGAAATTCAGGGTTGACCGAGACGCCGAAGCCGACGCCGTATGTCTTGCCCGACTCTCGCTCGAGCGCCGGGATCACCACCTCGTGCGTCGTGCCCGGCAGGACCGTGCTGCGAACGACCACCACGTGATATGACGATTTCCGGCCAAGCTCGGCGCCGATTTGTTCGCACACGCGTGTGAGATAGCTCAGGTCGAGGCCGCCGGTCTTCCGGCTTGGCGTGCCGACGCACAACAGCGACACGTCGCTGCCATGGATCGCATCCCCGACATCGGTGGTGGCGCGCAGCCTGCCCTCTGTCACGGCCCGGGCGAGAATCTCGGTGAGACCGGCTTCGATGATCGGGCTCCTGCCCTCGTTGACCATCTCGACTTTTTCGGCGTTCACGTCGACGCCGACCACCTGGTGGCCGTCGCCCGCGAGCGCGGTCGCCGAAACGCTTCCGACGTATCCAAGACCGAAAACTGAGATCTTCATGGGTGCGAGGCCGCGCGCGGGTGCGCGCCAGTGATATGGATTCTGGAGGTCACGCCGCTCGACAGCGTTGGCGAAGCCGATGTATGCGGTGCGGCGTCGTGAGGGCGAAGGCCGGCGAAGCGAATCAGCGCCGCCTCCATTTCACCGGCGACGGCCGACCAGTCATAGTGCGCGAGGACGAGCGACCGCGCGGCAACTTCGAGCCGGCGCCGCTGTTCCACGTCGCCCAGCAGCCGGACGACGGCGTCGGCAAAGGCCCGAGGTTCGTCCGCCAGGAGGAGGTGCTCGCCGTCGGTGACGGGCAAGCCTTCAGCGCCGATGGCGGTGGAGACGACGGCCTTCCCCATTGCCATCGCTTCGAAGATCTTCAGACGCGTCCCGCCGCCGATGCGAAGCGGCACAACGTAGACCGCTGCGTCCCTGACAAACGGCCGCACATCATCGACGCGGCCGGTGACGATGACGCCGTGCTGCCTCGCCAGCGCCGTGACCGTCGGCGTCGGGGCCCGGCCGACGATCGAGACGGTGACGTCCGGGACCGTGCGACGGATGAGCGGGAGCATCTCGCGACAGAACAACACCATCGCGTCTTCGTTCGGCAGCCAATCCATCGAACCGGTGAAGACGATCGAACGGCTCTCCGGGGAACTGCACGGCTCGGCCGGCCGGAAGTACCCGGTGTCGACGCCGGTCGGGACGACGTGGGCGGGCCGGCGGATCGCGCCCGGGTACAGCCGTTCGAACGTGCGGCGATCGGCTTCAGAGACGACGAGCACGCCGTCAAAGCGCGCCAGCGTCTGGCGCTCGAAGCGCAGCATCCTGCGGTGTTGGCGCTCGTAGAGATAGCGGCCGATCGCGCCCGTTTGAATCTCCGCATGGCGCCGCCAGATCTCGGATTCGACGTTGTGCGTGAAGATCACCGCCCGACAGGGAAGCGTTCCGGGCAGATGGATCGCCGGAGGCAGGAAGTCGCACACGATGAGGTCGAAAATACGCTCAGCCAACAGGTCACGCAGCCGCCTCGCAAAAGCCCGCGACCGGTATTTGCCCACGGCGTAGGGCAACGGATCCTCCAGGTGTCGGGCCACGTCCGCATAGAAGCGCCACGAGCCCTTAGGCGGATCCCGGCGCGGCACCGTGATCAACTCGTGGCAGACGGTGTACATCCCGGCGATGTCGGAGGCCGTCTGTTCCGGCGCGGCAAAAGCGAGGTAGGTGATCTCGTGTCGCTTCACCAGCGACCGCATCAGATGCCAGGTACGGAGCCGACCGCCTTTGTCGAGCGGCAGGAGCAGATCGGATTCCAGCCACAGTATGCGCATGGTGTCAGGCCGCCCTCAGGAGCGGTTCCGGTAACGTCTGGACGCCCTGGTTGTCGATGAAGGTGCGGTACCACAGCTCGAGGTTCAGGAGGCTCCAGATCTGGTCGCCCGTGTCCGCGGTGCCCGCCGCGTGGTCGCGGAGCAATTGCTCGGTCGCGGTCGGATCGATTACGCCCCGCTCGCGCGAACGGCGATCGAGGAGCACTTCGCGCGCCACCGGATTCCAGGCGCCGCGCGCCCACGACGCAAAGGGCACCGGAAAGCCCATCTTCGGACGGTTGAGGATTGCCTCGGGGAGCAGTCCCTTCATCGCGGCGCGCAGCACACGTTTGGTCGTCAGCCCCGACAGCTTCCATTCGTCCGGCAACTGCGCAGCAAACTCCACCAGTTCGTGGTCGAGAAACGGCACACGACTCTCGATGGAGGCCGCCATGCTCATCTGATCCTGTTTCATCAACAGCTCGACCAGATACGTCTTCATGTCCGCATAGAGCAGGCGACGGAGAAGCGTGCTGTGGCCGTTGGGCCGGTAGAAGTGTCCGAGCGACGAGCCGTACGCGCGTTCGGGCGTCACCATCGGTCGGAGGGCAGGCGCCAGCAGCCTCTGCTGATCGGCCAGCCGGATCGACGCGAAGTTGTCGAACACCATCGACTCCGGCGATCGGTCCATTGCAAGAAATGATCGGCGTGCATAGCGGCCCAGCCGTGACGGAATCCGCGGCACGACGCCTCTGGCGATCGCCTCGCGAATGGACGAGGGCACCATCCGCTCGTAGGTCGTCCCGGCCCGCCAGTTCAACGCCACACGCAGATACTTGCCGTAGCCCGCCAGCAGCTCGTCGCTGCCTTCGCCCGTCAGCACGACGGTCACATGTTGTCGCGCCAGAGCCGACACGAAGTACAAGGCGACGCTCGATGGATGCGCGATCGGCTCGTCTTCGTGCCACACGAGCCTCGGCAGCGTACTGAAGAAGGCGCGGTCGTCGATGACGACCTCGTGGCCTTCGGCACCAATCGCCTGGACCACGTCTCGCGCGTACGCCAGTTCGTTGAAGCCGTGATCCCGAAACGCCACCGAGAACGTCTGAAGCCGTTGTCCGAGCTGCCGCGACATGATGGCCGCGATCGCGCTGCTGTCGATGCCGCCCGACAGGAACATGCCGAGCGGCACGTCACTCATCAGACGCAGCCGCACCGATTCTTCGAGCTTGGCGCGGAACGCGGCCACGATGTCGCGCGCCGTCCGCGGCGCGTCGTCCCCGCGGGTCGGCGTCTCCGGCCCATGGGCCGTCGGCACGTCCCAGTACTTTGCGATCGTCGTCAGACCCCGCTCAAACGCGAGACGATGGCCGGGCAGCAGCTTGTAAACGCCCTTGAACATCGTCTCGGCACCGGCGATCGATCGCGTGCTCAACATCTCGGGGAGCGCCGCCGCGTTGGCCTCCGCGGCGACTCGACCGCTGGCCAGAATTGCCTTGATTTCCGATCCAAACAACAGCGTGTCGCCGCAGATGGTCCAGTAAAGCGGCTTCACGCCAAGACGATCCCGCGCCAGCAGTAGACGTCGTTTGGGCGCATCCCAGATCGCGAACGCGAACATGCCGCGGAACTGGTGGACGCAATCGTCGCCCCATTGCTCGTACGCGTGCACGATTGTTTCCGTGTCCGACCTGGTCCGGTACCTGTGACCGCGCGCCTCGAGTCCGTGGCGGAGATGGTCGTGATTGTAAATTTCGCCGTTGAAGACCACCCAGATGTTGCCGTCTTCGTTGGAAAGCGGCTGCTGCCCGTTGCTCAAATCGACGATGCTGAGCCGGCGATGGGCCAGCGCGGCGTACCCGTCACAATGCAATCCGGCGTCGTCGGGACCGCGGTGCGCGATCACGTCGCGCATCGCAAGGACCCTTTCTCCCGCATCGGGGCCAAGGCCACACGACGAAACGAATCCGGCGATGCCACACATCAGGCTGCCACTCCTGCGGCTGCCGGCCGTTGCACCGGACCATCCGCGAACTGCCGGAACCAGAGCTCCAGCATCAGCACGCTCCACAGGCGGTGACGATGGTCCCTGCTGCCATCACGATGCTCCCGCCAGATCCGCGCGAGCGTCGTCTGATCGAAGATGCCGCGCGACCGCAGGCGGCCGTCGAGGAACAGGTCGTCGATCATCGGCGCGAGGGGACCGCGGAGCCATTCGCCCACGGGTGCCTCGAATCCGTGCTTTGGACGATCGACGATCGAGCGGGGGAGACGTCGCTCGAGGAGCCGCCGCAGCAGGTATTTGCTGCGGCCTCGTTTCAGCTTCAACGCGGCGGGCACGCTGGCGGAAAATTCGAGCAGCTTGTGGTCGAGCAACGGCTCGCGTGCTTCGAGGGACACCGCCATGCTCATCCTGTCGACCTTCGTCAGGATGTCATCGACGAGATAGGTCTTGACGTCGACATAGAGCGCTCGATCGAGCGCATCGCCGGATGGACAGGCCTCGTACGCACGACGGAACCCGGCAAATGGATCAGCGTCGCGGACCTCGTATGCGAAGTCGGGCGCGTACAGCGTCGGCAGAAGATCGCGTTCGAACTGCCCGTACGCGTGCTTGCGGGCGCACGCGTCGCCGGGCGGTAGCGCGAGATGGCGCAGCGATCGGATGCCCTTGACGGCGAGCGGCAGCCGATGGCCGAGCCGTGCGGCGGCCCGGCCGGCCCGCGGCCCCAGCCACCGTCGCGCAGTCGACTCCCAGCGCTCGACCCGATGGCGGGCGTAGCCCGCCCACAGCTCGTCGCCGCCGTCCCCGGACAGCGCGACCGTCACCTGTTCGCGCGCGGCCGCCGAGACGTAGTACGTCGGGACGGCGGAAGAGTCAGCGAACGGCTCGTCCAGGTGCCAGGAGAGCTTCGGCAGCAGATCGACAATATCCGGACGAACGATCTGCTCGTGCGCCTCGCAGCCGAAGTGGTTCGCCACCGCGCGTGCATGCTGGAGCTCGTTGAACGCGCCTTCGTCGAACCCGACCGACGTCGTCAGCACGCGGGAGGTCGCCGACTCGACCATGAGGGCGACGACCAGGCTCGAATCGATGCCGCCCGAGAGAAACGCGCCGAGCGGCACATCGCTCAGCATGCGCAGTCCTACCGATTCGGTGGCGAGGGCGTCGAGGCGCTCGAGGTACTCCTCTTCGCGTGCCGGATCGCCGTCCCCCGTGAACGCGAGGTCCCAATACTGTGCGATCGTGACGTGTCCATCCTCGGCAACGAGCAGGTGGCCCGGCGGCAGTTTCCAAATCTCGCGGTAGATGGTCTGCGGCGACGGAACGTATTGAAGCGTCAGATACGCGTCGACGGCGTCGGCGCTCCACTCGCGCGGAACGTCCGGGTCTTCGAGCAGCGCCTTGATCTCGGACCCGAAGGTGACACCAGCCGGCGTGACGCAGTAATAGAGCGGTTTGACGCCGAGTCGATCCCTGGCGAGCAGAAGCCGGCGCCGCGGGTAGTCCCACAACGCAAACGCGAACATGCCCCGGAAGCGCTGGACGCACTCGCGGCCCCATTCTTCGTAGGCGTGGACGATGACTTCCGTATCGCTCCGGGTGCGGAAGCGATGCCCCGCCTGCTCCAGCTCCACCCGCGTTTCGGCGAAATTGTAGATTTCTCCGTTGAATACCACCCACACCGTAGCGTCCTCGTTGGCCAGTGGCTGATCGCCGGTCGAGAGGTCGATGATGCTGAGCCGGCGGTGCCCGAGCCCGATTCCCTCCGCGACGTAAAACCCCCTGGCATCGGGTCCCCGATGCGCCACAGCATCGGTCATCGCCTCGAGTCGACCGCAATCGACCGGCATCGTCGCATCAAATCGGAACTGTCCGGCTATGCCGCACATGCTCAGCTCTCAGCCAGCGTCCGGCGTGGGGCACCTACCCCCGAGCGGCGGCGCGTCAGCTCTCCCAGATACAGGGACTCGAACGCGTTAACCATCCGACCGAACGAGTAGCGCGACTCCGCAACTCCGCGAGCCGCGCGCCCCAGGCGTCCGGCAAATGCCGAGTCCGCCATCAGCGTGCACAGCCGATCCGCGAGCGCCACGGCGTCTCCGGCGGGCGTCAGCAGGCCTGTCCGTCGGTCGTCGATCAGCTCGACGATGCCTCCGACTGACGTGGCGACGATCGGGAGCCCGGCGGCCATGGCTTCCAGGACGCCATTGGGGAAGGCGTCGGATCGTGACGGCAGGACAAACAGGTGACTCGCGGCCAGTCGGTCCGCCACATCCTCGCGGTGCCCGAGGAACGTGAAGGCCCCGGCCACGCCGCGGTCCTCGGCCCGCGTCTGCAGACGCCGTCGTTCGGGACCGTCGCCCACGAGCTCGAACTGCGCGTCTGGAAAGCGGCGGAGCACGTGCGCCGCCGCGTCGATCAGGACGTCCTGGCCTTTCTCAGGCCGAAGATTCGCGACGCAGACCACGCGGCGCGGCGCACGGGGTGGCATGCCGGAGGGCCATGCCTCGACGTCGAGCCCATTCGGGATCACGGCCACCTTCCGCGTGGGCACGCGTTCGAAACGGAGTCGGTCGGCTGCCGCCCGCGAGTTCGCGACGACCGCGTGCGCGAACGAGTACGCCGCCCGCTGCAGCGCGATGTGCCCGACCGTTTTGTCGGGATTGATCTCCCGGCGATTGGCGATTCTGACCGGCACGCCGGCGCAACCGGCCGCGGGAAGGGCGAAGATGTTCGAGTAGAGCTCGGTCGTGTGGACGATGGCAATTCGCTGCTGACGGCACCAGCGCGCGAACGCCCACGCCTGGACCAGCGTGTCCCGCCTGCCGAAACCGCCGATCGGAAATTCGGCGACCGATGCCGCCGCTTCGGCCGCGCGCGGGAACCAGGCCCCCTGCGCTCGAAAACAGGCGATGTGGACGGCCCATCGTGCCCGGTCGAGCCGGCGCACCAGCTCGATCATCTGCCGCTCGGTTCCGCCTGGTTCAAAGCTCCCGAGGAAGATAGCCGTCGCAATCGGCGTCATACCAGCTGTGGCCGTCTGAGCAAGGGAAGTGCCGATTGACGGGACGAAAAATCCTTCAAACGACTCCGAAAATCAGCAAACGTTTCCCTGTTGAGTCCGAACGGCTGCCGACAGTGGAACCGGCGGTAAGGAGAATGGAAACATTTTGCCCGGCGGGTCGACGTATTGTTGGTGCCAGCGCTCGAATACCACGAGCTGCCACAATCGCAAACTGTGATCGCGCTTACCGCTCGTGTGTTCGTCGACGAGCCGGCGGACGAACGCCGGCTGGAAGTACCCGCGGCCCAGCGCTGTGGACGACAGGAGCGTGTCGGTGAAGAGCTCGCGGATATTGCCTCGGAACCAGACGTCGAGCGGGATTCCGAAGCCCTGCTTTCGCCGATCGAGGAGGTCTCGCGGCAGCAGCGTGGCAGCCACTTCCTTCAGGATGTGCTTGCGGCGGCCGTTCTTGATCTTCATCGCGGAAGGGAGGCGTGACGCGAATTCGATCACCAGGTTGTCGAGCAGCGGCACCCGCGACTCGATCGAGTGCGCCATGCTCATGCGATCGACCTTCGTGAGGACGTCTTCAGGCAGATACGTCTCCATGTCGACGCGCATCATCTGACTGGCCCACGGAAGCTGGCCGTAACGCTCGAAATGGCGTGCGAGCCGCTGCTCCGGGTCGGTGCCGGTCCGTCTCGAGGACGCGTCGGCCGTCAACAGGTCCGGCTTCTCGTCGGCGCTGAAGAGTCGAATCGCATCGATGTAACGGCCCCGATCGTCACGCGCGACATGTCGCAGGAAGTTCTTGCCGCGGGCGCCATGGGGCATTCGCCGCGCCGTCATGCCGGCCATGCGCCGGACCACTGCCGGGCTGTAGCGATCGAACGCCACGACCCTGCCGTCCGGGAGGTAGCGGTCGTATCCGCCAAACAGCTCGTCGCCGCCGTCACCCGACAACACGACGGTAACGTGCCGACGCGCCATTTCCGAGACGTACCAGGTGGGAATCGCCGAGGAATCGGCGAACGGCTCGTCGAAGTGTGCCACCACCGCGTCGAGGATCGCCATCGCGTCCGGCCGGACCACCAACTCGTGATGCTCGGTGCCGAAATGGCGCGCGACGCGTCTGGCGTGTTCCAGTTCGTCGAACGCCGGCTCGTCGAATCCGATCGAGAAGGTCTTGACGGGCGCGCCCGAGCATTCCGCCATCAACCCGACGACGAGGCTCGAATCCACCCCGCCCGACAGGAACGCGCCGAGCGGGACATCGCTGACGAGGTGCGATCTGACTGCGTCACCGAGCACCTGACGGAGGCCGTCAGCCGCTTCGGTCTCAGACACGTCCGATACTTCTTCGACCGACGGTCGCCAGTACGGTTCGATCCGGAGTCGGCCCGCGGTCCATGTCAGCAGGTGACCCGGCGGCAGCTTCTTCACCGACTCGAAAATCGAAGCGTCGCGAGGCGTGTAAAGAAACGAGAGGTAATGATCGAGCGCGTCGATGCTCAGATCGCGGCCGACGTCGGGCGCGCACAGCAGCGACTTCATCTCGGACCCGAAGTACAACCGCCCGCCGGCCTCCGCGTAGTAGAGCGGCTTGATCCCGATGCGGTCGCGCGCCACAAGGAGCGTTCGTGTTCTGCGGTCCCAGATTGCCAGCCCGAACATTCCTCGCAGCCGGATCACCGCCGCGCGTCCCCATTCCTCGTAGGCGTGCACGATGACTTCGGTGTCGGTCGCCGTGTAGAACCGGTGTCCCGCCGCCTCGAGCTCGCCACGAAGCTCGCCGAAGTTGTAGATCTCACCGTTGAACACGATCCAGACGGTGCCATCTTCGTTGTGGATCGGTTGATGTCCGTTCGAGAGGTCGATGATGCTCAGGCGGCGCATCCCGAGAGCCACCCCTTCATCGACCAGCAACCCCTCGTCGTCCGGGCCGCGATGCCGGATGACCTCGCACATCTGGTGAACGAGCGAACGGTTTCGTTCCTGGGGGAAAGGGCTCAGAACCAAAGGCGAGTCAACGAAGCCGGCGATGCCGCACACGGCGCTATCCTCTTCCCCGAGACGCGGGAGTCGAGCTCCGGCGGGTTGCGACCGCAAGCTCGTCCAGCGGCGCGGGCCATTCGTCGCGACCGTTGACGCGCGCGAATGTGCCCCCGACCAGTTCAGTTCGCGCAAGCCGGCCGTTCGTAGTTCGCCCGAAGAACATTCGCGCGTTGGTCTCGATTTCGCCGAGGCGCCAGGTTGCGCCGGTCATGCCTGGCGCGGGGTCGGCGATCAGGACATGGTCCGTTGAGCGTTCGCGGGTAATGCGAAGCCCGGCGGAGTGGGCGAGCGCGCCGGCTTCCGCCCATACCGGCACCGGTTCGACGTCGACGAGCCGGTTTTCGCGGTCCATCCCGAAGACTGTCGTGATCCACAGTGGCGACGTTCCGTGGCGGGTGACTCGAACCGTCGGCGCCGGCTCGATTCGGCCGTACACGGGCGAATACCAGCCGAGGCCCGTCGTCGAATCGGCGACGAAAGACTCCAGTTGCCCGTCAGCGATCATGAGCTCGATCGTTGCCGGCCCCATTTCGGCATCGAGTCTGCCGCACGTCGCGCGCCGGCCGTCCACCTCGACGCGCCATCGCGGATCGACATGCCAGAAGGCGGCCGCCGAGTGCGATCCGCTTCCGGTGATCAGATCGAGCACCACCATCAAATCGCCGTGCATGACAAGCAGGTGGCGTCGATGCTCGAGCGGGCGATAGCCGTCGTGGGCTCCCTCGAAGTAGTCGAAGCTATCGCCAGTCCGCCAGCAGAGTGCCGTCCCGTCCGCTGTGTGCGCCCAGTGAAACGGCCCCGCCGGCACCGATTGCGGCCGCTCGTCGATGACCAGTGTGTTATGCGACGCCGTCGTGCGGAATCGATCGCGAGTGGCCAGGTCGATCGTGTAGCAGCCGGTTCCAGGGTCGATGAGAAAGGGCGTGCCCCGCACGGTCAGCGTCAACGACAGCGCGTCCGCGTGAGCGTGGCCGCCGTTCCGATACCCGTGCGGTCCCGCATCGATCAGCAGATGATCGCCAGCCTCCGAGCGTGAGACGTAGTAGCCGGTGGCCGGCAAAGCTGCTGACGCCGGAGAACGAGTGACGGACAGTCTCGTGTCGCCGCCGGCAGCTTCATCGCGAGGGTCGAGCTGCCACAAGGCTTCCTCCGGCGTGTGGCCAATCTGCAGATCCGGACGCGCAAGCAACGCGCTCGAAAGGGCAAGGCTGTCGCGAACGTCGTCGGGCGATCGTCCGCACATTGGAAACAGCAACCCGCCGTCGTCGTCGCCGACGTGGGGAAGCCGCCCGCCGTCGTCGGCCAGGATTCTCGCCGCGTCCGCCAGCTTCGTGACCGCGCCGGCAAACGCCGCCTCGGCCGAATCTCCTGTAATGCGGGCAATGGCGAGCGCCAGCAGGTAAAAGTCGAGCGCGTAGCGATGGTAGTGCGTGGACCGCTCGCAATGGCCGCCGTCGTCCGCAATCTGCCTCTGGATTTCGTCGAGGAGTACCCGTCGCCCGACATGCTGGCGCGCCGCGCTCCGTCGCAGCGCCGGCAGCGCGCATCCGGTCACGTAGAGCGCGAGCGCTTCGCCGAGCAGGTGAGTATTCGGACTGAAATAACGGGAGAGGTTGCGCTCGACTTGAGTGAGTTGCCGGTCCAGCGCCAGGAGCAGATCAATCACCCACGGCGGTTCTGCTTCCTGAACCGGCGACGTGAACAGGTGCAGCGCCCAGGTCCACGACAGCGTGCGGAACGCAAGCTCCAGCATGCTTGACCAGTTGGCGCCCATCAGTGGCGGGTTCGCCGCGATCCAACTCATGAGCTGCCGCACGAACGCAGCGCGATATTTCGGATCCCCGGTCAGCCAGAAGGCCCGGCCGAGCGTGAGCCAGTGCTGGTGCCGGTTCAGCTCCCACACCACTTTGTGATCAGCGCCGCGCTCGTCGAGATAGTCGATCGCTGCCCAGAAGCCGCCCGGGAGGCGGCGTCCGCTGACGGGGTCATAGAGCCAGTCGATCGCCGTCTCGGCCGCCGACGACTGATGCGGCCGTGCCCCGAAGCGGAGGCCGCAGTGCCCCAGCAGGTCGAAGTCGCCGTTCAGCAGTCGGTCGGCTCGTCGTGCCGCGTCGCGCGATGCGCCCGGAATCCGTTCCCGAATCCATGCGGCGCGCAACGCCCTTGCCGACAGTGCGATCACGAATCTCGCCGGCTGCCGGATGAAATAGCGGCAGAACGCATCGTGAGCCTGGTCCCAGCGGCGCGCCCGAAGGGCGGCACGAACAGGTGTCAGCTGCCCATCGTCTGCCAGCGCCCGGAGCAGAGCGCCGCGATTCCAGCGCGGCGGCTTGAACGCGGACCGGATCCGATCGACGGCGATTCGGGCCGTCGTGCGCGCGCGCCACGCAAGCTCTGGCGGCTGCATCCGAACGACGCGAGCGAGGCTAGACGGCACGCCGCTGACTCCGGGGTCGCGACCCATCCGCCGTGCCGACGGGCCTGCCGACTGCAACGTCGGTCGACAGCGCGCACCGGTAGAGGTCGAGCCATTGACGGCGGACCGTCCGCCAGGTGTATGCGTCGCAGGACTCGCGCGCCGTTCGGGCGAGTTGTTGGGCGAAAACGGGATCCTCGAGGAGGCGTAGGACGCGGGCCGCAAGGGCCTCGTGATCGTCGACGGGCGCCAGGAGCCCGTTGTGCTGATCGCGGACGACACACGGGATGCCGCCGGCGTCAGTGGACGCCACGGGCAACCCGCTGGCGAATGCTTCGAGCACTGACGCGGGCATGTTGTCGATGTTGGGACTTTGAATGTAAACGTCGTGGGCGGCGTAGATCGCCGCGATCTCCTCGGGACGCACACGGCCGACGAAGGTCACGTTCCGGAGCTCGAGCGTCGCCGCGAGGGCGCGAAGGTCCCGCTCTCGCGCCCCGCCCCCAACCAGCGTCAGCGTGGCGTCCGGCCGCTGGCGCTGAACGATCCGGAATGCGCGCAGTGTGCAGGCGACGTTGTAGAGATCGTCGAAGTTTCGCGTCGACACAAGACGCGGCCGAAGCGGGATTCGAGCGCGGTATTGAAATCGGTCCAGATCGACGATGTTCGGGATGACCGTGGCCGCCACGCCGAAGTGTTCGAAAACATCGACGAGGAATTGCGACGGAACGACGTTCCGATCCACTCGCGCCAGAGCGGCCCGTGCGATCGTCGAGCGGGCCAGATGGTCCGCGGCCTCTCCGCTGCGGTAGTTCAGGATGACGGGCCGCCCGAGCGCCCGCGCCACCAGCAGGGCCGGCAGCGGCGCGAGAAGGAACGACCAGTACGACGCCGAAAATACGTGCACGATGTCTGCCCGCGCGAGCTCGCGAAGGAGCAACGGCACGTAAGTCAGCTCCGTGACGACGGTACGCACGTACTTCACTTGGCCGGTCCAGCGGAGCGGCTTGATCGGCGCCGGGTTCACCGGAACGAGCCACGCCTCGACGTCTGGGTCGGCTTGCCAGGCTTGCAGCAACCGCTCGGCTTGAACGGCCTGGCCTCCAAGGATCCGGAGCGAGGGAGCGACAATGGCGACACGGAGCGCACGCATCGTGGACGCCAAACTCAGCTGAGTTGTCGCGCCGCGTCGATTCGGCCCGGGGACATTGCGGCACCGCCGGTCCGTGTTAGCCCGTCCATGACCACTCCTCGAACGCAGGGGCGCCACCGACTCCCGCTTGTCCGCAATGGCCATGCCGCCGGAGTTTGGCTGCTCGAAAAGCGCTGCCATAAAACGGAATCGCGGACCAAAAGGCCCACCCGCAGTTTGAGTGGGCTGACGAAAGATTTTCCGAACCGCTGACGGCAACGGTCGGACGGCATGCGTTTTCCTATAAATGAGCAGGCCATGCCCATTGAGTGACTCACTCCGCCGTTCTCCCGGCGAGTTACCCGGGGCCTTTGTTTGCATGGGGAAGGCGGCGCCGATGCCGCTGAGCAATGCTGACGCGCTGCTGACCCGGTCGCTCGGGATGCTGACGATGTTCTTACGCGCCTTGTCCTTCGTGCTGGCGTTCCTTGCGCTGGCGGCGATGGCGGTCGGGCCTCGCATCACGGTTGTTCACGCCGGCGAAGACCTCCAGCACGCTTTGGACAATGCGGCCCCGGCCGACACCATCGTCCTGGAGGCCGCCGCCGTGTTCGTCGGCAATTTCGTGCTCCCGGCGAAATCGGGGAGTGACATGCGTCCGATCGTCCTGAAGACGGCCGGCGATGTCATTCCTCAGGGGACCCGGATGACCCCGGACATGGCGCGGACGCTCGCCAAGCTGCAGTCCCCCAACAATCAGCCTGCCCTGCGGACCGAGCGTGGCGCGCGCTCGTGGCGTGTCGAGTTGGTGGAACTGCGGGCCCTCGACGAACGGGGCGGCGAAATCGTCGCGCTCGGAGACGGATCCGACGCGCAGAGGGCATTGGCCGACGTGCCTTCGGATCTGACGCTCGATCGCGTGTATGTCCACGGCGAGCCCACCTCGACCGAGCGTCGCGGTATCAGCCTCAATGCCGCGCGCGTGACGATCACCAACTCGTACGTCAGCGACATCAAGGGTGTGGGGTACGACACTCAGGCCATCGGAGGATGGAACGGACCGGGCGACTATCTGATTGAAAACAACTATCTCGAAGCCGCCGGGGAAAATGTGATGTTCGGAGGAGGCGACCCTTCAATCCGGAATTTGACGCCGACCCACATTGTCATCCGCCGCAACACGTTCAGCAAGCCGTTGCGCTGGCGCGACGAGGGCGCGCGCTGGCAAATCAAGAACCTGTTCGAGCTGAAGAATGCCAGGGATGTGACGGTCGAACAGAACGTGTTCGAGCACAACTGGCAGCAGGCCCAATCCGGATACGCCATCGTGCTGACGGTGCGCAACCAGGACGGCGGATGCCCCTGGTGCCAGGTCGAGCAGGTCCGCTTCCGGCACAACATCGTGCGGGACGTCGCCGCAGGACTGCAGATTCTGGGCATCGATGCCACTCACCCGAGTCGCCAGACCAACGCGATCGTGATCGCCGACAATCTTTTCGAGAACATCGACAGCCGGCGGTGGGGCGGCGACGGCTACTTCCTTCAACTCACGGACACGCCGCGCGACATCCTCATCGACCACAACACGGTGGTGCAGCAGACCTCGGGCGGCGTCGTCAAGATCGAAGGCATCGTGGAAGCATTCACCTTCACCAATAACATCGCCAGTCACGGCGCCTATGGCATCATCGCCACGAACCATGGCGTGGGCAACGACAGCATCCGCGCGTCGTTGCCGCGGTCGACGATTACGGCCAATGTCCTGGCCGGCGGCGACGCCAATCTGTACCCCAGTGGAAATCTGTTCCCGACCCCGGAGGAGCTCGGTCGGCAGTTCGTGAACGTGCCGGCAGGTGACTTCCGCCTGGTTCCGGCGAGTGCGTGGGCGCGGCGGGGGACTGACGGCCGTCCCCTCGGCGCCGATGTCTCGCAATTGCCGGCGGCCGGTCGTTGACCTAGTAGCTGATTCCGGCAGCCGCGTTCAGCGCGTCGATATTGCACCCGACGTCGGTGCCGTCGGTCGCGGCGCCGCGATAGATGCTCGTCGAACTCAGCCTATAGTTCCCGCTCGCCAGGTTGACGAAGCCGACCGCGGTCATGGTGGCCGGATAGTAGTTCCCCGTCGGATACGTCGCGGGATTGGAGCCGGCGAAGATGCCGTTCACGATCTGGGCACTCGGGAAGTAGCGGGCAATGGTGGCGTTTCCGGGGCTGGAGTTGTCACCCATGATCGCCCAGCTGTTGTCCGGGACAATGTTGTTGGTGAACACGAATCCGTTCGAGACATTCCCATACGCGTAGAGCATGGTCGTTCCATCTTCGAACACGGTGTTGTGGTCGATCGTGATCGACGCACTCCCGGTGATGAGCACGAAGCGGCCGGCGCCGCCGAATTGAGCCGCGCTGATGTCCTCGAACAGATTGTTGCGGATGAGAATGTTGTTGGTCTGAAGACTCGGGTGCACGTCGTCGTTGCCGAGAATGTTGATTCCGGACGACACATGACGCACGAGGTTGTTCGTGAACTGGATCTGCTGGACGACGCTCCACGGGGCCGTACCGTCCTGGTTCCTCGGCGTGAAGACGACCGCGTATCCTGGCTGTCCCCCCGCCCAGTTGTACTCCATCACGTTACCGTCCACGACCACCCGCTGCGCGTTCTTGAGCTCGAAGAGGTTCTTGACCGACCACGCTTGCGTTTGCCACGCGAGCGGTTTGGTGAGGTAGTTCCGCCTGAAGGTGATGTCGGAGGGCACCAGGTTGGGGATGGACGGATCGGCGCCGCCGAACAGCACGTTTTCGCCGGCCGCCTCGAGATAGTTGTTCTCGATCGTAAAGGGACCGGGACCGTTCCAGCCGCAAACGGCCTGGGAGTCCTGGCCGACGGCCTTGATGTCCGCGATATACGAGTTGATCACGCTGGTCGAGGCGCTGTGCAGGCCGATGCCGCGTTTCTGACCGAGCGTCGCGTCGCCATGGATATACACGCGGTCGACGATCAGATCGTGGGGCACGGCTGCGAGGGTGTTCTGCAGCGAGGAACCGTCCCCGAGGTCCAGGATATCGCCGTACCCCTGGTAGTTGGCGAGAAACTCGAGCGTTTGCAGTCGAAAATGGTGGGCCGCCGCCGCTGTCGACAAGGCCGGGGAGCTGTTGGCTGACCGGATCTTGGGCAGTTGCGGTGCGTAGCCCGGACCGATGCGGGTGGCAGGTCCCGGGAGGGCGGAATCTGCGGCGGACGAGCGGATGGTGATGTAGCTCGCCCCGCCCTTCAGGGGCAGGACGAAGTTACCAGTGAATGTGGCACCCGCCTCCAGGAGGATGGTATCGCCGGGCTGAGCGTTGTTGATCGCTCCCTGGAGGTCGCCACCACCGTTCACGATCCAGGTCGTGCCGCTGGTCGACGTTGTCGTATACGACCAGACGGCTCCAGGGGACGCGCCTGCGGTGTTACGGGCGACGACCTGCCAGTAGTACGTCGTGCCCGATGCCAGCCTCATTGGCGAGTACGACGCGGTCAGGAGGCCAGCGGCCACGGGAGTTGGGGGATTGGTCGTGCCGAGGTTGATGTCGTAGCTGGTCGCGCCTACGGCGCTCCACGTCAGCGTGGTGTTCACCCCGACAGCGGTCGCACCGCTGACGGGCGACGGTGACGTCGGGGCTGCAGGTGGACCGGCGAAGGTGGTGAACGACCAGATGGGTCCGGTGGTCGTCCCTGTCATATTGCGCGCCGTGATCTGCCAGTAGTAGGTCGTGCCTGCCGTCATGCCCGGCGGCGCGTACGACGCGGCTGAGAGACCGGCAGGACCGTTCACCGGTGGATTGGTCGCCCCGAACCGGACGTCGTAACTGGTGGCTCCGGCGGCGCTCCAGGAAAGCGTGGCGCTGGTGCTGACGCCTGTCCCGGACGTGGTAGGGCTTGGAGACGCAGGCGTGCCTGGTGGTGTCACAACCGCTGCACTGACCCCCACGTTGTCGAATGTGGAGACGTTGAGCGTCGTGGTGTTGTGACTCGTGACCGCGAGGCCGGCACTGATCGTGGCAGCCATCGAGACGGTCGTCGTGCCGACGACCCACCAGGTCGTGCCGCTCGCGGACGCGTAGGCAGTGACCGTCGCACCGCTGCGCACCAGTTTCAACCAGGCCGGAGTCGCCTGAGTCCCACCGGCGATGAAGGTCGTCAAGGCGCCTGTCGACGGGCGCAGCATGAACTCGAGGCCGCCGTCGGGCCGAACGTCAAGGATGACGTCGGTGGAACCAGCCGCGGTGGATTCGCGCATCATCACGCCGGCCTTCGCGTAAGTGTCGGTGTTCTGTTCGGTCGCCACTCGCGCGAGGATCTGGCCGTCCCCGCTGAGCGGCGTATAGACGAACTGAAAGGCGTCGGTCGTGCCCCAGATGTCCGCGCCTGCCCCGGCGACCGTGAACACCCCGTTCAAATTCGTACTGCTCCCTGGCAAACCGGTGGAACCGACATCCTGGCTGAGCCACGGTGCCGGCAGACCCGACGCCAGCGGCTTGGGCACGATCGTCGTGTCATTGGTCCGTGAACCGGGCGCCGCCGTGAGATATGTGGAAGGGCTGAGGATGAGCTGATCCAGTTGCACCCCGTCTTCCCGCGTCTGAACTCGCACTGTATGCGATCCGCTGGTGGCAAACTTCAGCGTCGCCGATTGCGTCAGCCCATACGCCCCATCGACCCAGCCCCACCCAGACAACTTGCATGAATTGCAGTTCTGAAGGTTCGCCAGCAGCGCCGCCGTTGTGCCGATGCCGTAGGTGCTGGCGCCGCTCGCATTCAGCCCGTCGGAGAATTGAACGTAGACCGAATCGTTGTTCTTCGAATTGGCGCCGGCGCGCAGCCTCAGCCATACGTGGTAGGTCGTATTCGCCGGCGCCACGAAAGTGAAATCGAAATAGTCCGCCGGGGCGGGGAGGGGAGTGTCCGGCGTCGCCCATCCCCTGTTGGTGCTGTTCAAAAGCTGGCCATCCGCCGCGGAGGAGTCGGCGACACGGGACCAGTTGCCCTGAAGATTCGATGCGTCGGTCGCGCGCAGCACGACATCGGACGAGGCAGCCGGCACGGCGGTGGCGTGAAGCATCGTCCAGACACACACCGCCCCTGACCCTACGAGAGCTTTCGTTCGCAAGGAGACTCCTGCTTTTTGGCGTGGAAAGGAATTGAAGCGTACGATCTGAGGTATCGGCGCTTCGGCGCCAAGAATATACACTAAAAGAGAAAATATTTTCCGTTAAATAGAAAAATATTGTCTCGAAATACTCCGGCGATTAGTTGAC
>Ga0068858_100002449_pt1 | contig 18744 bp, 15 predicted proteins | sample KBSSwiS12_FD_66589 | JGI IMG/M metagenome (GOLD analysis project Ga0068858, IMG submission 66589) | Switchgrass rhizosphere microbial communities from Kellogg Biological Station, Michigan, USA - KBS Switchgrass S1-2 | ecosystem: Host-associated > Plants > Roots > Rhizosphere > Soil ...
ACGACGACGGCCCGCGGCATGTCGACGGAGGCGCATTCCGACCACAGCGCCTTCGTCGCGCCGTCGATGCCGTCGACCGCGCTGACGACGAACAGCGCGGCGTCGGCGGCGCGCAGGCCCGCGCGCAGCTCGCCGACGAAGTCGGGGTAGCCCGGGGTGTCCAACAGGTTGATCGTCATGCCTCGGTGGTGCAGCGCGGACAGTGTGAGACTGATGCCCCTGGTCGAGCCGTTGCCCCGGGTGGAATGGTGGTCGCCCTCCTGGTGGCGCCCCTGCTGGCCTGCGCCGGCGCCGGTCGCGGTGAGCAGGTCCTCGGCCAGCGCGGTCTTGCCCGCGCCGGTATGACCCACGAGGACGACGTTGCGGACTTCAGCCGCGGTCGACGGCATCTCGGCCTCCGTTCGGGTCGTGCCGAACGCCTCCGGCACCAGCGGGTGGGCTGGCGAACCGGCGGTCAGGTGCCGCGACCGGGCGCAAGCGAAGATCAGATTCGGATGCGCCGCCCCCGGCGGTCCGCCTGGCGGATCGCGGGGGAGCTCACGGGCCTCCCTCGTTCGGACGGTTGTGACGTCGCCGCCCAGCGTGCGCTCCTGTGATGTAACGCACAAGACCTCATCGGTTTGCTCGGTGGTGGCATGCCGTCCATACCCGGTTCCTGACCCGGCAGGTCGCCCGCCGTGGGTGGGATATTCGGACTCGGCCTGGCCGCGTGGTTCTGGCGGGTGCTCTGGCGGCCCGGCGGCGGCCCCGCCCGGCTCGCGGGGCGTCCCGTGGCACTCCGCCTCGCGGGGCGTGATGCCGGATAGGCAGGAAGCCGCCGGTCGAGTCCCGGGCGGCTCGTCCGTGGGCGCCTGGAGCCCCCGGCGCCCCGCTCCGGGAGCCGAGCCGGGCCAAGGCCGCTGGGTAGGGTGAACCCGCGCGAACATCCCGCGCCGGACACGACGGGACGGACATGCTTGCTAGCAAGGCGCGGCCGCAGATCAACCGGCTCCTGGAGCCGGTGAGCCGCTGGGCCGCGCGGACGTCGCTCTCGCCGGATCTGGTGACGATCGTCGGCACCATCGGCGTCGTAGGCGGTGCGCTCGGGTTCTTCACGCGCGGCCAGTTCTTCGTCGGAACCCTCGTCATCACGTTGTTCGTCTTCTCGGACCTGATCGACGGCTTGATCGCGCGGGCTCGTGGCATCTCGTCGAAGTGGGGCGCCTTCCTCGACTCCACCTCCGACCGGCTCGGTGACGGCGCGGTCTTCGGCTCGCTGGTGCTCTGGTACGCGGGCGACGGCAACTCGCTGCCGCTGGCCGGCGCCGCGCTGGTCAGCCTCGTCGCCGCGGCCGTCACCTCCTACGTCAAGGCGCGCGCGGAGAGCCTCGGATTCGACTGCAACGTCGGGATCGCCGAGCGCGGCGAGCGGCTGCTGATCCTGCTGGTCGCGGCCGGGCTCTACGGCCTCGGCGTGCCGTACCTGCTGCCGATCGCGCTGTGGCTGTTGGCTGCCCTGACCGTGATCACGGTCTGCCAGCGGATCTGGCACGTCTACCAGCAGTTCCAGCGCTCCGGCGGCGCGGGTGCCGAGGCCGGCGCGGGCGCCCAGGTCGCCGAGCCGCCGGCGAGCGGCGGCGGGCCGGCCGCGGGCGCCGGGCCGATCGGCGCTGTCACGGCCGTCGGCTCGGCTGGCTGACCGGCCGGCTGGCGCGGCCGTGTTCAGCGGGACGACCGACCTCGCGTACGCCGTCGGCTGGCGGGTGGTGCGGCTGTTGCCCGAGCGGGTGGCCGCCCGCGGCTTCGATCTCGCCGCCGACTGGGCCACCCGCCGCGACGGCAGAGGTGTGCGGCGGCTGCGGGCGAACCTGGCCAGGGTGGTGCCCGCGGGCACGGACCTCGACGCCCTCACCCGCGCGGCGATGCGGTCGTACGCCCGCTACTGGATGGAGGTCTTCCGTCTCCAGGACATGCCGCCCGAGCGCTACATCGGCGACATGTCCATGCAGGACGAGTTCCATCTGCGCGACGCCTACGCCGCGGGCAGAGGCGTGATCCTCGCGCTGCCGCACATGGGCAACTGGGAGCAGGCCGGAGCCTGGCTGGCCGGCACCGGCATCCCGTTCACGACCGTCGCCGAGCGGCTGCGGCCCGAGTCGCTGTTCGACCGGTTCGTGGCCTTCCGCGAGTCCCTCGGGATGGAGGTCATCCCGCTGACCGGCGGCGCGCAGCCGCCGTCGGAGCTGCTCACCGAGCGTCTGCTGGCCGGCGGCTGCCTGTGTCTGCTCGCCGACCGAGACCTGTCCGAGCGCGGGGTACCCGTCGAGTTCTTCGGGGCGAGGGCGCGGATGGCCGCCGGGCCGGCCGCGCTCGCGCTGCGGACCGGCGCGGCGCTGTTGCCGGTGATCCTGTCGTTCGACGGCCCGGGCTGGCACACCCGGATTTATCCGCCGATCGAACACACCGACGTCCCGACGATGACCCAGGCGATGGCCGACGCGTTCGCCGAAGGCATCGCCGCGCACCCGGCCGACTGGCACATGCTGCAGCGCATCTGGCCCGACCCGCCGGCGTCGGACGGGCGGCCGGCCCGGTGAGGATCGGGCTGGCCTGCCCCTACACCTGGGACGTCCCGGGCGGCGTGCAGGTCCATGTCCGTGACCTGGCCGAGAGCCTCCTCGCCGCCGGTCACGAGGTCTCGGTCATCACCCCGGCCGACGACTCGGACGCGCTGCCCGGCTATGCCGTCGACGCCGGCCGGGCGCTGCCGGTGCCGTACAACGGCTCGGTCTCCCGGGTGCTGATGGGCCCGGTTTCCGCGGCCCGGGTGCGCCGCTGGGTGCGCGAGAACGCCTTCGACGTGCTGCACGTGCACGAGCCCACGGCACCGAGTATCGGCCTGCTCGCCTGCATGCTCGCCGACGGCCCGATCGTCGCGACGTTCCACACGGCCAACCCCCGATCGAAGATCCTCACTGCGGCTCAGGGCGCGTTGCAGCCATCGCTGGAGAAACTGCGGGCCCGGATCGCGGTCTCCGAGGCCGCCCGGCGCACGATCGTCGAGCATCTGGGCACGTCGGCCGTGCTGATCCCGAACGGGGTGAGCGTCGCCGCCTTCACCGGCGCCCGGCCGCTGCCCGGCTACGAGCCGCCCCGCCACACCGTGTGCTTCCTCGGCCGCATCGACGAGCCCCGCAAGGGCCTCGACGTGCTGCTCGCGGCGCTGCCGGAGCTCGCCCGCCGGGTTCCGGACGTCCGGCTGCTGGTGGCCGGTCCGGGCGACGTGGCGGCGGTGCGCGCGCGACTCGACCCGGCGCTGCGTGGCCGGGTGGACCTCATCGGCCTGGTGGCAAACGAGGACAAGGCACGGGTGTTCGCCTCCGGTGACGTCTACTGCGCACCCAACACCGGCCAGGAGAGCTTCGGCATCGTGCTGCTGGAGGCCATGGCGTCCGGCACCCCGGTGCTGGCCAGCGACCTCGACGCGTTCCGCCGAGTGCTCGGCGACGGGCACGCCGGAAGGCTGTTCGGGGTCGGCGAGCCGGCGCAGCTGGCGGCCGGCCTCGCCGAGCTGCTGCTCGACGACGCGGCCCGTGCGGCGCTCGCCGAGCGCGGCCGGGCCGTCGTCGCCGACTACGACTGGCCGGTGATCACCGAGGCGATCGTCGGCCTCTACCGCATGGTCAGCGAGGACGCCGGGCCCGTGTCACTCGCGTCGAGCGGCGCCGACCCGTAGCCCTCAGGTCGACAACCCGGGACCGGTGTTGACCGCATGACGTTCTCCGGCCGGGCCGGCCGGATCGACCATGCGTTCATTACGCTGCCGGGGATGACTCTCGTCGTGGTCGTGGTCGCCGTGGTGGTGGCGGTCGCCACCTATCTCACCTGGCTGGCCCGGCGGCTCGACCGGCTGGGCGTGCGGGTGGACGCGGCGCGCGCCGGGCTGGTGACCCAGCTGGTCGCGCGGGCGGACGCCGCGGCGGCGCTCGCGGCCGACCGCGGGCTCGCGCCGCTGGCGGCGGTGGCTGGGCAGTCGGCAGCCGGTCATCCGCCACTGCGGGCGGGGGCGCCGCTGGACACCGGCGTGGAGGAGACGGAGAACCAGCTCAGCCGGGCCCTGCGCGCACCGGCGGTCGCGTCCAGCGGGCAGGGCGCGCCGGAGCTGCTGCACGCGGTCGACTCGGCGGCCGCACGGGTGGCACTCGCCCGCCAGCTGCACAACGACGCGGTGCGGGACCTGCGCGCGCTGCGCGGCCGGCGGCTGGTGCGAATGCTGCGGCTCGGTGGCCGCCGTCCGCTGCCGGCGTACTTCGAGATCGACGACGCGCTGCCGGCGAGGGCGGAGACGCCCGGCCCAGCCGCGCCGGCCCATCCGGCGGACGGCGCCGGGCCCGGGAGCGGACGGCCCGGGACGGGCGACGCCGCCGCCGACCTGGACGACCGGCCCGGCACGCTGCCGGAGACCGCCTGCTGACCCGAGGAAGCGCTACCTGCCCGTCACCAGGCGTGATATCCGCTGCGTTCCTTGGGACGAACGCGGGTCGCGCCGGCCGTACCATGGTGAGAACAGGGACAACACCCCACCACATGCGAGCCCCCGCACAGCAGACGCGGCGCGCAAAGACCGCTGTGTACAAGCGGCTGTGCCGAGGTTCGTCCGTGCACGGGATACCCCTGTGCAGGAGATTCGCCCGCCGTTACGAGACGTGAGAGAGACGGACCGCTATGTCTGCCGGAGCCACGCCAGCTGGAACGCCCGCAGGAATCCCCGGCGGAGCCGCGCCTGGCGGGACCACCGAGCCGGCCCGGCAGGCCGGTACCGGGCGGGTCAAGCGCGGGATGGCCGAGATGCTCAAGGGCGGCGTCATCATGGACGTCGTCACGCCGGAGCAGGCGAAGATCGCCGAGGACGCCGGGGCCGTCGCCGTGATGGCGCTGGAGCGCGTCCCGGCCGACATCCGCGCCCAGGGCGGTGTCGCCAGGATGAGCGACCCGGACATGATCCAGGGCATCGTCGAGGCCGTCTCGATCCCGGTCATGGCCAAGGCCCGGATCGGCCACTTCGTCGAAGCCCAGGTCCTGCAGGCGCTCGGCGTCGACTACATCGACGAGTCCGAGGTGCTCACCCCGGCCGACCCGCACCATCACATCGACAAGTGGGGCTTCACCGTCCCCTTTGTCTGTGGTGCCACCAACCTCGGCGAGGCGCTGCGGCGGATCTCCGAGGGCGCGGCGATGATCCGTTCCAAGGGCGAGGCGGGCACCGGCGAGGTGTCGAACGCCGTCGTGCACATGCGCACCATCCGCGGCGAGATGGCCCGGCTGTCGGCGCTGCCGGCCGACGAGCTCTACGCCGCGGCCAAGGAGCTGCGCGCCCCTTACGACCTCGTCGCGGAGGTTGCGTCGCTCGGCACGCTGCCGGTCGTCCTGTTCACCGCCGGCGGCATCGCCACGCCGGCCGACGCCGCGCTGATGATGCAGCTCGGCGCGGACGGCGTCTTCGTCGGCTCCGGCATCTTCAAATCCGGGGATCCGGCGAAGCGTGCGCGGGCGATCGTAGAGGCGACCACGATGTACAACGACCCGGGTGTGATCGCCAAGGTCTCCCGCGGCCTCGGCGAGGCGATGGTGGGCATCAACGTCTTCGAGACCCCGAACGCCGCCCGTTTCGCCGAGCGGGGCTGGTGAGCCCTGTTCGCTGCCCCTCGGGCGGCCCGCGCCGTCGAGGGGACCGCCCGGTACCGGAGGTAGCCGGGTGAGCACCGCTGATCTCCGGGTAGGCGTGCTGGCGCTGCAGGGAGACGTGCGTGAGCATCTGCGGGCGCTGCGGGCGGCGGGCGCCGAGGCCGTCGAGGTCAGGCGGCCGGCGGAACTGGCCGGCGTCGACGGGCTGGTGCTGCCGGGCGGCGAGTCGACCACGATCGGGCGGCTGCTGAGGATCTTCGAGCTGCTCGAGCCGCTGCGCGACGCCGTCGCGGATGGTCTTCCGGTGTACGGTTCGTGCGCCGGCATGATCCTGCTCGCGCGGGACGTGCTGGACGGCCGGCCCGACCAGCCGCTGATCGGTGGGCTCGACGTGGTCGTGCGGCGCAACGCCTTTGGTCGTCAGGTCGACTCGTTCGAGGCCGACCTTGACGTCACCGGCGTCACCGGGCCGCCCGTGCACGCCGTGTTCATCCGTGCGCCCTGGGTGGAGAAGGCCGGTGACGCGGTGACGGTCCTGGCCCGGGTGGGAGAGCATCCGGTGGCCGTGCGGCAGGGGCACCTGCTGGCCACCTCGTTCCACCCGGAGCTGACCGGGGACACCCGGATGCACGAGCTGTTCGTCGAGATGGTTCAACAGAGGGGCAGGGCATGAGCGGTCACTCCAAGTGGGCGACCACGAAGCATCAGAAGGCGGTCAAGGACGCCCGCAGGGGCAAGCTGTTCGCCAAGCTGATCAAGACGATCGAGGTGGCGGCGAAGACGGGCGGCGGCGACCCGGCCGGCAACCCGACGCTCGCCGACGCGATCGCCAAGGCGAAGTCGCAGTCGGTGCCGAACGAGAACATCGAGCGCGCCGTCAAGCGCGGCTCCGGCGAGCTCGGCGACTCCGTGAACTACGAGTCGATCACCTACGAGGCCTACGGCCCGAACGGTGTCGCGGTCATGGTCGAGTGTCTCACCGACAACCGGAACCGGGCGGCCTCCGACGTCCGAGTGGCGATCACCCGCAACGGTGGCTCCGTCGCCGACCCGGGCTCGGTCGCCTACCTGTTCAACCGCAAGGGCGTCGTGCTGCTCACGAAGACCGCGGGCCTGACCGAGGACGACGTCCTGCTGGCCGTCCTCGACGCGGGCGCCGAGGAGGTCAACGACCTCGGCGAGGCGTTCGAGGTCGTCTCCGAGGCGACGGACCTGCACGCGGTGCGGGTCGCGGCGACCGACGCCGGGCTGACGATCGACACGGCCGACATCTCCTGGCTGCCGAGTGTGAGCGTGCCGCTGGAGGCCGAGCCCGCGCGCAAGGTGCTCAAGCTCGTCGACGCGCTGGAGGACCTGGACGACGTCCAGTCCGTCTGGTTCAACGCCGACATCTCCGACGAGGTCATGGAGCTGGTCGCCGGCTAGCCGCGTGTCGCGGATGTCCTGATGCGCCCGCCTCCTAGACTCCGAACAGGCGTTCGTGCTGGCCACCGCCCGTTCGCTGCCCTGGGGGCAGCTTCCGGGGCGCGGTGATGTCTTCCGGGGGCGGGCGGTTGGCCCGCGGGCAGCGTTCCGGCCGTCGTGACGCCTGTCCGGGGGCGGTCCTCGGGGGGTCGAGGAGGCTGACTGGATGCGGGTGCTCGGCGTGGACCCCGGGCTGACGAGGTGCGGGCTCGGGGTTGTCGACGGCGCCGGGGCCGGGCGCCGTGCCGCGCTCGTCGAGGTCGGGGTCGCGCGCACCCCCGCGGACGAGGACGTGGCGATCCGGCTGCGCGACATCTCGCTGCAGATCGACGCCTGGCTGGACCGGCACCACCCGGACGCGGTCGCCGTCGAGCGGGTGTTCAGCCAGGCCAACGTGCGCACCGTGATGGGCACCGCCCAGGTCGGCGCCGTGGCGATCGTGCTCGCCGCCCGCCGGGGCCTGCCGGTCGCGCTGTACACGCCCAGTGAGGTGAAAGCCGCCGTCACTGGCAGCGGCCGAGCGGACAAGGCGCAGGTGACGTTCATGATTTCCAAGCTGCTCGACCTGGCGACTCCGCCGAAACCCGCGGACGCGGCCGACGCGCTCGCGTTGGCCCTCTGCCACGTCTGGCGCGGACCGGCGCTCGCCCGGATGCGGGCCGCGGCGTCCCCGGCCGGTGTCCCCGGAGCCTCCGCGTGATCGCCTCGGTGGCGGGGACGGTGCTCGCGGTGTCGCCGACGGCGGCCGTCGTTGAGGTCGGCGGGGTCGGGCTGCTGGTCCAGTGCACGCCGGCGACGCTGGCGGGGCTGGCGGTCGGGGAGCAGGCCCGGCTCGCGACGGCCCTGGTTGTGCGGGAGACGGAGCTGACCCTCTACGGCTTCGCCGACGCGGACGAGCGCGACGTGTACGAGGCCCTGCAGGGCGCGGCCGGCGTCGGGCCGAAGCTCGCCCAGGCGGTGCTGGGTGTGCTCGCGCCCGACGAGGTGCGCCGTGCCCTCGCCGACGAGGACCTGGCCGCGCTGACGAAGGTGCCCGGCATCGGCCGCAAGGGCGCGCAGCGCATCGTGCTCGATCTCAAGGACAAGCTTGGCCCGCCGTCAGCTGCCGCCGCACGCCCGGCGGCCGCCGGGCGCATCCTGCCCACGCCGCGCTCCCGCGGCGACCAGGTGACCGACGCCCTGACCGGGCTTGGTTACTCGACCCGCGAGGCGCAGGACGCTGTCGAGGTGGTGCTGGCCGGCGAAGCAGCCGACGCCGACGACGTGCCCGCCCTGCTGCGGGCGGCGCTCGCGGTTCTGCGTCCCCGGTAGCCGGTAGCGAGACGACGGGAGCTGACGGTCCAGGTGGCGGGGATGGGCGAGAACGAGCTGGTGACGGCGTCGGCGAGCGCTGAGGAACGCGCCTTCGAGGCGAGCCTGCGGCCGCGAACGCTCGCGGAGTTCGTCGGGCAGCGCAAGGCCAGGGAACAGCTGTCCATCATGCTGGCCGGGGCGCGCGGCCGCGGCCACCCGCCGGACCACGTGCTGCTGTCCGGCCCGCCCGGCCTCGGCAAGACCAGCCTGGCGATGATCATCGCCCAGGAGCTGGCGGTGCCGCTGCGGCTGACCAGCGGCCCGGCGATCGAGCGGGCCGGCGACCTGGTCGCGGTCCTCACGGCGCTCGCCCCGGGCGAGGTGCTGTTCATCGACGAGATCCACCGGATCGCCCGGCCGGCCGAGGAACTGCTCTACTCGGCGATGGAGGACTTCCGGGTCGACGTGGTGCTCGGCAAGGGGCCTGGCGCCACGGCGATCCCGCTCGACGTCGCGCCGTTCACCCTGGTCGGCGCGACGACGCGGGCCGGCCTGCTGACCGGGCCGCTGCGCGACCGGTTCGGCTTCACGGCACACCTGGACTTCTACGACCCCGACGAGCTCGTGGCGGTGCTCGCCCGCTCGGCCCGGCTACTGGGGGTGGAGCTCACGCCGGAGGGGGCGGCCGAAGTGGCCGGGCGCTCGCGGGGCACCCCGCGGATCGCCAACCGGCTGCTGCGCCGAGTCCGCGACTACGCCGAGGTGCGGGCCGACGGGGTGGTGACCCTGGAGGTCGCCCAAGCGGCGCTGCGGGTGTATGACGTGGACCCGCTCGGCCTCGACCGGCTCGACCGGGCGGTGCTCACCGCGCTGGTGAAGCGGTTCGGCGGCGGGCCGGTCGGCCTCACCACGCTGGCGGTGTCCGTGGGGGAGGAGCCGGAGACCGTCGAGGACGTCGCCGAGCCGTTCCTGCTGCGGGCCGGTCTGCTGGTGCGGACCGCGCGGGGCCGGACGGCGACACCGGCCGCCTTCACCCACCTCGGCTTCGACCCGCCGGCGGGCGAGCTCGGCCGTTCCCAGGCGCCGCCCGGGCGCCCGGCGCAGCTCTTCGAGACGGGCTTCGAGGCCGCCCCCGGCGCAGGTGGCTGACCCTGGCCGCCGGCCCTTGCGGCTGATCGTGGCTGTCAGCCTCGCGGGCTGAGGCCGAGGTCGAGCTGGGCGGGGCCCGGCGGCCAACGGGGATGGGGCGCGGCGCGGTGGGCATCCCTGGGGATGGACATCGGTTGTCCACAGTTCGCCGTGCGGACCTGACACGCGGCGCATCCGGGTGCACCCTACGAGCACAGGTCGTCCTGATCGGTCGATCTGGCTACTGAAGGTGACGAGGCTGTGGCTGGGTTGATGTCCTCCCGCTGGCCGAACGGGGCAGCGGGCTGGGCGCCGGGCTTGGCCCTGCGCCGAAATCGGCGCGTCTCGGTGCCCTCCCGTCGAGTCACCCGGCCCCATACGTACGATCGGCCGCGATACCGAGGAGGAACGGGACGTGCACTTTTTCGCGACCGCGGCGACCGCGGCCAGCACAGAGGCCGCCGGCAAGTCGAATGGCGGTGCCGGGAGCTGGTTGTTGCCGCTGCTCATCGTCCTGGTCGGCGTCTACTTCTTCACCATGCAGCGCCGCCGGCAGCGCGCCGCGCAGACCGAGCAGTCGCGGCTGGGCCCCGGAACGCTGATCATGACCCGCGGGGGCCAGTACGGGACGATCGTCGAGATCGACGGCGACGACGTGCTGCTGGAGATCGCGCCGGACGTGGTCTGCCGCTTCACCCGGGGCGCGATCGGACGGGTGATCAGCTCGCCCGACACCGCGGGTGTCCCCGAGGACGGTTCCGGGGTGTCGCTCGGCAAGGATGACGACATGCCGGCCGCCGAGAACCCGGCGCCCGAGCCGTCCGCCCAGGCCGAGCCGCCCGCCGGGCAGACGCCGTCGGAGGCTGGCGAGCCGCAGAAGAAAGAACTGTAGGCGCTGGACCTTTAGCCGTGCCGCCCGGTGCGGGCGGCCGGGCGGGACGGCGCGGCGGCGAGCGCGCTCCCCACGAAGAACGACTCCGCGGCGCTCGCGGGACGACGGAACGTCCCAGGGCCCGCGACCGTCGGATAGTTTGGGCTCCGGCCGGGATCATCACCGAGTCCGGCGGGCAGAAGGGAAAATCCGTTGGCACGTCGGTCGACGCGGTCGCGGGAGACGCGGTCGTCATGGCTCCGGCTGGGGTTCCTCGCCGGTGTGCTCGCGGTGCTGTACGGCATCATGGCCCTGATCGGGACGTTCACGCCCCGGCTCGGCCTGGACCTGCAGGGCGGCACGAGCGTCATCCTCACGCCTCGCTCGACGCAGGCGGGGCAGAAGGTCGACGGCGGGGCGGTCGACAAGGCGGTCGACATCATTCGTCAGCGCGTCGACGGCCTGGGCGTCGCCGAGTCCGAGGTCAAGCGCAACGGCAACCAGATCGAGATCTCGGTGCCTGGCCGCGGCCGCTCCGACGTCGTCGACCTGGTCGGGCAGACCGCCGAGCTCCGCTTCCGGCAGGTCTACACCTCGGGAGCCGGCACCGCCGTCGTCAGCCCGACCGCCGCCGCGACCGCGGGTGCGTCCGCCGCCCCGACCGGACCGGCCTCGGCGCCGCCGGCAGGCAGCACGCTGGCGCCCGCGACCGGCAAGCCCACCGCGGGCGGCGCCGCGACGCCGAGTGCCAGCTCGACGGCCCGGGCCGACGCGGTCGGCTCCGCCCTGCTCGCCGCCGGCGCCCAGACTCCCACGCCGACGAAGGCGCCGACCGCGAGCGCCGCCACGGCGTCGGCGGCGAGCGTCCCGGCCGCCGCGACCGCGGCGCCGACGCCGGCCGCGACAGCCAGCCCCTCAGCCGGCTCCGCGACCCCGCCGGCGAACGTGCAGGCGAAGTACGACGCGCTGGTCTGCAGCGCGCAGACGCTGCGCGGCTCGTCGGGCGGCAGCTCCGACGCCCCCGGCGACTGGACCGCGGCCTGCTCGAAGGACGGCACCACCAAGTACCTGCTGATGCCGGCCTCCGTCATCGGTACCGATGTCAAGACCGCCCAGGCGCAGCTGCAGACCACCGGCGGATCCGCGAACGTCTCCACCGGACAGTGGGTCGTCGACGTCACCTTCACCGGCTCCGGCCAGAAGAAGTTCACGAAGCTGACCGAGGACACGATCGGCAAGCAGGTCGCCATCGTGCTCGACGGCGTGGTCCAGTCCGCGCCGACCACGAACGAGCGCATCCCGGGCGACGCGAGCATCTCCGGCAGCTTCACCCAGTCGTCGGCCAACGACCTCGCGAACGTCCTGAAGTACGGCGCTCTCCCGTTGGCCTTCGAGAAGTCGCAGGCGGAGTCGATCTCGCCGACGCTCGGTCACAGCGAGCTGCGCGGCGGCCTCCTGGCGCTCGCCATCGGGCTCGGGCTGGTGATCCTCTACTCGTTCTTCTACTACCGGCTGCTGGGCGTGGTCGTGATCGCCTCACTGGCGGTCAGCGGGCTGCTCGTCTACGCGGCGGTGTGCCTGCTCGGCGAGGCGATCGGGTTCACGCTGACCCTCGCCGGCATCGCCGGTCTCATCCTGTCGGTCGGCGTCACGGCGGACTCGTTCGTCGTCTACTTCGAGCGGATCAAGGACGAGGTCAGGGAGGGCCGGACGATCCGCGCGGCCGTCGAGCGGGCCTGGCCGCCCGCCCGGCGCACCATCCTGTCCGCGGACACCGTCTCGTTCCTAGCCGCGGCGGTCCTCTACGTCGTCTCGATCGGCTCGGTCCGCGGCTTCGCCTTCACCCTTGGCCTCTCGACGCTGTCCGACGTGGTGCTCGTGTTCATCTTCACCCGTCCACTGCTGACGCTGTTGGTCCGCCTGAGGCTGTTCTCGTCGCCCAGGTGGTCCGGGCTGAACCCGGCCAACCGGGGCGGGCCGCTGGCCGCGGCACGGCCCCGGCTGGCGCGGCGGGCGGCTCCCGTCGGCGGGCCGGGTTCGCCACCGGGGACGGCGAGCCTGCGCGTGGGCGGGCAATCCGGACAGAAGCGGGAGTCCTGAGAGATGCTGGCGGTCACCCGGTTCCTCCGGGGCGAGCACAACTTCGACTTCATCGGCCGGCGCCGGGTCTGGTACCTGATCTCGGGCGTCGTGCTCACGGTGTGCGTCCTCAGCATGATCGTGCGGGGCTTCACGCTGGGCATTGACTTCTCCGGCGGCGCGGTCTTCCAGTTCCCGGTCAAGGGCCACTCGATCGAGGACGCGCGCGGCGCGCTGCACGCGTCGGGGGTCAACCCGGACGACGCCGTAATCCAGGAGCTGCAGACCAGCAAGCAGCTGCGGGTGCAGACGCCGGTCCTCACCGATGCCCAGACGACGAAGGTCACGAACGCCATCGAGCAGGACTTCGGGGTGAAGTCCACCGAGATCGACATCTCGACGGTGGGCGCCTCCTGGGGCTCGACGATCACCAACAAGGCCATCGAAGGTCTGGTGATCTTCCTGATCCTGGTGATGGTGTACCTGTCGTTCCGGTTCGAGTGGAAGATGGCGGCGGCCGCGATGGCGGCGCTCGTCCATGACCTGGTGGTCACGCTCGGCGTCTACTCGCTGATTGGCTTCGAGGTCACGCCGGACACGGTCATCGCCGTGCTGGCCATCCTCGGTTTCTCCCTCTACGACACGGTCGTCGTGTTCGACCGGGTCCGCGAGAACACCGCGGGCCTCGCGACCTCCAGCAAGCGGACCTACGCCGAGTCGACGAACGACGCGCTCAACGAGACCCTGATCCGGTCGCTGAACACCTCGTTCATCGCCCTGATCCCGGTCGGGTCGCTGCTGTTCGTCGGCGCTGGGCTGCTCGGCGCCGGCACGCTTAAGGACCTGGCGCTGGCGCAGTTCGTCGGTATCGCGTCGGGCACCTACTCGTCGCTGTTCTTCGCGGCGCCGCTGCTCGTCGACATCAAACGGCGGGAGCAGGCGGTCAAGGCTCTGGACGCCAGGGTCAGCCGGGCGCGCCGCAACGTCGCCCGGACCGCCGAGGCCGCCCGAAACCCGGCCGCGGCCGGGCCTGACCCGGCCGCCGGGGGCCGGTCGGCGCCCTTCACCGTCGCGTACGCGGCCGACGGCCCGGATGTCGGCGGTGACGATCGCACACCGGCGCCGGCCGGCGCCGCGCCCCGCCGCCCGGGGTCCCGGCCGGGGCAGCCCGCGGCTGGGCGCGGGCCCGCCGCGGCGCGCCGAAACGGCGGGCGCGGTCGCTCCGGCGGCCGGAAGCGACGGTAGGAAGGCGCTATGACGAGCATCGAGACCCCGCGCGACATGGCTGCCCCGGGCGACGTGGCGCTGGCGGCCGCCACCGAGGCGCTGCGCACGCACGTGCGCGACGTGCAGGACTTCCCCCAGCCCGGGGTCGTGTTCAAGGACATCACGCCGCTGCTCGCGACGCCCGCGGCGTTCGCCTCCGTCGTCGGCGCGCTCGCCGAGACGGCCCAGCGCCTCGGCGCGACCGTCATCGCCGGGATCGAGGCCCGTGGCTTCCTGCTGGCCGCGCCGGTCGCGGACCGAGTCGGCGCCGGGATCGTCCCGATCCGCAAGCAGGGCAAGCTGCCCGGGCGCACGGTGGCCGAGTCCTACGCGTTGGAGTACGGCACGGCCACGTTGGAGATCCATCACGACGCCGTCGGTCCGCGCGACCGGGTGCTGATCGTTGACGACGTGCTCGCTACCGGCGGTACCGCGGCCGCGGCGGCCAACCTGATCCGCAACTGCGGAGCGGAGATCCTCGGCCTGGCGGTCCTGATGGAGCTCACCTTTCTCGCTGGCCGGGAGCGGATTCCGTCACTGAACGTGACCGCCCTCCTGGCCATCTGACCGTGCCGGCGACGCTGGCCACTCTCCTTCGGTCAACGGGCCAGTGCGTTACGTGACCCCGGCAGGTGGCCGGCGCGCGATCGGCCCACTGACATCGAGGCAACCCGGCGTCACGCCGCCGGCTCCGCGACCAGCCCGCACACGGGCGCGCACGGTCGGGCCCGTGTGGTCCCGCCCACAGGGGCGAGGGCCGCTCGGCCTGGCCCGCCGGGCCTGCCCGAGCGGGACCGTTCAGGTTGCGGAAGGCCGGCGGCTAACCGAGCGTTAGTCTGAAGTCAGACTTTCCGGCAGGAGCGGCCCGTGCCCGACGCAGTCCCGGTAACAACCGGCGCCACGTTCCCGGCGTCCGGGCCCAAGGGCCCGCCGCCGGAGCGGCGCCGAATGCTGCCCGGGAACGGCCCGCAGACGGCCGCTGCCGCTGGCCGTGGGGGTGGCGACGCGACGGATGGGATGGCAGCGCCGCGGCCGACCGAGGCCCCTGCCGCGGACGCCGCCGCGGCAGGTGTCGGCACACCGGCCCACGGGGGCACCAGCGTCAATCAGGGCGTCAATGCGGCCATCGGGCTTCTCGCGACCGGCGGCGCCCAGCCGGCTGGCGTGGGGGAGCTGCCCGAGGAGGGCGCTCCCGTGCCGCCGCGCCTGGGCCACGAGTCGCCGCCTGTTCCACGGCGGCTGCGGGGTCGGCTCTCCCGGCTGTCCGCGCACCGCGCCACCCCGCCGTCGGCGCTCGACCCGGTGATCCGCGGTCTGCTGGCCAACCACCCGAAGGCGGACGTCGGCCCCGTCCAGCTGGCCTTCCAGGTCGCCGACTCCGCGCACGCCGGCCAGGTGCGGGCCTCCGGGCACCCGTACATCACCCACCCGATCGCCGTCGCCGGCATCCTCGCCGACCTGGGCATGGACGTGCCGACGCTGTGCGCCGCGCTGCTGCACGACACCCTTGAGGAGACGGCGCTCACCGTCGAGCAGATCCGGGAGCAGTTCGGCGACCAGGTCGCGCTCACCGTCGACGCGGTCAGCCGGCTGCAGAAGGTCAACGCCGGCGAGATGGCGCAGGCGGAGATGATCCGCCGGATGGTCATCGCGATGGCCCGGGACCCGCGCGCCCTGGTGGTCAAGCTCGCCGACCGGCTGCACAACATGCGCACGCTGCGCTTCCTGCCCGAGCACCGCCAGGAGCGCAAGGCCCGCCAGACCCTCGAGGTGTACGCCCCGCTGGCCCACCGGCTCGGGATGAACTCGCTGAAGTGGGAGCTGGAGGACCTCTCGTTCGCGGCGCTGTACCCGAAGCGGTACGACGAGATCGTCCGGCTGGTCGCCGACCGGGCGCCCAGCCGGGACGTCTACCTCGCCGGCGTCACCGCCCAGGTGCAGAGCTACCTGTCCGAGGCGGGCGTCCCGTCGGTGGTCGTCGGCCGGCCGAAGCACTACTACTCGATCTACCAGAAGATGGTCGTGCGCGGCCGGTCCTTCGACGACATCTACGACCTGGTCGGCATCCGGGTCCTCGTCGACTCGGTCCGGGACTGCTACGCGGCGCTGGGCACCGTCCACGCGAACTGGAAGCCGATCCCGGGCCGGTTCAAGGACTACATCGCGATGCCCAAGTACAACATGTACCAGTCGCTGCACACGACCGTGATCGGGCCGGAGGGCAAGCCGGTCGAGCTGCAGATCCGTACCCACGGCATGCACAACCGCGCCGAGTACGGCATCGCGGCGCACTGGAAGTACAAGGAGGAGGGCCGCGCCGCCGGCCGGCGCCGATCCGGCGCCGATCCGGACCTGACCAGCTGGCTGCGCCAGATCCTCGACTGGCAGCGCGAATCCGCCGGCCCGGGGGAGTTCCTCGACAGCCTGCGCTTCGAGGCGCCGGCCGACGAGGTCTTCGTGTTCACCCCCAAGGGCGACGTCATCCCGCTGCCCGCGGGCTCGACGCCGGTCGACTTCGCCTACGCGGTGCACACCGACGTCGGTAACCAGTGCGTCGGAGCCCGGATCAACGGCCGCCTCGTCGCGCTGGATACCGAACTGGACAACGGCGACACCGTCGAGATCTTCACCTCGCGGGCGCATTCGGCCGGTCCGAGCGAGGACTGGCTGACGTTCGTCCGCTCGTCCCGGGCCCGTTCGAAGATCCGGCAGTGGCACGCGCGGGAGCGCCGGGAGGACGCCGTCGTCGCCGGCCGGGACGCGATCGCGCGCGCGCTGCGCCGCCACGGGCTGCCGCTGACCAGGCTGATGACCGGTGAGGGCCTGCTGACCCTGGCCAAGGAGCTCGGGTACGTCGACGTCAGCGCGCTGTATGCCGGCGTCGGCGAGAACACCGTCAGCGCGCAGGCGGTCGTCAACCGGCTGCTGGCCGCGATGGGCAGCCCGGAGGCGACCGAAGAGGACGTCGCCGACGTCGTCCTGCCGATCCGCCCGCTGCGGCGCGCCAGCGGCGATCCCGGCGTGCTGGTCTCCGGGGCGGCGGACATCTGGGTGAAGCTCGCGCGGTGCTGCACCCCGATGCCCGGGGACGAGATCGCCGGGCTGGTCACCAGGGGCCGCGGCGTGTCGGTGCACCGGGCGGACTGCGTCAATGTGGGCGACGCGAGCGCGCCGTCGGCGGACCGGTTCGTCCAGGTCGAATGGGCGCCGTCGTCCGGCTCGGTATTCCTGGTGGTGATCCAGGTCGAGGCGATGGACCGCGCGAAACTGCTGTCGGACGTCACCCGGGTGCTGTCCGACCACCACGTGAACATCCTCTCGGCGTCGGTGACGACGAACCGGGAGCAGGTGGCGATCAGCCGCTTCACCTTCGAGATGGGGGACGCCAAGCATCTCGGCCAGGTCCTGGCCGCGGTCCGGCGGATCGAGGGTGTCTACGACTGTTTCCGCGTGACATCTGGCGTACAGGGCTAGAGACCGGAGGGCGGGGGCGATGGACGCTGCGGCGCGAGCGGCACTGCCGGCAGGGGGAAGCCTGCCGCCGGACATCGCGGCCCGGCCGGCCTCCGCCGAGGACGCCCGCCCGCTCGGCGCCGCGGCCCGCACCGCGAGCCACCGGCTGGCGCACCTGGCCCGCCGGGTCACCTCGGCCCGCGGTGGCCAGATCCCGCCGGAGCTGCGCGGCATCGTCGAGGCGCACCGCGACTTCCACCCCAAGGCCGACATCGGCGCCGTCGTGAACGCCTACCAGGCCGCGGAGCGCTACCACCGGGGCCAGATGCGCCGCAGCGGCGACCCCTACATCATCCATCCGCTCGGCGTCGCCGAGATCCTCGCAGACCTGGGTGTCGACACCACGACCCTGGTCGGCGGTCTCTTGCACGACACCGTCGAGGACACCGGCGCCACCCTGGAGGCGCTGGCCGAGGAGTTCGGTCAGGAGGTCGCGAACCTCGTCGACGGGGTCACCAAGCTGGACAAGATGCGCTTCGGTGACGCGGCCGAGGCCGAGGCCGAGACGCTGCGCAAGCTGATCGTGGCGCTCGCGAAGGACTACCGGGTCCTGGTCATCAAGATCGCTGACCGGCTGCACAACATGCGCACGCTGGAGTTCATGTCCCCGCCCAAGCAGGCCAAGATCTCCCGCGTCACGCTGGAGATCCTCGCGCCGCTCGCGCACCGCCTGGGGGTCAGCGTCATCAAGCGTGAGCTGGAGGACCGGGCGTTCGCCGTCCTCGACCCCGACGAGTACCGGCGCACGCAGGCACTCGTCGACGATCTCACCGCAGCCGAGCGGGAGGGCGGACAGCTGGCCGCGGTCGTCGCCCGGCTGCGCGCCGGGCTGGGCGAGGCGAAGATCGACGGCGAGGTGTCCGTCCGGCTCAGCCATCTGTTCTCGATCCACAAGCGGGCCCAGGACCGGGGCCGGCCGCCGCGGGACTTCTACGACGTCGTCCGGGTCCTCGTGCTCGTCGAGGACGTGCGGGACTGTTACGCGGCCCTCGGGGTGATCCACGGGCTGTGGCGCCCGGTCCCCGGCCGGCTGCGCGACTTCGTCGCCACGCCGAAGTTCAACATGTACCAGTCGCTGCACACCACGGTCACCGACGCCACCGGGCACGCCGTCGACATCCAGATCCGCACCTCCCACATGCACCTCCTCGCCGAGACCGGCATCGTCGCCCGGCCTGTTGGCGAGGGCGCCGACGGCGCCCGGCTGGAGGGGCTGTCGTGGCTGCACAGCCTGCTGGACTGGGAGGGGGACGCCGAGGACCCCGGCGAGTTCCTCGAGTCGCTCTCCAGCGACCTGGACGCCGACGAGGTGCTCGCCTTCACTCCGAAGGGCAAGGCCATCGCGTTGCCGGCCCGGTCGTCTCCGGTGGACGTGGCGTACGCGGTGCACACGGATGTGGGGCACCGGGCGATCGGCGCGCGGGTCAACGGCCGGCTGGTCCCGCTGCACACCCGCCTGCGCAACG
>Ga0068858_100002450_pt1 | contig 18743 bp, 19 predicted proteins | sample KBSSwiS12_FD_66589 | JGI IMG/M metagenome (GOLD analysis project Ga0068858, IMG submission 66589) | Switchgrass rhizosphere microbial communities from Kellogg Biological Station, Michigan, USA - KBS Switchgrass S1-2 | ecosystem: Host-associated > Plants > Roots > Rhizosphere > Soil ...
ACGCTGCGCATCACGCGCGATGCATAGGCGAAGAATACGCGCCGGTTGGTGTCGGGCAGCAGTTGGTTCGCAGTCAGGCGCAGGTAGGCGTCGTGCAACAGGCTGGGCGCATCGAGTGAGAGCGTGCCGGCGCGCGCGAGGTGGCTGCGCGCGAGCCGCATCAGCTCGGGATAGAGCAGGCGGTACAAAGGTTCGCGCGCGGCGGTATCGCCCGCGCTGGTACGCTGCAAAAGTTGAGTAACTTCGCTCATTGCCGGTGCACGCTGGATTCCCGCCCCCCGACCACGCGGATGCGCGGTCGGTACTATTCTCTCAGATGTGCACCATCGCATGTTTCCGGCGGAAATCACGCGGTCTGCATCTCGCGATTTCTGCCAAATACATCACATTTCTGCCGATCTGCTAGCGGTCGTCCTCGACGAACAACACCCTGCGCGTCATGCCGCAGGTCAGGTCGTAGCTGATCGTGCCGGCATGTGCGGCGATGGTCTCGACGGGAAGTTCCCGGCCCCACAGGATCACGCGGTCGCCGACTTGCGCCGCCGGCACGTTGCGCAGGTCGATCGTGACCAGGTCCATCGATACGCGGCCGACGATCGCAGCAGGCATGCCGTTCACGAGCGCCGGCGTGCCGGGCTGCGCGCTGCGCGGATAGCCATCGCCGTAACCGATCGCGGCGACACCGATAGTCATGTCTTCGGGGCATTCCCAAGTCGCCGCATAGCCGATGCGTTCGCCCTTTTTTACCTGCTTGACCGAGATCAGGCGCGTCGACAGCGTCATCGCCGGCTCGAAGCCCAGGTCGGGGCCGCTTTTGCCCTCGACCACCGACAAGCCGTAGAGCAGGCCGCCGACGCGCACCCAGGTATTCGGATGCGCAGCTCCGGCATCGAACGATGTCGGCCAGCCGAGCAAACCTGCGGAGTTCGCCAAGGCACGCGCGCCGGCGAGTTCGAACGTGGCTTCATTGAAGCGCGCGATCTGCGCGGCCGTGAGGCCGTTGTCGAACTCGTCGGATGCGGCGAAGTGCGTCATCAGCACGATGTCGGAATCAATGTTCGGCAGTGCGTGCAGTTTTGTATACATTTCCACAATGCTCTGCGCATCGAAACCGAGCCGGTGCATGCCGGTGTCGATCTTGAGCCAGACACGCAACGGCCGTGCGTCGCGGTCCGCAGCCAGCCAGGCGAGCTGCGATTCGTGATGGATCACCGCGTCGAGCTGCAGGCGGCGGAACTCGGCGAGATCGCCCGGCTCGTCCGGCCCGGACAGGACGACGATGCGCTGGCGGTTGCCAGCCGAACGCAGGCGCAGGCCGTCGCCGAGCGCGGCGACGCCGAGTGCGTCGGCGTCCGCGCAAGCGCGCGCTACGCGCTCGAGGCCGTGACCGTAGCCATCAGCCTTGACCACGGCCATGACCTTGGCCGCGCGCGCGCGATCGCGCACGCGCGCCAGGTTGCGGCGCAACGCGCCGAGATGGATCGTGGCCAGTGCAGTGCGACTCATGCAATCTCAAGCGGGACTCGCGGAGCGCGCATCGTAACGCGTTTGCGCGTTGGCCCGGATTGCGGCACGCGGGCGAGTTCCGGCTTTTTGCGGGCGATCAGTCGTAGTTGCCGTAGCTTTCCGCGGCGAAGTTCTCGAACTTCGTGTAGTGACCGAGGAAGGTCAGCTTGATGTGACCGGTCGGACCGTTACGCTGCTTGCCGATGATGACCTCGGCCTGCCCTTTGTCTGGTGACTCCGGGTTGTAGTACTCGTCGCGGTAGATGAACAGGATCACGTCGGCATCCTGCTCGATCGCGCCCGATTCGCGCAAATCGCTCATCATCGGCCGCTTGTCGGTACGCTGTTCGAGCGAGCGGTTGAGCTGCGACAGCGCGATCACCGGCACATTGAGTTCCTTGGCCAGTGCCTTAAGGCCACGTGAGATTTCCGAAATCTCGGTCGCGCGATTTTCCTTGTTGCCGGGCACGGCCATGAGCTGCAGGTAGTCGATGACGATGAGGCCGAGGTCATGCTCGCGCTTCAGGCGCCGCGCACGCGCGCGCAGTTCGCCGGGCGACAACGCCGGCGTGTCGTCGATGAAGATCTTCGCATCGGACAGGAGCGTGATCGCACTGGTCACGCGCGGCCATTCCTCTTCCTGGATGTCACCGGTGCGCAGATGCTGCTGGTTGATGCGGCCAAGCGAGGAGATCAGGCGGAACGCAAGTTGCGAGGCCGACATTTCCATCGAGAAGATCGCCACCGCCTTCTTCGACTTGATCGCGGCATGCTCGGCCATGTTCACCGCGAGCGCGGTCTTGCCCATCGACGGGCGCGCGGCGAGGATGATCAGGTCGGACGGCTGCAGACCGGCGAGCATGTCGTCGAGGTCGGCGAAGCCGGTCGACAGGCCCGTGACCGCGCCCTTGTTCTCGTAGCGGTGATGCAGGATCTGGAACGCTTCCTTGACCGCCGCGCGCATCGGCGTGAAGCCCTTGCGCCCGCGCGCGCCGGCTTCGGCGATGCGGAATACTTCGAGTTCCGCACTTTCGAGAATTTCCTGGGTCGAGCGTCCTTCCGGCTGGAAGCCGTCGCCCGCGATCTTCGTGCCGGCCTCGATCAGCTGACGCAACACCGACTTCTCGCGCACGATGTCGGCGTAGGCGCCGATATTCGCCGCGCTCGGCGTCGCGTTGGCGAGTTCGATCACGTAGCTCGAGCCACCGACCAGTTCGGACAGCTTGTTCGACTCGAACCAGTCGGCAAGCGTGACCGCATCGCACGGCATGTTCTTGTTCGACAGCTCGCCGATCGCGCGGAAGATCAGGCGATGGTCCTTGCGATAGAAATCGTCCTCGACGAGCTTGTCGGCGATGCGTTCCCACGCGTGCGCGTCGAGCATGAGCCCGCCGAGCACGGCCTGTTCCGCGTCGATGGAATGCGGCGGCACGCGCAGCGCGTCGATGCGTGCGGCGGAAAAACGATCCGGTGAGGCGGCCATATGTTCTTGTTATTCGTTGATGTCTCAGCGACGGAGGTGTCCCCAATGCTCCGAATCGCCGGTCTCATAACCTGCGATCATCGCGATCGAACACTGGCGACCATGCTGGCACAAACGTCTGTGAATTCGCTTGTGGATAAGGTGTGGAAATGAAAAAGGCGCCAAAGGGCGCCTTTTCACGCGGCGTTGAACTGCCGAAGGTCAGCTCGAGCGCCGCGAGTTATTGCCGAAGCGCAGCGTCGAGCAGCAACTCACTCTTCGCCCGTCACCGTGACCTTGACCGTGGTGTGCACGTCGGCGTGCAAGTGCACGTGGACATCGAACTCGCCGGTGTGGCGGATCGGGCCTTCGCCCATGATGACTTCGCTCTTCTCGAGCGGATGGCCGGCGGCGCTGAATGCCTCGGCAATCTCGCGCGGACCGACGGAGCCGAACAGCTTGCCCTCGGGGCTCGCGTTCGCCTTGAGCGTGATCGCTGCACCTTCGAGCGCGGCCTTGCGCGTTTCGGCGGCGGCAAGGATCGAATTCGCCTTGGCCTCGTAGTCGGCACGGCGCTTCTCGAACTCGGCCACGTTCTTCTCGGTTGCCGGCACGGCCTTGCCCTGCGGCACGAGATAATTGCGACCGTAGCCCGGCTTGACCTTGACCTTGTCGCCGAGGGCGCCGAGGTTTTTCACTTTCTGCAAAAGGACCAGTTCCATTTCTTTCTCCGATTCGTTAGCGCCGGAACTTCGCTCCGGCGCAGCAGTTGGGTTGTTGTCCGAATTGTTGCGTCAGGCCGGACGCGATGCGTGCGGCCTTGAAACATCAATGTGCGTCGCTGTACGGCAGCAGCGCGAGGAAGCGTGCGTGGTTGATCGCCGTGGTCAGCTGGCGCTGGTAGCGCGCCTTCGTGCCGGTGATGCGGCTCGGCACGATCTTGCCGGTTTCGGTGAGGTACTGACGCAAGGTGTTGAGGTCCTTGTAATCGATCAGGGTCACGCCTTCGGCGGTGAAACGGCAGTATTTCTTGCGACGGAAGAATTTCGACATGGTCTTCGTATCCTTTTTCTTGCTCTTGGGGGCGGCCACTTATTCGGCCACTGCCGGGGCGGGACGCGGAGCACGCGGAGCGCGCGGACGGTCGTCGAAATCCTCGCCACCGAAACCGATGACTTCCTCGCCGTCGCGGCGGCGGCCGCCCTTGTCATCCTTGTTCTTGAGGATGAACGACTGCTCGGTGATCGCCTCGTCGCGATTGATGATCAGATGGCGCAGGACCGCGTCGTTGAAGCGGAAACCGGTCTGCAGCTCACGCACCACTTCCGGGCCGCACTCGATGTTGAGCAGCACGTAGTGCGCCTTGGCGAGATTGTTGATCGGATAGGCAAGCTGGCGGCGGCCCCAGTCTTCGAGGCGATGGATCTTGCCTTGGCCGCCTTCGATCAGCGCCTTGTAGCGCTCGATCATCGCAGGCACCTGCTCGCTCTGGTCAGGGTGGACCAGAAACACGACTTCGTAATGACGCATATTGTCTCCTTGTGGGTATCGCGCGAAGGGATTTTCGTCGCGACAGCCTCCCGAGCCCATCAAGCAAGGTGCGGTGAGGCAAGGCTTCGCCGGCACGAGCCGCCCGAAGAACCGCATATTCTAGGGGAATCAGGGGTTTGGCGCAACCGCCGGCGCGGATTCCGCTTTCGGCGCAGCCGTCTTCACTGCATCCGCCTTGCCTGCGACGGAAATCGGCTCGATGCGCGCGACGTTGTTCGTCGGCAGGACCAGAGCGCGCTTCGCCGCCGCGTCGTAGACGAAGATGTGGTTGGACACGGCGCCAAGCCAGGTCCAGGCCGGTGCCGTCGACGCAGCAAGATCGGCCTCGCTGCCGTTGAGGCGCAGCTTGACTTGCGCGCCTTCCCCACCCTGAACCCGCTCGACCTGCCGGTCGGCATAGACCGCGACGAACAGCCACCCGTACGAAACGATGATGACGCAGTACATGATCTGCATCACCAGGTGATTCTTGAATCGGAGATTCCAGTCGATCCAGATCAGACGAAGCCTCTGCCAGCGCGAGCGCTGCTCCAACGCACGCAGCCGCTCGCTGTTGCGGCGATACCGGCGCCGCGCCCAGACGTTGGCGGCGTCCATAAGCCAAATGACCAACAGCGTGGAAAGCACGAGCAGCAACGCCACCGGCTGCTGGATACCGGCGGTGAGGAAATCGCTGATCTGCGACAGGCTCAATACCGGGATGTGGAACTTCGCGTAAAAACGGTAGTTGTAGAAGATCCCGGCCATCGCCACGAACAGGTAGGCGACGGTGATGCCGAGCGCGGGTTCGCGCCGGAACAGCTTGAGCAGATGCGGCAGCAGACTGTTCAACGCGGAATCGGACGCGTTGTCGGCACGCCGCCCTGGCGGCGCAATCGCCGCGCGCGTATCGGATTCGGTCAAGCCTCTACCCCATTCGTCTTCGAGCGCCGCAGTATCGGCGCGACCAACGCTTTCGTCTACTTGGGGCTTTTGCTCGCGCGCTTGGGCGGCGCGATGCTGAACTGGATCAGACGCAAGGCGCCGGCCTCGTCGACGAAACCCATCCTGAAACCGATACGCGCGTCGGGCGCGCCATAGTAACCGGTGAATTCGGTGATCCCGCGCGCGTTCTTTCCAGGTGCATCGACGATGACCGGCTCGAGCGGATCGAGCATCGTGAAGTCGCCGCGCGTCGCGATCGTGGTGCGGTAGTCGGCGGCGACCTGGGCCGCGGTCTGATGCTCGCGCCAGTATTGCGAGACGATGTCGGACTTGAGAAATTCGTCCATGTTGCGATGATTCACGGCGACGCCGAACGCATGCATCGCGGCACGTACCGCGCGCATTTCCGCCGGCGCGATCGCGATGCCTTTCGCCCGTTGCGAGTCGGACAGGACCGCACGCAGATCCTTCGCATCCGATTTCGGCGCCATGGCGAGATGCACGTCGACGAAGCTCAAGCCGAGCTTGTCGCCTTCACGCACGAAGCGCATCTCGAACAGGGTCGGCGGATCGCTCGGATAGCCACCCTTGACGATCAGCTGATTGTCGGTGTCGACCTGGGCAATGCCGTCGAACTGCGGACGCGCCTTGTCGAGTGCGGTCAGGTCGACGCCGCTGTCGATCAGCGGCTTGAACGCCGCCGCCATCTGCGCGGCCGATACCTGATGTGAGAAGGCCACCGACATGACCGGACTGTCGTGGAAACCCGTGAGGTTCTTCGTCTTGATCGCGACGCCGAGGCGATGGATCACATCCTTGACGCGCCGCTCGACCGAGGCCGGCGCGCGGTCGTCGGGTTGCAGAGGATCAAAAGCGAATGTGGGCGAGACCAGCGCAGCGCACAGCAATGCGACGGCGACGCTCGCGCTCCGCATCAGCCGACGGTGAAACTCTCGCCGCAACCGCATTCGCCGGTCACGTTCGGATTGCGAAACACGAAGGCGGAGTTCAGGCCCTGCCGCGCAAAGTCGATCTCGGTGCCGTCGACGAACGCGAGGCTCGATTCATCAATGACGAGCTTGACCCCGTCCTGCTCGATCACCTGGTCGTTCGCAGCGACGCGGTCGGCGATGTCGACGACATAGGCATAGCCCGAACAGCCGGTCTTGCGCACACCGAAGCGCACGCCCGCAGCCGCTGGATGCGTGCCGAGGAACTGCTGCATGCGCGTGCGCGCGGCCGGGGTGAGCTGGATGTTCATGTGCTTTCCATTGTACAGGGCAAACACGAAAGCGTGCGCCGGAGCCTCGCGGAAGACAGCTTCCGTTATGATTCGCACCTTTCCTGTCCCATATCTGGGCCAAAACCCCTGGAGTTTCAAGGCATGTCCATCGCCAGCGTTCAACAAGCATTGTCGGGTTCCGTCGCGGCCGGTGCCGAAGTCACTGTGCGCGGCTGGGTGCGCACGCGCCGCGACTCGAAAGCCGGGCTGTCGTTCGTCAACGTCAGCGACGGCTCCTGCTTCGATCCGATCCAGGTCGTCGCGCCGAACACGCTGCCGAACTACGCGAACGAGATCGCCCACCTGACCGCCGGCTGCGCGGTGATCGCGACCGGCACGCTGGTGCCCTCCCGGGGCAAGGGCCAAGCGTTCGAGATCCAGGCATCGAAAGTCGAAGTCGTCGGCTGGGTCGAGGACCCGGAAACCTATCCGATCCAGCCCAAAGCGCATACGATGGAATACCTGCGCGAGGTCGCCCACCTGCGCCCGCGCACGAACACGTTCGGCGCGGTCACGCGCGTGCGCGACTGCATTGCCAAGGCGATCCACCGCTACTTCCACGTACGCGGCTTCTTCTGGATCAACACACCGATCATCACCGCGAGCGACGCCGAGGGTGCCGGCCAGATGTTCCGCGTCTCCACGCTCGATATGCTCAACCTGCCGCGCGATGACAAGGGCGGTATCGACTGGAGCCAGGACTTTTTCGGCAAGGAAACCTACCTCACCGTCTCCGGCCAGCTCAACGTCGAGGCCTACTGCCTGTCGATGAGCAAGGTCTACACCTTCGGCCCGACCTTCCGCGCCGAAAACTCGAACACGACGCGCCATCTCGCCGAGTTCTGGATGATCGAGCCCGAAATCGCCTTCGCCGACCTCAACGACGATGCGACCCTGGCCGAGGATTTCCTCAAATACATCTTCAAGACCGTGCTAGCCGAGCGCATGGACGACATGAAGTTCTTCGCCGAACGCCAGGAAAAGTCCGCGATCACGCGGCTCGAGGAATTCGTCAAGGCGCCGTTCGAGCGCATCGACTACACCGAAGCGGTGAAGATCCTGCAGAACTCCGGGCACAAGTTCGAATATCCGGTCGCCTGGGGCAGCGACCTGCAGACCGAGCACGAGCGCTATCTCACCGAGAAGCACGTCGGCCGCCCGGTCGTGGTGATGAATTACCCCGAGGCGATCAAGGCGTTCTATATGCGCCTCAACGACGACGGCAAGACCGTCGCCGCGATGGATGTACTCGCACCGGGCATCGGCGAGATCATCGGCGGCTCGCAGCGCGAGGAGCGCCTCGATGTGCTCGATGCGCGCATGCGGCAATTCAAGCTCGATCCCGCGCACTACCAGTGGTATCGCGACTTCCGCCGCTACGGCACGGTGCCGCACGCGGGCTTCGGCCTCGGCTTCGAGCGCCTCGTCGTCTATGTCTGCGGGCTGGCGAATATCCGCGATGCGATTCCGTATCCGCGCGTACCGGGCGCGGCGGATTTTTAGGAATTCACCGAGCCACGTCGAAAAAACCCTTCTCCGCTCGTCGTTCCAATACAAAGCGGAATCGCGAGCAAGAGCAAACGGCATGAGTTCCGAACCCATCGTTTCGATCCAGGGCATCAGCAAGACCTACGCGAGCGGCCTGCAGGCACTCAAGAAAGTCGATCTCGACATCCGCCGCGGCGAGATCTTCGCCCTGCTCGGGCCGAACGGCGCGGGCAAGACGACGCTGATCTCGATCGTCTGCGGCATCGTCAACGCGACGACCGGCGTTGTCGTCGCCGACGGCCACGACATCGTGCGCGACTACCGTGCCGCGCGCGCAAAGATCGGCCTCGTGCCGCAGGAGTTGCACACCGACGCGTTCGAAAGCGTGATCGCGACGGTGACGTTCAGCCGCGGCCTGTTCGGCCTCGCGCCGAATCCCGCGCACCTCGAAAAGGTGCTGCGCGATTTGTCGTTGTGGGAGAAGCGCGATTCGAAGGTGATGACCCTGTCCGGCGGCATGAAGCGCCGCGTGCTGATCGCCAAGGCGCTCGCGCACGAGCCGCGCATCCTGTTCCTCGACGAACCGACCGCGGGCGTCGACGTCGAGCTGCGCCACGACATGTGGCAGATGGTGCGCCGCCTGCGCGAGAACGGCACGACGATCATCCTGACTACGCACTACATCGAAGAGGCCGAGGACATGGCCGACCGCATCGGCGTGATCCGCAAGGGCGAGTTGATCCTGGTCGAGGACAAGGCCGCGCTGATGAAGAAGCTCGGCAAAAAGCAGCTTTCGCTCTCGCTGCAGACGCCGCTGCAGCAGATTCCCGCCGAACTCGCCGCGCTGCCGCTCGAACTGTCCGCCGGCGGCGACACGCTGACTTACACGTTCGACACGCAGACCGACGAAACCGGCATTGCCGAGCTGCTGCGCTGCCTCGGCGCACACGGCATCGATTTCAAGGACCTGCATTCGAGCCAGTCCTCGCTCGAAGACATCTTCGTCAGCCTGGTGCGGGGTGCGGCATGAATTTGTACGCGATCCGCGCGATCTACAAGTTCGAAATGGCGCGCACGTTCCGCACGCTGCTGGAGTCATTGCTTTCGCCGGTGTTGTCGACCTCGCTCTACTTCATCGTGTTCGGTGCCGCGATCGGCGCGCGCGTCGGCAACGTCGACGGCGTCGACTATGCGGCGTTCATCATTCCTGGCCTGCTCATGCTGCCGCTGCTCAACGAGAGCATCTCCAACGCCGCGTTCGGCATCTACATGCCGAAATGGGCTGGCACGATCTTCGAGCTGTTGTCGGCACCGGTATCGGCATTCGAAGCAGTGATCGGCTACGTCGGCGCGGCCGCGACCAAATCGCTGATGCTCGGCACGCTGATCCTGATCACCGCGCGCTGTTTCGTGCCGTACCACATCGAGCATCCGTTCTGGATGGCTGCGTTCCTCGTGCTGACCGCGCTGAGCTTCAGCTTATTCGGCTTCATCATCGGTCTCTGGGCGGACAGCTTCCAGCGTCTGCAGGTCGTGCCGATGCTGATCATGACGCCGCTGACCTTCCTCGGCGGCGCGTTCTATTCGATCACGATGCTGCCGCCGCTGTGGCAGAAGATCAGCCTGTTCAACCCGATCGTCTATCTGATCAGCGGCATGCGCTGGAGCTTCTACGGCAAGGCCGACGTCGACGTGGCCATCAGCCTCGCGGCGATCCTCGGCTTTCTCGCATTATGCCTGACCATAGTCTGGTGGATCTTTCGCACCGGCTACAAACTGCGCAACTGACCTCACCGAGAGCCGATCACCATGTCCGTCGTCCGCTGCAAAACCTCGTCAAACGGTGAGTTGCCGCACGACGCTGCTGCTGCCTTCCACCGCGACGGGGTGCTGATTGTCGACGGCTTCAAGAGCCGCGCCGAATGCGAACGTCTGCGCGAACGCGCCAACGCGCTCGTCGAGGAACACGGCCCGCGCGCGGCCGGCACGATCTTCTCGACCAAGGCGCCGCAGCATCTCGACAGCCGCTACTTCATGCAATCGGCGATAGGCATCGGCGTGTTCTTCGAAGAGGAAGCGTTCGGCGCCGACGGCAAGCTTGCCTATCCGCTGCCACTCGCGGTCAACAAGCTCGGCCATGCCATGCACGACCTCGATCCGGTGTTCTCGGCGTTCTCGAAGGGCCCGGCGCTGCAGGCCGTCAGCGCGAGCCTCGGCGTCGCGCAGCCGCGTGTGATGCAGTCGATGTACATCTTCAAGCAGCCGAGCATCGGCGGCGAAGTCGTCTGTCACCAGGATTCGACCTACCTCTATACCGAGCCGATGTCGGTGACCGGCTACTGGTTCGCGATCGACGACGCGCACCGCGGCAACGGCTGCCTCGGCGGCATTCCGCGCGAGCATCGCAAGGGATTGAAAAAACTGTTCCGCAGCAAGGCCGACGGCAGGCTCGAAACGGACGAACTCAATGCCGCCATCGAATGGGACATGTCCGCGCTCGAATGGCTCGAAGTGCCCGCCGGCACGCTGATCGTGTTCAACGGCTGCTTCCCGCATTTGTCCGAAGCGAATCGCTCGGCACAGGCACGCCACGCCTACACGCTGCACGCTGTCGATGGCGCCTGTTCCTATCCCGCGGACAATTGGCTGCAGCGACCGGCCGAATTCCCGGCGCGCGGGTTTGTCTGACGGCACATCGCACAGACCCCTGTGGCATGGCGCCCTGCGGATGCGAAGTGCCTAGCCGGCGCTCGCTTTCGCCACGCCGCTGATCCTCGCGTGAATGTCGCTCAACTGCGCCAGAGTCTCGGCGCCGAGCGTGCGGCGCAATTCTTTCTGCACTCCTTCCCAATGTGGCAGTGCGCGCGCGATCGCTGCGCTGCCGGCACGCGTGAGTTGGGCAACGCTCATGCGCTTGTCCACACCGGCTGACTGCTCGATCAAACCGTCGCGCTCGAGCAGGGCCAGATTGCGCGTCAGCGTGGTGCGATCGAGTTCCTGATCGTCGGCGAGCGCGCCGACCGAGGTGGAGCCGAGGCGCTCGATCGCGCGCAACAGACAGAATTGGGTGATCTTCAGCCCCGACGGCGCGAGCGCATCGTCGTAGATCTGACTGACCACGCGCGACATGCGGCGCAAATTGATGCAGACGCAGTCGCTGCGTCGCCGTTCGGAAGACATGGGTGAATTTTTCGTCATCGGTCTTGCCTGCAAAAAAATAGGTGTATATACTCACAAAATAACGTGTACATACTCTGATTATATACTTTTTCCTCGCACGCGGTTCCCTCGGCCGCAACAGGACTCCCACATGTTCCGCCGCCGTCTCGCCGCCGCCCTCGAAAACCGCCTGCACTACGCCTGGGTCGTCGCCGCACTGACCTTCCTCACCCTACTCGTCGTCGCCGGCATCCGCGCGACGCCGGCGGTGCTGATCGTGCCGCTGGAGAAGAACTTCGGCTGGAGCCGCGATCAGATCACGCTGGCCGTGTCGATCGGTCTCGCCCTGTTTGGCCTCATGGGTCCGTTCGCCGCGGCAGCAATGCAGCGCTTCGGCCTGCGCCGCACGATGGTCGCCGCGCTGCTGCTGCTCGCGGCCGCGATGGGCGGCAGCGCCTTCGTCACGACACCGCTCGGATTGATTTTGACCTGGGGCGTGCTTGCCGGCATCGGCACCGGCACGATGGCAATGGTGCTCGGCGTCACCGTCGTCAACCGCTGGTTCGACAAGAACCGCGGCAGCGTGCTCGGTTTACTCACCGCGAGCACGGCGACTGGATCGCTGGTGTTTCTGCCGGTGCTGACCTGGTTCATCGACCGCGGCGACGACTGGCGCGTGGTCGTCTATATCGTCGCCGGCGCGGCGCTCGCGCTGATTGCGCTCGTGCTGATGCTGATGCCCGAGCGCCCGGCCGAAGTCGGCCTGTTCCGTTACGGCGCAACGCACGCCGACACTAGTGACGCGACGCGCGCCAACCCGCTCGCCGCAGCATTCGGCGCGCTCGCAACCGCATCGAAATCCGGCACCTTCTGGCTGCTGTTCGCCACGTTCTTCGTCTGTGGCCTGTCGACCAACGGCCTGATCGGCACGCACATGATCGCGTTCTGTGCCGACAACGGCATCACCGAAACACGCGCGGCGGGCCTGCTCATGCTCATGGGCATCTTCGACATCCTCGGCACCACGGCTTCGGGCTGGCTGTCCGACCGCTACGACAGCCGCGTGCTGCTGTGCGTCTACTACGGCCTGCGCGGACTGTCGCTGCTGTATTTGCCGTGGTCCGATTTCAGCATCGGCAGCCTCGGGCTGTTCACCGTGTTCTACGGCCTCGACTGGATCGCGACTGTGCCGCCGACCGTGCGCCTGACCACCGATCGTTTCGGCGCGCAACTTTCGCCGCTCGTCTACGGCTGGATCGGCGCGGGCCACCAGCTCGGCGCCGCGACCGCGGCCTATGGCGCAGGCGTGCTGCGCGTGCAGACCAACCATTACGTCGAAGCCTTCCTGGTCGCCGGCGCGGCCTGTCTCGTAGCCGCGGTGATGGCGCTGTCGATTCGCCGCAATACAATGGCGCTGCCCGCCCATTGACTCTTCTTCGGCATGCCGGATTCTGTCGCTCAACAACAGTTGACCCACCAGCTCCAGCACGCCGCGAACTATGTCCTGTTCGGCGGCTTCGTGCTCGCCGGCGAGATGATCTTTCCGCGCTTCGCGGGCGACGTCGGGGCGAGGCAAACCGCTGGTCTCGAAGCCGACCCGAGCAGCGTTTATGAACGACGCCTCGGGTGAATCAGCGATCCGCAAGCGCGAGCATGGTCTGCCGATAACGTGCGGCGATGCGCTCCTCGTCACGGTGGCGGAAATCGCGGACGACCCAGTCGCCGTTCGCCATGACGTGACGCACGAGGTTGGTATTGCCGGCGAACAGGAACTTGTCGATCAGGCTGGCTTCGTCGCGGCCCGCAAACAGCGACGAAGTTTCGTCGAGCACGACCAGGTCCGCGCGCGCGCCGGCTGCGGTTGTGCCAATGGCCGCACCAGACGCCTGCGCACCGCCACGCAGCGCCGCCGCATGAAGGGTTTCGCCGACGCTATGGTTCGTCGCCGACACGGCGATATTGCGATGCCGCGTCGCCAGGCGCTGGCCGTACTCGAGCCAGCGCAATTCCTCGACCGGCGACACCGAGATGTGGCTGTCCGAGCCGATGCCGAGCGCGCCGCTGTCGTCGAGGTAAGCCTTGAGCGCAAACAAGCCGTCGCCGAGGTTGGCCTCAGTCGTCGGGCACAGACCGGCGACCGCGCCCGACTGAGCCAGCCGCTGCGTTTCCTGCGCGCTCATATGGGTGGCGTGGACGAGACACCAGCGCGCATCGACCGGCAGATTGTCGAGCAGCCATTCGACCGGGCGCGCATTGCGCAGTGCGAGGCAATCCTGCACTTCGCCGATCTGCTCGGCAATATGGATGTGAATCGGCATCGCGCGCGTCGTTTCGTCGGCAAGCACCGCGCGCATTGCCTTCTCCGGAACTGCGCGCAAAGAATGCAACGCGACGCCGATGCGCAATGCGGCATTTTCCATTTTCACCAACTGCCGCAAAAGCGACAGATAGCCGTCGACATCGAAGCCGAAGCGACGCTGCCGTTCGGAAAGCATGCGCCCGTCGAAACCGCCGGTCATGTACAGCGTCGGCAACAGAGTCAGGCCGATACCGGCCTCGCGTGCGGCCTCGATCAGCGCGAGTGACATCGCCGCCGGATCGGCATACGGCTTGCCGTCGGGTTGGTGGTGCAAGTAGTGGAATTCACAGACGTGGGTGTAGCCGGCCTTGAGCATCTCGACGTAAAGCTGCGCCGCGATCGCGCGCAGGTCGTCCGGGCCGATGCGGCCGGCAAAGGCGTACATGATCTCGCGCCAGGTCCAGAAGCTGTCGCTGGGGTTCGTCTGCCGTTCCGCCAAACCCGCCATCGCGCGCTGAAACGCATGTGAATGCAGGTTCGGCATGCCGGGCAAAACCCAGCGGCCGAGGCGTTCGCCCTCCCCACCCGTCGCCGTGACGATGCGACCCGCATCGATCGCGATGCGCGCGTCGCGCGTCCAACCCTGCGGGCCCCACAACGACTCGGCGGAATAGTTCTTCATGCTTGCGGTTTTCCTTGGACTCGCATGCAGTATGCCAGCGCCGCATAAACGGTGAAATGAACGGAACTCCGCGCGATGCATTGGGTGTGGTTAAATCCGCCTATCAAACCCGCGGCGCAATGCGATGAACGAATCCTGGGATGGTTTGCTGCTCGATTGCCGCCTCGCCACGCTCGCCGGCAACGGTATCGCGTTCGGCCTGATCGACGATGGCGCGCTCGGCTGGAAGGACGGTCACATCGTGTTCGCCGCGCCGATGTCCGCCCTGCCCGGCCGGCCCGACGCGCTCGCGCGCGAGGTGCATTCCGCGCGCAGTGCGCTGGTCACGCCGGGGTTGATCGACTGCCACACGCACCTCGTCTTCGCCGGCGATCGCGCCGCGGAATTCGAGCTGCGCCTCAACGGCGCAAGCTACGCCGACATCGCCAAGGCCGGAGGCGGCATCGTCTCGACCGTTACCAACACGCGCGCGGCGAGCGAAGACGATCTGCTCGCGCAGTCGCTGACTCGCGCGAGAACGTTGTTGGCGGACGGTGTGACCACGCTCGAAATCAAATCCGGCTACGGCCTCGATCTCGAAAACGAGACAAAGATGCTGCGCGTTGCGCGCCGCATCGGCGACGAACTCGGCATAGGCGTGCGCACGACGTTCCTCGGCGCACATGCCGTGCCGCCGGAATTCGCCGGGCGCCAATCCGACTACGTCGACGAAGTCTGCATTCACATGCTGCCGAAGATCGCGCACTCCGGGCTCGCCGACGCGGTCGACGCGTTCTGCGAGAACATCGCGTTCACGCCATCGGAAACGCGGCGCGTTTTCGAGACCGCGCGCGCGCATGGCCTGCCGGTGAAGCTGCACGCCGATCAGTTGTCGGACCAGGGCGGCGCGGCGCTCGCCGCCGAGTTCGGCGCGCTCTCGGCCGACCATCTCGAATACACCAACGAAGCCGGCATCGGCGCCATGGCCGCGGCCGGCAGCGTCGCGGTGATGCTGCCGGGCGCTTTTTATACTTTGCGCGAAAGTACACTGCCGCCTATCGAGACGTTCCGCCGTCACGGCGTGGCGCTCGCGGTCGCCAGCGACCTCAATCCGGGCACCTCGCCGCTGCTCTCGTTGCGTCAGGCGATGAACATGGCCTGCACACTGTTCCGCATGACACCGGAAGAAGCATTGCTCGCGACGACCGTGCACGCGGCGCGCGCGCTCGGACTTGGCGATCGCGGCACGCTCGCCTCAGGCCAGCGCGCGGATTTTGTCATCTGGAACGCAAGCCATCCGGCTGAACTGTGCTACTGGATCGGCGGCGCGCTGGCGCGGCAGGTTTTCGTCGGCGGGCACCGCGCCGCAGGAGCGGCATGAACGGCCGAGCCGGCCGCATAGCGGCGAGAAGGTGGAAGCCCCGAATAAACAAAACCCCGCATGATACGGGGTTCGTCGCGGTACGGATGCGCCGATCAGGCGGCCGGCTTTTTCGCCGCAGCGGCTTTCTTTGCCGGAGCGGCTTTTTTCACCGCCGGCTTCGCCGCGGCAGTCTTCGCGCCGACAGCTTTCTTTGCTGCATGCGGACGCGCCTTGCCGTAGCTGCGGATCGCGGTCTTGCCCTTCTTGGTCTTGCGGTCGCCTCTGCCCATCGTTGTCTCCTGTAATGAATTTGAAAGGTGGCGTAGCTTAACAGCGCGGGCGCCGCCTGGGAATTCGGCGCTGTGCTAGGCTTGTCGCCGGCGCGGGGCGCGGGGAACTGGAGCGGATGCAAAGCATTACCGAACTGCTGGTCCGCGTGAGCAGCGGGGACAATCTCGCGGCGAACGAACTGTTCGGTCGGCTCTATCCGGAAATCAAGCGCATCGCACGCGCGCGTCTGGTCGAAGCGGGCGGCGTGACCGGGCTCGACGCGACGGCACTCGTCCACGAAGGCTTCCTGCGCATGGCCGACAGCGAGGGCCTGCGCGGCTCGACGCGCGGCCAGTTCTTCGCCTATGTCGGCCGCGTGCTGCGCACCACCGTGATCGACCACCTGCGCGCGAAGCAGGCGCAGAAGCGCGGCGGCGACGCGATGCTGGTGACCCTGTCGCAGGCGGACGGCGAGGATGGTGTATCCGTGCAAGCCCGCGTCGATCTTGCCGACCTCGACCGCGCGCTGGCGCAGATGCACGAGATCGATCCCGGGCTCAACGAGCTGCTCGAGATGAACGTCTTTGCCGGCATGAGCATCGACGAAATAGCGTGCCTGCGCGAAGTATCGGCGCGCACGGTCAACCGCGATCTGGTCAAGGCGCGCGCACTGCTTGCCGAACTGATGCTGCCGGACGATCCGCCCGTGGCGTAATTCGCCGCGAAATTCCGTCTACCTTGAGGACAACCATCAGGCGCACCGATGGCGAAGTTCGAATCCGATCGCTGGAAGAGCCTGTCTGCCCTGCTCGATGAGGCGCTGGATCTGGACAACGGCGCGCGCACGACATGGCTCGAGCGGCTTGCTGCCGACGATGCCGCCACCGCCGATGCGCTGCGCCGCCTGCTCGGCCACGCGAAGATGGTGAATCCCGCCGCCCTGATCACGGACAAACCCTTCGACGAACTTCTGCGCAACGCTTTGGTCGACGAAGACGCCGTCGAGCTGCCCAGTCAGCGCGTCGGCCCCTGGACCACGCGCAGCGTGCTCGGCGCGGGCGGCATGGGCGCGGTCTATCTGGCCGAACGCGAACTCGATGCCGGCACCCAACACGGCGCCCTCAAGCTGATCAAACGCGGCATGGATTCCGGCGAAATCCTCGCCCGCTTCCGTCGCGAGCGCCAGATCCTGATCCGGCTCGCCCATCCGAGCATCGCGCCGCTGCTCGACGGCGGCGTCACCGCAGACGGACGCCCCTATCTCGTCACGGGCTACATCGACGGCGTCCCGCTCGGCCAATGGGCCAAGCGCAACGACATCGATCTCGACGCGCGCTGCAACCTGATCCTGCAACTGTGCGATGCCGTTGCGCATGCGCATCGCCTGCTGATCGTGCATCGCGACATCAAGCCGTCCAACGTGCTCGTCGATGCCGACAACCGGCCGCACCTGCTCGATTTCGGCATCGCCAAGATGCTCGAGAACACCGGCGATGCGCAGCGCACAGCTACTGCCTCGCGCGTGTTCACGCGTGCCTATGCCGCGCCCGAGCAGGCGAGCGGTGCCACGGTCACGACGGCGGTCGACGTTTACCAGCTCGGCGTGCTGCTGTTCGAGCTGCTGACCGGCGCGCGCTTCCACGATAATCCTGATGCGACCACCGGCCACCCATCGCAACGCCTCGCCGGCGCCTGCGAACGCGCCAGCCAGAACGGCCCGCAGGCGGTCAACCCGCGTGCGCTGCGCGGCGACGCCGGCGTCATCGTCGCGCGCGCCACCGATACCGATCCTTCGCGGCGATACCCGACAGTCGCAGCATTCGCGGACGACATCCGTCGCTGGCGCGCGGGTCGGCCGATCCTCGCGCGCGCCGACAGCAGGCGCTACCGCGTCGCGAAATTCGCCCGCCGCCACATCGTCGGCATTGCCGCGATCGTAGCGATCGCGGTTGCGCTGATCGCCGGCACCGGCATCGCCTTGTGGCAGGCGCGCAAGGCCGACACCGAGGCATTGCTTGCACGTTCCGCGCAGGCATTCCTGACCAGCATATTCGAGGCCTCCTCTCCCGACAGCGCCGCGGGACAGCGCGTGACCGCACGCGAGCTGCTCGATCGCGGCAGCGAGCGCATCGACAACGAACTCAAGGATCAGCCGCGGCTGCGCGGCGAGATGTCGCTGACCCTGGGCTCGCTGTACGCACAATTGGGCCAATATCCGCAGGCTACCCGACTGTTGCAAAGCGCACTTGCCACAATCGACGGATCGCCGTCGAGCAGGCTGCGCGCGGAAATCGAGTTGGCTGCAGTCGATCTCGCGCAGAACCGGCTCGACGATGCGGACCGCAGGCTGGCGTCCTTGCTCGCGAGCGATCTGGATCCGACCCTGCGATCGCGCGCCCTCGCCGAGCGTGCGCGCCTGCGCGAAAAGCAGGGGCGTCTCGACGAAGGACTGGCCGATGCGCGCGCGGCGCTCGAACTTGATCTCGCTCGCGGCGACGCGGCCGGTGCCGACCAAGCGCGCGATCGCCAGATCGAGGCTCTCATACTCACGCGCCGCGCACGCTTCGACGAGGCCGCTGCGGCGTTCGAGAAGGCGATCGCCACCGCACGCAGGTTCTACGCCGAGGACGATACGCGCGTCGCCCTGATGCTCAACGACTACGCCGTCGCCCTGCACGAAAAGGGGCGTACGGCAGACGCGGAAGTTCGCCTGCGCAAGGCCCTCGAAATTCGTCGCAAACGCCTCGGCGACCAGCATCCGGCGGTGGCGGAGTCCTT
>Ga0068858_100002453_pt1 | contig 18721 bp, 17 predicted proteins | sample KBSSwiS12_FD_66589 | JGI IMG/M metagenome (GOLD analysis project Ga0068858, IMG submission 66589) | Switchgrass rhizosphere microbial communities from Kellogg Biological Station, Michigan, USA - KBS Switchgrass S1-2 | ecosystem: Host-associated > Plants > Roots > Rhizosphere > Soil ...
CCCATCCGTTCCAAAAGAATGATGGCGCATGGATTACGGCCGCGCAGTCTCAGCCATAGCCGCATAAGCCGCAGGTACGCGTAAGCGGTCATGGCGAGGGTCGCAACAGTACTCCGATCACTTCATTACCCAGGCCCAGAGATGCAATGATGGTGTCACTATTCGTGTGATGGTTCACCAGCGCAAGAGCCGCTTGCAGGCTTTCTCGCTGCCAGTCCCGCAATGTAAGGCTTTCGTAGTCAAGGTATGCCCCGATCGACGCAGAGTTGCTGACGCCGTCGCCCCGACGAGTTGTCATCTGCAGTACCTCAAGGCCCAGGCGACTTGCGAGTTGCGACAGGCTGCGAGGGGAGAAATAGAACAGATGAGCCGGGGGGATAAACCATTCCCAGGTTGACGCCAGAAGCCTGGCGGCGAGGGAATCGAGGTTCGGCGTGATAACGATCATCAAGCCGCCGGGCTTCAGCATGGACGCAGCGTATGCAAGATCCTCACATGCATTTGGTGAATGTTCTATGACGTGTCGCAAGACAATGGCATCGCACGGCCACTTCGTCAGATCGCTAAGAGGTGCGACCCGTACTTCAATCCCGAAAATCTCTGCGGCGATCTTCGCAGCTTCAGAACTGTAGTCCTGTCCCAAAACCTCGAAGCCCCTGCGGCGAAGACCGCTTAAAAGCATGCCAGGACCGCAGCCGACTTCCAGAACTTTCGAAGCAGCAGCGTGGTGCGAACGGATCAGATCTGCGATAAAGCCTGAGTCATAGTGTTCTGAGTCCACGCGTGGGCGCTGAATCGCCTGGTGCCAGTATGTTTCGTCGTAATAACGTTTTAGAAAATCCTTCGACGGCAGAGGATGCACGAAGGCGAGGCCGCAGGAGCCGCACGCATGCATGTGGTACGGGCCGTGAACGAATTGCGATTGAGCGCCAGTAGGCCCGTTGCCACAACCGGGACAGGCTTGAAACTGTTCTCCTGACTCGAGTGCGATCTTCGAAGTAACGTTGAACGTCATTCTTGCCGTTTTTCGTTCGCCGCTTCGACCCAGGATTTCTGCATCAATGACGAGTTCATCTGAAGAGCGATTTCCAGCGTAAACGTGACATGCGAACGCTGAGCAGGTGCCATGCAAGTAGTCCGGGTGCGCGGCCGCGACGTCCGGGCGGTTACCCCCGTAGCGAGCGCGCACAGGTGCCGAGCCTGCTAACTGAAAAGTAATGCCAACGATCGGTTCTGTTCCCGCGGCCCAGCCTGACAGTTCGAGCCATCCCTCCACGAGGGATACCGAGATTCCAGCGGGTTGTTCGATGTGGAACTCTAACATCGTGGGTGGTTCACAGGCCGGCGATGGCTTGAAGGTTATCGGAAGGGTTGCTCATCGGAGAACAACGATCGCCGGTGGCAGAATTAGACAGCAGACCGTCACGTCTGTGGGACCTGCGCAGGTGCCAATCGATCGCTATCGGTTAGCTTGATGCCGCAGGCCTCTTCCAGCGCGCGTTTTGTTGCGTTCAAGTATGCATGTCCGTACCGGATATCCGGTTCGAGATGGTTACCTTCCGCCCACTCGTTCCAGGCGTTTACAAAGACGATGCGTTCTTCCCCGACTGCAAATCGCCGTGTGGTCGCGATCGCGTCGCGAAGCCAGGCCTCATAAACGGCAGGGTCGCTGTTCAGAAAGATGTGTGCGCCGTGCTGTCGGCGAGCCGTGTTGTCCCAGGAAGGCATGACGGCCTTGAACAATCGATATGGTGGAATTGTATGAGAGCGAAATCTGTTCGCGGTCTCGACATAGTCGTAGAAGCCGCCTCGAAAATCCGACACTGTTCCGTGAGGTTTACTCGCGTAGCCTGCCAGTCCATGGGGCGGGAATTCAACGGCGGCGTCAAAACCATAGTCCGCCGGTGTGTGCGGATCGGAAAGGCCTGAGAAGCTGCACACTCGAACCAGGTATGGCGCGGGGATGCCAGCCTTCGCGCATGCTTGTTGCCAACGCGCCACCGTGCACTTCGCATTGGGTAGCTTATCGGCGCGATAGATAAGGAGGAGAGGCCGCCCGTGGACGCGTATATACCGTTCATCGGAAAACAATGGGATCAGGGATTCGATGAATGCGACGTCATCTTCGGGTGAGTAGGTTTGCTCCATCAGCACATCGCTGTCACGGCCATCCCATCGACGTGTCCAGCTTTCGTTCGCCCAACAAACGCAGAAGGGAAGCCGAGGCTCACCGCTCGCCAGGACATTGGAGAGCGGCGCCTCCAGCAGTCGCTTTCCGCCGAACCAATAGTAGTAATAACAAAAACCGTAAATGCCGTGCGCGCGTGCAAGTTCGGCTTGCGCTTCGCGTGCTTCAGATGTGCGCAGGTCGTAGTAGCCGAGAATGCCAGGGACGTGAGGTTGATGATGTCCCTCGAAGTTTGCCCGTGCTTTTGTGACATTGGACCATTCCGTAAAACCCTCGCCCCACCACTCATCATTTTCGGGTATCGGGTGAAACTGTGGCAGGTAAAAGGCAATGAGACGAACTCGATTCTGCTCATTCAGCGTATCCTGCCAACGGTCGAGGAACTTCCGCTTGTTTTGCTCAATCAGAGCGAGTTTGCCGGAACCGTAGTCGTTGGTTGTCACACTCAAATGATGCGAAACGCAGGAGGCCGGTTGATAAATGATCCGGCCGCCCGCGCTACGAATACGCAGCGAGAGATCCGCGTCTTCAAAGTAGGCCGGAGCGAAGGTATCGTCGAAGCCCCCCAGGGCTTCGAATCGCTCGCGCTCGATCATAAAGCTGGCGCCGGAGCAATAATCTACTTCCCGCATGAAATTGAAATTCGGGTTATCCGGTGAGTCGTTGAGTCCCACAAGTTCAGCAGTGCCATCGGTGTTCAGAACGGCGCCGGCTTCCTGCAAATGTCCGGCGGGATAGACAATCTTGGATCCGGCGACTGACGCACTTGGATCGCGCACCAGGACTTCGAGGAGCGCGTCGATTGTGCCGGCTTGTACTTCCGCGTCGTTGTTGAGGAAGTACAAATATTTGCCCCTCGCCATCGAAGCGCCTCTGTTTGCTGAACGGAGGAATCCGAGATTGTCGGGATTTCGTAGGCAGCGTAATCCTGGAATCTGTTTTGTGACCCCTTCTGTTTCGTCAATCGAGCCGTCGTCCACCAGGACAACTTCAAAACTGCAGGCTGGCGGATGTGACTGAATCGATTTAAGGCACGCAACTGTGAAATCGATTTTATTAAAGGCGGTCACGATGATAGCGACCAGGGGATCCGCGACTTCCGGAAAGGCAACCGATAAATTTGCGAAGCGATTGAGTTCCGATTCTTCCGGTACAGGCGGCGCGATGTCTTCGCTCTTCGGAGCAACGACGTTCTCTGTCTCAGGCGCCGACCATGCTCGATAAGCAACGGTATTGCGAAATAGGAAGGGAAAATTGTCGAAAAGGAATGACTTGACCGCCAGCTTGCTGCGGCGAGGCGCCGGAACCGTTTGCCACAGTCGCACCAGCAGACCCTCACCTCGAGTAACGAGCCGGCCAGGCACTTTGGGGAGTCCGACTGTGATGTGTTTGCCTCGTCGCAGAGGCTCGGTCAATCGCCACGAGGCGGAATCGACCAGTGACTTCAGCAGATGCTGCAACTCGGATCGATCCTGTTCCAACTGCTGTCGTTTGGCATTGAGCTCAGCCAACATGTTTTCCTGAGCCGCGAGTTTCTGGTGAAGTGAGTCGATCACACGCGCCTGAGTCTTGAGGGCCTCCTCCTTCGTCCAGGCTTCATGCTGCCAGCGCTCAGTCTGTGCTGCATACAGCACTTGAACCTCTCTCTGTGCCTTGACCTCCGCCTTCAAGTCCCGGATTCGCGATGTCGCGACTTCCTGTTCCAGCTTTAGACTCGCAACTTGGTCCTGCAGAGCGCGCCGCACGTCTTCAAGGCTCGAACGGTATGCCTCGAATTCCTCCGCATGAGCTCTTTCGGACTGTTGAAGTTCGACGATTTGCCGGTCTCGTTGCCATACGGACTTTGGATCGGCAAAGATTCCGCTTGGCAGCGTCGGGAGGTCGCCATTTGTTGCGACAGCTATAAAGTACAGAGGCTTATCCGCTCCGGCCACCTTGCCGATCTTTCCGGCCTCTTCACAGAACGTGTACCAGGGAGTAGCGGAATGCTCGTTCAATGGTGCAATCGTTGAGCCGTATTGAATACGCTGCCCATAGACCGCTATGTTGCGGAATTTGCCTTGAAGGAGCGCCAACAACTGGCCGAGGTAGAGTTCCTTTACATGGAATGAATTTGTTGTGCCCGGGACGTCGCTGTATTCGTATTTGTCGGGGCTCGAGACTATGAGCACACCGTCGGCACGCAGTACTCGGCTGATCTCCGCCATCATTTCATCGTGCCGGTCGTGATGCTCGATCGTCTCAAAGCTGACGACGACATCGACAGAATTGCTTTTCAGCGGTATCGCATCGCACCTGCCGACTTCGAACTGCAGCCCGGATCGCACGTAGGTTTGGCGAGCGTGAGCGATAGCATCTTCAGCAGCATCGACGCCTATGACCGATTGAGCTGTTTCTATCAGGAGATTGGAGCCGTACCCCTCTCCGCATGCGATATCAAGAACATCTTTGCCATGGACGAGCTCCCGGGCCAACGCATACCGGTGAAGGTGTTCGACGGCAACGTCTCCCTGAATGCCGGGGATGTAACGCTCTCCAGTCCATTCGAGATCGCGCGTTGGTCTCTCAGTCTCTGACACCGATTACTCCGAGTTCACGGCTCTAATTTGAATACTCGACATGGGGATCCCGACCAGGCCTGTAGTCACGCTGCTGGAATGGGAGCGAAATTGAAGAGCGTCATGGATCCAATGGTGCTGCATATGATCGACCTGGGTGCCTTCCGCAACCGCCACGCAGATCGAATAGTCTCCAACCGGTAGGACTGGCATTGCGAATCCAAAGCTTGCTTCAACCATGTTTCCAGGCGCCAAATCCTGTGGGTTGTCGCGACACGCCAGAAACGTATTATCCCCGAAGAGGAACTGTCCCAGTCGATCCTTAACAAAAAAACCAATGATTGGTCCAGCAACGTCTGTGTGGGCTTCAGCGCGAATGCGCAGAGTAACTCTTTCACCGCCAACGACCCAGGTGAGGGGGCGATCTTCTTCGTCCAGTAATTCGACGCTGGTAATTTGTGCGCCGCCTTTGCCGAACGAAAGGCTGGAAGGGTTAAATGAAAACAGCTCGATATCGTTTCGAAAGGGGGACTGATTAATGTATCGCAATCGTTGATCACTAACGGTGATCTGAGATCTTTCGGGTCGATGAACGACGGTCGTCTTTTCGCGTTTAGGTGGGCCCTGAAGGCGTTCGTAGAATGCCTCGATGTAGGCTTCACTTACTTCTTTTGCTCCGCCCAGCATCTGCGCACGCCCTCGTTGAAGCCATAATGCGCGATCGCACAAGTTGACTACGGCGCCGGAATCATGGCTCACAAAAATGATTGTGCCCCGGCTCTGAAAGGCTCGCAGGAAACGCATGCACTTCTGCGAAAAAACCACGTCCCCGACCGCCAACGCCTCGTCAATGACGAGCACGTCTGCATCAACGTGAGCAATGACAGCGAACGCCAGCCGAAGAGCCATTCCACTGGAATAGGTCTTTACCGCCTGATCGATAAAGTCTCCGATGTCTGCGAAAGCCGCTATGTCATTAAACCTGGAAGCGATTTGATCCCGGGTAAGACCCAGAATCGTGCCATTAAGGTAGACATTTTCGCGCCCTGTGAACTCAGGATTGAAACCGCTTCCCAACTCCAGGAGGGCGGCGACGCGGCCTCTGACGGCTACTTCGCCGACAGTTGGACTGAGCGTGCCGGCAATTATCTGCAGTAAGGTCGACTTCCCTGACCCGTTCAGGCCGACAATCCCGAATGTCTCGCCACGCCTGATATCGATTGTGATTTCGCTCAGAGCCCAGAATTCACGAGAGTAGCTGGGTCTGGGGAGAGTCTTTCCCGTGGCTAGTCGAATGACGGGTTGAACGAGTCGGCGCAATCTCCCGCCCACCGACTCCCGAAGGCGGTCATGGGGCCGGTCGTACATTCGATAACACTTGCCAATGTTCCGGAGCGAAATGACTGCCTCAGAGGACATCAGCAAAACCTGACCGCGTTCGCTGGAACCACCAAAACCCCAGCCACGCGACGATGAAGCCTACTACCGTCCATTTGGCCAGCGACGTCCATGCCGGGATAGTTCCCCAAATCAATACCTGTCGAACGTGATTGATTGGCGCCGTCAGAGGATTCATCCGTACGATCGGTCGAACGGATTCCGGTATCTGTTCAATGGGAAAGAAGGCAGGTGACATGAACAGCAGGGCTGTCGACACGATTCCTATCGCCTGCCCTGCATCTCTGACGAAGACACCTAAACCCGCGAGAAACCACGAAAACCCAATCGTCATGAGCAGGAGCGGGATTATCACGATTGGCAACAAAACGACCGTCCAGCTGAAGTGCCGGCCGAATGCCAGCATTGCGGATCCAAGGACAAGAATACTAACGAAGGCCTGAAACAAGGCCGCTCCTACAGCGGTCCACGGGAGCAACTCGAGCGGAAACACGACTCTTTTCACGAGGTTTTGATTGGCGACTATCAAGCCGGGCGCACGCATGACGCAATCGGAGAAGAGGGTATGGACAATAAGAGCAGCGAAAAGAATAATGCTGAAATCGATTGTGGTCAGATGATCCCCTTGCGGCCACCGGGCGGGTACGACGACTCCGAAAACAAATGTGTACACGGCCAGCATCAGAGCGGGGTCAAGGAATGACCAAAGCAGCCCCATGAGTGAACCGCGATATCGCGCGGAAACCTCGCGGACAACAAGCTGTCGTAACAGGCTCCTGTGCCTCCACGTACACGCAAACATCTCGGTGGGCACTGTGCTAAAGCGCTGCATGGCTGTCGGCCTGCTCCAAAACTATGAGTACTCCTTCAACTACACCCAATCCGTTGCAGTATACCGTGAAACTTCTGGGGAAACTTGGGGCAGGGACCCGATCATCAGTTGCAGGTAATCGATGCGTGGGATTTCCGTCCTAGATGTCGGCCAGCGTTCTGCGAAGGTTGGTGTCGCTTCTCGGGGAGTCGGTTCCACATATCGAATTCAGGTTCCCGGCCCATTGCCTGACCGGGAATCGATGATGTCGGAAGTCTCGTCGTTCACTGCTTCTTTCTTATAGTCGCCACGACTGAAATACTTTTCGAGCCAGCAGTACAGTGCAATGAATAGATATCGACTCCCCATTTCCCTGATTTTCAGTTTGGAAATCCCGGTTCGGCGGTTTCGCCAGGTGATCGGAATTACGGTCCAGGAATACCCGCGGACGATGGTTTTCAATGGAAGCTCTACCGTGAGATTGAAGTGGGCCGCCAGAAAGGGGCGACAGCCCTCGATCACCGTTCGACGATAAGCCTTGAACGCATTGGTAGTGTCGTTTAACCCGCTTTGAAACAGTAGTCTCAGGAATAAATTGGCTATGCGGTTCAGAATCAGCTTGTGGGTAGGGTAGTCGATAACGGCGCCGCCGCGAATGAATCGGGACCCGAAGACTGCTTCAAACCCTTCGTTGAGCAGCCGCCAATATAAAACGACGTCGCGGCTGTCGTCGCTTTCGTCTGCCATCATGATCACTGCAGCGTCGCCACACATGTGATCGAATCCGAATGTGATTGCCCTTCCGAAACCGTGCGGTCCGGGATTCTGATGCGGCCTTAAGGTGGGCACTCGGGCACTGGTTGCCGTTAAAACCCGCCATGTATTGTCCGTGCTTCCATCATCAACCACCAGGATCTCGTGTTCGATATTGTGAAGACGAAGTTCTACATGCAGGTGCTCTACTGTCGAAGCAATACAGCCTTCCTCGTTTCGAGCGGGAATGACTACAGACAGCATCCGTAATGGTTTGCCGTCGAGGCGTCCGAGTTGATTCCTTTTCACAGGCCGCTTACCTCCAGCCACTCCGGGTGTTCCTCGGCATGACGGGAAATCTCGTCGAGAATTTCCCCGAGGTTTTGGTTGCAACGCCACCCGAAGTCAGTTCCCGCGTCACTCGAATCCATAATCATCCACGGAATATCGTATTGTCGCGGCAGATCATCAGCTTGTGGCTGGTGTGGCCCGAACCTCGAATTACACCATTCGGTAAGTTGGGCCAGTGACATGGCATTGGATGGCCCTCCACCAACAACATAAACGCGCCTTCCATCGTCCCGGGACGCGGAAAGTTGGGCTGACACGAGCGCCGCCAGGTCACGGGGATGAAACGCATCGCGAACCTGATAGCCGAATCCTCCAAAACCGATATATTGCATCGGCCGCCGCCGAATATGTGCGTTGATCCAGTATGAGAAGATTCCCTGGTCAGGCGTCCCGAACTGGCCCGCGCCCGCAAGCACGCCGCAACGATTGATCCACACTGGAAATCCAAACGCTGATCCATATTCCAGCGCCAGGGCCTCTGCACACAACTTCGTACACCCATAAAGGGAAATTGGAGGCTCTGTAGAAAAGTCCGCATTGATGCCCGCAGCGGAGACTCCCCGCGACAAAGGCACGGTGCAATCAAGATAAAAAGCTTTCTCCCTCGTTTTCAATGGAAGGCTGGCAAGCGCTGCGATGGAATACACGCGGCTGGTGCTCAGCAGGAAGAATCCTGCCCCATTATTCTTGCAGTACTCCAGGACGTTGATCGTGCTCGTCAGATTGTGTTCCGCCAACTGACGGCTCGTGCTACGGCCCTTCAGGCCAGCCAGGACGCTCGGGTTCGCCGCCGCGTCGATTACCCAGTCGACCCTCGGAATCGCTTCGAAATCACTGGCATTGCGAATATCTCCATGAATCACCTGAACGCCGAGTGATTTCAGACCGCGGCGATTGATCTCCGAACCCGGCCGCATCAGGTTGTCGATACCATAGATCGACAAATCTTCTCGTTGCTCCAACAAACACTGTGCCATCGAACTTCCAACAAAGCCGCAGATACCGGTAATCAGAATGTTCATCGAACTGTTTCGTTCGAACGAGTGGCCCACGCCGAGGCGATTTCACGGAAAATCTGAGGCAAGTCCTTTGTAATTGTCCAGTTCGGATAGTGGGCCTTCATCTTGCGGAGGTCGCTGTAGTAACAAATGTGATCCCCGACCCGGTTCTGGTCGATGTACTGAGACTTCATGGCAATGCCGGTGATCTCTTCAGTCATGCGAAAGGCCTCAAGAATTGAGCAGGAATTGTGTTTTCCGCCGCCCAGATTGTAGACCTCGGCGACCCGCGGTTTCCTGCAAAACTCGTACATGAACCGCGCGACATCTTCCGAGTGGATGTTGTCCCTGACCTGCTTGCCTTTATACCCGTATATTTTGTACTCGCGCTTCTGCAGGTTGCACTTGATCAGGTAGCTGAGAAATCCGTGGAGTTCCACGCCTGAATGGTTTGGTCCGGTAAGGCACCCACCTCGCAAACAACATGTTGGCATTCCGAAGTAGCGCCCGTATTCCTGAACGATCAGATCCGATGCCGCTTTGGACGCACCAAACAGCGAATGTTTCGATTGGTCGATGGAAAATGTTTCGGGAATGCCTTCAGCGAAATCAGCGCCGGCGTACTCCCAGCGCGTCTCCAGTTCCTGTAACGGTAACTCGTTCGGCCGATCTCCATAAACCTTGTTTGTGGACATATGGATAAACGGAGACTCCGGACAGGCCCTACGTGCGGCCTCGAGCAAGTTCAGAGTCCCGACGGCATTCACCTCGAAATCCACAAAGGGTATTGCTGCGGCCCGATCGTGCGATGGCTGAGCTGCAGTGTGAATAATGACCGCGGGCTTCAGTTCCGCTACCAGCTGCAAGATCGCATCACGATCCCGAATATCGACGGAGTGATGTTCGTACCCATCAATTTCGGAGGAAAGTCGTTTGAGGACCCAACTTGTGTCCCCCTCAGCACCAAAGAAAACTGCACGCTGGTTGTTGTCGATACCCGCTATTCGGAATCCAAATCTGTGGAAGTAGACACACACTTCAGAACCGATTAGTCCACAGGAACCCGTGATTAGTGCGAGAGGAGCAGACATTTATTCCCGCCAAGAGGGTACAGACTGGAGCGGTTGCTTGCAAGCAGCCATCGCACTGGGTAACATCCGCGAAATGAATCGCACAATTCCCTTGATCGCTCTGGCGTTGGCCTGTCCCGTGTTGCTTTCGTTGTCGCCTGCCCCGACTGTGGCGCAGAGCAGCGCCGATCGGGAGGAGTGGCTCTCGTTGTTCAATGGCAAGGATCTCAACGACTGGATCATCAAGATCAAGCATCATGAGGTCGGCGAAAACTTCGGCGACACGTTCCGCGTCAACAACGGAATGATTCAAGTACGGTACGACAAGTACAGCACCTTTAACGAGCAGTTCGGGCATCTCTTCTACAAACAGCCGTTCTCGCATTACCGGCTGCGCGTGGAATACCGATTCGTAGGAGAGCAGGCGCCTGGAGCTCCGGATTGGGCTCTCCGCAACAGCGGCGCGATGCTTCACTCTCAAAATCCGAGGACGATGCCGGCTGAGCAGGATTTTCCGATCTCCATTGAATTCCAATTCCTGGGAGGTCTCAGCAATGGAATGGCGCGCTCAACCGGGAACATGTGTTCGCCAGGTACGAACATTGTGTTCGGTGGCAAGCTGGAGACTCGGCACTGCATCAACTCGACCTCGGATACTTTCAATGGAGACCAGTGGGTTCTGGCTGAAGCGATCGTGGTGGGTGACAGGAAGATCACGCACATTATCAATGGCAAGACTGTCATTGAATACAGTGAGCCGCAGATCGGAGGCAGCGGTGTGTCCGGGCACAATCCCGCAGTGAAACAGGATGGGAAGCGATTGACCGAGGGCTTTATTGCGCTTCAGGGAGAAAGTCATCCCGTCGATTTCCGGCGGGTCGAGCTGCTGAATCTTAAAGGATGCATGAATCCTGCAGCTTCAAACTACAAGCGGTATTACGTGGAGCCGGATCCCGCAGCCTGCAAGTGAACCTATTGAGCTATTGTTGCTGCGCTTCGACCTCGGCTGCTGCGGTTTTGAGGCTCTCAGCGGTGCCAAGATCTCGCCAGTTGTAGCTGTCGGCCCGGAATCCAAGAATCTTTTCGCCGCGCGCTGAAAGATCTAAATACGAATCAATGATCGAAAAGGCCGCGTCGCCCTCCAGCAGGGAGATAAGGCGGGGAGAAATAATGTGAATGCCGGCGAACGCCAGCTCAACCCGGTGCTGCGACTGCCGGGTGATCTCCAGCTTTTGTTGGCGCACCAACCGCCTGCCGCACAGCTCCTGACGCTCATCAAAGAGGAGGTAGCGCGAAGTTGGCCGGTCTTTTACGGCGAGCGTCGCAACGGCTTGCCGATCGTTATGGAAGCGGAGCATCTCGTGAAAATCGATCGTGCTGATGACATCGACGTTGTGCAAAAGAAACGGTTCGGAATCACGGTCGAAAAACCAGCCTGCTTTCTTCAGGCCGCCGCCGGTATCGAGTAGCATCTCTTCGCGAGAAATCTCGATGCGCAAGCCGAAGTTATTGTTCGTTCGAAGATAGGCGACGATCATGTCCGCGAAATGATGCACATTCACAATGATGTCGCGAATGCCGAATTCCTTCAGCCGTGTCAGCGTGATCTCGAGCAGCGTGCGGTTCGCCAGGGTCACCAGCGCTTTTGGCCGATCATCCGTAAGAGGACGGAGGCGGGTCCCCAGGCCGGCGGCTAGAACCATGGCTTTCACGGTGCGAGTTGTTCCAGGGCAAGGTGCCGGACCGCCACATCCACTCCGCCTTTGCTTTGCAGATGACGGGCCATTTGTTCTGCCATGAAGACCGATCGATGTTGTCCGCCTGTGCAACCGAACGACACCATCAGGTGCTTGAACCCACGACCTTGATAAGCGCTCACGCTGGCGTCGACAAGAGCCATCGCGTTTGCCAGATAGCTGTGGACGCTCTCCTCCTGATTCAGGTACTCGATAACGGCTGCGTCCTTTCCCGTGAGCCTCTTGAAGCGTTCCTCGCGTCCCGGGTTGGGAAGACTTCTGCAGTCGAAGATGAATCCCCCGCCGTGCCCCGTGTCATCAACCGGCATGCCACGATGAAAAGAAAAACTGAAAACTCTTACGCCAAGACCCTGCGCTTCGGGCGCCAGTTGTTGCAGTTTTTCTGATGCGACGATCTTCCGAAAAGCATCCATCAAGGCCGGCAGTTCTACCGGTAATGCGACGTTATCCAGGAGCCATCGCAAATTCCTCAGGGCATAGGGAACGCTTTGAAGGAAGTGTGTCTTGCGTTCGAAGAATCCCCGAAAACCGTAGGCGCCCATCGCCTGCATGATGCGGACGTAGACATAGGCATAGTAGTGCTTCATGAACGCTTCGGGCGTCACGGGATTGAATCGCGACAACCTGCGTAAGTAGTGATCCAGCAGTTCCTGACGCAGCTCTGGAGGAAGATCAGCTTTTGCATCGTAGAGAAGCGATGCGACGTCGTATTGAAGCGCGCCTTTTCTTCCGCCTTGATAATCGAGGAAGAAGGGCCGTCCGCCGTGCAGCATGATGTTGCGCGATTGGAAGTCGCGATACAGAAAAAAGTCGTGTTCAGCGGTCAGCAGGAACTTCGTGAGCAGCGTGAAGTCATTCTCCAGAGCCTGCTCGTTGAATGGCACACCCGCGAGCTTCAGAAAGTAATACTTGAAGTAGTTCAAGTCCCACGCGATGGATTGTTCGTCGAAGCTCGAACGCGGATAGCAGACGTTGTAATTGAGATCGCGGCCCGCCTCGACCTGAAAGCGCGGAAGAATCTCAATTGCTGCCCGATACGCTTCGACCACCGGTGGAGGAATTCTCTCGGTGGAACGGTGGCTCGATAGAAACTCAAATAGCGTTGTGTCCCCGAGATCCTGCTCGAGATACGCTCCATGGTCGAGGTCTTCCAAAAAGACTTCAGGAACGGGTAACCCGTGCCGGCGAAAGTGCCGGGAGAACTCGATGAACGCTACATTCTCCTCATGGACATTGTGGAGAATGCCTATCGCACGGGTGTCTTTGCCAAAAATCCTGACGATGTGGCGGCCGGATCCTCCAAGCTTGCCCTGCAAGGGCTCCACACGTTGTACAGGCGATTTGAAATGCTGTTCAAAGAGCCGCTTGAGGACTTCCACGACGACAGGATCTTACCGCAGGTGCGCAAAGAGGAGGCGCGTATGTAAGCACGAGTCCGGCCTTTCGGCTCAAAACTCTGCCGGTGGATTTTCCCCATCCGTATTTTTGTGATGGCCAAATCTCTCCTAAAACAGTGGGGTGGGGTCAGGTGACTAAAATTGAGCCACTTTCCAGGAAAAACTTTTGGTACCGCGTTGGTGTCATTGTCCTATGATTTCAATGTCACCTTACACTGCAGGGAGTCACGTGAAATTAGCGCGGTCTGAAAATCTGCCGGCAGTGGAAAAAACTCCCCACAACTCCAGCCTTGCCGTCGCTGTTCTGGCGGCTGTTTACTTCATCACTGCGCGGTTGGTCGTTGGCGTTGCGTACGACTCCTCGCAAACCATACCTGTCTGGCCCTGCTCGGGAATAGCGCTGGCTGCGCTGCTGCTTCGCGGGAACTCTATCTGGCCCGGAATTCTAATAGGCTCCTTCGCCGCTAGTTTCATGGCTACAGGTTCCGTTTTGACTTCGACAGCCATCGCGGCTGGAAACTCTGTGGAAGCGCTGGTCGGAGCGTGGCTGGTACAACGCTTTGCTCGCGGCTCCGAAGCTATGGACCGCACTCGCGATGTTTTGAAATTCGTGTTTTTCGCGGCTGTGGCGAGCACTGCGATTTCGGCGACGGTCGGTGTATCGAGTCTCGCCTGGCAAGGTTTCATTGAATGGAAGAACTGGGGATGGATGTGGATGGCATGGTGGCTGGCAGACGCCACCGGCGACGTGTTAGTCGCGCCCCTGATTCTTCTTTGGCGGGCTGGTCGGCGTTTGAACTGGCGACGATTTTTTGAACTATCGATCCTTGTGGTCGGCGTGGTTGCGATGGGCGCGGTGGTCTTTCGTGGAGCGCTGCTGAATGGAAGGCGTTATCCTCCGGAATTTTTCTGCATCCCGTTTTTGATTTGGGCAGCGTTTCGATTCGGACGCCGTGGGGCTGTCGCCTCTATGCTTGCGCTCGCGGGCACGGCGATCTGGGGCACCATGAATCACTTCGGGCCGTTTGCCACCGACCGGCCCAATGAGTCCCTCATCCTGTTGCAGTCGTTCCTCGGTGTGTGCGGCGTGATGACGCTTGCCATCGCAACAGACGTTCGTCAGCGCCGGCGGGCTGAGAGGGAAGCCCGGTCCCTGGCTGTCAGCGATCCGGTGACGGGTCTCGGAAATTACCGCAGGCTGGTCGATTCTCTGGAGCGAGAGATCAAACGGGCCGAACGAACGGGGCGCCCATTCGCATTTGTGCTGTTCGATTTGAACGATCTGAAAAAGATCAATGACGTTCACGGTCACCTCGTAGGGACCCGTGCGCTTTGCCGTTTTGCCGATATCTTAAGGCTTCATTCCCGGTCAATCGACACGGTAGCTCGATACGGCGGTGACGAATTCGCCGTGATTCTGCCCGAAACAGACCGCAATGGCGGGAGTCATGTATCAGCTCGAATTGCGTCGGTGCTCGCTACAGATGGAGAACAACCAGGGGTCTCCGTCAGTTTTGGTGTGGCGACGTGGCCTGATGACGGCCGAACGACCGAGGAACTCTTTCACGCGGCGGACAATGTCCTTTATGACATGAAGCGAGGCCGCGGCGGCGTACACGCCATCCTTTGATATCTTTCGTTTGCGGAACAAACTTGACCCTTGGCAAGCGTCGCACCTATCATTCCAGCCATTCCGCCGAAAGGAGACTCCCGTGCGAATCCGGTCACGCGTAAACGGTTGGGTCGTAGTCATCTTAGCCATTGCCTGGGTTGGAACATTGTCGGCTCACCATTCCTTCTCTATGTTCGATACAGGAAAGAAGGTCACGGTGAAAGGTTCTGTTACGGCATTTGAGTGGACGAATCCCCATGCCTACATTGAAGTCGATGTGCCGCAGGAGGGCGGAGGGGTCAAGCACTGGAGTGTCGAGATGGGTAGCCCGAGCATCCTTATGCAGAGTGGATGGAAGTTCAAGGATCTCAAGGCAGGAGACAAAATTACGGTCGAACTCAACCCACTCCGAAATGGAGATCCCGGGGGACTCCTGATCCAGGCCACACTGCCCGACGGTCGTGTGCTCGGTAACGGTCCGGGAAGAGGTCCGGCTCCGTCAACCTCTGCCGCAGCGCCAACGGGACGATGAGATGATCTGGAAGTTATGTTCGGTCGTCGCGATCTCGTTGATGTTCGCCACTGCTGTCTTTGCTCAGGCACAAAGGCCTGACCTCACCGGAGTGTGGGGGCCATACCGAGGCGGCCGAGGCGCAGACCCGAAGCTTGCTCCGACCCCTGCAGGCGCACCCGTGCTGAAAGCGCCTTATGCGAAACCTTATGAAGAGCGCCGAGCCGCGGCGGCCGCAGCGACGCAACGAGGAGAACCCGGCCCGACGAATGGAATGCTGTGTGTTCCTTATGGCGTTCCCACCATGATGTCTGTCGCTGTTTATCCCGTGGAGTTCATTCAGACGCCAAAGCAGATCACGATTATTTCCGAAGCATTTAGTGAGGTCCGCCGGGTCTATCTCGATAAGCCTCCATCCAAAATCGACGAGGTGCCGCCCGGATACTACGGACGTTCCACAGGTCGCTGGGAAGGCGATACGCTGGTTGTCGACACTGTCGGAATCAAGGACACGGTGCAGTATCAGACAATGCCTCACAGTGATCAGATGAGAATCACCGAGAGAATCCGCCTGGCGGCGCCCAATATCCTCCATGATCAGATCACGATCGAGGATCCAGTGGTTCTGGAAAAACCCATCACCTATACGTTGGCCTACTCCCGATTGGCCGATTATGAAATGGTCGAGTTCGTTTGCGACAACAATCGTGAATTTGTCGATGCGAATGGGGTCGTTCGCATGAGAACTCAGGGAAAGTAGACAGGAGGAGTACGTGAAGACGCGCATGGTTTTGAAACTCGTCGTGGTTACGGCGGTGATGAATTTCCTGGCCGTCTCAGATCTGCTGGCGCAATTTCAGCCCCCCGGCGAACTTGGTGCGCTGGCCCCAGCCAATTTGGCGAAGCCGCGCCCAAAGCCTCCCTTCGATTTGACCGGAACATGGCTTCACGGCGGAGGGGCGGATAACGGTTTCCGTTTTTCACCTCCCGCCGGCTTCAAACTTACTCCCGAGGCTCAACAGCATTACGACGCGGCTCGGAAAGCGCAGGCCGAGGGCAAAGTGTATCGCGACGATATTGGACAATGTTGGCCTGCGGGATTACCCGTCATCATGACCCGCGTCTGGCCCATCGCCATGATCCAGTTGCCGACGGCCATATACATGGTCAGCGAATTCATGAACAGCTTCCGTGTCGTTTATATGGATGGCAGACCGCACACTGATCCCGACATCGTGGTTCGCAGTTTTAATGGGGAATCGATCGGACGCTGGGAGGGCGATACGCTCGTTGTTGATACGAAGTATTTCGTGCCAGATCACCACTGGATCGATTCTGGAATTCCTGCCAGTGAAGATCTCCACATCGTTGAACGTATGAAGCTCACCAATCAGGGACAAACGCTCGAAATCGAGTACACGCTCGAGGACCCAAAGAGCTGGGAGGGCGTTTGGAAAATGACAAAGCGCTGGAGGCGCGTCGACGATCGGGACATCGCCGAGGTGTCCTGCTTGCCCGATTTGAATCAGCACATGCCCAGCACGCAATCAAAGGATAATGTTCGTTAACAGATCTGCCCGGAGGCCGGATGTTATGAAACGCTTAGTAACCGCACTGCTACTTCTGATGGGGCTCTTGTCCGCCTTTGCAGTCTATGGGCATCACTCTGCAGCGGGCATTGACCGGTCCAAATCCGTTACCGTGGAAGGTACGGTCAAACAATTTAAGTGGGGAAATCCCCATGCGTGGCTGGACATCGAGGTCCCCAACAACAAAGGAGGCGTCGATGTTTGGAGCCTCGAAATGACGTCTCCGACTTTCCTGGTTAAAGCTGGCTGGAAAGCCACAACAGTCAAAGCCGGCGACAAAGTGAAAGCTGTTGCGCGACCATTTAAGAACGGGGATCCGGGTGGTTTGTTTGTTTCGGTGACTTTACCGGACGGAAGGACGCTTACAGAGCAGGCTTTGCCAGCGCCCGCTGCTTCTGCTGCGACACCGGCCAAAGACTGAACCCCAGAAGTTTCAGGGTTTGCCGGCCGTCTGCCGCACGATGTGGAGAAACGAGCGCAGAACGGGAGATTCCGTGTCTCGCCTGTAGGCTACTCCTTGCTCAATCCTGGTAGCGTTACGCAGGGGCCGAAATGAAATCTCAGGCCACAGCTTGCGAACGCTCGGTGTGCAAAAGGCCACTCCGAGGCCAGCGCTTACCAGCGTCAGGGCGCCCACGAGGCTATCCACTTCGTGAGTGGCGTTGATATCGAAGCCTTCATTCCTGCACATGCTCGTTATCGTGTCGTGGACTCCGGGCGTTACGCGGCGCGCGAACAGGATCATTCGCTGGTTTGCCAGCGAGTTCAGCGAAAGACGTTCGTAGCGTGCCAGCGGATGATTCCGCGGTAATGCAACCCAAAGCGGCTCGGACTGTATCAATTCGAGTGCCAGGCTGGGTTCGTTCACAGGCAGGTTTAGAAAGCCCACTGCGATGCGGCCCTCGCGTAAGGCTTCGACCTGCATCCCAGTGTTCATGTACTGTAATTCTATTCGCACTCCCGGGGATTGTTTCGCAAGCAGCTTCAGACTCCGGATCAGCGTGCCGCTCACCCCGCCTGTTGTAGCCACCGAGAGGTGGCCGATTTCCCCGCCGCCCGCCTGCGCAGCGACTTTTGTGAAGTGGTCGATCTGGCCCAGGACTCGGTACGCTTCGTCAACGACTCGCTTGCCGGCATCCGTCAGGCGAACTTCACGTTTGTTCCTTTGGAAAAGCTCAACGCCCAGTTCCTTTTCCAGTTGGCGGATCTGCTGGCTGAGAGGCGGCTGGCTGATGTTCAGGCGAATAGCGGCACGTCCGAAATGCAGTTCTTCGGCCACGGCAACGAGGTAACGCAAATGACGGAGATCCATTACTCCTCAGAATTTCAATTTGTCGGGCTGAAAGATAACAGACTGGATTCGAGGTATCCAACCTCTGATATCTCAAACGTCTTAATCGAATGTATTGGAGTCCGGTCGATTGTGCGAATTAGTTTTTCGCGCAGAGAAGGGAACTGAAAAAAGCTGATGGAACTTCGCCACCTGCGCTACCTCGTTGCCGTGGCCGAAGAACTGCATTTCGGACGTGCCGCTATTCGCCTCAACATCAGCCAGCCGCCCCTCAGCCAGCAGATCCGCCAATTGGAAGAGGAACTCGGTGTTAAGTTGTTCAATAGAACGAAGCGGGAAGTGCGCCTGACAGAAGCAGGAGCCCGGATCGTCAGCGAAGCCCATCAGGTTCTCAGTCAGATCGATCACTTCACGCGAGTCGCATCTCAGGCGGGTGA
>Ga0068858_100002454_pt1 | contig 18720 bp, 16 predicted proteins | sample KBSSwiS12_FD_66589 | JGI IMG/M metagenome (GOLD analysis project Ga0068858, IMG submission 66589) | Switchgrass rhizosphere microbial communities from Kellogg Biological Station, Michigan, USA - KBS Switchgrass S1-2 | ecosystem: Host-associated > Plants > Roots > Rhizosphere > Soil ...
CTGCGTCGACTCGCCAGGGAGGCGTCACGCTCGGGAAGCCTCGTCTCGGCGGCCCGAGGTTGCTGCATGGCTACCTGCCTCTGAACGCGAGACGGCTGACCCAGAAGCTGCGCGACACGGGTCGAAAGTGACTGATCCCGAAGATCTGGAGAGTCGGCGAGCGCGGAAGCCAGGTGCCTCCAGGCCTCTTGGGCTTCTGCCCGGTGCGCAGTAGCCCTGCGACCGCTCTTCTGGGCCCGAAGTGCCTTCCTCAGCCTGCCCTCGTCCCGGGCCTTGGCCTGCCAGAGAGACGGATAGTTCCGGGTCGCCCCGCGGGCAACTTGTCGGCTGGCCTCGGCCTCGATTCCCCAGCCGCGCAGCTTCTCGGCGAACGTCTCGCGCCAGCGGTGCAGGTCAGCCTTCCGCGGATTGAGCCGCCTGCCGCTCTTCGACTCCGCGCGCACGCACAAATGGACGTGCGGGTTGGCCTGATGGTCGTGCAGCACCATCACGTACTTGTGATCCGCCAGCTCCTCTTGGGCGAACTCACGCGCTGCACGCAAGACTGCCAGCGTATCGGTTCCGCGTGGCATCGACAGGATGATGTTGAACGCCTCCCGGCGGTGCGATTCGTTCTCGATGAACGATCCGCCCATCCGCCAGTCCTCGGTCAGTTCGCGAACGGCATCCTTGCCGCGGCTGACGTTGCCCTGGTCGTCTTCTATGTCGAGACGCCCGTTCTTGCTGATGTAGCGGAAGTGGGCGGCGATCGCTTTCATGCCGCGCCCTCCTCCCGTCACCTTGACCATGACCTGCGGCGACCGGCGGACCGTGCCTTCGATCCGGGCTCGGATCCAGGCGGCGCTGCCGCGTCCCTTGAATGATCGAAGGCGGGGCTGGGAGTCCGGCTTGACCATCCGGCTTCCCGGGAAGAAGAGCCTGTCACCCCAGGTGACCAGGACGCCGTCGACCCTCGAGTTCGAGTTGCTACTCATGTCAGTGTTCCTTTCTTCGGCGTGAAGCCGACAGGCGGCCAGGCCGGCTGGCCGTTTGCTCTCTCGGTGGCTGCAGCGCGGCAAGCCCTTCGGCGGCCAGCGCCAGGTGGCGGCGAACCTCTGCAGGTAGAGCAGCTACCACGCCGAGGTACTCCTCGGCTGCCCGGAAGGAACCGCGGTTCAGCAGATCGACGAGATGAGACAGGTGCCGGCTGAGGGTCGACATCGCCGCGGTCGAGGCGGCTATTGCAGAGACGAGATCGGGACGACAGGTCCCGACCAGCACGGGAGTCCGGGCCGCCAGGCCGCAGACATAGGTCCCCAGCGGAAGCTGCGCTCGCCTGGCTGCGGCCGCCAGGGTCGCAGCGTCGCCGGGAGCCATTCGGAGCGAAACGCGAACGCGGTGCGAAGCCGACGGCCGTGCGATGACCTCAGGAGCCGTCGCCGGCGATTGGTCGCTCTTGTCGAGCGCCTCGCGCAACAGCATGCGAACCAGGTAGGAGAGCGAGACACCCCTCGCTCTTGCCCGCTCGATCAGTCCGCCCTTGAGGCTGCCGAGATCGACGACGAGCACGTCTCTGGCAGCACGAGACTTGGAGGAAGCATCCATCGCGAAGCGTCTATTACCTCGGCGCTGAAGGCGCCTATCCCGCCTTCACTATGTTTTTAGTTTCGTCGACGATCGATGCGATCGAGATGCCGGATTTCGACGCAAATCCGGCATGTGCCTTGGCGTGGGATTCGAGGCGCACCGCGCCGTCACGCCGGCTTTAACGGTTAAAGCCCCGCACCCCTTCGCCGGCTTTACCGGTTAAAAGGCCCGCGCTGGATTCGCCGGCTTTAACCGTTAAAGCCTCGAGCGAGTCCTGAGAACGTCGCCGACTTCGGCGGAAGGGCCGCGAGCGGCCCGTCGACGATGGACGAGCGCAGTGCTTTAGGACGGTCGATCTAGGCCGCAGCCAGGCGCGCAGCTGCTTCGCGTTTTCCCAAAGTGCGAAGGCTCGCGATGGCCGCCAGGTGCTTGGCCCGGGGACGGATCGCGCCAACTTCCCAGTTGTAAATCGACTGGGCAGAAGCACCGACGAGGAGGCCGCACTCGGCCGCCGAAAGGCCCAATCGCTTGCGCTGCGAAATCAGACCCTTGGCGCTGAACCGCAGCCCTTCGGCTGGTACCGCTTCGCTCTCGGCCGGAGGCGCCTTCCCCTTGCTCTTGCTCAGGCGGCGGAGGTGGTGCTCGAGTTCCTGCGTGCGACGCTTGAGCGCTGCGATCTCGGAGCGGTAGGTCCGCGCCGCCTTCCTGAGGGAAAGAGTCTCGCTGCGCACCTCTTTTCGGGCAACGCGGGAAATCTCGCTTTTGAGGAGAGCTGCAATGTTTGGCATGGCAGCCATTGTGCGTGACCTTGCCCATGGCCTCGCTGAACGCAAGATGAAGCCCCGCTGGACCCGTTCTCGCGACGGGACGGAGGTCGCGCGACGCCTTGCGGCCGCGCTGACAACGACGCTACGCGCAGGCCACCAGGAACCAGCCGCCAGCCACGAGAACGCCCGCGCTAGCCGCCGCAAGAACGAGGATCACGGCGAGGGCCAGGAGCGTGCCCAAGCCCCCGTCGCGGACGGCCTCTTCGGCTCCGCCGTGGATCGAGTTCAGGAAGTAGTCCATGTCGCCACGATAGGAAACCTGTCGCTCGCTGACCATCCTCCTTTGGTGCGGATCCGCCATCTCGTCACTCACCTCAATTCGGGAGGCGATGCCGTCGACGGGTGACCCTGGCCGGCCTGCCGCGCAGCTTCTACGTCCATCCTTCCCGCCCTTCAATGATCTAGGCGATAGAGATGCCGGATTGGACGGAAATCCGGCAGAAGCCCCGCGCGAAATGCATAGCGCATTGCGCAGGCTTCGCCGGGTTTAACCGTTAAACACCGGCGCCTCGTTCTGCGACTTTGACGGTCAAAGTCCCGCGCAGGCTTCGCCGTGTTTAGCGGCTAAACAGGCGGCACTCGCCTCGGCACGTTCAGCAGTAGGAGATACCGGAGCCGCCTACGCGTGTTAGCAGCTAAACACCAGCGCCGACGTCCCCGGTGTTTAGCTGTGTCAAGCGACATCCAGAACTGACCCCCTGACGACATCGAGTTTTGACCCCCGGTTGTTGATCAGTTCGTTGCCATAGTTGGGGTTGCGCTGGTCTGGTTAACCAGACCAGCGCGGCGCTTGGTGCGCAGGCGGTAGCTGTCGCCGCGGATCGTGATCACGTGGCTGTGGTGCAGCAGCCGGTCGAGGATCGCGGTGGCGACGACCGCATCGCCGAACACGCCACCCCACTCGGCCACCGAGCGGTTGCTGGTGACCAGCATCGAACCGCGCTCATAGCGACGGCTGACGAGCTGGAAGAACAGGTGAGCGGCGTTGGCCTCGAACGGCCGGTAGCCCAGCTCGTCGACCACCAGCAGCTTGGGCTTGGTGAAGTGGATGAGCTTCTCCTCGAGCCGTCCCTCGGCGTGCGCTCGTGCCAACTGCGTGACCAGCCCGGTCGCCGGCACGAACAGCGTGCTATAGCCACGCACGATTGCCTCGCGACCCAGCGCCACCGCCAGATGCGACTTGCCCACGCCCGGCGGTCCGAGCAAGAGCACGCTGTCGCCGTTGGCCACCCAGCGCGAGGTCGCCAGCTCGCGGATCTGCTTGGGATCGACCGAGGGCTGAGCGTCGTACTCGAAGCCCTCGAGCGTGCGCACGTAGGGGAACTTGGCGATCGACATCCCCATCTGGATCCGCCGCTCGTCCTTGCGTGCCACCTCCGCCGTGCACAGCATCGTCAGCGCCTCGCGCAGGTTGAGCTCGGCGCGGCCGGCCTGGTCGAGGAGCGTGTCGAGCTGGTCGCGGATGGCGGTCAGTTTGAGGCGGGTCAGCATCGGCTCGAGCTCGGCCGCCATCTCGATCGGCTTGGTCTTCCTGGCGGCGGCCATCACCAGCTGCCTCCCAGCGCCGCTTCGTACTGCTCGAGCGGCCGCAGCAGCTCGGCCGGCACCGGCGCGGGCGCCGGCGCCGGCGCCGTCCGAGGTAGCCAGCTCACGCCGGCGCTGCTCGCCCCGACGATGCCCGCGAGGTGGCGTCGGTCGATGACGCTGGCTCGCCGCAGCGGGCTCTGGGCGTGGCAGGCCACCTCCTGGCCGGCGTACAGCACTCGCACCTGGCGCTCGGCGACGAGAACGCTGACGCTCTCGCCGATGAGGCGCCAGGGCACACTGTAGCGGTTGGTGTCGAGCTCGATGCAGGCGTCGGTGTGGACGCGCCGGGCAAGCTCGCGCACCTGCAGGAACGGCGCCTTCGCCGGCAGGGGCTTCAAGGCTGCGGCCTCGTCGCGCTCGAAGCGCGCGAGGGGCGGCTCACCGGTCGTGCCATGCACCCGCACGTCGGCCACCTCGCGCATCCAGCGGTTCAGGTGCGCGTGCAGTTCGTCCACGCTGGCGAAGCGGTGCCCGGCGATGGCATTGCGCTTGACGTAGCCGACGCCGCGCTCGTCCTTGCCCTTGGTGCGCGCCCGGTACGGCGCGCAAGCCCGCGGGATCACGTCCCAGTAGCGGCAGAACGCGTGGAAGCGGTCGTTGAACTTGACCTCCCGGGTCTGACGGTGTGGTCGTCGACCAACGCCTTGGCGTTGTCGAGCAGCAGCTCGTGCGGCACGCCGCCGAAGTGGTGGAAGGTGTCTTCCAGGCCCTGCAGCCACGCCGACTGGCGCTCGTGCAGGAACACGCCCACGTAGCAGCGGCGGCTGTAGCCGAGCGTCGCCACGAAGAGGTGAACGCGTTGGACCTCCTCGCCGATGGTCACGCCGGTGCTGCCGAAGTCGATCTGCAGCTGCTGGCCGGGCGCGGTCTCGAAGCGTACGGTGGCGAGCGCTTCGGCGCGCAGCGCCCGGCGCAGCGGCTCGACCGCGCGCTGCACGGTGCGAAGACTGACCGCGATGCCGAGCTCGCGCTGGAGGTCCTGGCGCACGACGTCGGCGTTGCCGCGGTGTCGGCGCAATCGCTCCGCCAGCCACTCGCGGTGCGGCTCCACGACGCTGGCTCGGCGGCTCACGTCCATCGCCTTCCAGCCGCCGCGGCGCAAATACTCGCGCACGGTGTTGCGGCTGCAGCCTAGCTCGGCGCTGATCCGCTTGGCTCCCCAACCCAGCGCCCGCAGCGCCAGCATCCTCTGCACCTCCTGCGGCGCCAACATCGTCTCGCTCCCCAGACCTGCCTCGACTCCGGGAGCTTGCGCAAACACCTCTTCCATCTCGACCTTCCTTCCTTCGAAGGGGGTCAGTTCTCAATGTCGCCGGGGGGTCAGTTTTTCATGGCGCCTAACAAGCTGCTAAACACAGGTACCGGCTTGGTCGGCGTAGCCGCCGATTCCTTTTGGCCAGATTAGGTCTGCCAGATTCGGCGGTGGTCATCGGATCCGGCGGTGGTCATCGAATCCTAACCACGACCACGCCCCGAGCGGTTCACGGCAGGGCAGCCAGGCCCGCGGCCGCGATATCACCTGACAGCTCTACGCCATGGGGCGTCATACAGTCCGGGCCCTGAAGACTCGCCAAGTCAACCGTGGTAGTGCTGAATCAGCAACGCCGAAATGGCGTCGCGGCCCGAGAGGAGCTCGTCGCGACGGCCGGCGATGTTGAGCAGCCAGCATCGTGTCGTCATCAATGACGAAGCGCGTCTGCTCGCTAGATCAGCCACCGTCGCGGCAACTCGCACGATTTCGGTGTCATGCATTGAGTGACGGGCGGCATCAACTGCAGCGCCGACCATCCATGTTTCGGTTGGCGGGATTGATGGCGTGGACCGCGCGATGCCGCGCCAAACCGCGCCAATACCGACTGACAAGACAGCACGCTGGGCGCCGCTCCTAGGCCATACTTCCTCGCCTGCTCAATGCCTTCATCCCCGGCTGCCGCACCGGCGAAGGCTTCGCGCTCACCGACGAAAGAGACGCGATCCAGGCAGAGAGCTCGGAGCGGCGAAAGCGCGTGAAACGCTCGCCATAGCGCACCGGCCGAACGGGGAACGCTGGGTCGGATACCCAAGCCCACCATGTGCTCTCCGCGATCTCGAGCGCGGCGGCACAGGTCTTTGCGCTCAACAGCATCTCGGTCGCGGGAACCGGGGGTTCCGGGAGGGCCGGTGTTTCGCTTGGGATGCTCATGGAATAGCCTCCAACAGGAAGAAGCAGTCTGAGCGCTTCGAAGAGGATTACGCTGCCGGAAAACGGCCGATTTCCGGCAGCCATTCAATTGCCTAACCCGACGGGTCGGATGGAAACCTCAGGGGCGCCGTCGCGAAGTCTTTCGAGATAGTCCGCCCACGTCTGCATCATCAGTCCCCGCTGCCTTAGGAACTCGGTGCGGTTGTAGGCACGCCCGAGCGGGTCTTTGACGGCGTGCGCTAGTTGTGCCTCGATGACGGCTTCCGGAACATCCAGACGCTCGGCGAGCATCGTGCGAGCCATCGCGCGAAAGCCATGGCCTGTCATTTGATCCATCGCATATCCCATTCCCCGGAGGGCGGCGAGGATGGTGTTGTCGCTCATGGGGCGACCGTCCGCTCGCAGGCTGGGAAACACATATCGGTCGGCCCCTGTCAAAGGATGCAGTTCCCGCAAGACAGCCACCGCCTGGGTCGACAGCGGAACGAGGTGCGGCAGCCCATGCGCCTTGTCCTCCTTCGATCGCTTCATCCGCGCGGCAGGGATGCTCCACATGGCCGAAGCAAGGTCGATTTCCGACCATTCCGCAAGCCGCAGTTCGCCAGGCCTGACGAACACCAATGGCGCCAAGCGCAATGCGGCGCGCGTGATCGGTGTTCCCTTGTAGGCCTCGATCGCCCGCAGCAACTCACCGACCTGCTTCGGGTCGGTGATAGCCCCCAAGTGCTCCGTCTGAACGGGCTTCAGAGCGTCCGTCAGGCTGGCGGCCGGGTCGGTCTCCGCGCGGCCGGTCGCGATCGCGTAGCGAAAGACCTGGCCGCAAGCGTACTTGACCCGATGCGCGGTTTCGACGGCCCCACGGCCCTCTACACGACGAAGCGCCTGCAACAACATCATCGGCTTGATCTCGATGATGGGCAGGTCGCCGAGCCAGGGGAAGATGTCTTGCTCGAGGCGTATGAGCGTTCGCTCCGCATGGCCCTCGCTGACCTTGTTCACATGGATCGTGGCGTGCCACTCCCGGGCAATGAGCTCGAAGCTGTCGGCCGCCTTCGCGTTGCGAGTGGCCTTCTCGATCTTTCGCACCACGCTCGGGTCGACGCCGGACGCAAGAAGCTCGCGTGCAGCGCGATGCGCCGCGCGAGCCTCCTTGAGCGTCTTCTGTTCGAGCGTGCCCAGGCTCAGCAGCTTTTCCTTGCCACCGAACCGGTACTTGTATCGCCACCGTCGTCCGCCGGTCGGTGTGATCTCCAGATACAGCCCGCCGCCGTCGAAGAGCCTGCGGGTTCGTTCAGCGGCTTTGGTGCGGCGCACCGAGACGTCAGTGAGCTTCTCGAGCATTGGGGGTATCGCTGCGCCGGTGGGGGTACTTTGGCCGCATTTGTACCCCCAAATACGCCGAATTTCAAGGAATCGGGCTGGGACATTTCGGGACAAAGAAAAGGCCCGCTACCTCGTAAAGTGCGGGCCTTTTCGGTCTCCTGCGGTCTGTTATAGACCCTTGTACTGGTGGAGCTGGGGGGAATCGAACCCCCGTCCGAAAGCCATTGCCGGGCAGATCTACACGTTTAGCTGACTGATTTGGATTTAAGGATTCCGGCCGCGCAGCAGCACGCTACCGTCATCCCGAGTCACTTGATTTGATCCACTGCCGAATGACGCGGCAGCAGACGAGCCCATGTGTATGACTTCGCAGCCTTCAGGTTACCCCTCAGGCCCAGCCCATCGGCCAACTGTTGCGAAGCTCACCGGTTTTAAGCGGCGAGAGCGTACGTTTGATCGTTCGCAGTTACTTTGTTTCCAGTGGATTTACGAGCGAACTGGTGCTCGACGTGCACTGTTCCGACTCCGAACCCTCGTCGAAGCCAGGTCAGCCCCAGGACGGCTAGTTTAGGTCAGGCGCGCGAATCTCAAGGACCGTTCGAGAACAACGCCATGAGCTCCGCCGGGGCGGCGATGACCGCGTCCGCGGCCCAGGCGGCCGGATGCTCGCCCGCGCCCAGGTAGCCCCAGGCGGCGACGATCGTGCGCATCCCGGCGGCACGGCCGGCGTCGACGTCGCGCCGATCGTCGCCGACGTAGACGCAGTCGCCCGGCATCAGGCCCAGCCGTCTTGCGGCCTCGAGCAGCGGCGCCGGATGGGGCTTCGAATGGGCAGTCGTGTCGCCGCAGACCAGGGCGGCTGCCGTTTCGGCCAGGCCGAGCGCGGCCACCAGCGGCGCGGCGAACCTTGTCGCCTTGTTGGTGACGATGCCCCAGGCGATGCGTTCCTCGGCGAGGCGCACCAGCAACGGCGCAACGTCGGCAAAGACCCGGGTTTCCCGAGTCATGCGCGCCTCGTAGCGGCGCAGGAACTCGTCGCGCAGGTCGACATAGCCCGCGTCATCGGGAGCGACGCCGAAGCCCGCACCGACCATTCCGCGCGCCCCCGAGCCGACCATCGCCCGCAGGCGCTCGTAGGGCACCGGTTCCAGCCCGCGCTCGAGCCGCATGTCATTGCAGGCACCCGCGAGGTCCGGAGCGCTGTCGATCAGCGTGCCATCGAGGTCGAAAAGGAACGCTGCGGGACGCGCGCCCAAGAGGGGCCGGCTCATCCCGGCTTGCGGCAGGCCACGAGGTAGTTGACGCTCGTGTCTGCAGAAAGGCGGTAGCGCCGGCTGAGCGGGTTGTATTCCATGCCGCGGGTGGCCAGGGCATCGAGGCCGGCAGCGCGGCACCAGCCGGCGAGTTCGCTCGGACGGATGAACTTCGCGTACTCGTGCGTGCCCTTGGGCAGCAGGTTCAGGACGTGCTCCGCACCGACGATTGCGAACACGAACGCCTTCGCGTTGCGGTTGATCGTCGAGAAGAAGGCCCAGCCGCCGGGCTTGAGCAGACGGCCGCAGGCCGCGACGATGGCCCCCGGATCGGGAACGTGCTCCAGCATCTCCATGCAGGTGACGACGTCGAAGGTTTGCGGCTGCTCGGCCGCCAGCTGCTCGACGGCGACCTCGCGATACTCGATCCGCGGCGTCTCGGCCTCGATCGCGTGAAGCTGCGCGACACGCAGCGGCTTGGTCGCGAGATCGATGCCGAGGACCTCGGCGCCGCGCCGCGCCATCGAGTCGGCGAGGATGCCGCCGCCGCAGCCGACGTCGACGACGCGCTTGCCGTTGAGGGCGGCGAGCGAGTCGATCCAGTCGAGGCGCAGCGGATTGATCTCGTGCAGTGGCCGGAACTCGCTTTCCTTGTCCCACCACAGGTGCGCGAGTTCGCTGAACTTGGCCAGCTCGTGCGGATCGGCGTTGATCATCCGGTCGATGTTAATGGGGCGAAGCCGCAAAAGAAAAAGCCCCGCAGAGCGGGGCTTTTCATACCAGCGAAGCGCCTGGTTGTCGAAGCGTCCTACTTGGCGCGCGTACCGACCACTTCGATTTCCACGCGACGGTTCTTCGCGCGGCCTTCGGCGGTCTTGTTGTCCGCGACCGGCTGCTTCTCGCCCTTGCCTTCGGTGTAGACGCGGTTCTTCTCGACGCCCTTGCTCGTCAGGTAGGCCTTGACGGCTTCGGAACGACGAACCGACAGCGCCTGGTTGTAGGCGTCGCCACCGACCGAGTCGGTGTGGCCGACGGCGATGATGACTTCCAGGTTCAGGCCAGCCATCTTGCTGACGAGGTCGTCGAGCTTGGCCTTGCCTTCGGGCTTGAGAACGGCCTTGTCGAAGTCGAAGAACGCATCAGCGGCGAAGGTGACCTTCTCGCTGGTCGGCGCGACGACGGCAGGAGCCGGGGCGGGCGCGGGAGCGGGGGCCGGAGCCGGGCGCGGGGCCGGGGCAGGAGCCGGGGCCGGAGCGGGAGGAGGCACCGGAACAGGCACGCCATCGCAGCCTTGCAGACCGGTGGCGGGCGTCCAGACGCCATCACGCCAGCACAGCTCGTTCGTCCCATTCTTCCAGGGAAGACCGGTGCCGCTGACCCAGTTGTCGACCGTCTGGGCATAGACGCCGGAGGTCGAAAACGCGAGAGCGGCGGTTGCAAAGAGCGACGCCACCTTGTTCAGTTTCTTCATGGATTCTCCTCTCGAGGGAAGCAAATAGTGTTTTGCGTACACGTCCGATCCGTAATCGGAAACCACTGGCCTACCCCCGAGGGAACGGGTGCTGACCACCGACCGAGTTATTCTGCCATAGAGCTCTCGATCGGCCTGATTTTGCCCGGGTGGGATGCCTCGCACGCCCTCGTTGTTGCGTCGCTGCTACAGCCCCCCGCAACTTAGAATTGCCCTTCGCGCTCGGCTTTGCAGCGGGCGGAGCCTGCCAGCCTGCAAAGCGAGCCCATGACTCAATTCGCCAAGGAAACGCTGCCCATCAGCCTCGAAGAGGAGATGCGGCGTTCGTATCTCGATTACGCGATGAGCGTGATCGTCGGCCGCGCCCTGCCCGATGCGCGCGACGGCCTGAAGCCGGTTCACCGTCGTGTGTTATACGCGATGAGCGAGCTGAACAACGACTGGAACCGGCCGTACAAGAAATCGGCCCGCATCGTCGGCGACGTCATCGGCAAGTACCACCCGCACGGCGACCAGTCGGTCTACGACACGCTGGTGCGCATGGCGCAGGACTTCTCGATGCGCCACATGCTGGTCGACGGTCAGGGCAACTTCGGCTCGGTCGACGGCGACAACGCCGCGGCGATGCGCTACACCGAGATCCGGCTGGCGAAGATCGCCCACGAGATGCTCGCCGATCTCGACAAGGAAACGGTCGACTTCGGCCCGAACTACGACGGCAGCGAGTCCGAGCCGCTGGTAATGCCGTCGAAGCTGCCGAACCTGCTGGTCAACGGCGCCGGCGGCATCGCCGTCGGCATGGCGACCAATATCCCGCCGCACAACCTCAATGAGGTGGTCGACGCCTGCCAGCACCTGCTGAAGAACCCCGAAGCGTCGATCGACGAGCTGATGGAGATCATCCCGGCGCCGGACTTCCCCACCGCCGGGATCATCCACGGCCTGGGCGGCGTGCGCGAGGGCTACCGCACCGGCCGCGGCCGGGTGGTGATGCGCGCCAAGTGCCACTTCGAGGACATCGACCGAGGCCAGCGCCAGGCGATCATCGTCGACGAGATCCCCTACCAGGTGAACAAGAAGAACCTGCTCGAGCGCATGGCCGAGCTGGTGCACGAAAAGAAGCTGGAGGGCATCAGCCACATCCAGGACGAGTCCGACAAGTCGGGCATGCGCGTGGTCATCGAGCTCAAGCGCGGCGAGGTCCCCGAGGTTGTGCTCAACAACCTCTACAAGCAGACCCAGCTGCAGGATTCGTTCGGCATCAACATGGTCGCGCTGATCGACGGCCAGCCGAAGCTCTGCAATCTCAAGGACCTGATCTCGATCTTCCTCGAGCACCGGCGCGAGGTCGTGACCCGGCGCACCGTGTACGCCCTGCGCAAGGCACGTGAGCGCGGCCACGTGCTCGAGGGCCTGGCGGTGGCGCTGGCCAACATCGACGAGTTCATCGAGACGATCAAGACCTCGCCGACGCCGCCGATGGCCAAGAGCGCGCTCATGGCCAAGAGCTGGGATTCGTCGATGGTGCGCGAGATGCTCGCCCGCGTCGGCGACGAGACCCCGGGCGGCCGCGACGCTTATCGGCCCGCGGGGCTCTCGCCCAACTTCGGCCTGCAGGCCGACGGCCTGTATCGCCTCTCCGACGACCAGGCCTCGGAGATCCTGCAGATGCGCCTGCAGCGCCTCACCGGCCTGGAGCAGGACAAGATCATCGGCGAGTACAAAGAAGTGATGGCCGAGATCGCCGACCTGCTGAGCATCCTGGCGACGCCGACCCGGGTCACGACCATCATCGGCGACGAGCTCGCCGCGCTGAAGCAGGAGTTCGGCCAGACCAAGCTCGGCGCGCGGCGCAGCGTGATCGAGAAGAACGCCACCGACCTCGAGACGGAAGACCTGATCACGCCGACCGACGTGGTGGTCACCCTCTCGCACACCGGCTACATCAAGAGCCAGGTGCTCTCCGAGTACCGGGCGCAGCGGCGCGGCGGCCGCGGCAAGCAGGCGACGCAAACCAAGGAAGACGACTGGGTCGAGCAGCTCTTCATCGCCAACACCCACGACTGGATCCTCTGCTTCACTACCCTCGGCCGGGTCTACTGGCTGAAGGTGTGGGAGGTGCCGCAGGGCTCGCGCGGCTCGCGCGGCCGGCCGATCGTCAACATGTTCCCGCTGCAGCCGGGCGAGAAAGTCAACGTCGTCCTGCCGCTGACCGGCGGCTTCCGCAGCTTCCCGGCCGATCACTTCATCTTCATGGCCACCTCGCAGGGCGTGGTCAAGAAGACCTCACTCGACGAGTTCAGCAACCCGCGCAAGGCCGGCATCATCGCCGTCGACCTCGACGACGGCGACTACCTGATCGGCGCCGCCCTCACCGACGGCCTGCACGACGTGATGCTGTTCAGCGACGGCGGCAAGGCGGTGCGCTTCGACGAGAAGGACGTGCGCGCCGTGGGCCGGGGCGCCCGCGGCGTGCGCGGCATGGCGCTCGAGCCGACGCAGAGCGTGATCGCGATGCTGGTCGCCGACGACGAGACCCAGAGCGTGCTCACCGCCACCGAGAACGGCTACGGCAAGCGCACTTCGATCGTCGAATACACCCGGCATGGCCGAGGCACCAAGGGGATGATCGCGATCCAGCAATCGGAGCGCAACGGCAAGGTCGTCGCCGCCACCCTGGTCCGGCCCGACGACGAGATCATGCTCATCACCGACAGCGGCGTGCTCGTGCGCACCCGGGTCGCCGAGATCCGCGAGCTCGGCCGGGCGACCCAGGGCGTGACCCTGATCGCCCTCGACGACGGCGCCCAGCTGATCGGCCTGCAGCGGATCGTCGAAAACGATGCCGCCGAGGAGCCGGGCAACGGAACGGAGGCCGGTGCCGGCGCTGCCGACGACGAAGGAGAAGGCAAGTGAGCCGCCGCAAGACGATCGCCTGGATGGTCGCGGCCGGCCTCGCCGTCGCCCTCGCCTCCGGCGCCACGGCGCAGACGACGACCACGACGGCGCCGACCTCGAGCCCGGCGAAGAAGGAGCTGGTGCAAAAGATCCTGGTGCTCCAGCAGCCCGAGATCGAGAACGTGGCGCGCAGCATCGTCGAGCGGCCCGCCGCGCAGATGATGCAGGAGGCCGGCCTGGCGATGCAGCGCCAGGTTCCGCCCGACAAGCGCGAGGCAATGGGTAAGGCGATCGAGGCCGAGGTCAAGAAGTACGTCGAGGAGGCCTATCCGCTGGTGCGCGAGCGGGCGGTCCGCCTGGCGCCGTCGACCCTCGGCGCGGCGCTCGAGGAGAAGTTCAGCGAAGACGAGCTGAAGCAGCTGCTCGCCTGGCTCGAGTCGCCGGTGAACAAGAAATTCCAGACCCTGGGCCCGGTGCGCAACGCCTTCGTGCAGAAGGTGCTGGCCGAATCGGTCGCCGCGGTCGATCCCAAGGTCGGTGCGCTCGACGCCCGCATCCGCGTGATCCTCGGCGTGCCGCCGGCGAACCAGGCCCCGGCATCGTCCGGCTCGCCGCCGGCCCGACCTGCCGCCCCCGCCGCCCGGGCGAGCGGCAAGTAGGCGAGGTCGAACCCGATCCGCATGGCTTCGACCGCGCCCGGCCGCGAGCAGGAGATCGCCGTTCTGCGCGAGCAGATCGACGCCCTCGACGCCGAGCTGCTCGAGCTGATGAATCGGCGCGCCGATGTCGCTCGCAAGATCGGCGAGCTCAAGCGCGCCGACGGTTCGCCCGCCTTTCGCCCCGACCGCGAGGCTGCGGTGATCGACGGCCTGAAGGCGCGCAACGCCGGCCCCCTGCCGACCGACAGCGTGGCGCCGATCTGGCGCGAGATCATGTCGGCCTGCCGGGCGCTCGAGACCCCGACGCGGGTCGCCTACCTCGGCCCGGCCGGCACCTTTAGCGAGCTGGCGGCGCTCGGCTACTTCGGCTCCTCGATCGTCAAGGTGCTGTGCGCCAACGCCGACGAAGTGTTCCACGCCACCAGTGCCGGCGCCGCCGACTTCGGCGTGGTCCCGGTCGAGAACTCGAGCGAAGGCGTGGTGACGCGCTCGCTCGACCTGTTCCTGACCACGCCGCTCATCATCGTCGGCGAGACCAGCCTGTACGTGCGCCACAACCTGCTGCGGCGGATCGATTCCACCGAAGGCATCGTCGCCGTCTGCGCCCATCCGCAGGCGCTCGCGCAGTGCCACGCCTGGCTCAGCCACCACCTGCCCCATGCCGAGCGCCGGCCGGTGGCCAGCAATGCCGAAGGCGCGCGCCTGGCGAGCCTTGACCCCAGCCTGGCCGGCATCGCCAGCGACCGTGCAGCCAGCGAGTTCGGCCTGCACCTGGTGGCGCCGGCGATCCAGGACGACGCCCACAACCGCACCCGCTTCGCCGTGGTCGCGCATCCCGACGCGCATCCCCAGCCGAAGGCGACCGGCCACGACTGCACCAGCCTCGTCGCCTCGGTGCCGAACCGGCCGGGCGCGGTCCACGACATGCTCGTGCCGCTCAAGCGGCATGGCGTCTCGATGACGCGCTTCGAGTCGCGCCCGGCCCGCTCGGGACAGTGGGAGTACTACTTCTACGTCGACCTGCAGGGCCACCCCGACCAGCCCGAGGTCGCCGCGGCACTGCGGGAGCTGCGCGAGGTATCGTCCTTCTTCAAGCTGCTGGGCACCTACCCCGTCGACTCGCACTAGGCATGAAGCCCCCACGCTCACTTCGATCGCCGCCTCCCGGCAGGGCCTGACCATGTTCCAGCAACTCGGCGTGATCGGCTGCGGCCTGATGGGCGGATCGTTCGCGCTCGCGCTGCGCCGCGCCGGCCTGGTGAAGCGCGTCATCGGCTACAGCAAGTCGCCCTCGACCACCGAGCAGGCGCGCCGCCTCGGCGCCATCGACCAGGCGGCCGAGTCGGCGCTGCTCGCCGTCTCCGGCTCCGACCTGGTGCTGATCGCCGTGCCGGTGTCATCGACCGAGGCGATCTTCAAGGCGATCCGCCACCTGGTCGAGCCCGGCGCGCTGATCATGGACGTGGGCTCGACCAAGCGCGACGTCGTCGATGCGGCGCGGCGGGTGCTGAAGGACCGGATCGTCTCGTTCGTGCCCGCGCACCCGATCGCCGGCAAGGAAGTGGCCGGCATCGACCATGCCGACGCCTCGCTGTTCCAGGGCCGCCAGGTCATCCTCACGCCCTTGCCCAAGACCTCGCCGGAGCTGGTGCAGAAGGCCACCGACGCCTGGGCCGGGATCGGCTCGCACGTGCTGCGCATGACGCCGGAGAACCACGACGCCGCCTTCGCCGCCGTCAGTCACCTGCCGCACATCCTGGCCTTCGCCTACTTCAACTCGGTCTCGCGCCAGCCCGCGGGCCGCGACTATCTCTCGCTCGGCGGCCCGGGCTTTCGCGACTTCACCCGCATCGCCGCGAGCAACCCCGAGGTCTGGCGCGACATCCTGATGGCCAACCGCGAAGAGATCCTGAAGCAGACGCAGCGCTTCCGCCATGCCCTCGACGCGATGGAGCACGTGGTGAAGACCGGCAACACCGATGCGCTGGAAGCCCTGATCCGCAGCGCCAGCGACGCGCGCGCGGGCTGGCAGATGAACGCTGCCACGCCGAACACGCATCGCTGAGATCCGTCGGCGCGAACGAGCCGGAGCCGGAGCCGTGCTGACGACGAAATTCATCGACATCCCGCCGCTCGGCGGCGTCGCCGGCACGGTCCGCGTGCCGGGCTCGAAGAGCATCTCCAACCGCGCCCTGCTGCTTGCCGGCTTCGCCGCGGGCACGACGGTGATCGACGGCGTGCTCGATTCCGACGACACCCGGGTCATGATCGATGCCCTGGTGCAGCTCGGCTGCGCCATCGAGGCCGCGCCGCACCGCCTCACCGTGCACGGCCTGGGCGGCCGGCCGGCGCTGAAGAGCGCGACCTTCTTCCTCGGCAACGCCGGCACGGCGATGCGGCCGCTGACCGCCACCCTCGCCCTCTTCGCCGCCTCGTCCGACGCGGTCTTCGAGCTGCGCGGCACGCCGCGCATGCACGAACGGCCGATCGGCGACCTGGTCGACACCCTGCGCGCGCTCGGCTGCAGCGTCGAATGCCTAGAAAAGGAAGGCTTCCCGCCGCTGCGCGTCTCGGCCGGCAAGGGCCCGCTCTCGTTCGCCGCGCCGCTCAAGGTGCGCGGCGACGTCTCCAGCCAGTTCCTCAGCGCCCTGCTGCTCGCCTTGCCGCTGCGCGCCGAGCCGGTCGACGCGGTGATCGAGGTCGAGGGCGAGCTGATCTCCAAGCCCTACGTCGAGATCACCCTGAAGCTGCTCGAGGCCTTCGGCATCGCCGTCGAGCGCGAGGGCACGCAGCGCTATCGCCTCGGTGCCGGCCAGCAACTGCGCTCGCCCGGACGTTTCGTCGTCGAGGGCGACGCGTCGTCGGCGTCGTACTTCATCGCCGCGGCGGCGATCGGCGCCGTCGATTCGGCTCTGCGCATCGAAGGCATCGACAGCCGATCGATCCAGGGCGACATCGCCTTCGCCGACGCAGTGCGGACGATGGGCGCAAGCATCGAATCGGGCAGCGGCTGGCTCGAGGTGCGCCGCGGCCGCTGGCCGCTGGCCGCGATCGACCTCGACTGCAATCCCCTGCCCGACGCGGCGATGACCCTCGCCGCCCTCGCCCTCTTCGCCGACGGCCCGTCGAGGCTGCGCAACATCGCCAGCTGGCGGGTCAAGGAGACCGACCGGCTGGCGGCGATGGCGAGCGAGCTGCGCAAGGTCGGCGCCGAGGTCGAGGAAGGCCCGGACTTCCTCGCGATCACGCCGCCCGGCGCCTGGCGGGCCGCGAGCATCGCCACCTACGACGACCACCGGATGGCGATGTCGATGTCGCTGGCCGCGTTCAACCCGCTCGCCGGCGGCAACGTGCCGGTGCGGATCCTCGATCCGCGCTGCGTCGCCAAGACCTGGCCCGACTATTTTGAAGCCCTGTTCTCGATCGCCCGGACGCCGCGCGGGGCGGTGCCGGTGCTGACGATCGACGGACCGACCGCCTCCGGCAAGGGCACGCTCGCGAGCGAGGTCGCCGCCGCCCTCGGCTACCGTCTGCTCGACTCCGGCGCCGTCTACCGGGCGGTGGCGATCGCCGCGCTCGACGCCGGCATCGCCCCGGAGAACGAGGCGGCGCTGGCGGCGCTTGCGGCATCGCTCGACCTGCGCTTCGATGGCGACCGCTGCCGTCTCGGCGGCCGCGACGTCACCGATTCGCTGCGCCGCGAGGAGGTCGGGGCGATGGCCTCGCGGATCTCGGCCTGGCCCGCGGTCCGCGCCGCCGTGCTCGAGGTGCAGCTCGCCTTTCGCGACGTTCCCGGCCTGGTGGCCGACGGGCGCGACATGGGGAGCGTCGTCTTCCCCGACGCCGAGCTCAAGGTGTTCCTCACCGCCGGCCCCGCCGAACGCGCGGATCGCCGCTACAAGCAGTTGATTTCAAAGGGAATTCCGGCTAAACTCGACAGTCTTCGTGCGGAGCTGGAGGCGCGCGACGCTCGCGACCGAAATCGCAGCGCATCGCCCCTGGTACCGGCCGAAGGCGCGTTCATGCTGGACAACTCGGCGCTGTCGATCGAAGCTTCGGTCGATGCCGTCCTCGAAGCCTGGCAGGAACGCAGGCCTTTTGACCGAACGTCGGTCTGAAGGTCGGGCCCGTCGCTTTCCCTCCTCGTGCCGCCGGGCACATCGAAGCGCCGGATCGACAACCTAACCCGCGACGCAAGTCGCACGGAAATCCAAGTCACATGTCTCAAGCTCAAGTCGCCACGTCGCCCGCGCCCGATTCCTTCGCGGCGATGTTCGAGGATTCGCTCAAGAAGGCCGAAATGCGCACCGGCGAGGTCATCACCGCCGAGGTGATCCGCGTCGAGCACAACTTCGTCGTCGTCAACGCCGGCCTGAAGTCGGAAGCCTACGTTCCCATCGAAGAATTCAAGAACGACATCGGCGAGCTGGAAGTCCAGCCCGGCGATTTCGTCTCGGTCGCGATCGACGCCGTCGAGAACGGCTACGGCGACACCATCCTGTCGCGCGACAAGGCCAAGCGCCTCGCCTCCTGGCTCTCGCTCGAGAACTCGCTCGAGTCGGGCGAGTTCGTCACCGGCACAGTGAACGGCAAGGTCAAGGGCGGTCTCACGGTCCTGGTCAACGGCATCCGCGCCTTCCTCCCGGGTTCCCTGCTGGACACGCGTCCGGTCAAGGACATGAGCCCGTTCGAGGGCAAGACGATGGAGTTCAAGGTCATCAAGCTCGACCGCAAGCGCAACAACGTCGTGCTGTCGCGCCGTGCCGTGGTCGAGGCCTCGATGGGCGAAGAGCGCGCCAAGCTGATGGAGACGCTGCGCGAAGGCGCGATCGTCCATGGCGTGGTCAAGAACATCACCGAGTACGGCGCGTTCGTCGACCTCGGCGGCATCGACGGCCTGCTGCACATCACCGACATGGCCTGGCGCCGTGTCCGCCACCCGAGCGAAGTGGTC
>Ga0068858_100002457_pt1 | contig 18705 bp, 14 predicted proteins | sample KBSSwiS12_FD_66589 | JGI IMG/M metagenome (GOLD analysis project Ga0068858, IMG submission 66589) | Switchgrass rhizosphere microbial communities from Kellogg Biological Station, Michigan, USA - KBS Switchgrass S1-2 | ecosystem: Host-associated > Plants > Roots > Rhizosphere > Soil ...
CGAGGTCGCCGGCCTGGGCGCCGAGCTGGGCGCGGATGCGGCTCACCGGCGAGGTCGTCGACGTCACGCTGTTGCATTCCGGGAAGACGAGGCCGTAGAAGAGCGCGACGCTCTGGATCCAGAGCGGATTGGTGGTGCACACGATCGTCTGGTCGACGTCGGAAACGGTCGCGTTGACGCTGTACTTGCGGCCGTTGTGGTCGCCGGCGTCGACGAGCATGCTCGACTCGTCGCCGAGCGCGATCACGCGCGATGCGTGGAAGCGCGTCGTCGGCTCGCCGCCGCCGCAGGACGCGGCGACGAGCGCGGCCGCGACGACGGCCACGCCGCCGAGCGCGCGGCGCAGGTCAGCTCGAGGATGTCTCATTCAAAGGGCTCCAGGAAAGGGGTTCAGGTCGCCGCGGCGCGGTCGAGCCGGTCGCGCACGCCGTCCCACTCGGGACCGGGCGGCGGCTCTTCGACCCAGATCAGATGCACGCCCTCGCGGTCGAGTTCACGCAGGACCGCGAACAATTCGTGCGCCGCCTGTTCCGGCCGCGCCGGCATGCGCCGATGGGCGACGCCAGTGGCGACGCCCGACGGGATCGAGCGCGAATATACCGCCAGCCTCAGCGAGTCGCCGCCGAGGACGTCGAGCGCGGCCTTCAGCATCGGCGCGGCCATGATCCGCAGCTTCGCCTTCGGCGCGTAGTGCGCGGCGAGCGTGCCCGGAGCGCGCGGCGAACCGGTGGCGCGCTCGCGCAGCGGCGCGCCGGCGGCGGTCTCGATGCGCTCGCGCGTCAGGATGCCGGGCCTGAGCAGCACCGGCGATCCCGTCGAGCAGTCGACGATCGCCGACTCGATGCCGATCCGCGCCGCGCCGCCGTCGATCACGAGCAGCCCGTCGCCGAACTCGTCGACGACGTGGGCGGCGCTCGTCGCGCTGACGCGGCCGAAGCGATTCGCGCTCGGCGCGGCGATGCCGGCGACGCCGCGCTCGGCGGCCGCGGCGAGCAGCGCGTGCGCGACCGGGTCGGCCGGACAGCGCAGGCCGATGGTCGCCTGTTGCGCCGCCGCGGCGTCGGCGACGGCCGCGGCACGCACGACGACGACGGTCAGCGGACCGGGCCAGAACGCGTCGATCAGCCGCTCGGCGACCGGCGGCAGCGCGGCGGCGAAGCGCTCGGCGTGCGCGCGGTCGGCGACGTGGACGATCAGCGGGTGGTCCTGCGGCCGGCCCTTCAACGCGAAGATCTTCGCGACCGCGTCGTCGCGGTCGGCGCGCGCGCCGAGTCCGTAGACGGTCTCGGTCGGGAACGCGACGAGCTCGCCGGCGGCGATCGTGTCGGCGGCGCGCGCGATCGCCGCGGGGTCGTGGCCGTCGAGGATCATCGCGGCCGCCGGGCCTGGCGCGTCGCAGCCGCGAGCGGCGCGAGGCCGAGGCGGTGCGCCGCCTCGGCGGCGGTCGCTTCGGCGTCGGCCGCGCTCGCCGCGGTGATCGTCAGGTGGCCCATCTTGCGGCCCGGGCGCGCGTCGTCCTTGCCGTACAGGTGCAGGTGCGCGCCGCGCAGCGTGAGCACGCGCGCCCAGTCGGGCGCGGCACCGTCGTGCCACAGGTCGCCGAGCAGGTTGAGCATCACCGCCGCCGAGTGCTGGCGCGGCGCGACCAGCGGCGCGCCGGTGAGCGTGCGCACCTGCAGCTCGAACTGCGAGACGTCGCACGAGTCGATGCTGTGGTGCCCCGAGTTGTGCGGCCGCGGCGCCATCTCGTTGGCGACGAGCGCGCCGCCTTCGACGACGAAGAACTCGACGCAGAGGACGCCGACGTAGTCGAGCGCACGCGCGAGCCGCTCGGCGAGCGCGGTCGCCTCGGCCTGCGTGGCGGCGTCGACGTGGGCGCGGGCCGGAACGCGCGTCACGGCGAGGACGCCGCCGACGTGGACGTTGTCGTGCACCGGCAGGTGGACGACGTCGCCGCGCGCGTTGCGCGCAACGACGACGCTGATCTCGGCGGCGAGCGCGAGCCGCCGCTCGAGCACGCACGGCACGCCGCCGAGCGCAGCGAACGCGGCCGCGAGCGCGGTGCGGTCGCCGACCGTGCGCTGGCCCTTGCCGTCGTAGCCGAGGCGCGCCGTCTTCAGGATGCCGGGCAGGAGCGAAGCGTCGACGCGCTCGACGTCGGCTGGCGACGCGATCGCCGCGTGCGGCGCGCAGGCGACGCCGCTGCTGGCGAAGGCGGCCTTTTCCGCGGCACGGTCCTGGCAGACGGCAACCGCGGTCGCTCCCGGTGCGACCGCCACGCGCTTCGCGAGCGCAGCGAGCGCCGCGGCCGGCACGTTCTCGAATTCGGTCGTCACCGCGGCGCAGCCGGCGAGACGGTCGAGCGCCACGGCATCGAGGTAGTCGGCGCGGACGTGCTCGTGGGCGACGAGGCCGGCCGGGCTCGCCGGGTCGGGGTCGACGACGATCGTGCGGTAGCCGAGGCGCTGCGCCGCGTGGACGAACATGCGGCCGAGCTGTCCGCCGCCGAGAACCCCGAGCGTCGCGCCGGGGGCGACGAACGCCGCGCCGCTCACTTGAGCTCGGCGCTCATCGCCCGCGCCGCGTCGCCCTGGCGCTGGCGGTAGGCGTCGAGCTGCGCGCGCAGCGCTGCGTCGCTGCCGGCGAGCATCGCGACCGCGAACAGCGCCGCGTTCGCCGCTCCGGCGGCGCCGATCGCGAACGTCGCGACCGGCACGCCCCTGGGCATCTGCACGATCGAGTAGAGCGAGTCGAGGCCCTTCAGCGCGCGGCTCTCGACCGGAACGCCGAGCACGGGCACCGTCGTCTTCGCGGCGAGCATGCCGGGCAGGTGCGCAGCGCCGCCGGCGCCGGCGATGATCGCCTTCAGGCCGCGCGCGGCGGCGCCCTCGGCGTACGCGAACATCTCGTCGGGCATCCGGTGCGCGGAGACGACCTTCGCCTCGTGGGCGACGCCGAACTCGGCGAGAATCTCGACGGCGGCGCGGAGCGTCTCCCAGTCGCTGCTGGAGCCCATGACGACGCCGACGACCGGACGGTCGCTGTGCGCGGGGTGGGAGGATCCGGCCAAGGCTTGAATTGTAGGCGGCGAGGCTTCACCTCCCGATCGCGAGCGCCCGGCGGCGCCGACCTTTTGCAGCGCGACACCATGCAGAACATCACCCACAAGAACCTCGAGGTCGAGCTCGTCCACGCGTCGCTTGCGCAGCCGGTGCTGCTCGACATCTGGGCGCCGTGGTGCGGGCCGTGCAAGACGCTCGGCCCGACCCTCGAGAAGCTCGAGGTCGCCTACGCGGGCCGCTTCAAGCTGGTCAAGCTCAACGCCGACGAGGAGCCCGAGATCGCGCAGCAGCTGTCGCAGATGTTCGGCGTCCGCTCGATCCCGTTCTGCGTCCTGTTCAAGGGCGGCCAGCCGGTCGACGGCTTCGTCGGTGCGCTGCCCGAGCCCGAGGTGCGCAAGTTCCTCGACAAGCACGTGCCGAGCGCCGAGGAGCAGGCGTCCGACGAGGACCACCAGGCCGCCGAGGAAGCGCTCGCCGAGGGCGACACCGATGCCGCGCTCGACCGCCTGCAGGCGGCGCTCGCGACCAACCCGGCGAACGACACCGCGCGCTACGACTACCTGCGCGCGCTGCTCAGGGCCGGTCGCGTCGGCGAAGCGCGCGCGGCGTTCGATCCGGTCGCGGCCAATCCCGTGCTCGACCAGCGGCTCGTCGCCGCCGGCCACTGGATCGCGGCGATCGAGGCGGCGCCCAAGGCGCGGCCGCGCGACACGCTCGAGGCACACGTCGCCGCCAACAAGCGCGACTTCGACGCCCGCTTCGAGCTCGCGCAGAGCCACTTCGCCAAGGGCGAGATGACGCAGGCGATGGACGAGCTGCTCGAGATCCTGATGCGCGACAAGGGCTGGAAGGACGAGCTCGCGCGCAAGACCTACGTCGCGATCCTGCAGCTGATGACGAAGGCCGCGCCGCAGTCCGCGAAAGTCGACCCCGGCGCGCCGGCGAAGGGAACGCTCGAGGTCACCGGCAAGGCCGCGGTGCAGGCGCCGGGCGACCCGGTCGTCGACGCCTACCGGCGCAAGCTCAGCATGACGCTGTTCTGAACGGCACGCACGCGGGCGCGCCGCGAGACGCGCCGCGGGCGGGCGCCGGCTCGCCTCAGTTCAGGTCCTTGTCCTTCCAGAACTTGGACACCCCGGCGGCGAGCCCGACCTCGAGGCCGTTCTTCGTCATCGTGTACGTGGCGGCATCGCCCATCTCGGTCTCGCCCTTGCCGCCGCCCGCGGTCGCACTGCCCGCGCCTGCCGACGCCGTCGCGGCGCCGCCGGCCGTCCAGCCGTTGTTGATGAAGTTGGTCATCGCCGCCGCAGTCTTGAAGACGATCAGCACCTCGGTCTGCGAAGCGCCGAGCTGCAGGCCGGCACTGCCGCCGCCGACCTTCATGTACGTGTTGTGCTTGGTCTTGTTGTCGTGAACGACGCCTGAGCCGCCCTCGCCGCCGACGATGAAACTGAAGCCGTACGTCGTGAAGATGGCGTACCCCGGCGCCTTGGCGGTCGCGTCCTTCAGCTCGGGCTTGGCCTTGTAGAAGCGCTCGAGCGCCGCCTGCGTCTTCTTCTGCACCTCGGCCTGCTTGGCGGCCTTGTCCTCCTTGGCGTAGGCGCCGCTCGCCAGGAACGACATCGCCAGCGCGGCGAGGGTGAGGACTTTCAGGAACTTCATCTGCTTCTCCCGGTGGTTTGGACCTCGTGGTCACGAGCCGGCCCCGGATCGGCGCCGGCGACGAACTCCATCATGTTCGGGTGAGGAGTGTGCACGAACCTTGATCTGACGCACAGCGACGGGTCCGGTGGCAGCACGACCGCCTAGGCGATCACGGCAAGCGCGGTGCGAAAGACCGCCGCCATGTCGCGCCGGCTGGTCACGTCGACGAGCCGAGCCTCCGCCAGCGCGTTGCCGAACACCTCCGACAGGATCGCCCGCTCGGTCGATCCGTCGGCGACGAGCACCAGCTGGCGCGGCGGATAGTGGCCGGCGAGACGCCTGAGCTCGAATTCGCTGCCGCGGCGCGAGCGCGTCAGTCCGCGCACGTCCATCACCACCACGTCGGCGCGCAGCATCAGTTCGGCGACGGTCGCCTGCCAGGTGTTGTCGCGGCAGCAGAACGCGTCGACGCGATAGCGTCCGTCCGGGTCGGGGACCACGTCGAAACCCGTGAGCCGCGCGCGAAGATCGTCGGCCGAGGTGACGAACGACTCGTCGAGATGCCCGGTGAGCCAGCGCAGGTAGTCGCCGGGGTGGATCGTGCGGGCCGCGACGTCGGGCGCGACGATCATCGTGACCGGCCCCAGCAGCCGCCAGCGTGCGCCGAGCCGGTCGAACAGGCGTTCGCTGCGCGCCGCGTCGCCGAACACCCGCAGCAGCAACAGTGTGCGCGGCGGCGTTTCGCCGGCCATGCCGCGCAGGCGCGCGAACATCCAGTCGTTGACCGGACCGAAGGCGAGCCAGGCCACGGCGCACGCCGCCAGCATGGTCCACGGCACCCGACCGTAGGTGACCGCCTGGAAGCCGACGTTGACGACGAGCATCAGCCACCAGGTCCGGGCGAGCAGTTGCGCGTCGGAGAAGCGCTTGCGCTCGTAGGCGCGGGCGAGCTGATGAAGGCGCAGCCACGCCAGTGCGCCGACCAGCAGCGCGACCAGCATGAACATCAGCGTCGGCGCCAGGCGGCTCGTTGCCGCGACGGCGCCGCTCAGGCGCGCGCCGAGGAACGGTGCGAAGCCGAAGACCAGCAGCCCGGCGAAGGTGATGGGTGCGACGCCGCGCACCTTGCGCGGCCAGGTCGCGAGCCAGTAGAACGCGACCAGCCAGAGGCCGGCGGCGGTGTGGAAGAAGATGGTCGGGTCGCCCCAGCTCAGGTGCCCGCCCCGTGCGACGACCTCGACGTTGAAGACGAGCAGCTGCGCACTTGACAGCAGCAGCGTCAGCAGCGCCAGCCCGATCAGCGCGCGCAGCGGCGACAGCGCCAGCGACGCCGCGATCATCGGCGCGCACGCGAACGTGAAGACCAGCGCCATCAGCGACACGGTCGACGCGTAGAGCCGACCGCCGGCGCTGAGCGCGACGCCCCAGGCCAGCGGCAACGCGCAGGCGAGCGTCGTGAGCAGATACGCGAGCACGATCGCGCCCTGGCGCCGCCGCTCGAGCCGACGCAAGGCCGCGACGCCCGGGCCGATACGATGCTCGACGCGCGACGGCGCGACGGGCAGAGCCACGACGTCCGCGGCGCCGCGCATCATCCCGGCGAGCACCGTGACGCGGTAGCGCCACAGCACGAACAGCGAGACGAGGACGGTGAGGATCGCGCTGTCGATCAGATGCGAGTAGAGCTCGGCAGACATCGCGGTTGCCTCCGCGCGCGCGGGCGGGTGCGCGCATGGTAGGCGAGCGTTGGCGCGAAGGCCGTCGCTTCGTGCTGGCGACGCTCGTGCTCGCTATGCTCTACCTGGCGATCGGCGAGGCGAAGGAGTGGTTCTTCGGCCGGCTTCTCGACCACGGCTGGATGTTCGGCGACCCGACCGAGAAGTACGCGGAACAGGCGGCCGACATCGCTTCGCAATCGCGCGCGCGCGAGACGCGTCTCGATCCCGCCGGTTCGCGGATCGCGTTCGATCTCGGCGTCCAGTACGGCGTCGTCAGCCAATGGCTCATGGGTCACGCCGACCTGCCGGAGGACTCGTTGCGCGCGCTCGCCGAGAAGGAGCTGGCCGGCAACCTGCAGCAACTCGACGCCGACGCGCGAGCGCTCGGCCTGCCCGACGTGCCGCCGCTTGCGGCCGGCAAGAGCGCGCGCGATCTGCAGGAACGCATCGAGGCCGACGCGTCGGGCGCCGCCGCTCGCGTCGAAGCCGCGACCTCGCCCCGCCTGCGCCATGTCTTCCTGCTCGGAGCGCTGGCCGGCATCGTGCAGGCCCGCCTCGGCCCGCGCGACGAGCCCATGCCGGCACCCGCGGAGCTGATCGGCATGCACGCCACGCTCGGCGGCGTTCCCGAGCCGTTGTGGCGACCGCTGACGCGCGTCGACCAGGGCAGTCGCGCGCAGGTGCTCGCCAGCCATCGCGCCGCCGCCGACGCCATCGGCCGCCACCTCGCGAGCGCGCGCTAGCCTTGGCCGTCGAACGGCGTCGCGCGCCGACGCGCTCAGCGCGACAGGATGTCGGCGATGCGGGCGTAGTTGGCCGCCGTCTGGCCGATGATCTCGGCCGGCAGCGCAGGCGGCGGCGGCCGCTTCGGCCAGGGCTTGCCGTCGGTGCGGACGCTCTCGAGCCAGTCGCGCACGCCCTGCTTGTCGAAGCTCGGCGGATTGCTGCCCTCGACGACGCGGTCCCTCGGCCAGAAGCGCGACGAATCGGGAGTCAGCACCTCGTCCATCAGCGTCAGCGTGCCGTCGGCGTCGAGCCCGAACTCGAACTTGGTGTCGGCAATGACGATGCCGCGCGCGAGCGCGAACGCCGCCGCCTCGCGGTAGAGGCGGATCGCGATGTCGCGCACCTTCGCCGCGACGTCGCTGCCGACGATGTCGCTCGCACGCGCGAAATCGATGTTCTCGTCGTGCGCTCCCATCTCGGCCTTGGTCGCCGGAGTGAAGATCGGCGCCGGCAGCTTCGACGCGTTGTTCAGCCCGGGCGGCAGCTGGACGCCGCACACCGCGCCGGTCTGCTGGTATTCCTTCCAGCCGCTGCCCGCGAGGTAGCCGCGAACGACCGCCTCGATCGGCAGCGGCCGCAGCCGCTTGACGAGCATCGCGCGGCCGCGCACCTGCGCGCGCTCGGCGTCGCTCGCGACGACGGCCTCGGGGTCGTCGCCGGTGAGGTGGTTCGGCACGACGTGGGCGAGCCGGGCGAACCAGGCGAGCGCCATCTGCGTCAGCACGCGGCCCTTGCCAGGGATCGGCTCTCTCATCACGACGTCGAACGCGCTCAGCCGGTCGCTCGCGACCATCAGGATGCGGTCGTCGCCGACCGCGTAGTTGTCGCGGACCTTGCCGCGCGCGAGCAGCGGCAGCGAGGCGATCGAGGTCTCGAACAGCGCGTCGTCCATGGCCGTCGCGGCAGTGTAGCGAGCCGCGGCGGCCACCGGTCACTCGCGCAGGGCGGTGAACCTGAAGCGATGGACTTGCCGGGTCACGTCATCGGACAGCGTCAGGTCGGCCTCGAGCGTCCGGCCGTCGCTCGAGATCGAGAGCGGGTTGGTCGCCAGCGGATAGGCCAGCCACGACCAGGCGTTCGTGACCGTGCGCGTTTCGTCGCCACCAGGCGTGCAGACGGCGTGCGACGTCGAGTCGATGAACGTGATCCCCTGCAGCAGCCGCACGCCGCGATCCGACGGCAGCTCCGGGATCTCGAGATCGAGGCCGAACTCAACGAAGGCATCGGTCGGCGAGATCGCTTTCGGCGGCCCGGTGATCGTGACCGTGCACGGCGGGACGACGCCGTGGCTCGTGGCCAGGCCCGAGGCGGTCCCGGCGACGGCGGCGAGGTGCACCCGATCGAGGCCGAAGCCGCTGCTCTGCACCTCGAGGACGACGCCGGTCGCCGTCGCCCTCACCATGCCGCCGTTCAAGCCGTCGTCGGCGGAGCTCTCGGCGCTCGCCTCGCCCTGCCAACGCCAGCAGCCGACGTTCGACGTGTAGATGGCCATCGGCGCGTCGGCGGAAAGGACGACCGGCGCCGCGCTGCGATCGCCGGTGCCGTAGCTCGCGATCAGCACGATCTCTTCGATGCGCTCGTCGCGCTTGTCGCGGCACCACTCCTTGGACAACTCGTGCGTCCAGTCCTCGACGGCGCGCCACTGGCCGCCGATCTTGACGACGGCGTCGAGGCGGACGCCGTCGATGCTTTGCGTCGCCATCGGATTCGCGAAGTACACCGCGCTGACGTTGTCGTCGCCGAAGACGAGGCGGTCGACGACGAAGCTGCGCGGCGGCAGCTGCAGCGCTCCCGCGGACAGCGCCGACTTGAACAGCTTGAACGTCGCGTGCGGCGCACCGGCCTGGCCGATCGCCGAGTCGCTCTGCGGACGGCGCGCGAACGCCCGCGCCTCCCCGCGCAGCGCCCGCGCCAGCCCCCAGTCGTAGCCGTCGGCGGTGAGCACGCTCGACAGCGACGGGTTGTCGGGATCGAGCCAGAGCGCGCGCGCGAACTTCGGCCAGACGTCCTTCAGCCCGCCCTGCGATCGCAGCCCCGCTTCGAGCGCCTCGACGCTGCCGCCCGCCGTCATCGCGTCGAAGATCGACTTGACCGCGCCGGCGCCGTATTCGCGGGCAAGGAACTGGAAGAAGACGTAATCGCTGTAGCCGTTGACAGCAGCAGCCTCGCCCGACTGCAACGTGCCTTCGAGGGGCACGAGATGGTCGTTGACGGCGTAGTTGGCGTAGAAGCCGCCGCCGCGCACGCGATCCGACCAGCGGGTGCGGCCGTCCTCCATGTTGTCGGCGGGGTAGACCAGGTCCATCGCCCATTGCGCGGTCGCCTCGTCGATCCAGTCGTAGTCGGCGCACGCCGCCGGACGTTTCATCGCGAACTGCAGCACGTGCATGAACTCGTGCGCGAGCGTGTTGCGGTACAGCTTGTCGACTGCAGCGCGCTGGTCCGCGTTGCCCCCCGCGGCGGCGTAGAAGATTGCGCTGATCGTGTAGTTGACGACGATGTACGACGGCGTTTCGTTGCAGCGTCCGCGATAGCCGTGCGTCTGCGCGAGAGCCTCGGTCGACGCGGCGAGCGGCGTGAGATAGACGTCGACGGCGCCGTCGCCGCCGTTGCACGCTTCGTCGGCGTCGGACATCGGGAACCGGGCCAGCGCCGAGGTCTCGGCGGCGTAAGCCGCCTCGAGCAGGCGGGCGATCGCATCGACGTCGCTCTGCTTCGTGATGAACGGCATCCCGAAGACGTTGAAGTGCGCGGTCGACGCCCGCGGCGGATCGGCGATCAGGGTGCCGATGCAGTTCTTGGTGTCGACCCCCGCGGCGCGCGAGCGGCCGGCACGCTGCGCGCCGGTCGCGGCGACGCCGAGCTGGACGCCCGCCCAGCTCTCGGCGTAGATCGGCGGGATGAAGAAGGGCAGCAGCGTCGCCCGCGCCGACTCCGACAACGCCGGCAGTCGCGCCGACACCTCGCGCATCGTGACCGCCTCGCCCGCCGCGGCCGGCGCGCCGTCGTACTCGCCCGGCAGGCGTGCGTCGGCGAAGCGCGCGAAGACCCGGTAGACGAGCGCCGTCTCGTCGTCGATGCGTCCGGCGGCCAGCGCCGCCGCGATCAGCGATTCGCTCGTCGCATCGGGGGTCGCCGACTGCGTGTCCCAGACGCGCACGGTGGCCGACGCGGTCGCGCCGGCGGCGGTGGCGGTGATCGTCGCGCTGCCGCGCGCGACGCCGGAGACGATGCCCGCCGCGTCGACCGTCGCGACCGACGGATCGCTCGACGACCAGGCGACCGCCGCGGTCGTCCCGGGTGCGCCGATCGCCGCCTGGCCGCCCGTCGCGAGCTGGACGCGCGCCGGCCAGACCTGGAACGCCACCGCCGACGGAGCCGCCGGCGTCCCGCCGCCGGCCGGCGGCTCGGCGGCGGTTTCGCCGTCGCCGCCGCCGCACGCCGCGAGCGCGAACGCAATCAGCAGGAACGCGCACAGCGCGGCGGCCCGACTTGCGGCGACCGCCGCGGCGACGCAAAGACCGATCGTCTGCTCTTTCTTCATCGGCTGACCTCGCGCGATCCGGCCGCGACGTGTGGCGATCGATGCACTGTGCTGCACGCTTCGTCAAAAGCAGTGAAGCGTCGCTGAAGAAGTTCTGAGATCGGCCTCGACGGCCCTGCGCGGGAGCCCTACGATTTCCGCCGATGGATCGCCGACCCGCGCCCCGACGCGTGCCTCCGGCAGGCGAGGAGATCGCGTACCTGTTCGCCGGCTTCGAGCTTCGCCCGGGGCGACAGCTGCTGCGCAACGGCGAGCCGGTCGCGATCGGCAGCACTGCGCTGGCGCTGCTCGGCGTCCTCGTGCAGGCGCGCGGCGACGTCGTCACGAAGGACGAGCTGTTCGCCGCGCTCTGGTGCGATGTGGTCGTCGTCGACAACGCGCTGCACCAGCACGTCCGCGCGCTCCGCAAGGCCCTCGGCGCAGACGCCGAGCTGATCGGAACGGTCGCGCGCACCGGCTACCGCTTCGCCGGCGACGTCGAGGCGATCGCGGTCCGCGGGCGCGACGACGTCGAGCCGGCGCGACCGCCGGCCCTCCCGGCGCCGGCGACGCCGCTCGTCGGCCGCGACGACGAGCTCGCGGCGGTCGACGCGCTCCTGCGCACGCACCGCTGCGTCACGCTGCTCGGCCCCGGCGGAATCGGCAAGACGCGCCTCGCGCTCGAGATCGCGAACGCACGCGCCGCCGCCGGCGAGACCGTCTACCTCGCCGAGCTCGCGGCGGTCGCCGGCGGCGAGCAGGTCGGCGCGGCGGTCGCCGCGGCGATCGGCCTCGCCGGCCCCTCGACGATGGCGCCGCTCGCGCGCGTCGCGCACGCGCTGCGCGACGCCGGCGCGCTCGTCGTCCTCGACAACTGCGAGCACGTCATCGACGCCGCGGCCGAGGTCGCGCGCGAGCTCGGCGCGCGCTGCGCCACCCTGCGCATCCTCGCGACGAGCCAGCGACCGCTCGGCATCGCCGGCGAGCAGCGCTTCCAGCTGCCGATGCTCGCCGTGCCGCCGGCCGGCACGTCGGACCGGGCGGCGCTCGCCGCATCGGCAGCGGTGCAGCTGCTCGTCGCGCGCGTCGCCGACTGCGATGCACGCCTCGCCTTCGACGACGACGCGCTCGCGGCCGCCGCCGAGCTCTGCCGGCAGCTCGACGGCAACGCGCTCGCGATCGAGATGGCAGCGGTGCGCGTCGCGACGCTCGGCGTCGACGCGGTCCTCGCCGGGCTCGCCGACCGCTTCCGCATCCTCGCCGGCGAGCGGCGCGGCGCGCTCGCCAAGCACCGCTCGCTGCACGCGACGATCGACTGGAGCCATGCGCTCCTCACCGACGCGCAGCGGCGCACGTTTCGCCGCATGGCGGTGTTCGCCGGCGGCTGGACGCTGCCTTCGGCGGTTGCCGTCGCCGGAGCCACCGAGCCGGACACGCCGGGCGAGGACATCGCGAGCGACCTCGCCGAGCTCGTCGAGCGCTCGCTCGTCGGCCGCGACGCCGCGACGCGGTCGCCACGCTTTCGCATGCTCGAGACGCAGCGCGCGTACGCACGCGAGCAGCTCGGCGCGAGCGGCGAGCTGCGACGCGCGGCCGCTGCGCACGCGCGGCACCTCGGCGAGCTCTTCGAGACTGCGCACGTCGAGTGGGACGCGACCGCCGACGACCGCTGGCTCGCACGCTACGGGCCCGAGCGCGACAACCTGCGCGCCGCGCTCCGCACCGCCGTCGATGGCGGCGACGCGGCGCTCGCCGCGCGGCTCGCCGGCGCTTCGATGTGGCTGTGGCGCGCGAGCGGCACGGTCCGCGAGTTCGAGCAGGTCCTCGGCGAGGCCCTGCTGCGGTCGGACGCGGCGCTCGCGAGCGCGGCGGCGCCGCGGCTGCTGCTCGCGCGCGCTTACGCGCTGCACGCGGTCTCGACCGAATCCGAGCGCATCCGCGAGGCGGCCGCGCGCGCGGTCGACGCGTTCGCGGCGACGACGGCGGCGGCCGGTGACGCGCTCGCGGCGGCGGCAGTGCCCGCGGCCGCCGCCGCGCTCGACGCCGCCAACGCGATGCTCTGTCTCGCCTCGGCGTACGCGCAGCTCGGCGACACGGCGGCGCACCGTCTCTGCCTGGCGCGCATCGAGCCTCTGCTCGCGTCGGCCCCGCGCGGCAAGACGTACGGCTGGTTCTGCGGCTCGCACGCCTGGGCGGCGCAGCTCGCCGGCGCGCCGCGCGAGGCGCTGGCGTGGGCGATCCGCTCGCGCGCCGCGTACCGCGCGAGCGGCGGCTGGTACGGCGAGACGCGCGCGATGCTGCACATCGCCGACCTCCAGCTCGCGATCGGCGACGTCGACGCCTCGATCGCGACCGGCAACGAGACGGTCGAGCGGCTGCAGGGCGGCGCGCACCGCGTCGACCTCGGCCGCGCGCTCGCCAACCTCGGCGCCGCCTGGTTCGCGCACGGCGAGCAGGCGGCGGCGCGGTCGTGCTGGGCGAGCGCGCTCGAGGAGCTGCGCGGCGCCGACTTCACGTACTGGGTGTTCGACCACCTCGCCCTGCTCGCGATCGCCGAAGGCCGCGACGACTGCGCGGCGCGGCTGGTCGGCTACGCGGACGCCGGCTACGCCCGCCTGAACAAGGGCAAGCGCGTCCAGAACGAGGAGCGCGCGCGCGCCCGGGCGGTGGGGCACCTCGAAGCCCGCCACCGCGCTGACGAGCTCGCGACCTGGAGGCTCGAGGGCGCGAACGCGTCCGAGGACGAAACGATCGCGAGCGCTCTCCAGTCGGCAACAACGCCGACCCGCGGCCCGCGCCGATTCGCGCTCGCGCGGTCGTAGCCCGCTCATCGGGATTTCAGACTTTCTTCAGCGTCGCAGCAGGCCGCGCGGCAGCTGCCGCGCGCACACTGGCGCACCGACGTCACCTCCGTCGGCAACAGGGAGGTCCCGTGACACTTCTCCGCGTTCCTGCTCTCGCCTTCGCCCTCGCGAGCGTCGCGCTGCCGGGCGGTGCGCAGACGACCAATCCGCTCGGCGGCGGCCTGCCGTTGACGGTGCACGCGCAGGCCAGCTGCATCGAGGTCAGCAGCGCGGCGCCGACGGCGCCGATCGTCGACGAACGTACCGGAGACTTCGCCGCCTCCTGCATCGCCGACGACAACGCCCATGCGTCCGCCGACCTGAAGCACGGAACGCTCAAAGTGACGGTCGAGACACAAACCTCGTCGACCGTCCACGAGGCTGGCCTGGGCATGGCCGCTTTCTACGACACGCTCACGTTCTCGGGCTTCAGCGGCAGCCTCCAGATCCCACTGAACATGCGCCTGCACGGCAGCTTCTCGCCCGACCCGCCGACGTTTCCTGGCGGTGGCGACCTCTTCGCAACCCTGATCGGCACTGGAATACTTTCCGGCGTCCACCTCAAAGAAGGCAGCTCCGGCGGAGAGATCTACTTCTACGACACACCGCTGGGGAACGTGAGGTCGAATGTCGACCCGATCACGCACCTCTTTCCGCGCGACGACGTTGTAATTGACATGTCGACGACATTCACGGTGCTTCCGAGCTTGCCGGTCTGGTTCCTCGCGAAGGTCAACGTCCTTGGCGGCGGTGCCAACGAAACGACCGACTTCGGCCACACCGCGCAGCTCTCGCTCGATCTGCCGCCGGGGGTCACTTTCACGTCGACGTCGGGCGTGTTTCTCACCGCCCTGGCAGCGCCGGTGCCGGAAGCGGAGACGGCGTGGCTGCTCCTCGCCGGAATCCTCCCGCTCGCCGCGCGCCTGCGCTGGGTTGCGCGGGCGAAACGGAACCGAGCGCGCGTCGGCGCGACGTGAGGCCCGGACGGCCCGGCGGTCAGCGGATCGCTGCCTGAGGGGTGCCGGCCGTCAGACGACCGTCTGCGCCAGCTCGCCCTGCGCGTAGCGCCGCGCGACCTTCTCGAGCGGCTGCGCGGCGATCTTCGCGGCCTGCCCCTCGCAACCGAACTGGAGATAGCGCTCGCGGCAGATCTTCTTCGCCGCCTCGCGCGCGGGCTTGAGGTAGTCGCGCGGGTCGAACTTGTCGGGGTTCTCGGCCAGGTACTTGCGGATCGCTCCGGTCATCGCGAGGCGGATGTCGGTGTCGATGTTGATCTTGCGGACGCCGTGCTTGATCGCCTCCTGGATCTCCTCGACCGGAACGCCGTACGTCTCCTTCATCTTGCCGCCGTGCTCGCGGATGACCTCGAGCAGATCCTGCGGCACGCTCGACGAGCCGTGCATGACGAGGTGCGTGTTCGGGATCCGGCGGTGGATCTCCTTGATGCGTTCGATCGCGAGGATGTCGCCGGTGGGCTTGCGGGTGAACTTGTAGGCGCCGTGGCTGGTGCCGATCGCGATCGCGAGCGCGTCGAGCTGCGTCTTCTTGACGAAGTCTGCCGCCTGCTCGGGATCGGTGAGGAGCTGGTCGCGCGTCATCGTCGCCTCGGTGCCGTGGCCGTCCTCCTTGTCGCCGCGCATCGTCTCCAGCGAGCCGAGGCAGCCGAGCTCGCCCTCGACGGTGACGCCGCGCGCGTGCGCCATGTCGACGACCTTCTTCGTGACGTCGACGTTGTAGTCGTACGAGGCGATCGTCTTGCCGTCGGCCTGCAGCGACCCGTCCATCATCACCGACGAGAAGCCGAGGTCGATCGCGCTCCTGCAGACGTCGGGGCTCTGGCCGTGGTCCTGGTGCATGACGAGCGGCACCTTCGGCCACGACTCGATCGCCGCCTCGATGAGGTGCTTGATGAAGGGCTCGCCGGCGTACTTGCGCGCGCCCGCGCTCGCCTGCAGGATGACCGGAGCGCCGACCTCGTCGGCCGCGGTCATCACCGCCTGCACCTGCTCGAGGTTGTTGACGTTGAACGCCGGGATGCCATAGCCGTTCTCGGCGGCGTGATCGAGAAGCTGGCGCATGGAGACGAGGGGCATGGCGGTGTCCTTTTCGCGAGAGTCGACGATTTTACGGTCCCGGTCGCGGCCGACGACGCTGCCGCGGACACGTCGATCGAGGTCTTTCGTCCGCGCGACCGCCGGCCAGACCCGCCGCTTCCTACACTCGCCTTCTCGTGGAGGTCTCGCATGAATTCCTTCGGCTATGCGGCCCATTCGGCCGACTCCCCGCTGCGTCTCTTCGAGTTCGAACGGCGCGTGCCGCGGCCTGACGACGTCTCGATCGAGATCCTCTACTGCGGCGTCTGCCACTCGGACATCCACGCCGTCCGCAACGACTGGCGCAACGCCAGGTATCCGATCGTTCCCGGCCACGAGATCGTCGGCCGCGTGCTCGCGGTCGGACCCGACGTGACGCGCTACCAGCCGGGCGACACGGTCGCCGTCGGCTGCCTGGTCGACTCGTGCCGTCGCTGCACCGCGTGCGGGCGCGGCTGGGAGCAGTACTGCGAGAAGGGATCGACCGCGACGTACAACGACGTCGACCGCCACGACGGTCAGCCGACCTTCGGCGGCTATTCCGACCGCATCGTCGTGAGCGAACGATTCGTCGTCCGCGTCCCGGACCGACTCGACCTGGCCGGTGCGGCGCCGCTCCTCTGCGCCGGGATCACGACCTGGTCGCCGCTTCGGCGCTGGAACGTCGGCCCCGGGAGCAAGGTCGCCGTCGTCGGCCTCGGCGGCCTCGGCCACATGGCGCTCAAGCTCGCGAAGGCGCTCGGCGCCGAGGTCTCGCTGTTCACCCGCTCGGCGGGCAAGGAAGCCGACGCGCACGCTCTCGGCGCCGGGCACGTCGTGCTCTCGAGCGACAAGGCGCAGATGGCCAAGGCAAGCGGCCGCTTCGACCTGATCGTCGACACCGTTCCGTACGTGCACGACCTGAACCCGTACGTGCGCACGCTCGCGAGCGACGGCACGCTGGTCCTCGTCGGCTACCTCGGCCCGGTCGAACCGATGCTGAACACGGCACCGCTCGTCCTCGGCCGCCGCGCGGTCGCCGGGTCGATGATCGGCGGACTCCCCGAGACGCAGGACCTGCTCGACTTCTGCGGCGAGCACGGCATCACCGCGGACGTCGAGATGATCGACATCGCCGCGATCAACGAGGCGTACGAGCGCGTGCTGAAGAGCGACGTCAAGTACCGCTTCGTGATCGACATGGCCTCGCTGCGGAAGTGAAGCGGTGCGCCCCGCCGCTACGATGCCGCGACGCGACCATCCGCTGGAGACTTCGCCATGAAGAGATCCCTCGTCTGCGTGCTCGCCGCCGTCGGCGTGGGCGCCGCAACGTTCGCGTCCGCGCAGGAGCGCTCGCGCCTCGACGATGTCATCCGCGCCGGCAAGCTCCGCGTCTGCACGCCCGGCGACTACAAGCCGTTCTCGCTCGCCAAGGCCGACGGCAGCTACGAAGGCCTCGACATCGACCTGATGCGCTCGGCGGCGAAGGCGCTCGGCGTCCAGCCCGAGTTCGTGAAGACATCGTGGCCGAAGCTGATGGACGACTTCGTCGACAAGTGCGACATCGCCGTCGGCGGCATCTCGGTGACGACCGACCGCGCCAAGCGCGCCGCGTTCTCGACCGCGTACATGGTCAACGGCAAGGCGCCGATCACGAAGTGCGAGAACGTCTCGAAGTTCCAGACCGTCGCCGACATCAACAAGCCGACCGTCACCGTCATCACCAATCCCGGCGGCAGCAACGAGCGGTTCGTGCGCGCCAACCTGCCGCAGGCCAAGGTCGTCGTCTACAACGACAACGTGACGATCTTCGACGAGATCCTGAAGGGCCACGCCGACGTCATGATCTCGGAGTCGGTCGAGACGGTCACGCAGCAAAAGGCGCGGCCGGGCCTGTGCGCGGTCAACCCCGACAAGCCCCTGCAGTACGGCGAGATGGCGTGGCTGCTGCCGCGCGGCGACGTCGCGATGAAGCAGTGGGTCGACACGTGGCTGCACCTGAGCAAGGCCGGCGGCGAGTACGACCGGCTGCTCGCCGACTGGACGAAGTAGCGCCGCGCCGCGAAGTAGCGCCGCGCCGGTCGCCGGTCCGCCGGGCCGCTTCGCCCGCGCCGCGCGGGCGCCGCGCGGCGGCGTAAACGTCCGCGCCAGCATTAGTGCCGGCGCCGCCGGCTGCGCCGGGAACGCCACGTGCTCTGCGGAGACGCGCGCACGTCAGCCGAGCCATGGTTGCCCGCGCTCACGGGAGCAAGCCACCGCAATGCCGCAAGCAGTCGCTCGAGCGATGCGGGCCCTCGCGGCCGTCGCCTTCGCCGCGGCCGCGCAGGCCGCTGCACTCGCTGCGCCCGGCGACCCCGGCGACTGGCCGATGGCGGCGCACGACTACGCGAGCACGCGCTTCTCGCCGCTCGCCGACATCACGCCCGCCAACGCGGCGACGCTGCGGCTCGCGTTCACGTTCTCGACCGGTGTCGTCCGCGGCCACGAGGCGGCGCCGCTGGTGGTCGGCAACACGATGTTCATCGTCACGCCGTATCCGAACGTCGTCTTCGCCCTCGATCTCTCGCAGCCGGGAGCGCCGCTGCGCTGGCGCTTCGAGCCCAAGCCCGAGGCGTTCGCACAGGGCGTGGCGTGCTGCGACGTCGTCAACCGGGGCCTCGCGTACGAGGACGGCAAGGTCTTCCTCAACACGCTCGACAACCAGACGATCGCGATCGACGCCGCGCACGGCAAGGAGCTCTGGCGCTTTCGCGCCGGCGACATCCGCACCGGCGAGACGAGGACGATGGCCCCGCTCGTCGTCAAGGGCCGCGTCCTGATCGGCAACAGCGGCGGCGAGTACGGCGTGCGCGGCTGGCTGATCGCGCTCGACGCCGCCAAGGGCAAGGAGCTCTGGCGCGCGTACAGCACGGGGCCCGACCGCGACGTCCTGATCGGCGCCGACTACAAGCCGTTCTACGCGAAGGAGCGCGGTTCCGACCTCGGCGTCAGGACGTGGCCCGCCGACGCGTGGAAGGTCGGCGGCGGCACGGTCTGGGGCTGGATCTCGTACGACCC
>Ga0068858_100002460_pt1 | contig 18695 bp, 16 predicted proteins | sample KBSSwiS12_FD_66589 | JGI IMG/M metagenome (GOLD analysis project Ga0068858, IMG submission 66589) | Switchgrass rhizosphere microbial communities from Kellogg Biological Station, Michigan, USA - KBS Switchgrass S1-2 | ecosystem: Host-associated > Plants > Roots > Rhizosphere > Soil ...
GTCTTGGAGGCCACTTCGCGCACCATCTGCGCGCCCATGTTCTCCAGCGGATCTTTGAGTTCCACTTCCTTCGCGACGGTCACGCCGTCTTTGGTGATGGTGGGTCCACCGAACTTCTTCTCAAGGACCACGTTGCGGCCCTTGGGACCCAGCGTAACCTTCACCGCGTCGGCCAGTTGATTGACACCGCGAAGAATCGCCTGACGGGAATTCTCGCTATAAACAATTTGTTTAGCTGCCATATTCTGATCTCCTTATAAACCTAAAACCTAAGCCTTGGCCTTTTTGGCGCCGCCGTCGAGAACCCCGAGGACTTCGTCCTCACGCATGATCAGGAATTCCTCGCCGTCCAACTTGATCTCGGAGCCGGAGTACTTACCGAACAGAATGCGGTCGCCGGCCTTCACGTCGAGAGCGATCAACTTGCCGTCATCGGCGCGCTTGCCCTGGCCAACGGCCATGACTTCGCCTTCCTGCGGTTTCTCTTTGGCCGAATCGGGAATGAACAACCCGCTGGCCGTTTTCTCTGCGCTGTCCTCAATCCGTTTGACCACAATGCGGTCGTAGAGCGGACGAATCTTCATGGTTCAACCTCCTCTGGAATCACTCAAAATTTTGGCTTGTTTCGCTGCCTAAACTGGACTCGGCTGAGCCGCCGGAGTCCAAGCACTATTATTAGCACACTCAGGGGAGGAGTGACAATACTTTGCTGTATGTAATTGATACTAGAACTAAAGTTATGCAAATATTGCAGTTGTATTACGGGTTTTCTTCGCGTGCGTCGGGCGGGGATCGGGATGCGGTTGGGTGCCAATTGGTGGGTTCGTTTTTCGGGTTTTGGAGGGGTCGCGGGTGCGGTATTGGCGCAACTAGCGGGCGGATCAGTCTTATCGATCTGATACTTAGCGATCTGGAGCAAGCCCGAAGCTTGGGTTCGTTTGGTTGTAGCGCTTTTGTTCGGGGCTCTTTGCCGTCGCGACCCTAGTCGTCGGCATCGGTTGTGAGAGAGATGATTCGAAGGATGCCCTGGTCGAAGCGAAAGACGAGATCACCGACCTCAAAGAGAAGCTGCGTCGGCTTGAGGGCGACCGCCAATTCCATGACAGCCTCGCGTTCAGTGATGGCGTCTACAAGCGGACCGGTCCGAAGGGCGAAGAAGTCTATTGCGCCGCCTGCTACGACGAAGCCGGCAAACGGATACGCGTCGCCCCCGATGGCAGCGAATACTGGTGTCCCATCAAGCACGGATCAATCGGTTGATACGATTCTCAAGAACAGCGCGTGCTCAGTGATTTCGATGCGGCGCGATTCTTCGTTCAACGGTTCGATTCGAATCTCAATGCGGTCTGCGGGCAGCACCTGCGGGAAGCGCTCGCCCCACTCGATCAGCACCACGGCATCGCGGTCGAAGATCTCGTCGAGCCCCAGGGTGGCGACTTGTTCGGCGCGGTCCAGGCGGTAGAGATCGATGTGGTACACGCGGCCTTCGCCGTATTCATGGATCAGCGTGAAAGTGGGGCTGGTCACGTCTTCAGGTTCCGCTGCGCCCAGGCCGCTGATGATGCCTTTGGCCAGCGTGGTCTTGCCGGCACCCAGGTTGCCGATCAGCAGGAGAACAGCGCGCTTGGGCAACGTCTCGGCAATGCGGCGGCCGAGCGCGATGGTTTCCTCTTCGCCATGAGTCTCAAACGATTTCACGGATGGCTCTCGGCAGGTAGGTGAGTAAATCGGTGGCGAGGACGCATTTTTCCGTCAATTCTTCGGCCGCCAACTCGCCGGCGCGGCCGTGCAGCCAGACTGCGGCGCGAACCGCCAGGCCGATCTCGGCAGGAACTTGCTCCACGGCTTGCGCGATCAGGCCCGCGATCAGCCCGGTCAAGACATCGCCGGTGCCGCCCTTTGCCATCGCGGGCGAGCCGGTGGGATTGATCCAGACCTTGCCGTCGGGAAAAGCGATCAGCGTGCGGAAGCCTTTCAGCACCAAGCAGACGTTGCGGTCGATCGCGAATTGCCGGGCGGTCGAGAGGCGGGCTTCGGGCTTCACCGCAGCCGTCAGGCCCAGCAGCCGCCCCATTTCGCCGGGGTGCGGCGTCAGCACCGTACCCGTGCCGCGCCCGCGAAAATCCGTGCCGGCGATCGAGTTCAAGGCGTCGGCGTCAATCACGGTTGGGATCTCGGCTACGCTCGTCAACGTCGAGACTAGTTCGCGGTTCATGCCCAAACCCGGCCCGATGGCCAGCACCGTGATGCGCTCCAGGCGAATGGCATCGAGCGACTGAGTCATCAACTCGGGCGCCAGCCGCGACGAATCGGCGCAGGCTACCGTCACTAGGCCCGCGCCCATCCGCAATGCGGCCAAGCCCGACATCGCCACTGCGCCCGACTTCCCGGGCGCGCCGCCCACCACCAGCACGTGGCCGTAGTCGCCCTTGTTCGCATCGCGTTTCCGCGGCTGAAATAGCGGGGCGAAATCCCGCGGCTCGGACAACTCCAGATCCGATTGCAAGTATTCTGCCGGGATTCCAATATCGGCGACAATCAGCTTCCCGGAGTTGCCGGCGCGCGGGTCGAGCAGCATCTCGGCCTTGGGAGCAGCGAAGGTCACCGTGAAATCCGCCCGCACCTGCATGGCGGAGGGCATGTCCACCGCCACTACTTTGGCGCGCGGGAACTGGCCATTGATGGTCGCGATCACCTCGGCGTAGCGGCCGTCCAGGGGTTCGCGGAAACCAGTGCCGAGCAGTGCGTCGATAACAATGGTGGCATCACGGTCGACCGGCCCGGGCGTGTCCGTGATCCGCACTATTTGCAAGCTGGCAACGCGGGTTTTGAGCAGGCGCCCGACCACCACTCCATCACCACCGTTATTACCGGAGCCGCAGAAAATCACCACGCGCTGGCGCCCCAGGGGCGTGAATTCAGATTCGATAAATTCCACCACCTTTGTGCCCGCGCGCGACATCAGCACGTCTGCCGGTGTTCCGCTCGCAATCGTCTGGCGGTCGGCCTCACGCATTTGCTGGGCGGTCAGAACCTTCACGCGGCGGCTCCGGCCAGAAGCTGCTCCAGCTTCTGCAGGCCATTCGCTTCGCCCATCACGATGAGATGGTCTCCGGCGGCGATCTTCATGTCCTGCGGCGGATTGAACAGCATCTCGCCGGCGGTTTTGCGGATGGCCAGAACGATCACGTCCAGATCCCGCTGAATATGGACGTCGGCCAGCGTGCGGTCCGCGAAAGAGCTGCGCGGGCTCACTTGAACCTGCTCGATGTTTACATTCAGGCCGGCGCTCTGCGTGGTGAAATTGATGAACTGGTGGACATGCGGCTTGAGCATGGCCTGCGCCATGCGATGGCCGGTGCTGTTGTAGGGAGCGAATACGAAGTCCGCGCCCGCACGGCGCATCTTTTGTTCGGACGCTTCCTCATCCACGCGCGCCGCCAAACGCAGGCGCGCATTCAGCGACTTGGCGGAGAGAATCAGGAACAGGTTGTCGGCGTCGGAAGCGAGCGTAGCAATCAAGCCGGCAGCCTTGTTAATGCCCACGTCGCGCAGGGTTTCATCGCTGCTGGCATCGGCCGCGACGCCCAGCATGCCCAGCTTCATGGCGCGCTCCACGCGCTCTTCATTTCTGTCGATCACGACGAAAGGCACGCCGGCGCGGCGAAGCTCATCGGCGGCGCCCCGCCCCAGGCGTCCGAAACCGCAGACGATGTAGTGGCCCTCCAGCTTCTCGATCATATTTTTGACCCGTCGCTTTCCGAAAAATTGATTGAGCTCAAGTTCGATCGCGGTCTGCGTCATGGCCCCGACCGCCAGAAAAATCACCACCACTCCGAAGGAGATCAGGAAGGAATTGAAAATGCGCCCGGCATGGCTGAGGGTCCGAATCTCGCCATAGCCTACCGTGGTCACGGTGGTGAGCGTCATGTAGAACGCGTCGAAGACCGGATAGCCTTCGATCACCACGAAGCCGACGGTCCCGAACGCCAGCGTGAGCAGGATCGCCAGCGCGATTACGGCAAGCCTGCGAGGAAGATGCGCCATTGGTCTTATGGTAAACGCGCGCGGTACTCCCTGGTAAGGTTTACAGGATTCCGCCAATCTTCCCGTGAGCTGTTTCAGAAACCCTCGTCAAGTCAGGCGCTTAGCACTGGCGATCCAGTTGCTGCTGATCCCGGAAGGAGTTCGGCATGGATATGAACGAGAGCCAGGTGGAAGTGTATCGGGAAAATTCGGCCTTGCGGTGGGGGATCGGGATCGCCGTGCTGGCGCTGTTCGCGGTCGCCGGGGTCAGTCTCGCTTATGTTTCGCGCGAACGGCGGCAGCTCAACGATTTGACCGCCACCAATCAATCGCTAAGCTCTTCGATTGCGCAGCTCAAGACCGAAATGCGGGTGATGGCGGATAAGCTGAGACAGCCTCCACCGGCTCCTCCGGCGCGCATCGTCTCCGAAGGCGCTTCACGTCCTGGCGCACAGCCGCGCACGGTTGTGCGAGCAACTGTCGACCCGCGCTTCAGGCAGATGCAGGCTCGCCTGGCGGATCAGGAAAAGCAGCTCAGCAGCACGCGCGAGGACTTGAGTAAAACGCGCGACGATCTGCAAGGGAAGCTCGATTCCACGCGCGACGAGTTGTCGGGTTCCCTCGCGTCCACCAAAGATGAACTCAGCGGCTCCATCGGCCGCACGCACGACGACGTAGTGGCGTTGCAGAGGCGCGGCGAGCGAAATTACTACGAATTCCAGCTGACCAAATCCAAGCAGTTCAAACGCATCGGGCCGGTGAGCCTTTCCTTGCGCAAGGTGAATACCAAGCGCAAGTCTTACGACCTGGCGATGTTCGTCGACGATAACCAGATGCAGAAGAAGAGCATCAACCTATACGAACCCATCTGGATTAATCTGGACGACCGGCCGCAGCCGGTACAACTGGTGGTCAACCAGATCGGCAAAGACCAGATCCAAGGCTATATTTCCGAGCCGAAATATAAGAAGTCGGAATTAGGGGAGACGGCTGCCACGGCGCCTCCACCGGCGGCAGCGCTCAAGGAGAAATAGGCCCCGGCTGCGGCTGGCTGCTTGGGTGGCCGGTTCCTGAAAGTATCGAAAGGAGACGGTTATGAAATTCGAATCGCATTCTTGGTTCGCATTGCCACTACTTCTGGCTCTAAATTCGCCGGCGGTCCCTGCGGCGGATAACGACGCGCCCATTTACCGGGTGACGGTGGTTCAACGGTCGCTCCCGGCGGTGAACTATGGACACCGCTCCGAACCCACGAAAATCGATTTCCGCGGCACGGTTCTGGCTCCGGCAAGCCACGGCAGCGCCACCATTGAAGCAAAAGCGGGCGCGGTGAAGGTACACGCTAAGTTTGCAGCACTCGATTCGCCCGCGAAATACGGACCGCAGTATTTGACTTATGTGCTATGGGCCATCAGCCCCGAAGGGCAGACCGAGCGTCTGGGAGAAATCATCACCAATCACAGCGACGATGCGAAGCTGGAGGTGTCCAGTTCACTCCAGACCTTTGGCCTGCTGGTGACCGCCGAGCCATACTTTGCGGTGTCGAAGCCTGGGCCCGTAGTGGTGATGGAAAACGTGCTGCGAGCGGACACGATAGGCACGTCGGAGCCAGTTTCCGCGAAATACGAATTGCTGCCGCGCGTAGAAACTTATACGGTGAACCTGCAGCCGCCGGGAGCAGCCGCCGGAAACGGACCCATGGTCTCGCAGCGCGAGTATGAAGCGGTGCTGGCCATTTACCAGGCTCGCAATGCGATTCAGATTGCCAAGGCGGAAGGGGTGGACGCGCGCGCGCAGGGGACTCTGGAGAAAGCGGAGCATCTGGCGCAGCAAGCCGAGCAGATCCCGGATCGCAAGGCCAACAGCGAGCGCGTGATTTCGCTGGCCCGGCAGGCGGCGCAGACTGCCGAGGATGCCCGGAACATTGCCGCGCATCGTGACGGGAAATAGCGCCGCGTCGCTGGGTGCTCGCTCGCTTGAGTTTAGGGGCCTGATATTCTTGAGTCAGACCCTCCTGTGGCGCTTCTTCTGAACACCCAAGCTCTGGCGAAGTCTTACGGCGCCGCGTTTCTATTTCGAAATGTTTCGCTGAGCGTTCGGGATGGGGATCGCATCGGCCTAATTGGCCCGAATGGTTCGGGAAAATCCACGCTGCTGGAGATCTTAGCGCAGCGCATCGAGCCGGATACCGGCGAAGTTGCCTTGCGCAAAGGCACACGCCTGGCGTACCTGCCGCAGGATTCACAGTTTCCGCCGGGAGAAACCATCCGGGCGGTTATTCGCCGTTCGCTGAAGAGTGCGGCGATCCCGGAATCGGAATGGCAGGCGCGCGAAAGCGAAACGCTGGGCCGCGCCGGGTTTGAAGACTTCGATGCGGAGGCCGCGTCGCTCTCCGGAGGGTGGCGGAAGCGGCTGGCAATCTCAGAGGCGCTGGTGCAAGAACCGGCCATCGTTCTGTTCGACGAGCCTACCAACCACTTGGATCTGGGCGGCATTGAGTGGCTGGAAAAGCTGCTGCAAAATGCGCCGTTCGCGAGCGTGATCGTCAGCCACGACCGCTACTTCCTGGAGAACGTTCCCACAGCGGTTGCGGAATTGAATCGCGTCTATCCCGACGGTCTGCTGTACGTCGCCGGCAACTATAGCGCGTTTCTCGAAAAGACGGCCGAGTTTCTGCACGCGCAATCCAAGCGCCAGGAATCGCTGGAGAATCGCGTGCGCACCGAGATGGAATGGCTGCGCCGCGGGCCGAAGGCGCGCGCGACCAAGGCCAAGGCGCGCATCGACACGGCGCATGAGATGATCGGCGAGCTGGCGGATCTGCGCTCGCGAAGCCGCACCAGCGCCACCGACATCGACTTCGCCACCACCGACCGCAAGACCAAGCGGCTGATCCATCTGGAAGGTGTCGCCTACGGCTACGACGGCCGCATTTTATTCGATGACTTGGACTTCACCATCACCGCCGGGATGCGAGTGGGATTGGTGGGATCGAACGGCAGCGGAAAAACCACGCTGCTGCGATTGTTGCTGGGCGAAACGCGCGGGCAGATGGCGCCTCTGCGCGGCAAGATCGAGCGCGCCGACGGGCTTCGCATGGTGTATTTCGATCAGAACCGCCAGCTGGATCCCGACGTCACGCTGCGGCGGGCGCTGGCGCCGGATAGCGATTCCGTGATCTATCGCGATCGGGTGATTCATGTGGCCGCATGGGCCGCGCGTTTTCTATTCAGCGCCGAGCAGTTGAATCAACCGGTCGGACGCCTGTCTGGAGGCGAGCGCGCCCGCGTTCTGATCGCGAATTTGATGCTGGAACCGGCCGACGTGCTACTGCTCGACGAGCCCACCAACGATCTGGATATTCCTACGCTGGAAATTCTGGAAGAGAGCCTCCTCGAATTTCCCGGCGCACTGGTGTTGGTTACGCACGATCGCTATCTGCTGGATCGGGTTTCGACGCTGGTGCTCGGTTTGGACGGACAAGGCCGCGCCGAGCGATTCGCCGACTACAGCCAGTGGGATGTCTGGCAGGAGCAACGCAAGCAGCCCAAATCGAAAACTCAAGCGGAAGGCCGCGCGGCGATTCCTCCCGTTACGGCAGCGGCGCCGGCGAAAAAGAAGCCTTCATATATGGAAGCCCGCGAGTACGAATCCATCGAGCAGAGGGTTCACGAAGCAGAGGAAATCCTGGAACAGAAGCGGGCCGCTTTGAAAGACCCGTCCCTTGCCAGAGACGGGCGACTGATCGAGCAGGCCTATCGCGAAGTGGAGGAAGCGCAGGCCGGCGTCGACGCCATCTACGCCCGCTGGGCCGAACTGGAACAGAAGATGGCTTAGTGCTTGTCGCGATAAACCGCGTGGCAACTGTCGCAGGCCTCGCTCAGCCGGTCTAGAGACAGAGTCACCACATCCTGGTTCTTGGATTGCGCCGCTTTGTAGGATGCGGCGCCCGCGTCCACCAATTCTTTGGTGAATTTGACGAAATCGGCGCGTTCGAGCGGGACTTTCTGTCCGTTCGAGAGCAGGCGCCCCGGCATGGAGATCAGGGCCGCCGCTTCAGAGATGGCGATGGCGCTGTCCTGGACCACGGCCCACTCCTTGTCGTTCTTGGGAGGCGTCTGCGCGACGCTGAACACGATATCGGAATTCGGCAGCAGAACTCCGCGCATTACCTGTTTGAGGGTCCCGACCGGAGCCGGCTTGTAGACCGGGGCCTGCGCGATGGCCGCGCCGCAGAGAAGCAGAAGAAATCCAAAACGCATGCCTCTATTCTCGCGTGGATTTGAGAGAACTGCGATCACGGAGACTCGAATAAGCTGCGGGTGTTCAACTTCAATTCGCAGACAAGAAGGACTGCTGTCCATCTGACGGCATTGTTACTTGTGGATAATGATATTGCCCTTCGTCAGGGGAGATGCTGGCAATGTGTAGCGGTCGCCGCCATTGGTACAGGAAGAAATCTTCAGTCCGAAGGCGTCATTGCCGCCAAAGGAACCGGCCCAGGCATCTACTTCAAACTTGCAGACGTTGGTTTCGTTTATGGCCCCCGTTCCGAAAAATTTCGCTCTCGGTTCGCCGGTCACTACCAGCCAGTCCATGCTGATGCTTTTGAAACTTAGGTTACCTTCCTTGAACTGAAATTCCAGGTTGCCCGAGGGAGTGTTGCGACCAGGAAGGTACTTGGAAACGAATGCGAACGTGGCCGCCCCTGCGGCGGATGGATTGAGCAAGTCCGCACCGGCGGGAGAAGCTACTTGCCCTCCCCCGGTGACAAAGCTCCCAGCCGGATCGTAGACGGGCACCGGGATACAGGCGTCGGCTCCTGTATTGCCGGCCGAATCGATACCGTGAACACAAACACTGTAGATACTGGACTGCGAGAAAGGCGGCAAGAAGGCTGAGGCCTGGACGGTCACGGCATCGCTCGAAGACAATGTCATCTGGGATGACGCGGTTCCGTTGATGCTGTAGTAAGCTGACGCGATATTGCTGCCCCCGGTTGTTAGGTCGGAGATGGCAGCCGCGAGTGATGAACTGGTATTCACGGCTAGGGGGTAAGGCGTTATCTCAACATTGGAGGTCAGAGGTCCCACGGTGTCCAGCGGTGCGCATGAGGAAGTGGGACAACATGTCGTGTTACCCGCGGGAGGGGTCGAACTTGCAGGACCCGCGGATGCTGGTTTTTGACCCATGGCGATGGTCTGACCTACTTGGTCTGAATACGCCCAGTCGACGACAGTAATTGCTGCGCACGAGTTAGACGAATTTTGCACTTTAAGATGAATCCAGCCCGTAAATTGAGGTCCGCCACCAAACGTTCCGAGCTTCATTGCCGCGAAGAAATCCCCGTCGGTCTGCGCGGTTCCGAAGCCCCACAAAATCTCTGAACCACTTCCAAACACTGGGCTGGAGGGGAAGGGATCTCCAGAGTTGAATCGTGTGACGACAGGGAAAGTGGCCAAAGTGCTTGCTAGGGCAACCTGCGCCCCAGGGAAGATGTTATTGGCGCCACCACCCGAAGCAAGCTGAGCAATCTCAAGATTTAGTGTGTCCCAGGCCGCCGGGTCCCCCGCTAGGAAGATATTCCAGAACTGGTTGGTACCCGCCACACCTTGCAGTGGCATATTTTGCACACCAGAATAGACGATGTCACCAAAGACAGGTGTCACGGTCATCCCCACCGAAAGGATCACGATCGATAGAAGATTGATACCAGAATGATTTGTTTTCTCTGACGTTTTCACGATTTCTCCGATCATTATTTGGGACATTGTCGCGGATAACGCTAAATATGATTCTGCTTCGACACGGGTAGCCAGTATATATCAAAAAGCGTTTTCCTTCGTGCCTCTTCCTCAAAGCGAGTACTGGTACCCCGAGTGGCTCGTTGCGTGGACCGCGGGTGCGGGTGCGATAGTCCGCGCCGCTCGCATCGGCCGTGCTAAACTCGCGACGAGTTGAACCACAATATCTGCTCTCTCAACGCGACTGAAATGGTCCGGCGTATGCGCCGCAAAGAGCTTTCCGCGCGCGAGGTGCTGGAAGCGCACCTGGCGCAGATCGCGCGGCTGAATCCGCAACTGAACGCCATCGTCACTCTTGCGGAGGAAGACGCGCAGGCGCAGTCCTCACGGGCGGATGAAAGTGCCGCGCGCGGCGAGTTCTTGGGCCCGCTGCACGGCCTCCCTATCGCGTTCAAGGATCTGACCGAGACTCGCGGCTTGCGGACCACCTTTGGCTCGCCGATTTTCAAAGATTACGTGCCGAATTTCAGCACGCTCGTGGCCGAGCGCACGCAACGCGCGGGCGCCATTACCATCGGCAAAACCAACACTCCCGAATTCGGCGCGGGGTCGCAGACTTTCAACCCTATTTTTGGGCGCACGAAAAATCCATGGGATCTGTCGAAGACGTGCGGCGGGTCGAGCGGCGGCGCGGCGGTGTCGCTCGCCTGCGGCATGCTGCCGATCGCCGATGGCAGCGATTTGGGGGGCTCGCTGCGCAATCCGGCCAGTTTTTGTTCCGTGGTCGGCTTTCGCTCGTCGCCGGGGCGAGTCCCAAAAGTTCCTTCGCGAGACGGCTGGAATACGCTGAACGTGGTCGGCCCCATGGCGCGCACGGTAGAGGACCTGGCGTTGTTCCTTTCGGCTATCGCTGGTCCCGACGCGCGGGCTCCCTTGTCGATTCATGAAGCGGGTTCGCGCTTCGCTCAACCGCTCGCGCGAGATTGCAAAGGATTACGCATCGCATGGTGCGGCGAGTTCGCAGGTTTGCCTTTCGATCATCGGGTGAGCGCAGTGGTGAACGGGCGGCGGCGAACTTTCGAGGAACTCGGTTGCGTCACCGAAGATGCCGATCCCGATTTCTCGGGCGCGGACGAGGCCTTCAAGACGCTGCGCGCGCTGGGATTCTATCTGCAACACGGCGAGCTACTGGAGCCGCATCGCGCGCAGATGAAACGCACCGTCATCGACGAGATCGAGCGCGGATCGCGGCTGACGGGTCCGCAGATTGCGCGCGCCGAGACGTTGCGCTCGCAACTTTTCGCGCGCCTCGGTGAATTCATGGGGCGATTTGATTTTCTAGTGCTGCCGGTGGTGCAGGTTCCGCCGTTCGATATCGATCAGGAATACGTGACCGAGATCGAAGGCCAGCGCCTGGAGACCTATGTGGATTGGATGCGATCCTGCTACTTCATCAGCACGACTGCGCTGCCGGCCATTTCCGTGCCCGCCGGATTTACTCCCGAGGGCCTGCCGGTGGGCCTGCAGATTGTCGGACGGCATCAAGATGACTGGGGCGTTCTGCAAATGGCTCACGCGTTCGAACAGGCAGCCGGCATCCGCCAGCGCCCCGCCCTGGTTGGGGGCTCGGCCTAGCTGTAATCTTTCCGGTGCCGGGCGCGTCTACTTTTCATTGCTAAAGATTGCAGGTAGCGTAATCCTTGCCCTGGCATTTTCCGGGGCGGCTTTCAGCCAGAACTACACGATACAAACGTTTGCAGGCGGCGGCGTCCCGCAAGGCCTGGTGGGCACGTCCGCCAGACTAGCCTCCGTCACGGGGGTAGCGACGGACGCGGCCGGGAACGTCTATATCGCGCTACAAGCGTATTCGGCCGTGGTGCGGATGGATGCGACTACGCGCGTTCTCACGCTGGTAGCTGGAACCGGAACGCCCGGCTACAGCGGCGATAACGGCCCCGCCACCAGCGCTCAGTTGAATATGCCCTGGGGTGTCGCTGTGGATACCGCGGGAAATCTCTACATTGCCGACTCCGGCAACAATCGCGTGCGGAAAGTGTCCAACGGCGTGATTACCACCGTGTCGGGAGGCGGCGTCGGCGCTCAGTTAAACAATCCGACCGGCGTCGCCGTGGATACTGCCGGAAATTTGTATATCGCCGATTCTGGAAACAATGTGGTCCGCAAGGTCTCGGGCGGAGTCACCGTCACCGTCGCCGGCACGGGCACGCCGGGTGCGGCAGGCGATGGCGGTCCCGCGACCAGCGCTCAATTGAACACTCCCTGGGATGTCGCTGTGGACACGCTGGGAAATCTGTATATCGCGGATTTTCGCAATGATGCGGTAGTCAAAGTAGCGGGCGGCATTCTCACCACGGTGTTTTATCAGCAGGGAACGGGCCCCATCGGTGTCGCCGTAGACGGCGCCGGGAACCTGTTCTTTGCGGCTTCCGGCGCCAACTATTCCGTGGTCGGCGAAATCACACCCGGTGGAGTGTTATCCCAATTCGCTGGAAATTTCACAGCCGGTTACTCGGGGGATGGCGGCGCGGCAGCCAGCGCCTTACTCGACAAGCCGGTGCATGTCGCGGTGGATGCCACCGGCAACGTCTACATCGCGGATTTCAACAACGACGTGGTTCGCAAAGTCACGGCCGGTACAATCACAACAGCGGCGGGAGGGCCACTCGGATATGTCGGCGACAATGGCACGGCAACCAGTGCATTGTTGTTTAGCCCCACCGGCAGCGCCGCAGGTCCCGGCGGCGCGGTGTACATCGTGGATAGCTATCACAACTTGGTGCGTAAAGTGGTCAACGGCGTCATCACCACAGTGGCCGGGACGGGCGCTGCAGGGTACAGCGGCGATGGTGGTGCGGCGACCAGCGCCACCTTGAATACTCCCTGGAGCGTTGCCGTGGACGCAGCCGGAAACCTCTATATCGCGGATGCTGGCAATAGCGTCATCCGCAAAGTTTCAGGCGGAGTGATCACCACGATCGCCGGAACCGGAACGGCGAGTTTCAGCGGCGACAACGGCGCCGCCACTAGCGCCACGCTCAACGGCCCAGGGGGAATCGCGCTGGATGCGTCCGGCAATCTCTACATCTCCGACTTCGGAAACAATCGCGTCCGCATGATATCGGGCGGTACCATCACCACGGTTGCGGGAAACGGCACCGCTACCTTTGCGGGCGATAACAGTTCAGCCACCAGCGCCTCGCTAGCGGGCCCTCTGGATGTCAGAGTGGACGCCGCCGGGAATCTCTACATCGCCGATCGCGGGAACAACCGTATTCGGAAAGTGACTGGCGGAATCATTTCCACGTTTGCAGGAAACGGAACGGCCACCTTTGGCGGCGACAACGGGCCGGCCACCAGCGCCCAGTTGAACGGTCCGTCGGGCGTCGCTTTCGATGCGGCGGGGAACCTGGTCATCGCGGATACGGGTAACAATGTGATCCGGCAGGTGACCAGTGGAATTATCACCACCATCGCCGGCAACGGGATCGCGAGTTACAGCGGAGACAACGGTCCTGCGGCGGGCGCCGGGATTAACGCGCCCATCGGCGTCGCCACCGATTCGCTGGGAAGGATTTTCGTGGCGGATTCCGTAAACAATCTGATCCGGCTGATGAGTCCGCCCTGCAATTTTGCGCTGACAACATCGTCGATTCAGGAGCCGGGCATCGGCGGATCGTTCACCATCGGCGTGCAGACCGCGGCTCACTGCTCCTGGTCGGTGTCGGGACTGCCGGCGTGGATCACGGTGGCTGGCGCGTCCTCAGCTACCGGTCCGGCGAACGTCACGCTGATCGTGGCGGCGGCAAGCGGCGCACCAAGAAGCACCAACGTTACCGTAGCCGGAATTTCGGTGACGGTGAACCAGGCCGCAAACTGCAGCTATGCGATCAGTCCGGGCGGGCAAGGATTCACAGCCGCAGGGGGCTCCGGAACCATCAGCATCACTGCGCCCGCGGGCTGCGGATGGAGCGCCACCAACACCTTGCCGTTCGTCTCTTACAACGGAGCTTCTTCGGGATCGGGCAATGGCGTCCTGAACTTCCTGGTTGCTGCCAATGCGGGCGGAGGCCGTTCGGGCACCTTCACGGTCGCGGGCTTTTCCTTTGACGTGGAGCAGCAGGCGGCTTCGATCGCGAACCTGAACATCATCGGCTCGATGGCGCACCTCGCGGCGCAGGAGAACTGGACCACTACGTTCACGCTGGTCAATAAGAGCGCGGCGTCAGCGACTGCCCGCTTGAGTTTTTCCGGCGACGCGCTCGATCCCAGCGGCAACGGTCCGCTCCCGCTGCCCTTGACGTTCCCACAGCAAGCCGCAGCCGCGGGGCCGCTGCTGGCCGCGTCGTTCGACAAAACCATCGCCGCGAACGCGTCTTTGATCGCCGCGACCGCGGGTTCGCAGACCGCGCAGGTGCTGGTTGGTTCAGCCCAGCTGGCGGCCACAGACGCGGTGGATGGCTTCGCCATTTTCCATCAGATTCCCACCGCGCAGGAAGCCGTGGTGCCGATGGAAACGCGCAACGCGGGTTCCTACCTGCTGGCCTTCGACAACACCGCTGGCCTGGTGCTGGGCGTGGCCGTGGAAAACGTCTCGGCGCAGGACGCCGTGATACCGGTGATCATTCGGGATGACGCGGGTAACGTCATCAGTACTCCCGGAACCACCATCTCGCTGGGCGGCAACGGCCACAACGCCTTCGTATTATCCACGCAGTTCCCGGTCACGGCTGATAAGCGCGGCACCATCGAATTCGATACACCGGCCGGGGGACAGATCAGCGTCCTCGGACTGCGCTTCACGCCGCCCAACAACGCGCTGACAACGATTCCGGCCCTGGCGAATGTCGGGACCGGAGGAGGCACCATCGCACACCTGGCTTCGGGCGGCGACGGCTGGCAAACCACGTTCGTCCTGGTCAATACCGGGACTACAGCGACGCAAGTGACGCTTAACTTCTTCGCCGATGGCACCGGCCTTCCACTGCCCCTGCCGCTTTCCTTTCCGCAAACCGGCACCGCTAACATTTTTCTGGCTGCCTCGCACACACAACTTTTGGCGGCCGGTGCGACGCTCATCGTTGTCAGCAGCGGGGCGCCACAGCTTTTCACGGGATCGGCACAACTCGCCACCACGGGAAACGTCGGCGGCTTCGTGATCTTCCGCCACAACAATCAGGAAGCAGTCGTGCCACTGGAGAGCCGCAGCGCCAGCGCCTACATCCTGGCTTTCGACAATACCAGTGGCACCGCGACCGGCGTCGCGGTAAATAGCGTCTCGACGGCGGCGCAGGTGAGCATTCCGGTGGTGGTTCGCGACGAGACCGGCGCGCAGATTGCCGCCGACGTGCTGACCATGGCCCCTAACGGACACTATGCTTTCACTCTGGGCGTCGACAGATATCCCGCCGCGGCGGCCATCCGGGGCACCATCGAATTCGATAAGCCGCCCAACGCTCAGATCGGCGCCCTAGGCATCCGCATTCCGACCGGCCCGGCGCATACGTTTACTACGTTGCCGGCGCTGGCGAAGTAGGCAAGTCTCGCCCGCGCTGCGTCTGAAATCATGCAATGATCGTATCTGCGTCAATCAATAAGCGTGGTGAGGAGCAAGGATGAAATCGATTCAGAAGTGGACCGTCGGCGGCCTGTTAACCGCGGGTCTTGTAGTGGTTGGATTCGTTGCGGCGGCCAGTGGTCTGTGGGCCCAGAATCCCGGAATCAAGCGCACGGTCGTGTTTACGGGCGACGTGTCGGTCCCCGGCCGCGAGGCTAGAATTGCGTCGGTCGAGATCGCGCCCGGAGCGAACGCCGGACACCATACGCATCCCGGCGACGAGATCACTTATGTGATGGAAGGCCAAGGCGAATTGTTGATCGATGGAGAGCCGGCCCTGAAATTCAAAGCCGGAGAGGGCTTCGTGGTGAAGTCCGGCCTGAAGCACGATGCGCGTAATACTGGTACGCAACCGCTCAAGCTGGCCGCGATCTATGTAGTCGACAAGGGCAAGCCCATCGCCACGCCGGTGCCTTAACGCGTCCCGCTGCAGTACTGGATCCACTAGGACTTTAGCCGGATCTGGCGTGCAGCGTGCGACGCCGGGTGGGCACGACGAAAGATAGGTTCTGCCCCCTCTTGTGCGAATGCCCCTGTTTGTGGCAGAATCGTTCGACCGAGAAAAGTACGTCGGAGGCCGGCGACTTAAAGTCTTGGAGGCACGCCTCGATGCATGCTGTTCGGTTATTCCTTGGAGAAAAGGAACTTCGGCCTCGCAATAGGGTGGAAAAAGTAAGCGCATCCCCAGCCTTGGGGTATGCAGGATGACACGATTCCTCTTCGCGTCATTAAGTTTCGGTGCCCCTGCCTTGGCGATGCTCCTGGTGGCTGGCCTCAGTTGGAACGACGGGCGTAAGGAACGGCGGCGAACTCTGGCTCTACGTCAGTGGCTGCGCGGGCAGTGACGGCGTCCCGGCTGGCACACTCACTTACAGCCGCGCGATTTCATCCAGCAAACTGCTGAGCGCCTTGCGAAACTGCTCGGGCGTGTACACGTCATAGAGCCGCGGCTGCAGGGGCTTTAGCAGTGGCTGAAGCGAATCGAATGCCTCATCCGGCCCAGCGGGCGGTTGCATGCCCCCGTATCCGCGCCGCGTTCTCGCAAACGGTTCGTACCCCAACGGCGCCCGCTCCGGCAGCAGATGGTAGCGCACAAAATACAGCGGGCCCTGCTTCTTGGCTTCCGATTCGGGCACACGGATTTTTTCCCCGGAATCCAGCGTCATGGGCGCCGCGAGAACAATCAAGACATGTAGTGGTTCGGCCGCTGCGCCTGCCGGGCTTCCGGAATTGGATAGGCGCTCGCGTACCTGCTGAAAAAAGTATGGCGCGTTTTGGTCGCGATGCCCCAGCGATTTAGCGTCGATTTTATTGGGATCGGCCTCGTTCAGCGCCTCGCGCAGACGCGGCCAATCCACTTGGCGCACCGCGTCCTGTTCAAAGATGACCCGGCGATTAGAGATATCCAGCAGCGTGATGTGCAGAGTCCCGCCCGCTACCTCCATCTGCGAAAGCACCTTCAACGCGGGCAGCAGATTGGCCAGGTTCCGGTTGTTGGCGGTTCCCGTGCTTAACCCGCGGCTGGGACCGGAAGACGAGGCGTTCATCAGCACCTCGACGCGCAGCGGGCGGCGCGTCGCGACGGGTAGCTGCAAATGTGAGTTGACAGAGGGAATATACCAGCTGTCGGGCGGCTCCATCGCGTGGAGCAGTTCCACGGCCGGCAGGTCCTTCCAGGCGCCGGGCAAGGGGTCATTGCGCAGCGGATTCACGTGCAGGGTTCTTCGCTCGGCCCAATGATCGCCGGTCTTCGCATCGAAAATTACTACGCCCACGCGATAATCGCCGGGCAGCACAAAGGCCTCCTGCAGGTATTGGACGTTGGATTTGCCGGCATCGTCCTTCACATCCTGCAAATCGATGCCTCCGTGGGTCTGATACAAGCGCTTGGCGGAGTCCTCGAATTGAACCATGATCACGAATCCGCCATGCCCGCGGCGGCTGACAAGTTCATTGCCATCCAGTTGAATTTCTATTCTGGTCTGCAGCCGTTGGTGGACGTTCAGCTCGGCGGCACTCACTCGAACCGTCCAGCGGAGTGTGGTTGGCTCGCCTTCCGCCAGCCAGCGTTCGAAAGGAACAGCCGAGAATATACGATCGGGCGCGGCGACGTCCTGGGCATGCAGGCTGGGGATCCCGGCGAGGCCCAGCGCCAACCATGGAAGTAGAGTCTTGAACATCACTGCTTTCTTCTCATTATTGCGCTTGGCGGTAGGACGCGCCCCAATGCCGCAACGTTTCGGCGGCGCTAAAAAGGGACAGACTCAAAAATAGCGGCGGCGAAAATGTCGCCTGTCCCTTTTTACTTCGCGGCGGCTATTGAATCCACCTGGATAGTGTTGGTCTTAGCGTCCACGGTTCCGGTAATCGTCACCCTCTTACCGGCGAACTTTTCCGGCGTCTGCTGGTTGCTTAGGTCGTAGGCCTTTTTCCCGTCAAAGAGAACGTAGGTGGCGCCGTGCTCCCGGATGCAGGCGATGGTGCACTCGGCATCCGTCGGTCCCATTTTCATTTGGGAATGATCGCCGCGGGCGCACATGCTATCCGTGATGACGCCGGTGACGAAGTGCCTCTCCGGCGCCGCCGTCAGGGCTGCGATTACCAGCAGACTCAACAGCAGAGGCTTCATAACGTTTTTAGTGGCCGGGCGTCATGAGGTGGGCGGTGGAGGTGCCGGCATTCATGATCCACATCCCGCCTTTAGTTGGATTATCCGGCAGACCCATGGACGCCGTAGTGGCTCCGGGCACGGCTACCGTAATGTGCATGCGAGCGGTGGCCTGGTCGGTTCCGTTCATGGTGTACCAGACCGCTCCGAACTCCGGCTTCACGCGAGTGCCGTTGGCTTCGGCGGCGTCGACGGCAGCCTGCCGCGCGGCCTTGTCGAGGATCGCCTCGAACTTCCGGTTCTGCGCGACCCGATCCAGATTGCCGAGGCTGGTGCACTGCACCGCGAACGCCGCGCGTCCAGGCTCGCCGGACCGGTCGTAGCAGACCAGGCGGTTGGTGCCTTTCTTGATGGTGTCGTAGGTGCCGTCGGCCTTCCACTTGACGACCGTAGCGTTGTCCTTCTGCTGGGCGGGAGCGGCCGCCAGGGCGCGGGCAATCATGTCCGCGTCCGTTTGCGCGAAGGCGCTAGCCGCAACCGCCAGTACTCCTAGAACGATGGGGATGATGCGTTTCATTTGTGACCCTCCAGTTGGTTCCGCCTGAAATAGTAGTATATCGCGCACGCGCGCTCTGGTGGGCGGAAATGCTATCCTGTATACGTTATGTCTATTCCGAACGTG
>Ga0068858_100002461_pt1 | contig 18694 bp, 4 predicted proteins | sample KBSSwiS12_FD_66589 | JGI IMG/M metagenome (GOLD analysis project Ga0068858, IMG submission 66589) | Switchgrass rhizosphere microbial communities from Kellogg Biological Station, Michigan, USA - KBS Switchgrass S1-2 | ecosystem: Host-associated > Plants > Roots > Rhizosphere > Soil ...
GCAGCTGCGCTATTTACGCCATAGAGTGCGTTCGCAACTGACTGCCAGGTCGCCCCGCTCGGAACCGTGTAGTAGGTCCCACTGCCGGCGGCCGCTTTGAAGGCGGCCATCTGCATGATCCACCAGCCAGCGGCGTCCTGAGGCGCAGTCGCGTTGTAGGTCCCAACGCTGCTGACGGTCTCATCCTCGAGGATCTCCCCGCCGCCGCTCCTTTCGCGCTGAGTGAACTGGCTGCCGGCTCCAGGGACCTCGTTCGCGACATAGGTGGAGCCCACCAGCAGGTCATTTGCATTGGTGGTGGTCAGCGAGCCGCTGTCCAGCGTCTGGCCATTGCCTATGGACCCGACCATCCCGTCCAGTGGGTTTGATTGATCGGCTCCCTGGTACTCAGCGGTCCGAACATCCGGCCAGTTGACGGAACCGCTGAATGCCACCGTAACGGTATTGGCGCCCGCAGCCGCACCGGCGATATTCTTGGCGTAGTAGATGGCTGTTGATTCATTACCATCTGTCGTCACCGAGCCGGCGCGGGTATATACGTTACCCATGCTGTCGGTGACCGAGGTGATGGTCGCCGTGGCGCTGATCCAGCCGATCGCAACAACATTCAGATTGCCGGCGGTCTGCGCATCGGTGAAGGTGGTGGTGACCGCGGCCACGTTGTCCGGGGTTGAGGAATTTCCCTGGACAAAGCTGATCGTGCCCGCAGAGCCGGACAACGAGCCTGTATTCAGGCTGTAGGCCTGGCTGACTGTATCGGTCGTCGAAAGGATGCCGCTGTTGACGTTGTACGTCTGGTTCGATGTGCTCGTCGTAGACAGAGCACCACTGTTCGCCGTGGCCGTGACGGGACTGGCCCCCGATGAATGAGTGTAATTGAGCGTCGTCACCTGACCGCTCGCGGTGGATACGTAACTCAAGTTGGTGGGTACTAAGAGATGCGCACCGACTGTCAGCGATGTGTTCCCGAGAGCGGACTGCAGAGCAACGATCGCGGCGTTATCCGTCGTTCCGTAGACGGCCTGGGTGATGTTAGACCAGGTATCACCAGTCTGAACCGTGTAGTACGGCGTTATAGGGGACGTTGTTGACGTTGTTACAGCCAGAGTCGCAGGAAGATTGTGAAGGCGAGTGCCCGGAGTCAACGCCGGATTCAGCAGAAATGCCTGCAGAGCAGCGCCTCCTCCGGAAACGCCGTACAAGGCCTGTGCAACAGAATCCCACGTTGCTCCGGCAGGAATGAGATAGGAATTATCAACGCTGTACGAGGCAGGGAGAGTGGTCTCAGGAGCCCCCAGGCCGGCAGGTGGAAATGCGAAAGCGTTACCCGCCGAGTCCATGCTCAATCCGGAAACCCAGCCCCCAGTCGAGGTCAGCGCCGTGACCGGCGCCGTCCACGCGCCGTTCACCAGCGAGGCAGTCTGAAACACTGCATAATACGTCGGGTCGGTTTTCTCCCAACCGACCATTGCGTGCCCGCCGGAGATCGCGGCAGTTATCTGCCAACCCCCGCTCCCGGTCCCCAGCTGTTGATCCGGGCCCCACGTTCCCGTTGCTGCACTGTACCGTCGGGCGAAGACCACTCCGCCGCTGTCGTAGGCGTAGATTCCATTGCCAGCGGCATCCATGGCCAACTGCTTGGCGCAGCCCTGGTCAAACGGATCCGAGTGCCCCGCATCTGCACCGGGGAACGCCTGCGGGGTCGACCAGGTAGTACCGTTGTAGACTGCTGACAGGGTGTTGTTATTTGCAAAGGCTACGAGTGCGGTCCCGTTGGCGGACATCGCGAAAGATTTGATAAATCCGGCGCCCAGATTTCCGATGGCGCTCCAGGTGTTGGTTCCTGCACTCTGCCGCCGCCACATGACCTGCCAGCCCGAGCTGGTATATTGGTCCCACATCAGGAGCATGTTTCCCGACGAATCCATTCCGAGGAAGCCCGGGGGCTCTCCAAACAGGTACTGGTATCGAGCGGGCAGGACCGAAGGATCATCCACCCGTTCGGGTGATCCCCATGTTCCTGCGTTGTAGCGAACTACCTCGCGTTTTGAATCCGGTTCGCCCTGCACGATGCGGTTGACATAAGTGATGACGGCGTGCCCGCCTTGAACGGCCGCTGAGATCGATTCAAACGCCCGGTCTTGAAGTCGGTTGTCGGTGTACGGGGTCGAATCGAGCGCCTGCGGGGCGCTCCAGGTATGCGTCGCAGGATCGTAACGGCGTGCGTAGAGCGTCAGTTGGCTGGTATTGGGCGCGAAGACTGAATACGCGAGAACGGCATTTCCGGCCGAATCCGTGGCGACTGTGACCTCGGATTGCGGCGCCCTGGATCCGAGGTCGAGCGGAGTGCTCCAGGTCTGAGTTGCAGCGTCGTAACGCAAGACCCTGGCAGTGTTCAGAATTACGAACAGATTCCCATTGCCATCGTATGTCGACTCGACTACCTCGCCACCATCCATCCCTGGTAGCGACGCTGGCGCGGACCATCCTTGTGGCGTCACCGCGCCGACATTGAGGTTGTAGCTGGTGGTGTTTGTAACCGTCTGAGTCGTTGTCAGCGCGCCGTTATTCGCACTGACGGTGACCGGGCCAACGGCATTTTCCGTGTACGTCCCGACTCGATAAACGCCGTTATCCAGCTTGTAGGTGAAGCTGACCGAAGTCCCGTCACTCCGCGAGATCGATGCGATCCGGTCAGACCCGCCGTCGTACGCATATGTCGTGGTGAATACACCATTATCGCTGATCGAATTGTCCTGCGGGGACAGGTCGACCTTTACCTGCGACAGCCGGTGTTGTGTGTCGTAGACATAATGAGTGAGGGTCTGGGTGTGCCCGTCGGATTCAACCTTGATGTCGGTGAGGTCGCTGCCGTTATATTCGAAACGAGTCGTCTGTCCGGAGGCATCGGTTATCTGGGTCAGCAGCGCACCGGTATAACCATAGGAGCGGGTGTTGCCATCGGTGTCCAGGGAAGACTGGAGCCGGCCACTGGCATCGTAGGTCTCACTCGTGCGGGTCGCGCCATCGACCCAGGTCCACACCTGACCGGTTGCGTTATAGGACAATTCATCGCGAGCACCCGCCTGACCCGTGGCGACATACTTGCCGCGAGAAACATCATATGCGTAGATGATCTGCGACTCGTCTCCAAAGACCTTCACGATGGTGCTGCCGGCTGTATTGACCGTACCGGTCACATTGAGCAGGCGCTCGTTTACGTCGAGCCGCCAGGTACCCCCCATGTCATCGGACAGCAGTCCCTGGGAGTTGTAGGTGCGAACGATGGGTAGGTCCAGGCCCAGTGACGTCAGGAAGTCGTCCTGGTCCTGGATGATCAGGTCACCGGAGGATGAGTTGACGTAGACCTTCTCCCCCGCCTGGCCTCCAGCTGCATTGCCAACCGCCCCCTGGCTTCCCAGGGTTTTGAGCGACGAGTTGTTGAGGCCAAGCCCATTCCCTGATACGACCGCGACCATGCTGATATCCCCCGGATCCGCGCAAAATGCGGAACTGCAGGGATATCCAGCCGCGAGCGATTCAGTTTAGGGGTCGGCGCAAAGATTTCGGGACCAGCAGCAACTGACCGGCCTCCTCGAGTTGGCCCACGTCAGAACGCGCCGGCCACCGCCTTCAGATAGGCCTCTTGCCCACTATAAGGAGCATTCAAATCGAACTGCCTCACGGCATCCCAAAACAATTGGGGTGGGCTGTATTGATTGCGGAATCCACAACTCTGACATACCCACCAGCAATTCTTCATTGCGCCCTGGAATGACGAAATTGTCGCGTCCGCAGATAGGGCAGGATTGCACGGAGCGCAGCTCGTTCACGTGGACATTTGCCGGCTCGGTCGATGTGCAAATGTCACACAGCTTTTCAAACATTATCCGCTCTACCGGCGCCCCGGGGAAACGGGTGCGCCGCGCCCAGCCAACCGATGTTTGTGGCGCTGTCGATCGGAAGCTTCAAATAATACGAGTAGCCGGTGAGGTCTGCGAAATACATGATGTTGCTCACCATTTAATCCACGTGCACGCTGCCCACTGCAGGTAGCCCCCTGGCTCCCGAGAGCGTTGAGCGACGAGTTCCCCAGTCCCAGACCATTGCCTGATACCACCGCGACCATAGCTGCGACCCGTTCGTTCGAGTTGTGCACGTGAACGGATATCCAGGGGTGTGGGGAACTGTTTAGAGAGCAGCAAAGATTTCTTCAGGGTGACCGGCAGGTGGTGCCGGGGAGACAATGCTTCAGCCGGCACACGGAAAGACCGCGACGTTCAGGGTAACAACGCGTGGAAATCGAACTCCGGGGCAAGCCCAGTGCGGTACAGACGCTTGCCGCCACTCATGAAGGCATCCTCTCCGAGATGCCGGCGGATGTCAGACTTGGCGTCTTCCGAAATCGGCGTGAGGATCGAGTCACCCGCTTCCAGCCAATAGTGCCCCGTGGGCAGGCGCTCGATGCGATGAAAGGGCGCGGTAGCGAGCTTCTCGCCGAAGAGACGCACATAAGGCGCGCCATAGATCGATACAGGTTGTATGTCCGGCAAACGCGTTTTCAGATCAAACGGCATATTCGCGAATGGCGCAGACATATCACGGATTTCACCGTAGACAGCGTCGCATGTCCGCACTAACTCGCGCACCAGATCACACCACGCCGCAAGTCGAGCCTGCAGCGACTCGGCCGGGTCTCGCTGCAGTGAACCGAATACCAGTGAGAAGGTTGGATCGGCCAGTTTCGACCAGCGTATGTTATAGCTCACCGCGGACCCGGCCTTCAGCGAGATGCCACCGTTGCGCAGGCCGCTCGTGGAAACCCCCACAGTCGCCGCGCTCACAACATCGCTCGCGTCGCGGATCGGCAGATTCGGCTCATCGCGCCCGTATTGAATCGGCTTCAAGCCGACCGGCGCACGCAACAAATCATCGATCACGGGGCGCAGCGCGGCGGGCGACTCCAGATCCAGTGTGGAGAACAGAGCGAACCGGATGTCCTGCCGGGCTGGCGTCATTTAACTCCCTTCTGCACCACGTTGACATTTCTCAACTGGGCATAGTCATACAGGCTCTGGGGAATGGCCGTCGTCCCTTCCGGGGTGTAGTAGATCACCGTCCGACTCAGCGTGCTTTGTGACAGGTCGATCAAGCCTCTGGCCTGATCGTCGAACGCTATTCTGCCAGCCTTCGAATCCGCGAAATAGGAAATGTCCCCACCGCGAGTATAGACCGTAAAATCCGGTTGAATGTAGTCCTGCCTCAGCCCGGTCACATAGGAGCGCTGATTCCGCTCGACTGAAGCTTGAGTGTCATCCAGCCTCTGAAAGCGCTTTTCGTTCACATAGCGCTCAAATGCCAATCCCTCTTCGTTGTTGTCGAACACGAGTGGATTCTGGAATCCCTTGATTCCCAGCGACCCCATCTCGCCCGGCCCCGGCGGTACCACCGGCGACCGCACATCAATCCCATTCAACGCATCAGCAAAATCAGCGAACGCAGCCCCAAGGCGTTCCGCAACGCCGGCGCCTTCCAGCACCTCGCCAGCCCCCGCCGTCCCGGCAGCGATCAACACCTGGGCAGGGAGCGCGCCCAGCAACTGCGACTGCGTGACCTGCGAGCTGTCGTCGTAGTACTGACCTGCATACTTCAGCACCGCCTCCCGGGCCTGCGGGTCACCGAGAACGGTATTGATGACCCGTATGCCTGCCACCAGTGTCTTCGCCTCCTCGAGGCCAGTGTGGTAGGCATCCGAGAACTCGGCGGCGGCCGCTGCAGGATCCCCATTCAGCACGTCTCCTATGAAGCGCTGTTGGAAGTCTGAAACCGCCTGGGCGGCATGAAACAGGCCCTTGACTCCGGAGACGGCGCTGTCGACGGCATTCGACGCGATTCCCCCGAACGCGAGCCATGCTCTTTGGATAGGGGTGTACTCGGCCAGCGCCCGCTGGTTGTTGGCCTCCTCCGCCTGGTGTTCCAGCGTCGACTGGCTCAATCGATTGATGACCGCTTGCCGGGTGTCATACACCCGCACTTGGTTGGGCGTCCATCGATCGGCGGAGACAACGACCTCTGCCTCCACATCGTCACCCCCTGGGACTGCCGGCGCACCGGTCGCCGACGAACTGTCTTCAGAGGAGTTGGCGGCGGTTGTCCCGGAGACCTGCGCTTCTGGATCAGCCGGGACGCGGGCCGCGAACCACAATTGCGCATCGAACAGATCCAGGGCACTCGCCATCGATCCAGGCAGCGGTGGTGGCGTCAAACCGCTGCTGAGTGTTGCAGCGCCGCTGCTTCCATTCGCCGTTACGCCCACACCGCCCGCTGTAGCTGCCACTTCCGCTGTCGTGCTCGGATGGTGTATGACGGAAGACAGGTTTTGTGCGAGCGAATTGCCCAGCGCATTCCCGAACGCGTCGGCCACAACCGACTGCACCTGGATCTTCCCGCCCAGCAGTGAAGACACCGCCAGGGTGCCCAGTCCGCTGGCAGCACTCGAGGCAAGGCTGGCCCCGAAGCCGGGGCTGTAACCCTTCACGCCGAAATTCGGGTCGACCTCCTTGCCCGCTGCCACTGCCAACGGTGCGGCTACTGCCGCCATCGCGACGGCGTTCCAACTGAAGTGATCCTGCAGCCCGGTGACGACACCGATGCCCTGCGTGACGATGCTGCTGACGCCCGCATCGATGGCGAGCTGTGCATACTCCCCGACAGAAACGCTGCCGGCCGAACCCGCGCCCAACTCGGGGCCGCCGATGCCCGCAGTCACAGCGCCGCCTATGGCGCCGATAGCTACGCTCTTCCAGTTGAAGCCCTGTTGATCTCCGTCGGCGATGGCGACCACCTGGCCCGCCACACTGCCAGCGGCTCCGGCGGCTGCTCCCGCCAGAATGCCGCTGACACCGGACAGTGCGCCGTAGGTGAGGTACGCCACCACAATGGCGACCGCTATTTCCAGGACCTGTTTGAGCAGACCGCAGTTGTCTTTCGGCGGCGGGGCCGGCTGTTGGTATGGCGTGGTGTCGCCGATCGCCTGGGACAGGTCGAACGGCTTGAAGCTCGAGCTCGTATTCGAGAGCGACACCACCTGGTTGGGCACAATCAGTGTCGTGCCGGCAGGCGGCGCGGAGTTCGGATCTGTCAGGCCGTTGGCCTGCGCGATCAGATACCAGAGATTCGCGTCGCCGAAGATCCGGGCGGCGATGGTCCGCAGCGTGTCGCCCGATTGGACGACAATGTTGGCCGGCGTGCTCGCCGGGTACGACGAAGAGACCGGCGTGTAATTGACGTCAAAGTTGGCAACGAATGATCCGTTCGCGCTGGTCAGCTGTCCGAAGCTGCCGATGTAATTGCCGGCGGCGTAGAAGAAATATTCCGCCTTCTGAGCGTTGAAGGTCCCGGTCGCGGTATTCCGCGACAAAGCCGCGTCCCATGCGGCCGACAGTGTTGGAGCGCCGTTGAGACCGTCATACTTGCCCTGAATCGTCGCCAGCACATGACCCGTGTCGTCGTTGGCGAAGTATCGGGTATTGTTGAGCTGGTTGAGATCCGTCTCCTGAACGAGGGCTCCGTTGACGTTGTAAGTCCGGGTCGTATGTCCCATTCCCGGAGCGCTGGTGCCTGCTGAGGTCGCCGTCTCATCAGTCTGCAGGTACGTGCTGCCCAACTGGTACGAGATGTTATGGGTCGTGGTGTACTGCTTGACTCCATTCGCATAGAAATCCACGGTGTAGGCACGCAAAACACCGGAGGGATCGAATCCAAGGGACCAGAATCCATTGTTGTGATTCGACTCACCATAAGTGACAACAGTCTGCAGCACGCCGTTCTTGAAGGTGGTCTGCAACGTGGCACGGCCGTCGGCATCGTAGTGCGAAATCGTGTCGACGGTATCGAAGGCCGTTGTGGCGGGCGTGAAATTCTTTTCTTCGGTGACGCGGGAGTTCTTGTCGTAGGTCTTCTCGTCCGTATCGGTGAACCCGGTTCCCGTAGATGTAGTGGTGTTGGTATCCAGATTCTTCGTGGCGAAGTCAGTCTGTTGACCGACCGTCAGCAGTCGCCCGAGGCCATCGTAGGAGTACTGCTGTGTCGCCGTGCCGTCCGCCGTGCCTGCCACGGTAATCGAGTCACCCACGTGACTTCCGCCTCGGGTCAGGGCGGTCCATACCAACTTCTGGCCGCCTGAGCGGGCGGTGAGGCGCTGACCCTTCGCATCGTAGGTGAGCTCCTGCCCCTGGGTATCGATAATAGCCAGATCCGGGACCGCGCCACCGGTCGAAAGCCCCTCACTGATGACGACCCGGTCATTTTCATCGTACCGGTAATAAAGAGTCTGCAGCTGCTGCTGATTCTCGTGGTCCTGGTAGGACGTCTCGATGAGAGTGCGATTCCCGGCGGCATCGTAGGCATAGGTCAGCTGGTAGTCATTCAGGTCCCGCACGGATTCGATGTGGCCGTCAGCATCATAGTGCGTGATGGTGTCCTGCTGGTCCTTTCCATCGACCTCCACCGTTTCTTCGATGATGCGATCCGATGAATCATAGGTGTAGTTGGTGAGCACATCGGCGCTTTGCACCAGCGACGATGTCGAATGACCGGTGTCGAGAATCTGGGTCACGCGTCCGTTGCGGTCATAGGTGTAGCTGATGTCCTGCCCCAACGTGCTGGTCTGCTCCTCCAGGTGACCTGCGAAATCATACGTGTAGGTATAACTCGTCCCGGACAACGAGCCGATGCTGGAGTCGGCCGTCAGATCGGTGTGATGCTGGAGAATACCGACCGGACTGTAGGTCCACGTCTGAACGGCGGAGTTCTGATCAGTTTCCTGGGTCTTCTGGCTGCGTACGTTGTACTTGTACGTGGTGAGGAAGTTGTTCTGGTCCCTCACCTGCACCAGGTTCCCCACCAGGTCGTACCAATAGTGAGTGACGCCGTTCATCGGGTCGGTCACGCTCTTGCGTCGGCCCGCTTCATCGTATTGATACACGGTCTTCGCCGTTGAATCGGCGTTCCGGGCCGTCGGATCGGTGGGATCGTTGCCGACGAAGCCGAGGAAAGTGATTTCCTGGTCCACCCGCGTCAGCCGGCCATCCTTGTCATACTGATTGCGGGTGCGGTAGCCGAGCTGATCGGTCACCTGGATCGTTTCACCGAAATTGTCGTATGTATAGCGCGTGAACGCGCCGCCGGAGTAGTGCGCTGAATCGGCGTCCTGCCTGATCAGCAACTGGCCGGCGGCATTGTAGAAGTAACGGGTCGCGAAGCCGTTGCCGTCATGCGACTCGATCAGGTTGCCCTGCAGGTCATAGAAATTCTGCAGGACCGGGGCTGCATCGTGTGTATCAATGGTGGAACGGGTGTCGACCACGGTGACGACCGGCAGTGTGGTCTGTGTCACCTGATTCAGCATGTTGTAGCGATAGGTCGTGGTGTTACCGGCACGGTCCACGACCGACAGGACGTTGCCCCAGCGGTCCAGAGTCATGGTGGATTTCGGATCGAACGTGGGCGGCAGCAGACCATCTGCGAAGGTCTCCCGCTGTTGGACGACCCGGCCGTCCAGGTCATAGACGGTCACCTGGTGAGTTTTGTCGGCGGCATTATCAGCAGCGGCCGCGGAAGCGTAGGTGCTGAGGTCGATCGATCGGCTCGTGAGCTGATAGGTCTGCTGGCCGGCCAGGTTGTAGAAATAGACCTTGTACACCCCGTCACCCGAATTGGTACGCCACAGGTGGCCAGCCTGGTCGTAAGAGAAAAACTCCTGCCAGGTCGGTGTTGGCGTGGTGCCGTATTGGAATACAGCCTTTTCGTCCATCTCTCCGAAGGCGTCGTAGTGAGACCGGGTATCGATGGCCACCGCGCCGCTGGTTTGCGGCTGGATCAGGTCCGTCTCCTCGCCCAGCGCGTCGTACAGGTGAATCTGTACGACGGCTTCTTCAAAGCCATCGTTGTTTTGAACGTACTTCCACTCCTTCGCGACCTTACCGGTCGCGGTATAGGAGTCGAAGGTCTGCACGCCCGTCGGATCCTGTGTCTGAATCGCCCGACCGAGCGCATCACGGAAGTAGAGGGTTGTACGATCGAAGCCAGCCACGTTCGTCGCAGGAACCGCCGGCGCCGCCCCTGGTGTCCAGCCGGTCAGATTTATGCTGTCGGCGTGGTCGATTTCTTCGGCGACATTCCCCAGCGCGTCGCGCTGAATCTCCTTGTATGGAGTCTCTTCGTCGTCTACTGGAGAATTGGTGCTCGACAGCGCTCCGGAGTTGTTGCGCTGAGGGGAAGCAATTCCGATGACCCTTCCCAGTGCGTCGTAGAACGTGTAGGTCTGTGCGCCATTGGGCTGAGTGACGCGGACGAGATTGCCGACTGCATCGTAATCGTACGTCGTCGTGCGAGAACCGGTGTGCGGTGTGAGAACGACATTGTCGAACGAGTCATAGCTGAAGTTCTGGAGGGACTCGAAAGTCTTGCGGTTCAGTTGGTCGTATCGGTAGATCGTGACACGATCGTAACCAGCCGGATTGTTGGGAGAAGTAACGCTGGTCGTGGCAACGAAGGTCGGCAGCGTATCGGGGCTCGAGACAAAGACCGCTCTGGAGTACTCCGTTTGGGTCGTGATGTTGCCGAACACATCGTGGTCGTAGGTACTCGCATACCCCATCGGATCGACCTGGGCAATGAGCTGTCCGTCCTTGTCGTAGAACGAATACGAGATTGCGGCCGTCGACCCGCCGGTTAGTCCCGACGCAACTACCTCGCCGAACGCATTGTATTGAGTGATGTTCGTCGCGCTTTCCATACCCACAGCATCATTGGCCTGCAGATCCGGCTCGAACGTGTAGGTGGCGGGCTGGGTTACGGCGATGACCCGTCCCAGCGTGTCGTATTGCGACACAATGGTCCGATCGCTCGTGGCGGAAACAGGTACTCGCCTCTGCATGTCACTGGGCGAGTAAGAGACCCCGGGAGAGAGCAGGAGCGTGCCCGACAGCGCGGTTGCGTATCGGGTAATCTGTGTGCGATCGCCAAAGGCGTCGTACCCGTAGCCGGTGACATAGTTTCCGGCATCCACCTCGTACTGAACACGACCCTCGGTATCGTAGATCTTGAAACTGAAGTTGCCGTTGATATCGCGACTTTGAATCGCGTTGCCGAGGGTGTCGTAAGTTACTTCGCTGAACAGCGCGGTGGAGTTATCCTTGCGAGTTACACTGAATCCGGTTGCAGTCACACTGTCAGAACTGAAGTTGTACACGCCAACAGTGGGCAGATGCACCCGAATCTGACGCCCGAGCGCGTCGTAGTCATAGGTGGTCGTGGCCGCTTGAGGTGTTCCGGCCGCGTCGGTGCGTGAGAGGACATTTCCCATCTTGTCATAGGTGTACGTCGTCGCAATCGATGCGGTAGTACTGGAGAACACTCCAACGCTGGTTCCGGCTGAAGTGATGGTGGTGAGGACTGGTGGTGACAGCTCACGGGTCAGACGGCCCGCCGTGTCGTACTCGTAAGTCCAGGTCGCGCCGGCTTCGTTTGTAAACGTGCGCTTGTTACCCAGGGCATCGTAGGTATAAGTCTTTGTTTGATTGGCAGCATCGGTGATCCTGGTGACCCGACCTGCGACGTCGTACTGCGTCGTTGTCGTATGCAGCAAGCTCGGCGATACCGACTGCATCGCGCTGACGGCCGAAGCGAGAGTTGATCCCTTCGCCAACGAAGCCTGCACGGCGGTGATCGTGCTTTGGGTCAGCGCCGCGTCGTCGTAACGCGTTTCGGTAAGCAGGCCCATGGCGTCCTGAACAAACCGGACACGGTTGAGACCGTCGTACCAGTAAAGCGTCGTCCGGTCTTTCGCGGTATTTGTATTGTTCGCCACCCAGGTCTGGAGCGAGCCGAGATCGGTGGCGCTCCCGGAATACCGGGTCGCAAAGGCGGTCGTTGCGGTAATGTTCCCGTTGCCGTCGTACTCGTTTTGGACAACATCACCGACCGAGTCGATACTGAATACTGCACGGCCGCGAGCATCGTAGGCGGCATAAGTGACCCGGTCCGTCGACTGCACCTGAGAGAGATCACCGCTACGGACTGTACCCAGCGCCGTTTGGACGTCACCGACGCTCTGGTAGATGCCCGGGGCAATGAGGTCTGAATAGGTTCGAGTGCGAGTGACGTTGCCGTTGTCGTCGTAGACACGGTCGGTAACCATTCCCGTGGAATCGATGGAATAGACGCTGCGTCCATCCCGGTCGTATACGGTCTGTTCGACGCGATCCGCATCACCCGCGGCGACAAAGACCTGGGACGGTTGATTGACCTCAAACAACGCCGACGTGTCGGTTGCCGTTGCATAACGGCGAGTGGACAGCAATCTATCGTCGGCGTCATACGTGTTCTCAGTGACGCCGCCGAGAGAGTCGATGGTCTGAATGAGCCGGTTGTTGCTGTCGTAAACGTACCAAGTAGAAGGTCCGTTTGCATTCTGCATTCGGGTGACGTTGCCAAATGCATCGTAGTAGTAGGAAGTGGCCAGGTTGAGATGGACCGTAGAGTCGCCCGTCACCGGTGGATCAACGACCACTCCAATGCGGCGGCCGAAGCCATCGTATGCGTACTGAGTTACCCGCTGCGTCGCGCTATTTGCCCCCTCAACCATCGTAACGAGATTGCCGGAGATGTCGTAGGTATAGGTGGTCCGCAAATCGAGTCCGGTTTGAGTTGATTGGACGTCAACTTGGACAATGTGCCCGTCACGGTCGTACACCGTGTCCGTTCTCTTCCCACCCGGCTCATCGGCACGGGTCACCCGCCCCTCTCCGTCATAGGTGTAGGTGGTAACGAGGTTCAGGCCGCCAGATACCGAATCGACCGTCCTGGTCTTCACGCGATTGGCGGCGTCATACGTGTACGATGTCTTGATGCCGTTGGCATCGGTCTCCGAAGTCTTGAGACCCGCAGCGTCGTAGGTACATCCTTCCAAGGAACCGACACCGTCGCTGATCCCTTGCTCCATACCGTTGACATCGTAGGTGTATGTCGTCGTCAGACCCCCCTTATGAAAGGACTGGATCTGGCCTTCCCTGTTGTGGGTAGTCTCCGAGCTCACACCTTCCGGCGTAGTTACGGTCACACTACGATCAGTGTCATCGTATGAGTAATTTGTGGTGTTTCCACCTCGGTCCTCGATGGTGAGGACGCGGGAGAATCCATCGTAAGTGGTTGTCGTTCGATTGAAGAATGAGTCGTATGTGCCGACGATGCGTCCGAGCTGGTCGTAGTCGGTGGAAGTGCTCCTGAATGTGCCGCTCGTTCCGTCCTGCACGCCCGTGGAACTCAACCGACCAAATGCGTCGTACGAATAAAGGGTAATCTCATCTATTACGCGAGGATCGGAGGTTACTTGCGTCAGCTGACCAAAGAGGTCATACGTGTAGTCGTACTCGGTTTGCAGATCATTTGGCGCCGAAACCAGGCGGGTGGTCATATCGCCAAACGCATTGTATTGATATGACGTAGACGTCCCCTCTGCAGTGGACGTAGAAGCCACCTGCCCCAATACCGTGTAGGTAACGGTCGCATGGGCGTCTTTGGAAGCATTCGCTGCCCCAATGACGCGGTTAGTAAGGAGCGAGGTCACCGCCCCACCCGTCAGTCCATCCGTTGCAATTGTATTGACGTAGGAGATCTTGTCTGTGACATCACCTCGCGCGTCATAACGCTGCTCGGTCACGTCACCAAGTGGGTCGACCGTGTATACGAGACGTCCCTCCGCGTCGTAGAAGTAGAGTGTCTTGTTGTTGTTCTGATCGGACGATGAAATCCGCCGGCCGACTAGATCGTAGCTGTACCGAACACTGTATTGATTCCAGATGGCATCGATTTGCGTTTGACTCATGCCAGCCGTGATCAGGCTGCTGCCCTGCGGCGTCAGCTCTGCGATCACGCGCCCCAGGGCGTCGTAGCGAGTCTGGGTGGTGCGTGCGTCCGAAGTACCCTGCGCGACCGTATAGCTGGTGAGATTGCCAACACCGTCGTACGTGTAGGCCTGAATCGTTCCCTCATAGTTTGTCTGTTGAACGATGCGATTGGCGCTGTCGTATTGGTAGCTGGTGGTATGCGTCGCGGCGCCCGTGGGACGCAGAGTGTCTAGCGTGTCGCCAGGGGAGAAGTTGAGCTGGCTGTCGTAGCGGATCTGCTGCGACACGTTCCCTTCCGCATCGTAAACCGTCTCGGTCAGATAGCCCGCGCCATCCAGCACGCCTGTCTGGCGGCCTTCACCATCGTAGAAATAGCGGGTGTAAATGTCGTTGGACGGCTCTGGCTCCGGCCGTACCTCATCCAGGGTACTGCCCTCGTTAGCCTCGAAGGCGTACTTGATTTGCGTCTGCAGTTGCCCAGCACCGTCGTAGACATACTCTGTAAGAAAAAAGTCAGAGTTGACGGTCCCGATCAGGTGGCTGTCGCCGTCGTAGAAGTGAAGGGTATGGCGATCTTTGAAATGGCTTTCTGTGACGGAAAAATTGCGCAGCGCGGTGGGGTCGGTCGTGGACGGCACGAAAACCGGGTTGGCGTACTCAATCTCCTCAGTAACGCGACCCAGCCCGTCATGAACGTACTGCGTGACGGCACCCGCACTATCGATCGACTGTGTGAGGAGACCTCCAACGTCATAGACGTTGATGTTGACCCGATCGGTCGTGAGGTTTGGACCTGATTGCCGACCGATCGAGGCCTTCAGAGTCGCCAGTGAGACGTTGGTGGCGTTGCCGGACGCATCCACCAGCGTCGCAAGCGTGGATGCGGATAGACGAGTACCGTAGGCGACTGTCTCAACGAGATTGTTCTCATTGTCATACACGTACTCGGTGAGATCGCCATCCGAGTCAATGTCCGCTACTTTTCGGCCCGCCGCGTCGTAAAGTTTGTAGCTTCTGTTGCCGATTGGATTCGTCACCATCCGCAGACGGCCATCGGCGTCGTATGAGTAGGTGGTTGTCCCTAGAGCCTGAGAGCCCGGCCCCGCATAGGTGACGCTGATCAGCTCATTTTCGCCATTGAAAGTCGAAGTCGTGACGAGTCCGTTGGCTAGAGTCACCGACGTACTGTTGCCGGCGTCGTTATACTGCGTTGTCGTGGTTGAGGTAACGCCCGCCGCAGTCCAAACAGTTTGACCGGTAACGCGCCCGAGCCCGTCGTACACATAAGTCGTCGAATACGGAATATTCGCGTTGGACGGATTGGCCGCGGTGGCAGCGCCCCGGGGATCGACTGTCTGCAGGAGCAATCCCCGCTGATCGTAAATATACTGAGTCGTCGAAGCACCGGCAGCAATCCCAACACCTGAGCTATTCGTGCTGGCATATGCAATCGCAGTGCTGACTTGCCCGCGGAAGTCGTACGTGTAGTCCGTCCGCTCGAGCTTCGTGAGATCTTGTGTCGCCACCCAACTGACCAGTTGCGCTTCGGTCAGCGCGGTAGTCGCAGATAGGGTGCTGACGTCGATCTCGCCACCGGGATACTCAATCATCGACGTGCGGTTGCCCGCGGCGTCATATCGATACTCTGTAACGCGCCCGTCGGCGGTAGCAACGAATCTCAGATGGCCTTCTGTATCGTAGGCATAGCGAGTGGTTAGCGGCACACCTGGCTGGGCGGCCCCACTCCCATCCGGATCAGGCGTTACGTAGGATGTCTCCGTGAGGATCTGATTCGTGGAGCTGTAGGTGCGCGTGACCGTGTCGCCATCCGCGTCGCGCGTCAGAGTCAGATTCCCATGAGTGTCATATTCAAAATCAGTGACGGATGCCCGCCCGGCGGGGTCCCGGGTCGTCCGGGTTACATTGCCATGGCTGTCGTACTGAAATTGAGTTTCAACCAGCCCATTGGCAGTCTGTACCTGTTCGTCGATGAGCCGGCCCTGGGCGTCGTGAATGAGAGTCGTGACCTGGCCCAGGGGATCGGTGATCTGCGTCTGGATCCCACCTCCAGCCGTATTGGTGTATGTCAGCGATGTCGTGCCGAGCGAGGTTGTGTAGGAGGAGACCCTGAAAGATGTTCCCGACTGCACATACGTGAACCCGATGGAGCTACCGCCTGTTCGGGTGATTGAGGCGACCCGGTTGGACGTACCGTCATAGCCATAGGTCGTGGTGAATGCCTTCCCGTCGGCAGTGCTGTTGTCCGTAGGCGAGAGATCCAAGGTGGCCGTTTGCAGTCGATTCTGGCCGTCGTAGCCGTAATGCGTCACCGTTTGGGTGAGACCTTGCGAGACGACACGGATCTGCGTGAGGTTGCTGCCCGTATAGTCGAGGAATGTCGACTGGCCTGAGGCGTCCGTGATTTGGGTGAGCAAAGACCCCGTGTAGGTGTAGCTCCGTGTATTGCCGTCAATGTCGTGAGCGGACAGCAGGCGCCCGGTCGAATCATAGGTTTCGGTGTTGCGGGTCGAACCTTCGGTCCACGTCCATTGTTGAGTTGCGGCGTTGAACGCCAGCTCGTCCTCCGCCCCCGCTTCGCCTGTCGCGATGTATTTCCCACGACTTGCGTCATAGGTGAAGGTGATCTGGTCTTCGTCACCGAATACTTTGACGATCGTGCTACCGGCCGTGTTGACCGTGCCGGTCAGACTGATGAGCCGCTCGTCGACACCCATGCGCCAGGTACCGCCGAAATCATCGGACAATTGACCCTGCGAGTTGTAGGTGCGGGTGAGGGGCAGATCCAGGCCCAGGGCCGCGATGAAATCATCGCCGTCCTGGATGACGAGATCGCCCGTCGTCGAGTTGATATAAACCTGCTCACCGGCCCTGCCTTCCGAGGCGGAACCCAAGGCCCCCGCCGACCCCAGAGACTTCAGTGAAGAATTGCCAAGACCCAGTCCATTGCCTGAAACCACCGCGACCATGCGAGCATCCCCGTGTGTAAGCGTTGAGCGAACACTCGGTTATCCAGCGATCAGCGAATCAGTTTAGAGTTACTGTAACCGGGCAGCGGCCGCTTCGATGGTGCGGCTCAGGAGACTGTCATCGTTCGGTGCCAGACCGCGCAATTTGCCCTTGATGAGCTGCGCAGCTCCAGCTGCATCACCACCCCGGGCCATGAGCGCACTGCGCGCGAACTGAGCGGATAAGCACCCGGAATTGAGGCCCAATGCGACTTTGATCCCTCGCTCAGCTGCAGCTGTCTCCCCGCGCAACGCGGCTACCGAGGCGAGCCCACCATGGGTCTCGGCAAAATTGCGGTCCAACTCGAGCGACTGCTCGAAAATCCGTTGGGCTGCATCGAGGTCGCCGGAGAGCAGGTTCACCCAGGCCAGCACATGCCAGGAACCAACGTGTCGCGGCATCAACTCAACACCGCGCGTCAATAGCTCGCGCGCACGCGGCAAATCGCGGCTCAAAAGGGCGATCGCTCCGAGCCCGATCCAGGCGCGTCCGTTGTTGGGCGCAAGCTCCAGCACGCGCTCAAATTGCTCCTTCGCGTGGGCAGTCAACATCCGTGCCGCGTTGAGAGTCGCCTGGACGGTGAGCCCGTCAATTGAATCCGGGTTTGCGCTGAGAGCCTTTCCCATCCACCGGGCAGCCTTGGATGGCTGATTGGCATCGAGGTAAGCAAGCGCATAAACGCCGGCGAGAGCGGCGTTGGGCGACGGAAACTGTGTGTTTGCGTCAGCGAGCGCCACCGCTTCGTTGATCAAACCGAGGTGATGATAGGTGGAAACCAGCAACCGCAGCAGATCGGCCGAGCGATCGCCGGCCTGATATGCCGCATCGAGCGCCGTGCGCGCCTCGCCGTACTCGTTGAGGCAGTAGTGACACAGCCCGAGATTGATCCACGCCGCCGTCAAGTCTGGCTTGTCGCGAACGATCCCGCGCAGTGCCTCAACAGCCGCGGCATACTGCCGCTGGCCAATCAGAGCCGTCGCCCGATCGAATCGAGACCTGAGGTCCGCCGGTGACACCGCCAACACGGCGTCGAGCTCACTGAGGGCAGCGGCGTATTCGCCGGTCTGCAGCGCGAGGTCAATGCATTCCCGGGCAAGACGCTGATTGCCTGGATCGGCACGCAAAAGCCCCTGGAGCTGACTCAACTTCTGTGCCTGTGAGGTTTCCATACGCGCTCGCATCCCCGTTTAGAGGAGCATAGCCGATGCTCCCGTGTCCAAGCCACCCTCACGCAAGACGCGGTCAATCGCCAGGCCCTTGGCTTCGAAGCCATCGCCTTGGGACGCCACCTCGTCTCAACACGGAGGGTTGAAAACCGAGGGTAGGTCCGGTGCATCAATGGCACGCTCGAACCAGCGTTCAAGGGTGACCAGCTCGGCCTCCCGGATCTGATTCTGCCAGGACGGCGCCACCGTACCGAATCGGCTCACCAGGAGAGTAGTCAGTGCCTCGGCTTTTCCCTCGGCTTTTCCCTCGGCCTTGCCTTCGGCGAACCACTGCGTCTGCCAGGCTCTGAACGTATCCACAAGCATCGTCTTCTCCTCCAACAAGTTATCGGATTCCGACAAACTCATCCCGAGCTGCACGCAGGACTCGCGAATCAACTCGGCGAACAACGCTCGCAGCCGCTCGTATCCTGAGTGCTGCCGGAACCAGGCATTCAGCTCTTCCACGATCGTTTTGAGCTCATCGGGCGAATGGGGCTGTTCGAGCCGAAACAGCAATGCCACCAGGCTCGGGCGGCGTGCCAGTTCGTC
>Ga0068858_100002464_pt1 | contig 18670 bp, 18 predicted proteins | sample KBSSwiS12_FD_66589 | JGI IMG/M metagenome (GOLD analysis project Ga0068858, IMG submission 66589) | Switchgrass rhizosphere microbial communities from Kellogg Biological Station, Michigan, USA - KBS Switchgrass S1-2 | ecosystem: Host-associated > Plants > Roots > Rhizosphere > Soil ...
ATCCTTCGACAAGCTCAGGATGACTGATGTTTTGTAGACTTCGCTTCCTGCGCGCTTCGCGCGTCCGGGCAACTTAGTAGCCCGGACCACCAAGGACGTCTATAACCCGAGGAGATGAGCGCTTTCGGCGACGTGGCTGGCGCTGGCTTTGAGCATTTTTAACTCTTCGGGGGTGAGGTCGAGTTCGATGATTTTTTCGATGCCTTTGCGGCCGAGCTGGACGGGGACGCCGACGAATTGATCCTTCAGCCCGTACTGGCCGGTGCACCAGGCGGCGACGGGCATGACGCGTTTTTCGTCGCGGACGATGCTTTGGACCATCTGGACCGCGGCGGAGGAGGGGGCGTAATAGGCGCTGCCTTTTTGGAGGAGCTTGACGATTTCCGCGCCGCCGTTGCGGGTGCGGGTGATCATGGCGTCGATTTTATCCTTGGGCAGAAGAGCCTCGATGCCGATGCCGGAGACGGTGCTGTAGCGGGCGAGCGGGACCATGTCGTCGCCGTGGCCGCCGAGGACCATGGCCTCGACGTCCTTAAAGGAGACCCCCAGTTCCTGTGCGATGAAACAGCGGAAGCGGGCGGAGTCGAGCACGCCCGCCATGCCCATGACGCGATGTTTGGCGAAGCCGGTTTTCACCGCGGCGAGGTAAGTCATCACATCGAGCGGATTGCTCACGACGATCACGATGGAATCGGGCGCGTACTTTTTCACGTTATCGGCGACGGTGCCGACGATCTCGGAGTTCTTGAGGAGGAGGTCGTCGCGGCTCATGCCGGGTTGGCGTGGGAGACCGCTGGTAATGACGACGATATCGGAGCCTTTGTAATCGGCGGGATCGTTGGTGCCCTGGACCGCGCTGTCGAAGTTCTCGAGGCAGGCCGACTGCATCATATCGAGGGCTTTGCCCTGGGGCATGCCCTGGACGATGTCGTGAAGGACGATGTCACCGAGTTCTTTTTCCGCGAGACGTTGGGCCGTGGTGGCGCCGACAAAACCAGCTCCGACAACCGTGATTTTCATAGAGATGCTCCTGAAGGGGATGGGGGTGGGGGTGGAGGCAACGAGCCTATGCCACAAGTTAAGGACTGGAGGATGGGGCGTCAATGGACAGCCTTGGGTGATTGAAAGAAGTTTCTCAAAGCCCTCTTTTTCTTACAGCTGTTGAATAAAATGCTCAAAAGTAGCAATTGAGATTTATGGCCAAGATATGATTAAATTGACCATGAAATTTACCTCTAAAATCACGGCTTTTGCAGCCGTTACGGGACTTACCCTGACCGGCGTTCCCGTATCTCTCCAGGCCCAAAACACTCCGACGACGACGACTGCCGCGGCACCCGCGCCCGCCACCACAGCAACTACGGCAAAGCCTAAAAAGGACAAGCCGAAGACCACGGAATATTCCGGTAACGTGACGGCGATAGATACCATGGCGAACACGATCACCGTTGCCAGCTCAGCGAAGTTGCTGATGTTGTCGCTCGCGCCCACGACGAAAATTCAAAAGGACAAGAAGATGGCGACGATCGCGGACTTCACGGTCGGCGATAAGGTGACCGGCTCCTACACGGTGGATGCGACGGGCAAGATGACGGCGCACTCATTGCATAAAAAGTCGCTGACGGTGGCCTCTGCCGCCAAGCCCGCGAAGACGGCGGCGACTTCCGCTGCGAACTCCGCGACGCCTGCGGCCGCGCCAGTTCCCGCGATGGCTCCCGGACAATAACGAGCGCCTGATTTAAAAAGAAAAGCCGCCGATTTTGCGATCGGCGGCTTTTTTATTTCCAAACCAAACCAAAATTATTTGTCGACCGTGCGTTCGCCGGTGAAGAATTGCTGCAAGTCGCCACCGATGCCGAGGAAGGTTTTCTTCACGTCGTTGCCGAAGCCCTCGGCGCTGCTATCGGAATTGGAGGATTTGCCGGAGCTTGAGGCGGAGGGTGGGACGAAATCGGCCACCGTGTCGTCAATGGCGTTGACCATCACGTAGCCTTCTTTCTTTCCGCCTTCGACGAGGCCGACTTTCCAACGGAAAGGTTTGTTCACGGCGGTTTGCTTCAGCAGGACGGTCACGGAATCGTAGGCGATGTTGTGCTTGGCGGCGTAGCCCTGGGCGGCGCTGAGGGCGGGGCCTTCACTGGTGATGCGGGAGGGATCAAAGGTCAACGTGGAGGAATAGGTCGCTCCGCCGTTGGCGGGGTAGGTCTTGGTGATCTGGTTGTTCTCCACCAACACAGCGCGACCGTGGGAGGGGACGGAGGGATCGTAGAAAATGATGTACCATTTCTGGATGGCGGTGGGAGTGCCGATGCCGTAGACGGAAACGACCTTGGTCTGGATTTCCGGTTTGATGGCGGTGCGCGCGGTTTGGAAAGCCTGGTTGACGCTGCCGGAGCTTTGGGCCCAAGCCGTTCCTGAAAGAAGGAGGGCGCTGATTGCGATGGAAAGAAGGGATCTTATCTTCATGAATAAAGTTTCACGCAGATTTGGCCGCATGCAACCCGTTATTGAGGGGTATGGCTTGGAGGCAGGGCATTGGTCTTGCAGGATGGAGCGTGGTTGTTACTGTATGTTTATGTCCCGCAACATCTACGTGGTTGTCGCCGCGACCCTGGCCTTGGCCGGCTGCGACATGGCGAACAAACAAGACACTCAGTACGACGACTCACGCAATCCTTATTACAAAAAGGCGCAAACGGATATTGAGACCAGCCCGGCGGCGGCGATTGCGGATTATGAATCGGCGATTGGGGCGAATCCAAAGTTGGTCGAGGCGCATTATCAATTGGGCCATATTTACGCGGACAAACTGAACGATCCGATTGGGGCGATTTTCCATTACGAGGAATACCTGAGGCTCTCGCCGACGGGAAGCCACGCGGATGAGGTCAAGGCGTTGATCGACAAGCAGAGCCAGGCGTTTGCCGCGAGCCTGCCGAATTCCGCGCCTCAAAGTGCGGATGAATACGCGAAGCTTCAGACCGAGAACGCCTCCTTGCGCAAGCAGGTGGAAGACGCGACGAAGACGATCGTGAAGTTGCAGGGACAATTGGGCAAACATCACCATGATATCGTGGCTGCGGCCACGGCGCCGGTGGCGGAAACGAACGCACCGGCGGTGACACCGCCTGCCGCTCCTGCCCCTGTTGCCACAGATGCGGCGGCTGCTCCCGCAGTTGCTGCGGCGCCCGCTGTTGTTGCCGATGCGGCTACGAACGCCGCTCCGGCGACACCGCCTCGCGCGTTGCCGATCGATGCGCCGATTCCTGCCACGACAGCCGCCGGGTCCGGAGCGCCGGGGGCTCCTGCGAACGCGGCGCCTGCGGGGCCCAGCCGCAGCTATAAAATTGTATCAGGCGACAGTCTTTGGAAAATTGCCCACAAGATGTATCCTGGTGATACGAAGAACGGCATCGACAAGATCAAGGAAGCCAACAAAGACGTTTTAATCGAAGGCAAGCCGCTGAAAATCGGACAGGTCCTCGTCATTCCCCAATAACCTTTCCCCATCATGGCCCGCAAATCCCCCTCCGGTAGTTATCCTGAAGAAGAGTTTTCTGAACCGCAGAACGAACTTCTTCCCGCGGAATCGAGCAACGATCCGACGTCGACCGTCAATGAAATCAACCTGAAGGTCCAGCACCACCAGGAACTTCTGCTCGACTTGCGTCGGCAGCAGGAGGAGATCGAACGGCAGAAGCGGGAGCTGGAGGAACTCAGTCGCAAGCAGCGTGAATTTGATGAGGGCCGCCGCGAAATCGTCGAGAAACTGACGCGCGGTCTGGTGCTGCTGGAGCGCGAGGAATTTGAAGTGAAGCGCGAGCTGGAGCAGATCAAGATCGTTCGCGATACGTTTTCGGACCATCTGACGCAGACGGAAAATCTCAATCCGGCGGATTGGTCGGGGGCGGATCTTCCTTCCGAATTGACGAAGGCGCTGGCGCGAGTCGACCAGGCCAAGGCAATTTACAGCCAGTCGCGCGCACGCCTGGCTGCGCTTCGCCAGGCGGAGAGTGGTGAAGACGCGGAGATCGCCTCTGAACTGGCGCCTGAACTATCGGTTGCTGAAGAAAAATCATTCGGAGCCATGGTGCGTGAAGGATTTGCCTACACGTTGCCGCTTGCTTTGATCTGCGTCTTTCTATTTCTTGGTTATCTACTCTCGCGACATTAATAAGCATCGCGCGGTTTGACGCGCATCCCTCACCGTTCCATGCTCCGGCGCCGCAACGATCCTGATCCGCTGGAAGACATGCGGCGTAAACTCGCCGAGCAGGAGCGGATTATTGCGCGGAAAATGGAGCGAATCAGCCAGGGGCTTGATCCCGACGCGCCCGATCCCGATGAAGAAAAGCGAGCTGAGCCGCCCGTTTGGCGCCTGGAGGAGGATGTGCATGCGGAGCGCCCAATTGAGATGCTTCCCGCCCGGAAGCGTCATCTGGCCCGGCAACGTCAGCGGGACATGCTGGTCTTCTTTATCGCCCTGGGAATCCTGATCATTGTCGCGACCGTCATGGTTTGGGTCGCTTATGTCCACAACGCGGGATCGACTACCGGCCCGTAAACTTAACCGAAGAGGCCCTTTTTCTTGAGCGGTGGCGGCTTGATGGCGTGAATCCGGCCGGGATCGCGGGCATTGAGCAGGGCTTCTTCCTCGGTGATCATTCCGGCGGCGTAGAGGGCAGAGACACTTTCGTCGAAGGTCATCATGCCATCCTTGCCGCCGATTTCGATCATGCTGATGATTTGCTGGAAGCGGCGATCCCGCAGGCAGGAACGGACGCCGTCGTTCACGAGCATGATCTCGGCGCAGAGCGCACGGCCTTTTTGATCGGCGCGGGGCAGAAGACGCTGGGCCACGATGGCTTGAAGGGCGTTGCTGAGCTGCGCGATAATCTGGCCCTGTTGCTCGGGCGGAAAGGCATCGACGATGCGGTCGATGGCCTTGGGGGCGTCGATGGTGTGAAGGGTGGCCAGCACGAGGTGTCCGGTTTCCGCTGCGGTGATGGCGGCGGAGATGGTTTCCAAGTCGCGCATTTCGCTGATGAGAATGACGTCGGGGTCCTGGCGCAGGACGTGGCGCAGGGCGGCGGGAAACGACTTGGTGTCAGCGCCGATTTCACGCTGCTTGATGCGGCAAAGGTTGTGTTTGAAGACGTATTCGATGGGGTCCTCAATGGAGATGATAACGCCGGTGCGCGTCTTGTTGATCTCCTCGACCATCGCCGCAAGCGTGGTGGTTTTTCCGGAACCGGTGACGCCGGTGACGATAACCAGGCCCTGCTCCAAGGCGCATAGTTTTTTGACCACGGGCGGGAGACCCAGCGTGTCGATGGACGGAATTTCGTCCCGGATATGGCGGAACGTCGCTTCGACCACGCCGCGGCTGTAGTGGGCATTCGCACGAAAGCGGCCGAGGTGCTCGATCATCAAGGCGAAATCGAGTTCCTGTGTTTCTTCAAAGCGGGCGCGCTGGCTTTCGGTGAAAATGCTGTAGATCAACTCGCGGCAGGTATCTGCGTCGAGCATGGTTTCCGCGAGGGGAATAAGATCGCCGTGGATGCGGACCATCGGCTGGGAATTGGCGCAGAGGTGGAGGTCGGAGCCGCCGCGTTCAACGGTCTGCGCGAGAAATTGGACGATATCAACTTCCATAATCAAGCCCTCACACTGGCGGAACTGATGCCGCGAAGCTGCCGGTTAAGTTCATGCGGATTCGACGCGGCCTGGGCAGCGGTGGCTTCCGTGATGCGCTCGGATTTGACCAGAGTGACCAGCGATTGAAGGAAGGTCCGGTTCAGGGGGTTGTCGCCCTTGTTGAGGAAGTCGGCCAGATCGCGGAATTTTTCCTCCTCGATGTATTTGCGCGTGACGGCCTGATTATCGAAATGCTCGACGGCGAGAATACGACCTTCCGGGAGGGCGGGAATCAGTTTCTGGCAGAGGATTCCGATGAGTTGTTTGGAGAGGAGTTGCAGAACGCCTTCCCGCTCATTAGCGGCGAAGAGGCGGGAGATGCGCTCGAGCGTATCGAGCACATTGGAACTGTGAAGCGTGGCGAAGACCAAGTGTCCGGTTTCCGCCGCCTGCAGGGCGGTGACCGCCGAGGCGTTATCGCGAATTTCCCCGAGGAGAATGACATCCGGGCTTTGGCGCAGGGATCGGCGCAGGCCCTCTGAAAAGGTGGTGGTGTCGGAATTGACCTCGCGCTGGGTGAAGAGGCATTGCGCGGGGGTGAAGAGATATTCGATCGGATCCTCGATCGTGACGACATGGCGATGATAATTCTGGTTCAGCCATTCCAGGCATGACGCGACGGTCGTCGATTTACCCGAACCGGTGGGGCCGGCGATCAGGACGAGCCCGGAGGATCTGGTGACCCAACTCGTCAGGAGTTCCACGGGCACGCCGAGGGTGTCGATGGCGGGAATCTCTGTCTTGATCTGGCGCAGGACGGCGCCGCGCTTGAAGAGGGTCCGGAAAAAATTAACACGAAAGCGAAGACCTTCGGCTGAAACGAAGCTGCCATCGTAATCGAGCGCGTCCTTGTCGGCGCCGCACCAATACCAGAAGGCCTCCATTTCATCGGGGGTAATGACCTGCTCACCCACGGTGACAAGTTCGCCATTGATGCGGAATTGGGGCGGACGTTCCGCGTGAAGAAACAAATCGGAAGCGCCGTGCTGCCCCGCCAGCGCGCATAAGCTGTTGATGAACTCCACGACGTTATCTTAGGGCTGGATTTTGGGATTGGGCAAGGATGGGTTGGTGGTGCGATTTAATTTCCACGGACAACTGGCCGCCGTCACATTCGATTTCAAGAGAGTCTTGGAAAATCAACCGTAGCGCCATAGTGTGAAAATTATGGCGCGCGGTGGTTTCATGTTCGACGACCCCACGCTCAATCAGTGGTTGCATATTCCATCCAATATCACTCTTGCCGAGCTTGAACTCCGCATTGCAAAACTTGAGCCAGCAGCGGCAGGCATTCGAATCCAACTGCCGCTATCGGATTTAACCTACGCATGCCTGAAGAAGAGATTTGATTCGTGGGAGCACGAAATGCGGGTTGTGCCTGAGCTTAAACCTGACACCTATGTTGCCGGGGATTTTGAACGCCTCGAGTGTCTTCATCGCGCGACCTGCCTGCGTTTGTATTATCGGCTCGATACGATGACCCAAAGTAATTGGTCGGCGAAAGGTGCGGTTAGTTTCCAATTCTTACAGGAGTTCGATCGACTTGAACGATTGACCTTGCGGGCTCCCAAGAATCAACCGTTAATTTTTCCCCGCCATTTCCGAGTGTGGCAATCGCTAAGAAAATTGGAACTGATGGATATTGGCCAGGAGGCTTTGGCTCTCACGCAATTATGCCCTGATTTGCTGGAATTGCGCGTGATTCGACTACACCACGGCTCGTTGGAAGCATTGGGAAAAAATATAAACCTGGAAGAGTTGGACATTGGCGGCTGCGTGAATCTCGACTTAACCGGTCTGAAGGGCATCACAGCACGTAGCGTCCGTTTGACGGAGATTGTTGGCCATCCCGAGAACGTGGAGGCAATCGGCGAAATCAAAGGTATCGAAGCCCTTCGATTGACTCGAATTGCGGCTATGACGGCCTTGCCGAAATTTGTTCATGGAGTACCGCAATGGTTGAGTCTCATGGAAATGCGCAATCTGGCTTCTGTGGCATCTCTTCGCGGAGGTACCTTGAAAGAGCTTCATCTCATGAGTTGTCCGAAATTGAATGCCGAGTCGCTCAGGGTGCTGTCAACTTTGCCAACCCTCACCACAGTGATTTGCGGACCCCGACGGGCAAAGGCATTACGCCCCTTGCTTTCATCTTCTGTCAATTTGACGTAGCGACGGTCATAGATCGCCGCTACAGGGGGCGAAATCAATCCCACTTGGAATCGAAGTGCCACTTGGCGCGGGGGGTGAGCCAGTTGGTGCCGAGATCGGTCTTGAGGCCGAGTGAGTTATTGAACAGGCTGCCGATGCGGATTTTGCCGTCCTCGACGCGCATGGTGACGTAGCCGCGCGGGTTGCGATAGAAGAGGTCGGAGTGCTCGAGCAGAACGGTTTCCTGCAATTCTTCCGGCATGAAGGCGAGGCCCTTAAAGTAGTGGTGGCCATTGCGCTCGACGTGGGTGACTCCCAGGTGTGCCATCATCGACAAGTCCTGGACGACCGAGATCGGCCCGATGGTGGTGAGGTCTTCGCCGCTGAGGAAATATTTCTTTCCGGGATTTTGTTGCTGCAACTGCTTAACGAGGCAGGCGTGAGAGATTCCCTTGAAGATGCCCTTGCAGTTTTTGTGGCTGGTGCCGTTGTAGCCAATTTGAAGGGCGCGCTCGAAGTCGTCGGCATGGCCGTCCGATTCGTCGATGATGACGCCGGGATGATCGGGCCACGCGGCGAGGCCTTCGCCCGATTCATCGGAGAGTGCCTTGGCGCGGAAGATGGGCTGCTCGACGAAGATGAGATGCTTGAGGAACTCGGCCATGTCCTTGTCCTTTTGCATCATGCCGAAGAGGGTCTGGAGATCGGCGTAGTTCTTGTACTGCTCGTTGCCGTCGAGGGTGAATTCGTAATTGGCCGGGGCGCTGGCGCGAATGACTTTCTCGGCGGCGCGGAGGCGCTCGAAATCCTGCTCGATCTTGCCTTGGATCTTGAGCTTGAAATAGCGGATGCCGTAGGCCTCGATGCAGGCCTGGAAGGAGACCGGCAGGCCGTCGTCGACGCGGGGTTCCTCGGCGCGATCGGCTTCGGTGAGCGGATCGGCGAGTCCGAGGGTGTGGCGGAGGTAGACTTCCGCTTCGGGCCGGGCAGGAAGGAAATCGGAGGGTTTGGTGCCCTTGAGCGCGGCGTGGAAATAGCCGAGATCGAGGTGGAACAGATTTTCGCGGAGGGCCTGGGCGAGGGTGACCTGACGACTGCGCAGGAAGGCATCGATGATCGCGCGCTCGGCGAGGCTGCTGCCGAAGTTGGCGAGAAGGGGCGGGATGTTTTCGCGGACGGCCCACGCCTTTTGCTCGGTATCGAGTGATTTGTAGAGATCGAAAACGGTTTCCTTGTTTCCGGCTTTCTCGGCGGCTTCACAGGCGTGCTCAATGACGCGGACCATCTCATCGGAATCGTGGCGGAAGGTTGTTTCCGGATTCTTGGTGAACCATTTGGGGGCGAAGTTATCGGCAGCAACACCGATGTGCGTCCCATGATCGTCTTCCAAATGAACGCGGACGACGCAATGAGGCATGCCCTTCATCACGGCGATGCCGTAACGAAAGGTCAGCCGCGAATCGAGATTGATGAGATGGATTTCAGTCTTGGTGACGCGCATGGGAATCTTCGGTTATTTGCCGAGCAGGCCGGCCAGATAGTTATAGCTGATCTTGATCGAGTCGAAGGGGTCGCCGGGGCAGGTGTCCTGCTCCACGATGAGCCATTTGGTGCCGGCTTTCTTGGCGGCGGCGAGGATTGCCTTCCAGTCGAGATTGCCGCGACCGATTTCCATGTAGGTCGCCTTTTGGTCCGGAGTGACGCCGTAGTCCTTGAGGTGGAGCAGGGGGGCGCGGCCCTTGACCTTGTTGAGCCACGCGACGGAATCGCCTCCGCCCAGCTGGACCCAATAGGTATCGAGTTCCGCCTTAACGTAGTCAGGGTTGGTTGACTCGTAAATGTAGTCGAGCACGGTCGCCTTGCCGAAGCGGACGAACTCGAGCGCGTGATTGTGGTAGCTGAGGGTGCAGCCGTTTTTGACGAAGACCTTGCCGGCGGCGTTCAATCCCTTGGCCAAAGCCTGGACCGCGGCTTTATTGGTGAAATCGATTCCTGCCGGCCACGGATACGCCGTGTGGGTGGTCCCGATTTGATGCAGGCGTTCGCAGGCTTCGTTGGGGCTTTTCAGGATGAGATCGCCGCTTTCGTGCGTGGCGCAGACGGTCAGGCCGTTGTCGGCGAATACCTTTTTGGCTTCAGATGGACTCACGCCGAGGCCGCTGGCCTGAACGGCCTTGTAGCCGATCTTTTTAACTTTTTTCGCGGTCTTCTCGAGATCGGGGACGGTCTTGCAGAAATCGCGAAGGGTGTAGAGCTGAATGGCAACGTTGCTAAGTTTGTAGGAGGACATGGAAGTGAGTTAGAGGATTACTTGGTCTTGGGTTCGGATTTTTTCTTCAGCCACGTTTCGTAGACTTCAGCCTTGAGTGGCAACTGGATGGTCTCTTTGCTGTCGGAGGAGAGCAACATGGTGTTGGCCAGCTCGACAGAATTGATGCCTTCCTCCGCAGGAGCGATGAGCGGCGTGCCCTTCTGGATGGCATCGATGAAATTTTGGATGATTTCAATATGCTGGCCGCCGGAGCCGCTGGTGGGAATGGTGACGTCCCAGGTCTCGGGCGTGCTGAAGGGGATCTTGGTGGTCTTGCAGAACTCGCTCATCGGAACTTCATTGCGAATGTAGTGCAGCTTGTTGTTCTCCAGAACGACCTTGCCGCGTTCCGCTGTGACTTCGAGGCGGTTGGTGCCCGGGGCTTCACCGGTCGAGGTGATGAAAACGCCGGTGGTTCCGTTGGCGTATTCGAGGTAAGCCGTGGCGTCGTCCTCGACTTCGATCGCGTGATAGCGGCCGTAGGTACAAAAAGCGCGGATGCTCTTGGGCATGCCGAACAGCCATTGCCAGAGATCAAGGTTGTGGGGGCATTGATTCAGGAGCACGCCGCCACCTTCACCGGCCCAGGTTGCGCGCCAGCCGCCCGATCCGTAGTAGGCATTGGGGCGAAACCAATTGGTGATGATCCAGTTGATGCGGCGGACTTCGCCAAGTTCACCGTTGGTGATCATTCCTTTGAGCTTCTTGTAAATGGGATCGGTGCGTTGGTTGAACATGGCCGCGAAGACCAGCTTCTTGTCGGTGTGGGCGGCGATGAGGCGTTCGCAATCGGCCTTGTGGACGGAGATCGGCTTCTCGACGAGGACGTGGATTCCGTTTTGCAAGGCGGTGATGCCGAGCGGGGTGTGGGAATAATGCGGTGTAGCGATGAGGATGGCATCGACTGCGCCGGACTTGATCAGGTCGTCGCCGGAGGTGAAAGTCTTTTGACCCGGAAATTTTTTGAGGACATCAGGAGAGACATCGGCGACAGCGGTCAACTCGACGCCGGTGATTTTTCCCTCGATAATATTACGGGCATGGTTGCCGCCCATGCCCCCGACACCGATGATTCCGAAACGGACGTTATTCATATAAATTGGGTTAAAAACTGCGAGTTACGGATTGCAGGAAGCGTGTATCTGAAAGTTTCCAACCGCCCTGAGCAATGAAAGTTGCAAAACAGCCGGATTCTCATCTGCGAGAGCAGGGGAGACGATATACATGGTTGTTCAGACTAAGACGATTGGGAACGGTCTGACAAGGTGGATGTAGGCTGCTCGACGAAGACAATTTGTGCCGGTGGGGCTGTTTATGTCGCAAGGCGCAGATGGAGACCGCCTTACGGTAGCTTTCCGGTCTTGAGATGCAGAGATTTCCGGGCTAACTAAACCCATGACGTTATCGCGTGGCACAGGTCCCGAGTGGAAAGGCCCCGCTCCTTTATGGAAGCGTCATTGGGAAGCATTCAGGTATGTTTTCAGAGTTGTTCTCCCGACGATTTTTCGCACGGGCAAGCGGCCGGTCATCTTTGCGAAGTACAGCGGAATTGGGGATATCATTTGTACTTTTCCGGCGGCGCTTGAGTTAAAAAAACGACATCCAGATGGGGAATTCATTTATAATTGCGGTCCTGATTACAGCTGCCTGCCCAAGCTGGGTGGAGTGACCGAACATACGACTTCGTTTCGATATATCGGTCTGGTCGGATTCTGGTACCGGTTTCTGCTTTCTGGATTTTATTCATTCGCTTCGGATGATGATCGTCCGGGGCGGGACCATGCGGAGCTTTACATCAAGGATTATGGGCGTTCGTTTGGAATTGAGCTCAAGGGAGATCATCCGAGATTGCGCCATGAGGCTGCCGTCACCGATCGGGTGAAGGCGTTACTGGAAAAAGACGGCCTAAAGGGTGGTCCCCTTATTGTCATTCACACGGGCCCCAGTTGGCCGGTGAAGGAATGGCCGCATGGGTCATGGGTCAATCTGGCTGGGGAATTGCGGTTGCAGGGCTATGACCGGATAGTCCGGCTGGGGACGAACAGTCATCCTGATTACGGCGAAATGGATCTTGAGGAGATTCCGGGGGTCGTTTCTTTTGTTAACCAATTAACATTGGAAGAATCCGCCGCGCTGATTGAACTGAGCGACCTGCTTATCGGTATCGATTCCGGGCTTTTGCATATCGCGGTTGCAGTGGGCACGCCGGCGGTGGGCCTGTGGGGGGCGACTTCTCCCCAATTTCTTTTTTCCACGGCGAATCAACGGCGGTTCGTTATCAGTCAGGTGGAATGCCAGGGCTGTCATCATCGCGTACCGCGTCTGCACTGGATGACAGGCTGTCCTTTCGACATTAAGTGCATGAAGGCCATCGGCGTGGAGGAGGTTTTGAAAACGTGTCAGACCGCGCTGGGTGTCTCCTGAATTTAGGCGCGTTGATATTTACCGTGCGGATAATAAAGGACGAATCACCGGCCTTGCTCTCGATTGCCTACGGACCTTAACATGGAGGCGAATGTCACGATTAGTCATCGAATCAGGGCGAAGCCATCGAGAGTACTGGCGTGATCTGTGGCGGTACCGAGAATTGTTTTACGTTCTGGCATGGCGCGATATCACGGTGCGCTACAAGCAAACGGCGATCGGCGTTATCTGGGCGCTACTGCAGCCTTTGCTGACCATGATCATTTTTACGGTCTTGTTTGGACATGTGGCTAAGATGCCGTCCGATGGAATGCCGTATCCCTTGCTGGTGCTGGCCGCTTCGTTGCCCTGGCAGTTTATTTCGGCCTCCCTTTCCAGCGCGAGCCAGAGCCTGGTCGGTAATTCAAATTTGATCTCCAAAGTCTATTTTCCACGCCTGATCATTCCGGCAAGCGCGGTTGTAACGGCAACGGTGGATCTCCTGATATCGTTTGTCCTCATGGCCGCCATGATGGTCTGGTATCAGGACTGGCCGACCTGGCGGATCGTATTTTTGCCGGCTTTCATCCTGCTCGCCTTTCTTGCGGCATTGGGGCCGGGTTTGTTGATCACAGCCCTGAATGTGCAGTATCGCGATTTTCGCTATATCATCCCGTTTGTCATTCAATTGGGCTTTTTTATTTCTCCAGTGGGTTATTTGAGCTCAACGGTACCTGACAAATGGAGGATGCTCTATTCGATCAACCCTGCGGTCGGCGTGATTGATGGCTTTCGCTGGGCATTGCTCGGCGGGCACAATACGATCGATCCGCGAGGCTTCATTCTTTCGCTGGTCGTAACCGCCGTGTTGCTATGGGTGGGTATTGCCTATTTTCGTAAAATGGAACGCACCTTTGCAGATGTGATTTAACGCCTTCTTCATGCCATGACCGATAACGTTATTCACGTCGAGAATCTTTCGAAAAAGTATATTCTCCGCCATCAATCCAGCGGGCATTCCCGCTACGTGGCCTTGCGCGATGTTATTGTCCAGAAAGCGGCCTCACTTTTTCAACGTGGCCCACAGGTTGACCGGGAAGAGTTTTGGGCTTTGCGGGACGTTTCTTTTGATGTCAAAAAAGGTGAAAGTGTGGGGATTATTGGTCGCAATGGCGCGGGGAAGTCGACCTTGTTGAAGATTCTCAGCCGGATCACAGAACCGAGTGGCGGTCGGATTGAGATCGCGGGTCGTGTGTCCAGTCTGCTCGAAGTTGGCACGGGTTTTCACCCGGAATTGACGGGACGGGAGAACATTTATCTCAATGGCGCCATCCTTGGAATGAAACGCGCCGAGATCAAGAAAAAGTTCGATGAGATTGTCGCCTTTGCCGAGGTGGAAAAATTTCTCGATACACCCGTCAAACACTTTTCCAGCGGCATGTATGTTCGACTCGCCTTTGCGGTTGCGGCACACCTCGAATCGGAGATTCTAATTGTGGATGAAGTCCTCGCGGTCGGAGACATACAGTTTCAAAAGAAATGCTTCGGCAAGATGGAACATATTACAGAGTCGGAAGGAAGGACGGTCCTGTTTGTCAGTCACAACATGGATCTGATTTCCAAGCTTTGCTCCAAGGCGATTCTGCTCAAGGCCGGACGGTCGGTGCTCTTTGACGCGGTAGACAAGGTAACCCATGCCTATCTCAGTGAGGCGAACGCGAATTCAGGAAAATTTGTCGCAGCGAATTCCACAAGATGTCTGCGTTTGGTGGAAATTGACAAGGAAGCCTTAAAAAAAGAAAAAATTGTTCTAAAAATAGGGTTTCGCTTCTCGATGAAAGTGAGTAATCCCACCTTTGGAGTTGTTGTTTATACGGCGGGAGGCGTGCCCGTTTTCGGATCAAATACCATGTATCACCCGCCTTCTTCGCAAATCGTCCATGGGTCCGAGGGAGAAGTCGTTGTCACATTCAACTACGTGCCGCTTTGGTCTGGACCTTATACTGTTTCCGTTTGGCTGAGCGATGGATGGACTGCCATTGAACATGAAGAGGCGGCTCTTATGTTTGAATTTGTTTCGATAAATACGCCCCTGAACGCTCCCGCCGCGAAATATGTGGGGCCGGTACATTTGCCTGCGCAATGGACGGTTGCCGTATGAGTGGTAAGCCTGCGTTGAACGAGACTTGCGACCCTTGGGAAAATCCCCTGCAGGTTCAGCACAAAACTTTTCCGCAATACACCCAGGGTGATTACCTGCATCTGGCTGATTTGAATGCATTCATCAAGACGAATGGCTCACAGAACCCCTTGATCATTCTCGACTATGGCGCAGGAGCGTCTCCCTATAGAAAATACTTTCCGAAGGCGGACTATCGCCGTGCGGACATAACGGGCACATCCAGCCTGGACTATCATATCGCCTCAGATTCGATCATACCTGAGGAGGCTGCCACCTTTGATTTGATACTTTCGACCCAGGTGGCTGAACACCTTCCGAATCCGGGAGTTTATTTCCGGGAAGCGTCCAGGCTCTTAAAAAAAGGGGGTATTTTCATTCTGACGACCCACGGGATTTGGGAGGAGCATGGTTCTCCCTTCGACTTCCAGAGATGGACGGCAACGGGGCTGCGCCGAGATTTATCGGAGGCGGGATTTGAGCAAATGGATATCTATAAGTTGACGTGCGGCCTACGGGCCACGGCGACGATTCTGACGCGAAGCCTATTCGACGCTTCCCCGCCCTTGCATCCCATTAACCGGCTGTTTTTCAAGATTTTCAGATGGTCTTACAGCCGACTGTTTCCCCTCATCTATCGAATTTGTGATTGGTGGTGGCCGCACGACGCGCAATTCAAGGAGGAAGCGGGTAATCCGGGACCAAATTGGTATATAAGCATTGCCGCTATTGCGAAAAAATGAGTCCCAAGTTATCCATCATCATTTGCACCCATAATCCGCGCGAGAATTATTTGCACCGTGTTCTGGATGCTTTGCGCGCACAGACACTGCCGTACGAACAATGGGAATTGATCCTGATCGACAACGCTTCTGATACTTCCCTGGCGACCCGATTCGACCTTACGTGGCATCCCTTGGGGCGCCACATTCACGAGGAGGAGTTGGGCCTGACCCGGGCCCGGCTGCGTGGCATAAATGAATCCAATGGAGATATCCTGGTATTTGTCGACGATGATACGGTACTTGATGCGGATTACCTTGAGGAAGTCCTCGTCGTAGGAGATCAACGTCCGTTTATCGGAGCGTGGGGAGGCAATGTTGAACCTGAATTTGAGATCAATCCGCCGGACTGGATTGGAGATCAAGCGTGGCGGCTGACGATTTTTCCGGTAAAGGAAGATGTCTGGAGCAATCTACGGGAAACCTTTGAGACAATTCCCTTGGGTGCGGGCATGTGTCTTCGTCGAAGTGTTGCCAGGCATTTTGTGGAAAGATGTCGAATAAACGGTGGTAGCAATGAATTGGGACGAAAGGGAGCGGAATTGAGCGGATATGAAGACGTCGATATGGCGTATTGTGCCTTGGATATTGGATTGGGCACGGGGAGATTCAAAAAGCTGAGACTGACGCATCTCATCCCGGCTTCGCGGCTTACTTTGGATTACTTTATTCGACACGCTGAAGGAGATGCCAAGTCTTCGATGATGTTTCGCGTAGTCAGGGGCCTCTCGTTAAAGAATCCCCGGCAGACTCCATTGATAAAAATCTGGTCGAGTTTTCGCCGCTTGATTTCCCCATTACCCAGGGAGAGATTAAAAATTCAGGAGGCGCATCAACGTGGCTTGGAGCGCGGTTATGAGATGGCTCAAGAATACTTAAGGAAGCATCCGATTGCGGCTTAGACCGGATTTCCGACTGAGCATCAGCTGTTAAAGCTTCTGCATGGGTGCGAAAGCCTCCTGTCGGGTTGGCATGAGAGCCGTTTGCGGGGACGGAGAAACAGCCGGCGATCTTTGTTGGGATTCTATCTTCAAAATATGAACTAAAACGACGGCATAGCCGCATATGCTGACCATGCTTATCCCAAAACTTCCAAAAGTAGTGAAGTACCCTATCAAGCCAATGACCAAGTTAGCAAAAGTAAAAACTTTGAGAGGAAATATTTGCGAACGCGTATCTTCACTCGCTTCAAACACCAAACGACCTCCAATCCAAACGAGGCAAACATAAAGCCAGATAAACGCAATTCCACCGACGATGCCGACAGCATCGTAGAGGCTGATCCAGCCTGTGTGAAAATTTTTACTAACGATGAAAGCCTTGGTTAGATAGTACGCCTTGTCGCTGGCTCCGGGAATATTTGCCATGTTGGCCAGGCCCTCGGGTTCACTGGGGTCAAAGGTAAATCCATTTCCTAACCAGGGGCTTTTTGCGAGGTACTCATGCTCATAAACCTTATTAATGTCATCGCGGAAGCCGTTAGAGGAAGCTTTGCTCTGGATTACGTTGTCATCCCAGTCGCCAGGCAAAAATGACATGGACCGTTGAACGTTGAGAGGCACCTCCAAGCCGTAAGGGTGATCGTTCTGGATGATGACCACTGCAAATGGCAGGATGGCCAGCATTGGCAGAAGAACGAATACGCGCAAACGGCTGTAGCAGATGGAGCAGAGAAGCAGGATCATCAAGAACCCGAAGAGCGTGTTGCGGTATCCCGAAAATAGAACGAAAACAAAGCTTACCGCAGTCAATAAAATGAAAATCCATCGCTTGGGATGCCACCAGGTGCTGATTGGGAAATAACAAACCAAGACAGTCGTCAAGGAGGCGCCAATTCCTGCGAGAGCTCCATTACGGGAAAAGTCGGATAGATCTGTGCCTTCGACTGAGCTGGCATAGGCATCGAGATTAACATTGCCAGAGATGTAATAAACAAAGGGCGCCAGGCTGGGAAAATAGGTGGTTAATATAAAGGGAGCAGAGGAGACAAGCGTCACGATAAAACAGTAAAATGGGACACGCCTTAAGAACGTGGTGGATGGGCTGGGAATATTGATTCCGCAAAAATAAGCAACGATTGCCACCAGAATGAGCAGTCCGGGGCGCGATCCCTCCGAGGCACCTCCCAAAACTTTCAATCCCACCTGATGGTCATGATAGAGGACAATTGCGGCGAGCACTAAAATGGGCAGAAGAATATGGCGTGGGCCTGTGGAAACGGGTCTCCGCTTAAGGACAATATAATTGATGGCATAGTAGAGAATGGCCACGAGGCTGAACACCTCGACAAGGGTAAAGCCCAGGGGGAGAAAATTGAGCGTACCGGTGAAGTAACCGCCGATGACGGGAAAAATGGCGATCCTGTCCTTCACAAAAAAGAAAACGGAAAAGAGAAAGACAAGGCCGCAGAACGAAAGGAGTGCGATTTGATTCGTCTCCAGCGTGAAGATGATCAAGTAGGGGCCCAGAATCATTCCTCCGAGCAGGAGCAATCCATTGATGATAGTTCGCTCGCTAAGCATGACTAAAAATTTCTCGCACGACGATAGACCTGAATAAAGCTAGCCCTCGTGAGACTTCCATCAAGTGCGAATTGTCCTTTGCGTAGTTCCGGTGGGCTCAATGTCATGGACTTGAGCCCTGAATTTATCGGGATGATGATTTACCTGTTGTCGCTCCTTGAGCGAACCGATAATCTAACCTGACTGAAATGAAAGAAGAGATTCAGCTCTCGTTAGTTATGCCTTGCTTGAACGAGAGTGAGACGCTGGAAGGCTGTATTCTGCGGGCCCTCGAAGGCTTGAAAAAAGGTGATATCCGCGGGGAAATCATCATTGCGGATAACGGCAGCACCGACGGTTCCCAGCAGATTGCGGAATCTCATGGCGCCCGCGTGATTCATGTTCCAAGAAAAGGGTACGGTAGTGCGTTGAGGGCCGGGATCGAGGCCGCAAAAGCAGAATGGATCATCATGGGGGATTCCGATGGCAGTTACGATTGGTCAGATTTGACTCCGTTTGCGACCAAACTCAATGAAGGTTATGACTTGGTTATGGGCTGCCGTCTTCCTGTCGGCGGCGGAAAGATTGAACCGGGTGCGATGCCCTGGCTCAATCGATGGTTAGGCAATCCGGTTCTTTCTTCCATAGG
>Ga0068858_100002467_pt1 | contig 18665 bp, 14 predicted proteins | sample KBSSwiS12_FD_66589 | JGI IMG/M metagenome (GOLD analysis project Ga0068858, IMG submission 66589) | Switchgrass rhizosphere microbial communities from Kellogg Biological Station, Michigan, USA - KBS Switchgrass S1-2 | ecosystem: Host-associated > Plants > Roots > Rhizosphere > Soil ...
GGGAAGTACTCGGCATAGCGCGTGGCCATGTCGGCCTGCGTGGCTTCCTCGCCGATCGCCTCGAAGCGCAGCGCATCGAGCAGCAGGCGCGCCGTCACGTACGAATACGCCGGATCCTTCTCGATCAGCGTGCGCGCGGACAGCACGACGCACTTGCGCACTTCCTCCATCGGCACGCCGTCGTACAGGTCCTTGAGCGTGGCCTTGAGGATGCGCTCCGGGTCGGCGTCGGGCAGGCCCGCGCACGACGTCTTGACGAGCTGCGTGAGGCGGCCCATGTCGAGCGCCCGGCGCACGCCGTTGTCGACGACGTAGATCGCGGCATCGGCGGTCTTCGCGCCTTTCTGCTGCTTCTCCTGCGCGCGCTCCTGCGAGCGCTTCTCGCGGTACAGCACATAGGCGCGCGCCACTTCGTGCTCGCCACCGCGCATGAGCCCGAGCTCGACCTGATCCTGGATCTCCTCGATGTGGATCGCGCCGCCGTCGGGCTTGCGCTTCATCAGCGCCGCGACGACCGAATCGGTAAGACGCGTCACTTCGTCGCGCACACGCGAGGACGCGGCACCCTGACCGCCGTTGACGGCAAGGAACGCCTTGGTCATCGCAATGGTGATCTTCGCGGGCTCGAAGCCCACGACGGCGCCGTTGCGGCGGATCACCTTGTAGTGCGCGAACCGCGGATCACTCGCGCTCGCGACCGGACTGCCCGGTTCTCCCACGATCAGGTCGCGCGGCGGCGCGGACGGGGAGGGTTGCGGGGCAGAGGTTGCGATTTGCATGGGGAAATTCTCCTGTCGATGTCTTGTCGCGTTGCGGTATCGCGATTTGTTGTCGCTACGACGGCCAAATGCAGCATTTCCCCCTGGGGGATTCGTTTTTGCGCAATGCCGTGCGATGCGGAATTCAAGGTGCCGGATCCGTCGCGCGCTCTCGAAGGCGCGCTTCCCTGAAGGGCGTGCCGCCCTGGGGTGCCCGGTTTATGCAGTCAAATCAAAATCTACTATATCTTGTGTTGAAGTCCAGCCTCAACACCAAGCATAGTGGGTCGCAACCGCGAGTGCAAGCAGTTTTTCATGCACAGTTCGGTGCCGTCAAAACGACAGGAAAAACAGCGTCCTGCAGGCCTCGCTGGAAGCCATCCACTGCGTGTCCACCGGCTTTCCACAGCACTGTCCACCGCGCGCATCATTTCGAATCAGCAACGCCACAAAAACGCGCGTTGTAAAAGTGAGACAGCGGACATTCGCGTAGGTTGCGGCGGCGACTTCCGCGGGTCGATCAGATCGCCGGCAACGTGAACAGGCGCGTGCCGGCGATCGCGACCAGGCGCACGCCGGGCGTTGGCGCGACGAGGGCGAGACCGGTGAAGCGCCCGAACGCCGGCAGTACCGCATGGCGCGGCCCCAGCACGAAGCACGGCAGGCGCGCCGTTTCCTCGCCGGAGCCGGAGACCCGCACGCCCGGATGCACGTGCCCGCAGAGCGCGTAGCCCGAAGACGGCGCCGTGGGCTCGTGGCACGCGATGAACGGCGCCAGCGCGCACGGCGCCGCGACACAGTCGACGTTCCACGACGCGGGCGGATCGCCGGCGCGGGCGTCGTGATTGCCGCGCACCAGCGTGACGGCGACGGTCGCATGCGCGGCCCGCCACGTGGCGAGCGCGGCGTCGAGCGCCGGCACGCGCCCCGCGCGTGCATGCAGGAAATCGCCCAGCACGACGATCCGCTGCGCGCCCGTGCACGCGAGGAGCTGCGAGAGCCGTGCAAGATCGGTGGCCGTGACGCCGCGCGGCAGGGGCACGCCGTGCGCGCGAAACGTCGCTGCCTTGCCGAGATGCACGTCGGCGACGAAGAGCGTGCGTTCGCGCGGCCAGTGCAGCGCCCGCTCGGCGTAGAGCTCCACCCGCTCGCCGCCCAGGGTGACGGGAAGCATTCCGGACGCCGGCGTGCCGCCGGGGCGTGCAAGGGCACCGAAATCGAGCGTGCGCGAGGGTTTGGGGAAATTCATTGCGGTAGAAGCAACGCGCGCCGCGTCGTTCGCGCGATCATTCGAATGTCATATTGCGCCGGCCGGCGCGCAAGCGCAGAATGCGAATGGGAATTGTAGCGAACCCGCGCGCCGCCCGATGTCACGTCTGCCAGAGCGTGATCGCAGCGGCCACGGGACGCACCTTCCCGCCTTTATGCCGCGGTTTTCCGCGAACCTGACCTTTCTCTTCAACGAAGCCCCGTTCCTCGAGCGATTCGGCGAGGCGGCGCATGCGGGCTTTCGTGCCGTCGAGTTCGCGTTCCCGTACGACTACCAGGTCAAGGAAGTGGCGGCGCACGTCGTGCCGCACAAGCTCGACGTCGTCCTCTTCAACGCACCGCCGGGGGACTGGGCGGCCGGCGACCGCGGCCTCGGCTCGCTGCCGGGACGCGAGCACGAATTCCAGGCGAGCATCGCCCAGGCGCTGCGCTACGCCGAAGCGCTGCGCTGCCCGCGTGTGCACGTGATGGCCGGCGTGCTGCCGGCCGGCGCCGACGCCGACGAGCGCAAGAGCCGCCTCCGCGTGTTTGCGCGCAACCTCCGGTATGCGTGTGCCGAAGCCGCTGCGCAGGGCGTGACGATCACCATCGAGCCCCTGAACCCGCGCGACGTGCCCGGCTATTTGCTCTCGACGCAGGCCGACGCCCACGCGCTGCGTACCGAGATCGGCGCCGCGAATCTCAAGGTGCAGATGGACCTGTATCACGCGCAGATCGTCGAGGGCGACCTCTCGGAGAAGATCAGGCACTGGCTGCCGCACATCGGGCACATCCAGATCGCCGGCGTGCCGGGGCGGCACGAGCCCGATGTCGGCGAACTCAACTACGAATACCTGTTCAAGCTCCTCGACGAGCTCAAGTACGACGGCTGGGTCGGCTGCGAATACAAGCCCGCGACCAGCACCACGGCGGGCCTCACGTGGCTTTACCGCCTGCTCGACCGGCGCAAGGCGCTCGTCGGCCATAACTGACGCGGCCCCGCTGCGTCCGCGCTTCGCCGCAACCAGGTGACGGCCGCCGCCGTCAGAGATTCACGCTCATCCCGCCGTCGACGTAGAACGTCTGGCCGGTGATGTAGCTCGCCGCGTCGGACGCGAGGAACACAGCGAGTCCGCCGAGCTCCGCCGGTTCGCCCCAGCGCTTCATCGGCGTGCGCATGTTCACCCAGGCGACGAAGTCCGGGTTGTCCAGGAGGGCGCGATTCATTTCCGTCGTGAAGTAGCCCGGCGCGATCGCGTTGACGCGGATGCCGTCGACGGCGAGCTCGACGGCGAGGCCGCGCGTCAGCTGCCGAACGCCGCCCTTGGCCGCCGTATAGGCGACGATGTTTGGCCGGGCGAGCTCGCTCGTGAGCGACGCGATGTTGATGATGGCGCCGCGCTTGCGCGCCTTCATTCCCGGCACGACGGCCTGTGCGACGAGGAACGGCGCCGTCAGGTTGGTGGCGATCACCGCATCCCAGTCCTCCTTGGTGAAGACGGGCACGGCGTTGCGGCGCTGGATGCCGGCGTTGTTGATGACGATGTCGAGCCTGCCGTGTGACTGCTCGATCGCCGCGATGCCGGCGGCCACGGCGGCGGGATCGGTGACGTCGAACACGCCGATGTCCGTCTTGTGCCCCGCGCTGGCGAGGGCCCCTCGCGCGGAATCGAGCGCTGCGCGATCGCGGCCGTTGAACACCACGGTCGCGCCGGCCTGCGCGAGCGCGGTCGCCATCGCATGGCCGAGGCCGCGCGCGGCGCCGGTGACGAGCGCGACGCGCCCGGTGAGATCGAACGTGGTCATGGCAGGCTTCCAGCGGGGGCCGCGCGAGCGCGCAGCGACGGCGAATGTTACCGCGCGCTTTCGCCGCCCGCTTGCGCCGCCTGCTCCAGCGCCTCGACCATCCGCGCCACCCGCGTCTCGAGCGCTTCGGTGGTGAGCTTCTCCCGGAACATCTCCACCATCAGCGCGAAGGCGAACGGCGTGGGGCGCGGCGGACGCGTCAGCACCGCGCGCGCGCCGCGCAGCCGCGCGAGCGCAGCGTCGAGCCGCGGCGCCTCGAGATGGCGCTCCAGCACCTCGCGGATCGCTTGCGCCAGCAGCAGGTTGTCGGGATCGTATTCGGCGAAGACGTCATGGAGGAGACCGCTCGATGCCTGCAGATGGCGGTTCGACTGCGGCTGGCCCGGATACCCCTGGAAGACGAGGCCTGCAACACGCGCGATCTCGCGGAACTGGCGGCGCGCGAGCTCGGCGGCGTTGAGGCCGGCGAGAATGTCGCGCTCCACGTCCGGTGCGGCGAGCAGCACGCCGAGCTCGTGGAGCGAAACGTCCACCGGCACCGGTGACAGCAGGCCGAAGCCGTAGTCGTTGATCATGATGCTGAAGCTTCGCGGCGCGCTGCGCGACAGCCGGTAGCTGAAGAGCGTCGCCAGCCCCAGATGGGCGAGCCGGCCCTCGAACGGAAAGAAGAACAGGTAATGACCGTCGCGCGTCGTGATGCGCTCGATCAGCCATTCACGCTCGTCGGGCAGCGCCGACCAGCGCCGCTGCAACTCGATCAACGGCCGCACGAGCTGCATTTCCGGCGACGCGTACGCGCCGCGCTTCGCATCGCCGATCAGCTTGCGCGTGCGGTCGGCGAGGAGCGACGAGAGCGGCATCTTCGAACCCGCCCAGCGCGGGACGATGGCGGCGCTGCTGCGGCCCGGCTTCACCCAGGCCGTCATCTCGCGCACGCGGACGAACTCGAGCACGCGCCCCGCGAAGACGAACGTGTCGCCCGGCGTGAGGCGCGCGATGAACGACTCTTCGACGTGGCCGAGCCGGCGGCCATTGCGCATCTGCACGGTGATGCTGGCGTCGCTGACGATCGTGCCGATCTGCGTGCGATGCCGTCGGCCGATCTGCGCGTCGGGCACGCGCGCGATGCCGTCGCCGCCGATCACCACGCGGCGATATTCCGGATAGGCGTTGAGGCTGGCCCCGCCGTGCACGACGAAATCCAGCGCCCATTGCCACTCCGCAGCGGTCAGCGCGGCGTACGCATGGGTGCCGCGGATTTCGGCGAGCAGCGCGGCGGGCGCGAAGCCGCCGCCGAGTGCGCAGGTGACGAGGTGCTGCGTCAGCACGTCGAGTGAGCCCGTAACGGCCGCGCGCGCCTCGATCGCGCGGTCGGCGGCGGCCTCGCGCGCCGCGGCCGCTTCGACGAGCTCCAGTGCCTGCGTGGGCACGACAGTGACTTTCGACACGGCACCGGGCTGGTGGCCGCTGCGGCCTGCGCGCTGCAGGAGCCGCGCAACGCCTTTCGGGCTGCCGATCTGCAGCACCTGGTCGACGGGCGCGTAGTCGACGCCGAGGTCGAGGCTCGACGTGCAGACGACGGCACGCAACGTGTTGCGCCGCAGGCCGTCCTCGACCCAGTCGCGCACTTCGCGCTCGAGCGAGCCGTGGTGGAGCGCGATCTGTCCGGCCCAATCCGGCCGCGCCTCGAGCAGCGCCCGGTACCAGATCTCCGCCGCCGAGCGCACGTTGGTGAAGACGAGCGTCGAGCGTGCGGACTCGATGGCGCGCACCACCTGCGGCAACAGCTTGAGGCCGATATGGCCGCCCCACGGAAAGCGCTCGATCGTCGCCGGCCGCGCCGTTTCGATCGCGATCGTCTTGCCTTCGAGGCCGCGCACGATGCGGCCGGCGCGGCCGGGGCCGATCAGGCACGCGAGCGCCTCGTCGAGGTTGGCGAGCGTCGCGGAGAGGCCCCAGATGGGAACCGCCGGCTTGTCGCCGCGCAGGCGGGCAAGGGCGAGCTCGACCTGCACGCCGCGCTTCGACGCCATCAGCTCGTGCCATTCGTCGACGACGATCGCGCCGACGTGCGCAAAGCGCTCGCGCCAGTCGGCGCGCGAGAGCAGCAGCGTCAGCGACTCCGGCGTCGTGACGAGCGCGGTGGGCAGCCGGCGATCCTGCCGCGCACGGACGGACGGCGGCGTATCGCCGGTGCGCGTGTCGACGGTCCAGTACGGCTGCAGGGCCGAGGCCGCCCGCGCCAGCGCGAGGGTGGTGTCCGCTGCGAGCGCGCGCAACGGCGTCAGCCACAGCACCGTGAGAGGCGGCGGGGCGGTGACGGCGCCGGCGGGACCCAGCAGCAGCGGTCCCATCCACGCCGCGTACGTCTTGCCCATGCCGGTGGGCGCGTGGATCAGGCCCGATTCACCGCGCGCGAACGCCGACCAGACGTCTTCCTGGAAAGGAAACGCGCGAAAGCCCTGCGCGGCGAACCAGGCCCGCGCAGCGACGAACGCGTCGGCGGAGGGACGCTCGTCGGGCAGGGACTACACCGTCACCTTGATCGGCGCCGACGACTGCGCGGCGGCGCGCGCGCTGCGGAACTGTTCGAGCAGCGCGGCTTCGCGGACCTTGGCGTCCTTCACGTGCTTTTCCTTCACGTGCCCGTAGCCGCGGATGTGCTCGGGAATGCTCGCGAGGTCCACCGCCGCCGCATAGTTCTGCGGCGTCAGCTTGTCGAGGATCTCGGCAATCACTTTCTCGTACTCGCCGATCAGCGCGCGCTCCATCCGGCGCTCGGCCGTGCGGCCGAACACGTCGAGCGCGCCGCCGCGGAAGCGGCGCATCTTCGCCAGCACGCGAAACGCCGACATCATCCACGGGCCGTACGTCGACTTCTTCGCTTCGCCCGTCGTGCCATCCGGCTTGTTGAGCGTCGGCGGCGCGAGATGAAACACCAGCTTGTAGTCGCCTTCGAACTGGTTGGCCACGCGCTTGACGAAGTCCGACTCCGCGTAGAGCCGCGCCACTTCGTACTCGTCCTTGATGGCGAGGAGCTTGAAGTAGTAGCGCGCCGCAGCCTCGGTGAGGTCCGTCGCGCCGGGCTGGCGCGCGCCTTCGACCTTGCGCACGTTGGTCACGAAGTCGACGTAGCGCTTCGCGTAGGCGGCGTCCTGGTAGTCGGTGAGGTACTTCGCCCGGCGGTCGATCATTTCGTCCAGCGATTCGGACAGCCGCTGCGATTCTGGCTTGTCGGCCTGCGGCACCGCTGCGGCGGCAACCCGGGCGGGCTCCACGGCGGCGAGGCGCCCCCAATAGAAGCTCTGCTTGTTGGAATCGACGCCGGCGCCGTTGAGCTCGATCGCCTTCAGCAGGGCGCCCTCGCCGACCGGGATGAGGCCGCGCTGGTAGGCGTAGCCGACCATGAACAGGTTGGTCGCGATCGAATCGCCCATGAGGCCCGTCGCGAGCTTCGTCGCGTCCAGGAATTCGGCGTCGCCGGCCGCGACGGCATCCTTGATCTCCTGCTCCATCGAGCCGGTCGGAAACCGCAGGTCCGGCTCGCGCGTGAACTGCGCCGGCATGACGAGCGCCGTGTTGACGAGCGCCTTGGTCACGCCCTTCTGCATCTTGGCGAGCGCTTCGGAGCCGACGCCGGTCAGGATGTCGCAGGCGAGCACGAGCTTCGCCTCGCCCGCGGCGATGCGCGTCGCGTAGAGCTGCTCCGGCGTGTCGGCGATGCGCACGTGCGAAACCACCGCGCCGTTCTTCTGCGCGAGGCCGGTCATGTCGAGCACCGACACGCCCTTGCCTTCGAGATGCGCGGCCATACCGAGCAGCGCGCCGATCGTCACCACGCCCGTGCCGCCGATGCCGGTCACGAGGACGCCGTACGGCGCGGTCGTGGCGGGAAGATCGGGCGCGGGCAGGCCGGAGAAGTCGACGGCCGCCGCTTTCTGACGCTTGCGCAACTGCCCGCCTTCGACCGTGACGAAGCTCGGGCAGAAGCCGTTGACGCACGAATAGTCCTTGTTGCACGACGACTGGTCGATCGTGCGCTTGCGGCCGAATTCGGTTTCCACCGGCGCGACCGACACGCAGTTCGACTTGACGCCGCAGTCGCCGCAGCCTTCGCACACCAGCTCGTTGATGACGACGCGCTTCGCCGGATCGGGAAACTTGCCGCGCTTCCTGCGGCGGCGCTTTTCGGCGGCGCAGGTCTGGTCGTAGAGGAGGATCGTCGTGCCTTCCACGTCGCGGAGCTCGCGCTGCACGCGGTCGAGCTCGGCGCGGCCATGGACCGCAATGCCCGAATCGAAATAGCCGGACGGATACTTGTCCGGCTCGTCCGAGACGACGACGATCCTGGTCACGCCTTCGGCGGCGACCTGGCGCGCGATGTCCTGCGGCGAGATCGGGCCGTCGACCGGCTGGCCGCCCGTCATCGCCACTGCGTCGTTGTAGAGGATCTTGTAGGTGATGTTCACCCCGGCCGCGACGGCGGCGCGGATCGCGAGCAGGCCGCTGTGGTAGTAAGTGCCGTCGCCGAGATTCGCGAAGATGTGCTTCTCGTCGGTGAACGGCGCCTGGCCGATCCAGGGCACGCCTTCACCGCCCATGTGCGTGAACGTCGACGTCTTGCGGTCCATCCAGATCGCCATCACGTGGCAGCCGATGCCCGCCGTCGCGCGGCTTCCCTCCGGCACGTTGGTGGACGTGTTGTGCGGGCAGCCGGAGCAGAAGTAGGGCTGGCGCGCGAGGCTGATCTTCGGCCGCGCGAGCGCCTTTTCCTTCTGGTTGATGAACTCGACGCGTTTCCGGATGCGCTCGATCGTGCGCGGATTGAGGTCGAAGCGCTCGATGCGCTGGGCGATCACGCGCGCGATCATCGCCGGCGTCAGCTCGGCGTGCGGCGGCAGCAGCCAGTCGCCGTGCGGGCGCACCCATTCGCCCTTTTCGTCGAACTTGCCGATGACGCGCGGACGGACGTCGTCGCGCCAGTTGTAGAGCTGCTCCTTCACCTGGTACTCGACGATCTGGCGTTTTTCCTCGACAACGAGGATCTCCGACAGACCCTCGGCGAAATGGCGGACGCCCTCGGGCTCGAGCGGCCACGGCATCGCAATCTTGAACACGCGGATGCCGATCTCGGCGGCGTCGGCTTCGGTGATGCCGAGGTCGTCGAGCGCCTGGCGCACGTCGAGGTAGCTCTTGCCGCTGGTGATGATGCCGAGCCGCGGCGTCGGCGTATCGATGACGATCCGGTTGAGCCGGTTGACGCGGCAGTAGTGCAGGGCGGCGTACACCTTGTAGTCCTGCATCCGCGCCTCGGTCTGCAGGAAGCCGTCGGGCCAGCGGATCGACACGCCATCGGGCGGCAGCGGAAAATCGTCGGGGACGATGATCTGCACGCGATCCGGGTCGATCGACACCGACGCCGAGCTCTCCACCGTGTCGGACACGCACTTGAAGCCTACCCAGCAGCCGGAATAGCGGCTCATTGCCCAGCCGTGCAGGCCGAGGTCGATGATCTCCTGCACCGACGACGGGTAGAGCACCGGCATCATCGCCGCGGAGAACTGGTGATCCGACTGATGCGGCAGCGTCGACGACTTGGCCGCGTGGTCGTCGCCCGCGAGCACGAGGACGCCGCCGTGCTTCGACGTGCCGGCAAAATTCGCATGCTTGAAGACGTCGCCGCAGCGATCGACGCCGGGCCCCTTGCCGTACCACATCGCGAACACGCCATCGACCCGAGCGCCCGGATACAGGTTGACCTGCTGCGAGCCCCAGATCGCCGTGGCGGCGAGGTCCTCGTTGAGGCCGGGCTGGAACTTGATATCCGCGCGGTCGAGGAACTTCTGCGCTTTCCACAGCGACTGGTCGAGACCGCCGAGCGGCGAGCCGCGATAGCCCGAGACGAAGCCCGCAGTGTTGAGGCCGGCGAGCCGGTCACGCTGGCGTTGCAGGATCAGCAGGCGGACCAGCGCCTGGACGCCGGTGACGAAGACGCGTCCCGAATCAAGCTCGTACTTGTCGTCGAGGGAAACGTCGCGCAGGGAAATCGGGGCAGCAGCCTGTGACATGCAAAGCTCCAAAAATCGTGTCTTTGGGGTTGCGCGGTCGCCTGTGGGTCCCGCGGGCAGCGCGAGCCGGCGCTTGTGACCCCGGTCGCGGCGCGAATGATACGCTGAACGCGCGGCCGGTTCCATGCCGGTGCTGCGCCATTGCGGCGCGAACGGGGGGCGGGCGCGGTGCGGTGCGCCGCTCCGGGCCGGGCCTGTCGCGACAAAGATGGGGTTCCGCCTTCGCCCGCGCAAGCGAGCCGCTGCGAAGGCATCGGCTAGAATCGACGTTCACTTTCTCGTCCCCCCGCCCATGACCGACCCGCTCCTGCCTGCCATCGAAATCGAAACCGGCCCCGCGCCCGACGCCGCGGTGATCTGGATGCATGGCCTCGGCGACACGGGCCACGGCTGGTCGGAGGTGGTGCCGGCGCTGCGGCTTCCCCGTACGCTCGCGGTGCGCTTCCTCTTTCCGCATGCGCCCAAGATCGCCGTGACCATCAACAACGGCTTCGTGATGCCCGCGTGGTACGACTTCCACGAGGGCAACCTCGACAGCCGCGCCGATCTTCCCGGCGTGCACCGGTCGCAGGCGCAGGTCGAGGCGCTGGTCGCGCGCGAGCGCTCGCGCGGCATTGCGAGCGGGCGCATCGTGCTGGCGGGCTTCTCGCAGGGCGGGGCGATCGCGCTCTACGCCGGCCTGCGTCACCCCGAGCGGCTGGCGGCCATTGTCGCGTTGTCGACGTACCTGATCGCGCCGGCCTCCGTGGCGACCGACGCGAGTGCCGCCAACCGCGACGTGCCGATTTTCATGGCGCACGGCACGCAGGATCCCGTCGTGCAGTTCCGCTGGGCGGAAGCCTCGCGCAACGCGCTCACGGCGGCGGGTTATCGCGTCGAATGGCACACGTATCCGATGCCGCATTCGGCCGTGCCTGAAGAGATCGTCGCGATCGGCGCGTTTCTCACCCGCGCGCTGACCGTCACCGCCTGACGGCGCGGCTGCGACGCAGCCGGCGTCAATCGGTCGCTGGGTCCTTGCGGCCCGGCTCGCGCGCCTTCGGCCCCGCGCCGCGCCGCGCGAGCGCATCGCGCAGCAGAAACTCGATCTGCGCGTTGACGCTGCGCAGTTCCGTCTGGGCGAGACGCTCCAGCGCGACCCACACCGCGGGATCGAGGCGCAGCAGGAACGCCTTGCGCTCGGCCATCCGTCAGCCGTTGTAGAGCGTGCCGGTGTTGATGACCGGCTGCACGTCGGATTCCGCGCAGAGCACCGTCATCAGGTTCGACACCATTGCGGCGCGCCGCTCGTCGTCGAGGTGGACGACGTCCTTCGCCGACAGCTCCTGCAGCGCCATCTGCACCATCGACACGGCGCCGTGCACGATCTTCTTGCGCGCCGCGATGATCGCTTCCGCCTGCTGCCGGCGCAGCATCACCTGCGCGATCTCCGCGGCATAGGCGAGGTGCGACAGCCGCGCTTCGTCGACGACGACGCCGGCCGGCTCGAGCCGCGCCTGCAACTCACGGATCAGCGCGCGGGCGACGACGTCGGCGGCTTCGAGCAGCGTCGGCTCCTGCGGCGTCCCCGCCGGGGCGAGCGTGTCGCCTTCGTCGTACGCGAAGATCGACGCCAGGTGGCGCACGGCGGCTTCGCTTTGCACCTTGACGAAATGCTCGTAGTCGTCGACGTCGAACGCGGCCTTCGCCGTGTCGTCGACGTGCCACACGACCACCGCCGCGATCTCGATCGGATTGCCGCGCTTGTCGTTGACCTTGAGGCGGTCGCCGTTGAGGTTGCGGGCGCGCAGCGACAGCTTCCGGCGCGAATAGAACGGATTGGTCGCGCGAAGGCCCGGCACGCGCGACGTGCCGCGGTACGCGCCGAAGAGCTGCAGGATCGCCGCCTCATTGGGCTGGAGCGTATAGAGGCCTCCCAGCAGCAGCACGCCGGCCAGCAGCGCGAGCACCCCCAACGCGACAAGTCCCCAGGACTGCACGCCCCCACGGCCCACGCCGCTCCAGAGCACGAGCGCGCCCGCGACCACCAGCGCGAGCCCGATGACGAGCGCTGCGAATCCGTTGGCGGTGCCGATCGGCTGCTCGTCGTGCGAACCGGACACCGTGCTTGCGACGCGTTCCATGGCCATCTCCCTCGTAACCGGCCGCCAGGCCGAAAGTGGGCGGCGGACGGTATCGAAATGATATCACCAAGATAGCGTCTGTCCAGACCGTTCGTCGCCTCGCGAAATCGCCGCGGATCCCAAAAACATTCGGGCGCCGCGTGCCGGAGCACGGGCGCCCGAAGGCGGGGCGGGAGGGTTGTCAGCCTACCGTGACTCGTACGCGAAGATCGCGCTGCATCCGCCGTTCACCCACACGGCGCGGTCCTGATAGCCCCAGGTCTGGCCCTGGATGCACGGCGCCGACGATCGCTGCTCGGCCACCCAGACGCGCCCGATCCGCTGCCCGGTGTTGCACCAGCTCTGCTGGTAGTTGCGGCTTTCGCACGCGACGCTGTTGCCCATCGGCGGCGGCGGCGCCGGGCCGGCCGTGCCCTGGAAGCCGAAGACCGCGCTGCAGCCCTGGCTCACCCAGATGCCGCGCGCGTCGTAACCCCAGGTGCGGCCCTGGATGCACGGCGATTGGGACTGCTGCTGCGCGACCCACGCGCGCGTCACGCGGACACCGGTGGCGCAATAGTTCTGCTGGTAGTCGCGGCTTTCGCAGGCGACGCTGTTGTTGCCCGGGGGACCAGGCGGCCTGAAACCGCCGCCCTGATACGCGAAGTCGCCGGCGCATCCCTGGTTCACCCAGATGCCGCTGCCGTCGTAACCCCAGGTGCGGCCCTGGATGCACGCCGCATTCGACGTCTGCGAAATGATCTGCGCACTCGTGATCGGGCCGGTCGGGCAATAGGCCCGCCGATAATCGCGGCTTTCGCAATAGATGCTCTGTGCGCCGACCGAGCCCGACACCGAGAGCGCGAGAAGAAATCCTGCCAGAGCCAGACAGCGCTGCGACATCACCATGGTCCCCTTTCGTTGGCACCCACGCGGAAAGGATATACGGCGTAGCGCGGCATCGCAAACGGCGCCGGGCCGGACGCTGCGCACGCCGTTATTTCTCGGGCTTGAAATCGAGCGCGGCCGAATTCATGCAATAACGTTGTCCGGTGGGCTCGGGACCGTCGGGGAACACGTGCCCGAGATGCGCGTCGCACGCCGCGCAGACGACTTCGGTTCGGCGCATGAACAGCGTGTTGTCCGATTCCTCGCGCACGTTGGCGCTCGCGACCGGCGCCCAGAACGACGGCCAGCCGGTGCCCGAATCGAACTTCGTTGCCGACGCGAAGAGAGGGGTGCCGCAGCACACGCACACGTAAGTGCCCGCCGCGTGGTTGTCCCAGTACTTTCCCGTGAACGCGCGTTCGGTGCCCTTCTTGCGCGCTACCTTGAACGCCTCGGACGAGAGCCGCGCCTTCCACTCCGCGTCGGACTTCACCACCTTGTCGACCATGACTCGAATCCCTCCAGTTGTTGAACCCGCTGTCGCACGCCGCGGCGACCGGAGCGCCCGGGGGCATGCGCTATAGTGTCGCTTCCGCCGTCCGCACTTACACGCGCCGCACCGTTGGATACTGCGTCCCGCCACTCGTTCCGCCGCGATGCGCGCGTCATCGCGCTCGTCGGCGTCGCGCACAGTCTCTCGCACTTCCTCCAGCTCGCGCTGCCGCCGCTGTTCCCGCTGCTCCGCGCGGAATTCGACGTGTCCTGGACGCTGCTCGGCACGCTCGTCGGCACGTTCTATGTCGCGAGCAGCGTGACGCAGTTCGCCGCGGGCTTCGCCGTCGACCGCGCCGGCGCGCGCCCGGTGCTCCTTTCCGGCATGGGGCTCGCGGTTGCCGGGACGCTCGTCGCGTCGCTGGCGCCCGGTCCCGCGTGGCTGTTCCCCGCCGCCGCGATGATGGGGGTGGGGAACGGCGTTTTCCACCCCGCCGACTTCGCCATCCTCAACGCCAGTGTCGATCCGCGCCGTCTTGGCTACGCCTATTCGGTCCACGGCGTGGGCGGCAACCTCGGCTATGCGCTTGCGCCGATCGTGAGCTTCGGCCTCGGCACGGCCTTTGGCTGGCGCGTCGCGCTGGTCGCGATGGGCATGGTCGGCCTCGCCGTGCTCGGCGTCCTCGCGACGCAGCGCACGCTCCTGTCCTCGCAGCGGGCGCATGACGCGCACGCGCATACGGTCCGCGGCAGCGTCGGCCTGTTCCTCCAGCCGGCAATCCTGCTGTGCTTTTTCTACTTCATTTTCCAGACCACGGCGTCCATCGGCCTGCAGACTTTCCTGCCCTCCGCGCTCAATGCGGGGCTCGACGTGCCGCTGGTACTGGCGACGTCGGCGGTCACCGCCTACCTCCTCGGCGGTGCGGCCGGCATCGTCGCGGGCGGCTTCCTCGCGGCGCGCACCACGCGGCACGACCGGGTCGCCGGCATCGGCCTGCTGAGCGGCGCGCTGCTGGTGGCGCTGGTGGCGACGGCCGCGGTGCCGCGGCCGCTGATCGTCCCGCTGTTCGTCGTCATCGGGCTCGTGCTCGGCTCGACCGGCCCGTCGCGCGACCTCATCGTGCGCAACGCGACGCCCAAGGGCGCGGCGGGGCGCGTCTACGGCTTCGTCTACTCGGGCCTCGACCTCGGGGCGACGCTCGGCCCCGTGTGGTTCGGCCTTATGCTCGACCACCAGCTGGCGCGCGAGATGTTCTACGTCATTGCCGCGCTCTTCCTTGTCGCGATTGCGACTGTCGTCAACGTGAGGCGCGCCGTCGCGGCGCGCGCCTGACGCGACCGCTCATGGATCTCGGCATCGCGGGCAGGCGGGCGCTGGTGTGCGCCGCGAGCAAAGGTCTTGGCCGCGGCTGCGCGGAAGCGCTCGCCGGCGCGGGCGTCGACGTCACGATTGTCGCGCGCACCGAAGCCGACGTGCGCGCGACGGCGCAGGCGATCGGCGCGGCAGCCGGACGCAACGTTGCGTGGGTCGCCTGCGACATCACGACGCCCGAGGGCCGCGCTGCCGCGCTCGCCGCGTGCCCGGCCCCGGACATCCTCGTGAACAACGCCGGCGGCCCGCCGCCCGGCGATTTCCGCGACTTCGATCGCGCCGCGTGGATTCGCGCGCTCGACGCCAACATGCTGACGCCGATCGAGCTCATCAAGGCAACGATCGATCCGATGATCGAGCGGCGCTTCGGCCGCATCGTCAACATCACGTCGGCGGCGGTGAAGGCACCGATCGACGTGCTGGCACTCTCGAACGGGGCGCGCAGCGGACTCACGGGCTTCGTGGCCGGCGTCGCCCGCAAGGTGGCGCGGCACAACGTCACGATCAACAACCTGCTGCCCGGCTACTTCGACACCGATCGCTTTCGCGGGACGATGACCGCGCGAGCGAATGCTGCCGGCAAACCGTTCGATGCGGTCGTCGCCGCGGCACGCGACGCGGTGCCGGCGGGACGCATCGGCACGGCGGCGGAATTCGGCGCGACGTGCGCGTTCCTCTGCAGCGTGCACGCAGGTTACATCGTCGGCCAGAACGTGCTGATCGACGGCGGTGCGTACCCCGGTACCTTCTGATGACGGCCAGCGCGTGAGCGTGCGCCTCGCGCGGCTCCTTGTCGTCGCGGCACTCGCGACTGCCGCGGCAGCCTTACACGCGGCCGAGCCTGCGAAGGTGCTGCGGATCGCCTTTCCCGACATCACCGCGATCGATCCGCAACAGATCCACGACCTCTATTCGGTGCGCGTCGCCACGGCGATCTTCGAGGGCCTGTACCAGTACTCGTACCTCGGCGACCCGGCGCGCGTCGAGCCAAACACGGCGACGGCGCTGCCGGAGATCGGCGACGGCGGCAAGCGGTGGACGATTCGCGTGCGTCCGGGCATACGCTTCACGCCCGACCCGGCGTTCGGCGGCAAGCCGCGCGAGCTCGTGGCGGCCGACTACGTCTACTCGATCAAGCGCTGGCTCGATCCGGCGCTCAAGGCCGGCGGCGACGCGGCGCTGACCGACCTCATTGCAGGCGCGCGCTCCGTCGTCGACGCGGCACGCAAGCCGGGTGCGCACTTCGACTATGACGCGCCGATCGAGGGTCTGCGCGCGCTCGATCGCTACACGCTCGAGATTCGCCTCACCGCTGTCGATTACACGCTGCTGCCGCGCCTCGCAAGCTGGCGCGCGCTGGCCGTGGCGCGCGAGGTGATTGAGGCACGCGGACTCGACACGTCGGTGGCTCCGGTCGGTACCGGGCCTTACCGCCTGAAGGAGTGGCGAAAAGGTTCGCGGATCGTGCTGGAAGCGAATCCCGACTACCGGCCGCTCGCGTTTCCCGCCGAGGTCGGCGCGGCGTACGCCGAATACGCGACGGGAATGGCCGGCGTGCGGCTGCCCGCGATCGGCCGGATCGAGCTCGAGATCATTGCGGAGGAGCTGCCGGAGCTCCTCAAGTTCGAGAAAGGCGAATTCGACTACGCGCTGCTGGGCGGCGCATCGTCGCGGCGCCTCCTGAAGGATGGCAAGCTCAAGCCGGCCTACGCCGCACGCGGCATCCGCCACATCCGCTATGTGGTCCCGGCGCTCACGTACACATACTTCAACATGGACGACGCGGTCGTCGGCGGTTACACGCCCGAGAGGATTGCGCTGCGGCGCGCGATCGGCATGGGACTCAACGTGCCGGAGATGATCCGCGTCGTGCAGGGCGGCGACGGCATTGCGGCGACGCAGCTGCTGCCGCCGGGTGTGGACGGCTTCGACGTGGCCGCGCCCGCGCGCTCGGCCTACGATCCCGCGGCGGCACGCGCGCTCCTCGACCGCTTCGGCTACCGCGATCGCGACGGCGACGGGTATCGCGAACGCCCGGACGGCACGCCGCTCGTGCTGGCGCAGAATTCGGAGCCGGAGACGCTCTCGCGCGAAAACGACCAGGTGTGGCTCGCCAGCATGAAGGCCATCGGGCTCCGCGTGACGATCAACACGGCGCCCTTTGCCGAGCTCCTGAAGCGCGCCAACGCGGGCCAGCTGCAGCTCTTCGACCTCGGCTACCGCTCGCCGGACCCGTCGGGCTACCTGATCCTGTCGACGCTGTGGGGCAAATCGCCGCCGGACTCCAACCATTCGCGCTTTCGCAATGCCGATTACGATGCCGCGTACGAAGCGTTCCTGCGTACGCCGCCCGGCGCGCAACGCAACGCCCTGGCGAAGCGAATGTCCGACGTCGTGCTGGCGTACGCACCGATTCTTTACCGGACGTATCCGGTGGGCAACGCATTCGTGCAGCCATGGCTCAAGGGGTATTACCCGGCGAACTTCGGCTTCACCTGGAAGTATCTCGACATCGACGTCGCGAAGCAGCGCGCCGCGCGCAAGTGAACGCAACCGCAGGGCAACCTCAATGGCCATTGAACTTCATGCTTTCGATACGCCGAACGGTCGCAAGATCAGCGTTGCCCTGGAGGAAATGGCGCTTCCCTATACCGTCAAGATCGTCAATATCCGCGAGCGCCAGCAGTTCGAGCCGGAGTTTCTGAAGATCAGCCCGAGCGGCAAGATCCCGGCGATCGTCGATCCGGACGGACCCAGCGGAAAGCCGGTCAGCGTGTTCGAATCCGGCGCCGTCCTGATCTACCTGGGCGAGAAGACCGGCAAGTTCTGGCCGCGCGACCTGGAGGCGCGCATCCCGGTACTGGAATGGCTGATGTTCCAGATGGGAAATTTCGGACCGATACCGGGCCAGGTCCACCATTTCGCGGCCCTCGAGAATGAAGTGGACCGGCGCTACGGACTCGAGCGCTACTCGAAGGAAACCCGGCGGCTGTATGCGGTGATGGATCGCAGGCTGGCGGCGCAGGAGTTCTTCGCCGATCAGTTGTCGATTGCCGACTTCGCGATTCTGGGCTGGGCGTGGCGGCACCCGCGGCACAAGGTGGATCTCGCCGAGTTTCCGCATGTGCGGCGGTGGTACGAAACGATGATGGCGCGACCGGGTGTCCGGCGCGGCTTCGAGGTGAAGCTCAGTTGAGGCGCGGACAGCGGCCGGCCGATGTTCCAGCCGGTCCGTCCGGTCCGCAGCGCGGTCCGCAACCGGCCGGACCCGTCAGCGCGTCAGCGCATCCCAGCCGTCCTTGGGAATTCGGGCGACGACGCGAAACGCACCGCCGCCGAGCGGCGCGACGACCGCGGCCTCGCCCTCGGCGAGGTACGGCGAGTCAGTCACGGCGCGAAACGGATTGCCGTGGCTGACGATCACGAGGTCGACCCCGCCGGCCACCGGCGTACCGAGCAGGTCGCGCAGCGCCGCGTAGCGGCCGGGCTCCGCCGCGGCGGGTCCGCCGCGCACCGCCGGCGTCGCGGTCGCGCGGCCGAACATCAGGCGACCCGTTTCCAGCGTGCGGCAATACGGACTCGCAAGGACGTCGCCGACGGGGATCCGCAGCCGGGCCACGGCAGCGCCGATCGCGCGCGCCTCCGCGCGGCCCTGCTCGGTCAGGTTGCGCTGCTTGGTGCAATCGTCGAACGACGTCATGGCGTCGTCGTTTTGCCCGAAGTCGGTCGAAGTGTGGCGGAAGTAGAGAATGTAGCCGCCGCGCAGCAGCGCATCGCGCAGCGCGGGGCCGGCGAGCGTCGCCGGCGCGGGCTCCGCTGCGGTCGTCGCGCCCAGCGCGGGTGACAGCCATGCCGCGACGACGAGCATTATCGTCGCGGCGAAGGCTGCCGTCATTCGACGGAGGCCGTGGCGCATCGCGTTCATCCCGGC
>Ga0068858_100002468_pt1 | contig 18665 bp, 15 predicted proteins | sample KBSSwiS12_FD_66589 | JGI IMG/M metagenome (GOLD analysis project Ga0068858, IMG submission 66589) | Switchgrass rhizosphere microbial communities from Kellogg Biological Station, Michigan, USA - KBS Switchgrass S1-2 | ecosystem: Host-associated > Plants > Roots > Rhizosphere > Soil ...
GATGCCCTGGCCGCCGCCGATGCACATCGTCTCCAGGCCGTAGCGGGCGTCGCGGCGACGCATCTCGCGCAGCAGCGTCGCGAGGATGCGGCCACCGGTGGCGCCGACGGGATGGCCGAGGCTGATGCCCGAGCCGTTGACGTTCATCCGGTCGAAGTCGCTCTCGGCGAACTTCCACTCGCGCGTGCAGGCGAGGACCTGCGCGGCGAACGCCTCGTTCAGCTCGATGAGGTCGAGGTCGGCGAGGGTGAGGTCGGCGCGGGCGAGCGCCTTCGCCGTCGCCGGGACCGGGCCGATGCCCATCGTGCGCGGCGGCACGCCGGCGACACCCCACGACACGAGCCGCGCAAAGGGCTGCAGGCCGAGCTCGGCCGCCTTCTCCGGCGTGGTGACCAGGCACGCCGACGCGCCGTCGTTCTGCCCGCTCGAGTTGCCGGCGGTGACCGTCGCGTCGGGATCGTCACGCAGCATCACCGGCCGCAGCCCGGCGAGCGTGTCCATCGAGGAGTCGGCGCGCGGGTGCTCGTCGCGCGTGATGACGGTCTCCTCGCCCTTGCGGCCGCGCACGGTCACCGGGACGATCTCCTCGTCGAAGCGTCCGTCCTCCTGGGCGGCGACCGCCCGGTGGTGCGACGCCACCGCCAGCTGGTCCTGCTCCTCGCGCGGGATGTGGTACTCCCGGCGCAGGTTCTCGGCGGTCTCGAGCATCCCGCCCGGCACGGGGTGGTGCTTGCCGCCGGCCGTGACGCGGCCACGGCCGATGCGGTCGTACATGGTGACCGACTCGCCCTTCACGCCGTAGCGCATGCCCATGGCGTAGAACTCGGCCTGGCTCATGCTCTCGGCGCCACCGGCGACGACCACGTCGGCCACGCCGGTCTGGACGTGCATCGCTGCGTACACGACGGCCTGGAGCCCCGAGCCGCAGCGCCGGTCGATCTGCCAGCCGGGAACCGTCACGGGCAGGCCGGCGTCGAGGGCGGCGACCCGGCCGATGGCCGGCGCCTCGCCGTTCGGGTAGCACTGCCCGAAGAGGACGTCGTCGATCTCGTCGGGTGCCACCCCCGTGCGCTCGACCAGCGCGGTGAGCACCGTCGCCGCCAACTCGGTGGGCGTCAGGTCCTTGAACATCCCGCCCATGCGGCCGACCGGCGTCCGCAGCGGCTCACAGATCACGGCATCACGCATGGCAGGCCCTTCAGAACGAGTAGCGGGAGATGTGCTCGGCGACGCACGCCGGCTTCGGGGAACCTTCGAGCTCGACGGTCGTCCGGAACGTCGTCTGGACGCCCGCCCCGACCGGCTCGGCCGCGACCAGCTCGGTCACGGCGCGGACGCGCGATCCGACCGGCACCGGCGCGACGAACCGGACCCGATCAATGCCGTAGTTGATGGCCATCGACGCCCCGTCGACCGTGAAGATCTGCCGGGTGAGCGCGGGCACCAGGGCGAGGGTCAGGTAGCCGTGGGCGATGGTGGTGCCGAACGGGCCGCCCTTGGCGCGCTCGGGGTCGACGTGGATCCACTGGTGGTCACCGGTGGCGTCGGCGAACCCGTCGACACGGTCCTGGTCGATCGCCAGCCAGTCGCTCTCGCCGAGCCGCTCACCGACCGCCTTCTGCAACCCCTCGACGTCGCGGAAGATCCTCATCGCCGAGCGATCGTACCGGCCGTCCGTTTGCGGCCCGCATCCGCCCGGCGCAGGGGCGCCGTCACGTTGTTCGAGTCAGAATCCGTTGGTGAGCCACGGGGCCACGCCCCATCCGAAGAAGGCGTCCGCCCGGCGCAGCGCGCCCGCGGTTCGCTCCTCGATGCGCCCCGCCCGAGCCAAGGGCGTCGCCTTCACGCCCCCGAGGAGCAGCGAGCCGAGCTCGACGATCGACATCGCGAGGTCGGCCGGTCGCGAGGTCGACGCACACGAGGCGGCATCGGCGCCTCCCGCGACGAGCCACCGACCCTCGTTCGCGGGTCGGAACGAATCGGTGATCTCGAGTACGAGCTCGTCGTCGCTGCCGTAGCGACGAGCGACAAGGGCCGCAGCCGGGTCGAGGACGCGGACGTAGAGGTCGTCGCGCACGGACTGCACGCGGAGCTGGCGCGGATCGACGAGGCGCCACGGCACGCGGTCGTCGACCGGTCGCTGCCAGGCGCGGACCTCGGTCACGAGGTCGATGTCGAACAGGAAGCGGAACAGGGCCGCCTCGACCTCGTCGTCGAGGGCGTGGACCTCGTCGATCACGAGGTTCGGCTCGCCGAGGCGGCGCCAGAGCGCGTAGCCGTCGACCTCACCCTCGTCGGTCTCGTGGACGGCGTGGAGACGGGCGGTCGCGCCCCGTCGGTCTTCGATGACGTCGTGCGCCCAGTTGTCCCACCACGACGGCCGTCGGGACACGGCGCCGGGGATGGCGTGGCGGACCCGCTCGTACACGCCCGGCAGGATCTTGCGAGCGTCCTCAGCTGTCACGAGACGGATGCGCCCCCCGGCCTGGGGCGCCCGGCGGAAGGCGTTGTGCTGGCGCGCGAGCGCCCAGGTGAGCTTGAAGGTCGCGATGCCGTAGCCGAATCGACCGTAGATCGATGATTCCGACGCGGTGAGCACCGCGACGGGCTCGCCCCGGCGGGCGACGTCGTCGAGCTGGTGGGCCATCATCGCGGTGAGCACGCCACGCCGGCGATGGGTCGGCCGCACGCTCACCGCCGTGACGCCGGCGACCGGGACGGCGGTGCCGCCCGGGAGCGTCAGGTCGAACGCGAACGAACCCGCGGTGCCCACCATCTCGGCGCCGTCGAACGCGGCGAAGGCCCGGTCGACATCCGAGTAGGCGCGGTAGTGCTCGACGCGCACCGCGTCGAGGTCCTCCCCGAATGACGACGACAGGTCGAGCGTGAAGCGGGGGAACTCGTCATCGGTGATCGACCGAACCTCGAGGTCCATGGGCCCAGCCTGCCGCCCAGGCGAGAACGATGGGGAGGGATTTCGCCGCGCACGGTCGGGCCCCTTCACTGCGGGTCGTGACCCCGCGGCGCCGCCATACTCGCCGCATGAGCGAGCGCGCGCTGCCCCTCTGGGAGGGTCCGGCCCCTGGCTCGGAGCGATGGGTGTTCGAGGAGCAGTGGACCGACCTGCCCGAGCCCATCGGCGGACGCGTGCTGCGCAACGTGATCGAGCCCACCCTGACCCCCTACCTCCCCGACGAGGTACCACCCCGGCAGGCGGTCGTCGTCGCGCCCGGTGGCGGCCTCCACTTCCTCGCCATGGACAGCGAAGGCACCGCCGTGGCGCGATGGCTCCGCGAGCGCGGCGTCGCCGCCTACGTGCTGAAGTACCGCCTGGTCCCCACGGCGACCGACGACGCCGCGTTCGGCGACGACCTGCGCGCCAACTTCGCCGATGGTGACCCGGCGATCCGGGTCAAGGCACTCGACCTCGCGACCGCAGACGCCGGCCGCGCCATCGAGGTGCTGCGGTCCTCCGGCGTCCAGCACGTCGCGTACCTGGGCTTCTCGGCCGGTGCCCGCATCGGCGCCGAGCTGGTGCTGCGAGCTCCCCGCGAGCGACGACCCGACCTCGCGGCGTTGATCTACCTCTACGCCGTCCAGCACGCGGTCGCCCCCGACGACGGCGTGCCGCTTTTCCTCCTCGCCGCCGCCGACGACCCGCTCGGCATCAGCGGATCACTCGATCTCCATGCCGCCTGGCGCGCCGCCGGCCACCCGGTCGAGCAGCACCTCTTCGAGCGAGGCGGCCACGGCTTCGGGATGACTCGCTCCGGGCTCCCGGTCGACGCGTGGCCCGACCTGTTCCTCGCCTGGCTGCGATCGCACCTCGGTTAGCCGCCGGGCCGCTTCTTCGTCGGCCTCGGGCGGTCGGCGGCGGTGGCGACCGTGGCGAGTCGTTCGAGGTAGCCCTGGACCTGCTCCGTGTAGCGCTCCGGATCGGAACCGTCGAGTCCGGCGGCGAAGAGGGCGGTGGTGGCGAAGAGCCGCCAGCCGAGCGAGATCACCATGGCGAGGGCCACGAACACGCGGGCGTCCTCGTTCGAGAGCTTGGTGCCGGCCTCCTTCGCGTCCGCCTTCATCAGCGCGGTGAGCACCTCGAGCGCCGGTGAGTCACGGAACACCTCGGCCGACCGACCGCCTTCGAGCGCCGCCCAGCCGATGAGGCGCGCCGTGGTCCCGTCGCCGAACGTCATGAGGAGCCGCAGCGCCTCGTCCAGGTGCTCGGCCTCGACGAGCCGCTCGGCGGCGTGGGTGGTGGCCCGCGCGTACACCTCGTCGACGAGCTGCTCTTTGGTCCCGAGGTAGTGGTAGAGGAGGCCGAAGTTCACGCCGGCGGCGTCGGCGATGTCGCGCAGCGCCACCCCCGGGCCCCGCTCGGCGATGAGCTCCCGCGCCGATTCGAGGACCGCCGCGATCACCTCTTCCCGACCTCGGGGTCGCGCTGACGCCATCGAGCGATCGTAGGGGCCGACCTTGACCGGTCCGAGCCTCGCTCCCTACCCTCCTTCGTTAGTCACATGACTGATCAGATCGAGGTGCGCTGACGTGCCGTTCGCCGAGCTCGACGGTGTGCGCCTGTTCTTCACCGACGAGGGGGAGGGCCCGCCCATCCTCTTCGTGCACGGCTACACGTGCGACTCGCACGACTGGAGCTGGCAACTGCCCCACTTCACCGCGTCCCACCGGTGCATCGCCGTCGACCTGCGCGGCCACGGCCGGTCGAGCGCGCCGGACACGGGCTACGAGCCCCTCGTCTTCGCCGCCGACCTCGCCGCCCTCGTGCGCCACCTCGACTGCGGACCCGTCGTCGCCATCGGGCACTCGCTCGGCGCGCTGATCGTGAGCACGCTCGCGGTCGAGCACGCCGAGCTCGTGCGCGCCGTCGTCGCCCTCGACCCGGGCTACCTCGTCACCGACGAGGTGCGCACCGGCGTGGCGCCGCTGGCCGAGGCCATGGCCGAGCAGGATCCGGTGCCGCTCGTGCAGGCGATCCTCGGGGGCGCCTACTCGCCGGCGTCGGCGCCGTTCCTGCGCTCGTGGCACCTGCGCCGGGCCGCCGGGGTCGAGCCCCACGTGCTCCGCCAGACGTTGCTCGGCATGGCCAGCGAGACCGCGCCCACCTCCTCGCGCGCGTTCGGCGAGGCGTTCCTCCGCCGCCGGAGGTGCCCGGTCCTGTCGATCTACACCGACCCGTCGCGCGCGGCCTACGAGCAGGACGTGTTCGCCGACGATCGGTCGACGTCGTTGAGCTGGCCGGGCTCCGGGCACTGGCTGCACCAGGAACGGCCGGCCGAGCTCAACGTCGTCGTCGACGGGTGGCTCACCACCCTCTCGTGATCACTTCACGGCGAACGTGTTGCTCGTGCAGGTGAAGGGCACGACGGTCTTCCACGTGGTGCCGTCGTCGAGCATGTAGGAGCTGCACGTCGGCGTCGGCACGACCGTCGACGACGGGTACCGCGTCGGCCCGACGAGGCCCTTGATCTCGTAGGTCATCCGGGCGGCCGCGGCCTGCACCGACTCGGGGGTGATCTTGGACACGCCGCCCGCGGCCGCCGTCTTCAAGGCCGCGATGAACATGTCGGCGCCGAAGTAGCCGGCGGCGATGCCGATGTCGAGGCCTTGGTCGGGCTTCACCGCGGCGACGTCGGCCTTCATCTGGTCACGTGCCGGCGTCGGGTCGGACATGTTGGCCCACCCGATCCCGACGATCGACCCCTTCATGGCCTTGAGGAGCAGGTCGGAGTAGAGCGTGTGGAAGTACATGCCCTTGAAGCCCGCGGCCTGGAGCTTGTCCCACATCGGGATGCAGTCGGTGACGACCCGGCACTGGATCACGTCAGGCGCGTGGCCGTCGTCGCTGTGCATCAGGTTCTGGATGTACGGCGTGTAGTCGGAGACCGGAGGCGGCGTGAGGTAGACGACCTTCGGCGTCGAGAAGCCGACCGACGTGAGCTCGAGGTTCCCGTGCGCCACGTCCTTGTGGCCCGAGTCGATGTCGGTGGCGATGGTGGCGATCGACGGGTGCTGCTTGCCGGTCTGCTTGGCGACGTAGTCGTACATCGGCGTCACCGAGTCGGGCAGCACCTTGGGATCCGCCGGCACGAGGCAGCCGATGAAGCTGAACGCCCAGATCGCCGGGTTGGGCTTGTCGCTGCAGTAGGTGTTGTCGAACCCGTAGCCGAAGTACGGCACGTGCTGCTGGGCGAGGTACTGCCCCGGGTTGTTGGCCGACGCGTCGCCCACGATGGCGAAGACCTTCTGCTCGGTCACGAGGCGTCGGGCCTCGTTGAGCGCGGTCGTCGGATCGAGCTTGTCGTCGGCGAACTCGACGTACTCGATCTTCACGCCCTTGAGCTCGTTGGTGTCGTTGAACCGCTTGATGCGTCCCCGGGCACCGACCTCGACCGACGGCAGCTGACCCTTGATGCCGAGGCTGGCGACGCGGATCGTGGTGCCGTCGAAGCCGCGGACCGGCCCCGACGGTGTGCCCGCCGTGGTCGACGTCGACGAGGAGCTCGACGATGACGAGCTGCAGCCGACGAGCGCGACCAGCGCGACACCGACGAGCAGGCGTCCGACGAACCGCGTTCCGATCATGGAGTCCCCCTGGAAGTTAGCCATTTGACTGAATCGCTACGGAGCGTAACCCACGGGCGAGGCATGTTTCGCTTTCGCAAGGCCGACCCATAGCCTGCGGACGTGACGGTCAGCAGCGCCACGGCGCGCCAGGCGGACATCGAGCAGCTGGTGGCGCGCGAGGGCTTCGTCCGCGTGCGCGACCTGGTGGGCCGGTTCGGCGTGTCGGCCGTGACCGTTCGGTCCGACCTCGACCAGCTCGAGGCGGCCGGGCGCCTGCGCCGCGTGCGCGGCGGCGTGCTCGCCCGCACCAGCTCGCGGCAGGAGATCTCCTTCGAGCTGGCGCGCGAGGATGCCGGGCCGTCGAAGGCGGCGATCGCACGACGCGCCGTCGACGAGGTCGGCTCCGGCGACGCCATCCTGCTCGACGTCGGCACCACCACCACGGCGATCGCCTCCGAGCTGGTGACGCGCACCGACCTGCACGAACTGACGGTGTTCACGAACTCGTTGACGATCGCCCTCGAGCTGGAGCGGGCGGCCGACCGGATCCAGATCATCGTCACGGGCGGGACGCTCCGCCCGCTGCAGCACTCGCTCGTGGATCCCCTCGCCACCCGCCTGCTGGAGGACGTCACCGCGCGCCTGGCCTTCATCGGGTGCAACGGGGTGCATCCGACGGGCGGGATCACCAACATCAACCTGCCGGAGTGCCAGGTGAAGCAGGCGATGGTGCGGGCCGCCCGGCGACGGGTTGTCGTCGCCGACGGCACCAAGATCGGCGAGATCGAGCTGGCCCGGGTGTGCACGCTCGCCGAGGTCGATCTGCTCGTCACCGATGACACCGCCGACGCCGACACCCTCGCCCTGCTCGGCGCCGACGTCGAGCTCGCGGTCGTGCCCGGCACCTGACGGGTTGTGGTAGCGAAAGCTACTTTGCGTTTCGAAAGCAACCGGGGGAGGATGCGGGCGTGCGATCCGACGGGCCGGCCAAGGTGGTCGATCACCGCAGTGGCGCGTCGGTGTGGGTGGCCGGCAGCCGGCAGGAGCGGCCGAACCGGCCGTCGACGGCGTGCCCGTTCTGCCCTGGCGGGCTCGAGGCGCCCGAACCGTACGTCACCCGGACGTTCGTCAACCGGTGGCCGTCGATGCCCGACGACCGGTGCGAGGTGATCCTCTACGCACCGGACCACGACGCCACGTTCGCGTCCCTCGGCACCGCCGGCGCCCGCTCGGTCGTCGACGTGTGGGCCGAGCGCACCGAGGTGCTCGGGGCGCGAACCGACGTGGCCGCCGTGCTGCCCTTCGAGAACCGCGGCCACGAGGTCGGCGCCACCATCGCCCACCCGCACGGCCAGCTCTACGCGTTCGACACCGTGCCACCCGTGCTGGCCCAGGAGCTGACGACCGGCACCTGCTGGATGTGCGACGCGCCGCCGGACGACCTCGTCGTCACCGAGGTCGGTGGCTGGCGCGCCTCGGTCCCGGCGGCGGCGCGCTACCCGTTCGAGCTGCTCGTCGCCCCGTTGGCCCATCGCCCCGACCTCCCGTCGCTCGACGGCGACGAGCGCGACGGATTGGCGGCGGCGCTCGTCGACGCGCTGACCAAGCTCGACCGCCTGTTCGACGCCCCGATGCCCTACATGCTCTGGGTGCACCAGCGCCCGACCGACGGCGGCGCCTGGCCGACGGCGCACGTCCATGTCGAGATCGTCGGCCTGCACCGCGCGCCGGGCACCCCGCGCTACGTCGCCGCCGGCGAGCTCGGCAGCGGCATCTGGTTCAACCCGGTGGCGCCGGTCGACGCCGCCCGGCAACTGCGAGAGGCAGGGGCATGATCCGCATCGGCTTCGACGACGACTGGCTCGTGCACATGGGCGAGCTCGACCGGCCCGTTCCCCGGAACACGGCGAAGACCGGAACCGCGGGCGGGCCGGCGGAGCTCACCCGTGAGGAGGGCGGCCGCCCGCCCGTGCCCGAGGCGCTCCTGGCGAGCGTGGCGGGCGACCTGATCCAGCGGTTCTTCAACCTGGCCGACGCGCTCGAGCCCGGTTGGGAACCGGTGCAGCTCCCCGACGACTGGACGACCCGCGTCGCCCCGACGCCACCGACCGAGCACCGCCGGCTGCAGCTCGGCTCCGACGAGCTGCACACCGGCTACCTGCCGACCGGCCCAGCCTGGTACCGCAAGGTGTTCGACGTCGCGGCCGACTGGGACGGCAGCCGCATCCGCCTCGACTTCGACGGCGTGATGCGCGACGCCCACGTGTGGGTCAACGGCAGCTTCATCGGGAGCCACTACTCCGGCTACACCGGGTTCGGGCTCGACGTCACCGAGTTCCTGCGGTACGGCGACGAGGGACGCAACGTCGTGCTCGTGCGCACCGACACCACCACCGCCGAGGGCTGGTGGGCCGAAGGGGGCGGCATCTACCGCCACGTCTGGTTGGTGGTCAACGAACCGGTGCACGTGGCCCGCCACGGCATCTTCGTCCACACGGCGCGACTCGACGACGACGCCGCGACGGTCGTGATCGAGACCGAGGTCGACAACGATTCGGCCGCCGCCGTCGACGTGGTGGTCGAGCAGGTCGTGGTGACGCCCGACGGGCGCACGTTCGCCACCAGCAGCACGCCCGTCCGCGTCGACGCCATGCGTCGCGCGACGGTCACCCAGGAGCTCGTGGTCACCGCACCGGCGACGTGGAGTCCCGACTCGCCGGCGCTGCACCGCCTCGGCACCGTCGTGATCGTCGACGGTGATGTGGTCGACGACGTCGACACCACGTTCGGCATCCGCACCGTCGAGTGCGGGCCCGCCGGCGTGCTGGTGAACGGTGTGCTGACACCGATCCGCGGCGCGTGCTGCCACCAGGACTTCGCCGGCGTCGGGATCGCGTTGCCCGACCGCGTGCACGAGCACAAGATCGAGCTGCTGCGCGAGCTCGGTGCCAACGCCTACCGCACGGGCCACCACGCCCCCGCACCCGAGATCCTCGACGCGTGCGACCGCCTGGGCCTGCTCGTGCTCGACGAGAACCGCCGGCTCGAGACGAACGACGACGGCGTCGCCGATCTCGCCGAGCTCATCCGCCGCGACCGCAACCACCCGAGCGTGTTCCTGTGGGCGCTGGAGAACGAGGAGATGATCGCCCTCGCCCCCATGGCCCGGCGCCTGCTGCGTCGCCTCGTCGACGTTGCCCACCGGCTCGACCCCACGCGCCAGACCACCATCGCGGGGCAGTTCGCCAAGAACGACCCGGTGTACATGTCGATCCCCGACGTGGCCGGCTTCAACTACGACAACGGCGCGTCGGGCCGCTACCGGGCCGCATGCCCGGACGCCCCGGTGCTCGCGACCGAGGACGCGTCGTACGTGTCGAACCGATGGGTGTACGAGGACCAGCCCGCCGCCGGTCTCGCCTCCAGTCACGACGAAGGCAGCTTCCTCGAGCGCATGACCCGCGCCGACGCACCGGCGGTGGGCGCGGGCACGGCCGGCGGGGCGGTGGCCACCCAGTTCGGCCGGTTGGCCAACACGTGGGACAACCTCCTCGCCCACCCCTACCTCGGCGGCGTGTTCGTGTGGACCGGCTTCGACTACCGCGGCGAGTGCGTGCCGTTCGGTTGGCCGGCGGTCAACGCTCCCTTCGGGCTCATGGACCTCTGCGGCTTCCCCAAGGACGTCTACCACTACTGGCGAACGCGTTGGAGCGGCGAGCCGGCGGTGCACGTGCTCCCGCACTGGAACTGGTCCGGGCGCGAGGGCCAGTCGCTCACCGTCAGCGCCTACGCCAACGCCGACGAGGTCGAGTTGCTCGTGAACGGTCACACCATCGTCACCGAGAAGGTCCCGCCCAGTGGCATCGTCACGACCACCGCGCCGTACGAGCCCGGCACGATCGAGGCTCGCGGCTACCGCGACGGGACGATCGTGGCCACGGCGACGCGGACGACGACCGGGGCGCCGGCCGGGCTCGCGCTGCGCGCCGTCAACGACACGTGCGCGGCGGGCGGGCACGACGTGGCAATCGTGCGCATCGCCGTGGTCGACGCCGACGGCGAGATCGTTCCGGATGCGTGTCCGGTCCTCGACGTGAGCGCGGACCGCGGCGCCACCGTCCTCGGGACCGGGAACGGCTCCCCCGCCGATCACGTGCCTGCGGCGTCACCGAGACGACCGGCGTTCAACGGTCTGGCCCTGGCGATCGTGCGGAGCCCGCGGGAGCCCGGTCCGTTCACCGTGACCATCACCGGCGCGGGTGTGGGCACCGCCACCGTCGACATCGAGGCCCGCTGATGCGCTGGGGTGTGATCGGCACGGGCGGCATCGCCCAGACCTTCGCCACGGCGATGGAGCACGTGCCGGGATCGAGCATCGTCGCCGTGTCGTCGCGACAGCAGGCGACGGCCGACGCGTTCGCAGCCGCCCATGGCATCGCCCGCCCGTACGGCAACGACGCCGCGCTCGTCGAGGACGCCGAGGTGGAGGCCGTGTACGTGGCCACGCCGCACCATCGCCACCACGACGACACGATCCGCGCGCTTGAAGCAGGCAAGCACGTGCTGTGCGAGAAGCCATTGGCCCTGAACGCCGCGCAGGCGGACGCCATGGCCACCGCGGCGCGACGGCACGACCGGTTCCTCATGGAGGCGATCTGGAGTCGCTTCCTTCCGGGCTACGACGCGCTCCGGACGGTCCTCGCCGCGGGAGAGATCGGGGAGGTGCTGCACGTCGACGCGTCGTTCGGCTTCCGCCGGCCGATCGATCCGGCGCACCGCCTCTTCGACCTCGCCCTCGGCGGCGGCGCCCTGCTCGACCTCGGACTCTACCCGGTGCAGCTCGCCCACATGGTGCTCGGCCCACCGACGTCGGTGACCGCGCACGGTCGCATCGGCGCGACCGGGGTGGACGAGCACATCGTGGTGACGATGGGCTTCGAGGGCGGCGCCCTCGCGGTCGCGCAGGCGGCGATCCGCACGCCGTTGGCGTCGACGGCGCGCATCGCCGGGACCGAAGGCACGATCCTGCTGCCGCAGTACATGCACGCGCCGATGTACGTCGACGTGGAGGTCGGCGGCACGACCCGGCGGATCGACACCCCGCTCGACGGCGGCTCCCTGCGCCACGAGATCGCCGAGGTCGAGCGCTGCATCGCCCGTGGGGCGCTCGAGAGCGACGTGCTGCCGCTGGCGGAGTCGTGCGCCATCGCCGCCACCCTCGACCAAGCCCGCGCCGCCATCGGCCTCCGCTACCCCGGCGAGTGAACCGTTCTTTGTCGCGTTGTGGTCGCTGGGCGACCACAACGCGACAAAGAACGAGACGGCGGCCTCTGCTACCCCGGCATTAGGTCAAACGACTAATTTCTTGGCCCGTCTCGGCAGGTCCGGGCCACGGCGCGACGAATTCCCCTTGGCACACGTCGACGCTCGGGGGTCGCAGGATGACGGTCGGCACGCTGGTCCTCGGCGTCCTCAACGGACTGACGATCGGCCTCCTCGCCGTGGGCCTGGTGCTCGTCTACAAGTCGAACCGGTTCCTCAACCTCGCCCACGCCCAGCTCGGGACGCTCTCGGCGATGTTGCTGGCGAAGTGGGTCCTCGACTGGCATTGGAGCTGGCCCGTCGCGTTCGTCCTCAGCGTCGCCGTCGGCCTCGGCACCGGTCTGCTCGTCGAGCGCTGGTTCGTCCGACCGCTCCGCACGCGCACGAGCTCCCCGATCGCCCTGCTGCTCCTCACCATCGGCGTGTCCCAGCTCCTGCTCGCCCTCACGTACATCTCGAAGCTGGGGCCGGACACCTCCAGCGCGTCCGCCTACCCGCAGCCGTACCACTCGCACTGGCGGCTCGGCGGGATCGTGCTCACCGGGTCGTCGGTGCTCACGATGGTGCTCGTCCCGATCCTGCTCGTCGGGCTCACCGCGTTCCTCCGGTGGTCGTCGATGGGCAAGCAGATCCGGGCGGCGGCCAACAACCCTGACGCCGCGCGGCTCTGCGGGATCTCGGTGCACCGCGTCAGCCTCGTGACGTGGGCGGTCGCCGGGAGCCTCTCGGCGATCTCGGCCGTGCTCCAGGCCCCCAACCAGGCGAGCTTCAACGTCGGTTCGCTGGGTCCCCACCTGCTCATGCTCACGCTCGGCGCCGCCGCGTTCGGCGCGTTCGTCTCGTTGCCGGCGGCCGTCGGTGGCGGACTCGTGCTGGGACTCGTCAGCCAGGTCGTGTCGGCGGAGACGAGCAGCGCCAGCAAGGCCGAGCTGGCGGTGTTCATCGCCATCCTCGCCATCGTCCTCGTGCGCGGGAAGGCCATCAGCCGGGTCTTCGCCAGTTCGGGCGCCGCCGTCCCCGAACGGCCGACCACCCGCGTGCCCGACGCGCTGCGCGACAGCCCACTCGTGCGCCACCAACGGACGTGGCTGGCGGCCGGCGCGCTGCTCATCGCGGTGGTCGTGCCGAAGCTGCCGTACTTCGCGACCGAGGGACACCGGTTCCTGCTCGTGCTCGTCCTCCTCTACGCCCTGCTGGGCGTCGCCCTCACGATGCTCGTCGGGTGGGCCGGCCAGGTGAGCCTCGGACACTTCGCGGTCGTCGGCATCGCCGCCTACCTCACCGCGCGCTGGTCGCCCGAGGGGTGGACGTTGGTGTCGCTGTTCCTCGTCACCGGGCTCATCGGCGCCGGTGTGATGGTGCTCGTCGGCATGCCCGCGCTGCGCGTCCGCGGCATGACCCTGGCGGTCACCACGTTGGGGTTCGCCGTCGTGTCCCAGGAGTGGCTCTTCCGCCAGTCGTGGCTCGGCACGGCCAACCCGTTCGGCGCCACCGTCGACGCGCCGGCGCTGGCCCACGGACTCGGCACACCCCGCTCGCAGCTGGCCCTGTACTACGTCGCACTCGTCGTGCTCGGGCTCACCCTGGCGGGCGCCGCCGCCCTGCGCCGATCGGTCCCCGGCCGGCTGATCCTCGCCGTGCGCGACAACGAGCGGGCCAGCGCCGCCTTCGGCGTCACCCCGGCGACCGTGAAGCTCGGGATCCTCGCCGTCTCGGGCTTCATCGCGGCGACGGCCGGCGTGCTGTGGGCCGACGCCTGGCGCATGGCGTCGCCGACGCAGTTCGGCGCCGACCTCTCGATCGCGGCGCTCGCCGTGCCGGTCATCGGTGGGTTGGGCTCGCTGTCGGGAGCCGTCGCCGGCGCCGTGCTGCTGTACGCGCCCGCCTTCTTCATCGGCCCAGTCGTGTCCGGGATCTTCGGCGACTTCGGCCACAACCTCGGGTTCCAGCTCTTCCTCGGCGGGTTCGGGCTGATCGCCACGCTGCAGAAGTTCCCGAACGGCGTCGCCGGCATCGCCCAGCAGGCGTGGCAGTCGCACCTCGACCGGCGCGCCGCGCACGTCGGCGCGGGTCGCATCCCGACCGACGTCCCGCTCGTGACGGAAGGCTTGCGGATCCGCTTCGGCGGTGTCGTGGCCCTCGACGACGTGGCCGTCACCGTGCACGCCGGTGAGATCGTCGGGCTGATCGGCCCCAACGGCGCCGGCAAGACCACCTTGATGAACGTCATCTCCGGCGTGCTCTCCGCCGACGCCGGCTCGGTGCGCGTGTTCGGCCACGAGGTCGTCGACCTGCCCCCGGACATCCGCGCCGGCTACGGCTTGGCGCGGAGCTTCCAGGACGCCACCCTCTTTCCCGGGCTCACGGTCACCGAGACGGTGCAGGTGGCGCTCGCCCGCGACCACAAGGTCGGCGTGGTGTCGTCGATCGTCGGCGCGCCGTGGGCGCGCGTCGCCGAGCGATCGTCGCGGCGTCGCGCCGACGACATCGTCGAGCGGCTCGGCCTCTCGCCCTGGGCCGACGCCCTCGACGGCGAGCTGTCGACCGGGACGCGCCGCATCTGCGACCTCGCCGCCCAGGTCGCCGCCGGGCCGAAGCTGCTCCTGCTCGACGAGCCGACGGCCGGGGTCGCGCAACGCGAAGCCGAGGCCTTCGGCCCCTTGCTGCGGCGCATCCGCGACGAGCTCGACTGCGCCATCCTCATCGTCGAGCACGACATGCCGCTGCTCATGGGGTTGTGCGACCGCGTGTACGCCATGGACGCGGGCCGCGTGATCGCCGTCGGCAGCCCGACCGAGATCCGCAACGACCCCGCCGTGGTCGCCAGCTACCTCGGCACCGACGACACCGCCATCGAACGCTCGAACGGGCACCGGTCGACGAAGCGACCGCGCCCGCTCTCCGCCAGCACCACCGGGAGGTCGGCGTGACACCGTTCCAGCAGTTCCGCGTCTGGGTGCGACGCGCGTCCACCGCGGACCGCATGTCGGCCACGCTCGCGGCCGTCGTGGTGCTCGGCCTCCTCGGATGGCTGGTGGTGCCCGTCCATCACCACACGGGTGCGGACGACCAGGTGTCGGTCGGCGCGTCGGGCACCGGCGCGACGTCCCCGACCTCGGCGCCGAAGGCGCCCGGCGCCGCGGGGACGACGACCGCCGCGGCCGCGCCCGCGAGTGGCACCGTCGCGGCCAGCGCGCCCGGCGCGACATCGGGATCGCCCGCCGCCGCGGCACCGGCCGCCGCGAGCGGCTGCGCCGCGCCGCCCGGCGCGGACCAGGGCGTCACCGCCACCCAGATCAAGGTGGCGATCTCCCTCGTGAACATCGTCGGCCCGGCCGGCAACAGCACGTTCGGCGTGCCGAGCACCACCGAGCAGCAGACCGACTTCCAACAGGTGATCGACGCCCTCAACGCGAGCGGCGGCGTCGCCTGCCGGAAGCTCGTACCGCAGTTCTTCGAGGCCAATCCTGTCAACTCGAGCGACCTGCAGCAGAAATGCCTCGACATCGTGCAGGCCAAGCCGTTCTTCGTGATCGACACCGGCGGCTTCTACGGCAGCCCCACCACGAACTGCTTCCCCCAGCACCAGCTGCCGTTCCTCGGCAACGGCCGGCTCACGGCATCGCAGCGCGACCAGTTCTACCCGTACCTGTTCGGCCAGGGCAGCGTGGAGACGCTCTACCGCAACGCCGTGTTCGCGTTGCGCGACCGCGGGTTCTTCAGCGCCGGCAACGGCTTCCAGAAGCTCGGCTACTTCTACCGGAGCTGCTTCCCCGAGATCACCAAGGGGTTCCTCGACTCGCTGCACCAGGCGGGCGTGGCCGCGGGCCAGGTCGTGAGCTACGACCTCGGCTGCCCCGACGGCTTCGCCAACCCGAGCGACCTCCAGCAAGCGCTCCTCAAGTTCCGCCAGAGCGGCGTCACCCACGTCACCGAGACGTCGGCCACGCAGGACTTCGCGAACTTCACCAAGCTCGCGCAGCAGCAGGGCTTCAAGCCGAAGTACGGCCTCGCCGACGACGGCATCGTCCCCACCAGTGTGGGCAGCCTGCACCCCGACTTCGACAACATCGCCGGTGCCATCGCCATCGACGACTCCCGCTTCGGTGAGGAGAGCACGCCGGGGGCCGTACCGTCGGCCGGAACGGCCCGTTGCAACGCCATCTACCAGGCCCGCGGGCGACCGCCCGTCTACCAGCAGTCGGTCGGGTTCGGCGGCGTGGCGTGCGGCCAGATCTGGATGGTGGTCGCGGCGATCGACCGCGCACCCGCACTCCGCCGATCGGCACTCGCCGACGGGCTCCACGCCGCCCGCGCCGTCGACTTCCCCTACCCGTTCGGACCGGCCGACTTCAACGGACCCAAGGTCACCTACGGCGGCCAGTTCTGGCGACCCGTCCAGTTCGTCTCGAGCTGCAGCTGCTGGCGCCTCGCCGACGCGGCCTTCCACCCGTCGTTCCCGTAGGCGCCGTCCACGCGATGTCGGGCACGGTCACACGTGCCGCGGCACCTTGCCGGTGCGGGTCAACACGAATCGCATCACCTTGTGGCCGATGTCGGCCGCCGGATCGAACATGAGGGGGCATCCGCCGTCGATGACCGTCATGCCGTGGTCACGGCCGAAGACGGTCGCCTCGTCGCAGACGCTGCCCGGTCCCGGCCCGCGGTGCATCCACACCTGCTTGATGCCGAGGTCGTTGCACGCACGCACGGTCGCTTCCGCTTGGTCGGGGCGGGTCGCGATCACCACGGCGTCGACGCCATCCGGGATGTCGGCCAGGCGGTGGTAAGCGCGGTCACCCTCGACGGTGTCGGCGTTGGGATTGACGGCGAAGACCTCGTACCCACGATCCCGCAGTCGCTTGTAGACGGCGTTGCCGCCGTGACTGCCAGCATCGCGGGACACCCCGGTGACGGCGATGCGCCTGCTCGCCAGGAACGTGGTCGCAGCTTCCTTGACGGTGGTCATCGGATCCTCCTCTCACGCCGCGAGCGCGGCCGGGCCATCGCCACTCGCGCCTGCAGGAGGCGCTGAGCGGGGGTCGGCTCCGCCGGGTTCGAAGCGGAACGGCGGGTACTCGTCACGCAGGAGCGCCGCGTAGGCGAGGACACGGAAGCACCAGCGGTTCATGCCCATGATGAAGTCGAAGAGGCCTTGCGGGTACTCGCGCTTCACCGCCGTGATCACCATGGCGATGACGGCGAGGAGGGCGATGAGCCCGCCGCCGCTGGCGATGCGCCAGCCGCCGAACCAGCCGAGGCCGAACCCACCGGCGAACACGCCGACGATGAGGTAGTGCGGGATGGCGAGCAGCCACCACTTGACCAGCACCAACCCCCGCGAGAGCCGATCCGGATAGTCGACCGTGAAGTCGGCGGGATACGCGGGGTCGGGTCGCAGGCTGAACGGCGGGTACTTGTCGGTGCCGAAGCCGGACACCGTGTAGTACGACACGCGCCACGTCCAACGCATCACGCCCACGTTGAAGTCGAAGATCCCCCGCGGATAGCGGCCGGTGAAGAGGATGGCGAACCCGGCGACGACGGTCAGGACGGCGACGGCGAGCCACAGGAACAACAGCACGACGGCGTGCGGGATGACGAGGATCCACTTGACCAGCCAGAGCCATCGGCCCGGGTCGTCGAGGCGGGCGTCGAGCTGCGCCGGATACATCGATCGTTCGCTGCTGTCGACCATGTCGACATCGTGCGCCCGGCTGCGACGCGCGAGGTAGGGCCGTTGGGCCCTCTGTCAGGACGTCGCGCCGACCAGCCCGTCGAGCTGCGCATCGGCCATCACCCGATCGATCGTCGTCCCGGGTCGTAGTGTCCGGAGCCATGGGGGACGGTCCGGACTACGAGAACATCGACCCGCGCTCGGAGGTCAACCGGACGGGCAAGCCGTTCGTGCGGCTCGAGCGGGACGGGCACGTGGCCGAGCTGGTGCTCGACCGGCCGGAGAAGCTGAACGCCTGGGCGTGGGGCCCCACCAACGAGCTGTGCGCGCTGGCCGATGAGCTGCGCTTCGACACGTCGGTGCGGGTCGTCATCCTGCGGGGCGAGGGTCGTGCCTTCTGCGCCGGCGAGGACCTCACGCCCGACACCCATGACGTGAAGGACCGCCACTTCGGCCGCTCGCCCGCCGAGATCGTGCGCAACTCCTACGAGCGGGCCCGCTACTGCTTCGAGCGGTGGGCGGTGATCGAGCAGCTCCCCCAACCGTTGCTCGTGGCCGTCCACGGCTACTGCCTGGGCGCCGGCGTCGAGCTGGCCATGCTGGGCGACATCCGCGTCGCCGCCGACGACGCGATCTTCGCCCTCCCCCAGGCGACCATCGGGGTCGGCGTCGTCGGCGGTGCCGACCTGCGGATCGCGGCGGAGTGCGGCGCCGGCGTGGCCAAGCTCCTCGCCATGACCGGCCGCCGTTTCGGGGCCGACGAGGCACAGCGACTCGGGCTCGTGCAACACGTCGTCCCCGCCGGCGAGCTGCTCACCGCCGTCCGCTCCCTCGCCGCCGAGATCGCCGCCAACGCGCCGATCGCCGTCCAGACCATCAAGCGCACGATCAACCAGTACACCCGCCAGGGGTTCGACGAGGCGGCCCGCTACGAGGCCATGGCCAGCTCCCTGGCGTTCGTGTCGGAGGACCTCTACGAAGGCTTCGCCGCCGGCGCGGCCAAGCGGCGCGCCGAGTTCAGGGGGTACTGACGGCGAGGACGGACGGCGCGGAGCCACGCGCACGGCTCATGTCGCGACGCTGA
>Ga0068858_100002470_pt1 | contig 18659 bp, 19 predicted proteins | sample KBSSwiS12_FD_66589 | JGI IMG/M metagenome (GOLD analysis project Ga0068858, IMG submission 66589) | Switchgrass rhizosphere microbial communities from Kellogg Biological Station, Michigan, USA - KBS Switchgrass S1-2 | ecosystem: Host-associated > Plants > Roots > Rhizosphere > Soil ...
CGATCGGCGCGACGGGAATCGCCTGGCCGTCCGCCATCACGCTTCCTTTCCGAACAGGCCCGCCGGCCGCACCATCAGCACGATCGCCATGATCACGAAGACCACGATGCTCGATGCTTCGGGATAGAAGACCTTGGTCAGGCCCTCGACGAGGCCGAGCGCGAGGCCGGTGACGATCGAGCCGAGGATCGATCCCATGCCGCCGATGACGACGACGGCGAAGACGACGATGATCAGGCTCGATCCCATGAGCGGGGTCACCTGGATCACGGGCGCCGCGAGCACGCCGGCGAGCGCCGCGAGTCCGGCCCCGCCGGCGTAGGTGAGCGTGACCATCAGTGGCACGTTGATGCCGAACGCCTGTACGAGCGCCGGGTTCTCGGTCCCGGCGCGCAGCGTCGCGCCGAGGCTCGTGCGCTCGATCAGGAACCAGGTGCCCAGGCAGACCACGAGCGAAGCGATCACGACCCAGGCGCGGTAGTTCGGCAACACCATGAAGCCGAGGTCGGTCGAGCCGCTCAGCAACTCGGGCTTGTCGTAGCTCTGTCCCGAAACGCCGAAGTAGAACCGCAGCACGCCCTCGGCGATCAGTGCGAGGCCGAAGGTGAGAAGCAGGCCGTAGATCGGGTCGATCTTGTAGAGGTGACGCAGGAACAGCCGCTCGATGACGACGCCGAGCGCACCGATCACGATCGGCGCGACGGCGAGCGCGACCCAGTAGTTGATGCCGAGCTTGTCCATGCCGATGAAGGCGACGTACGCCCCCAGCGTGTAGAGCGCGCCGTGCGCGAAGTTGACGATCCCGAGCAGGCCGAAGATGACGGCCAGCCCGAGGCTCAGCATCGCGTAGAACGAGCCGTTGACGAGCCCGAGCGTGAGCTGGCTGAGGAAGACCTGCATCTCAGCCCCTTCCTGTCACGTCACTTCCAGGTCGCGCACTTGGACTCGGACTTCGTCGTCCACGCCGTCTCGCCCTTGAAGGTCTCGACGATGTTGTAGTAGTCCCAGGGCTCGGTCGACTTGTCGGGCGACTTGACCTGCATCAGGTACATGTCGTGGATCATGCTGCCGTCGTCGCGGATCCAGCCGCCTTTCGTGTAGATGTCGTTGATCTTGGTCTTTTTCATCTGCGCGAGGACCTTGTCGCTGTCGTCGCTGCCGGTCGCCTTGACCGCGGTCAGGTACTGCAGCGCCGCCGAGTAGTCGGCCGCCTGGATCGACGACGGCATGCGCTTGAACTTCTCGAAGAACTTGCGGCTCCAGGCGCGCGTCTCGGCGTCGCGGTTCCAGTACCAGCTGTCGGTCAGGTACATGCCCTGCGTCGCCTTCAGGCCGAGCGAGTGGACGTCGTTGATGAACATCAGCAGCCCGGCGAGCTTCATCGTCTTGGTGATGCCGAACTCGTTGGCCGCCTTGACCGAGTTGATGGTGTCGCCGCCTGCGTTGGCGAGGCCGAGGATCTGCGCCTTGCTCTGCTGTGCCTGCAGCAGGAACGACGAGAAGTCGCTTGCCGAGAGCGGATGCCGCACCGCGCCGATCACGTTGCCGCCCGCCGCCTTGACGACCGCGGTCGTGTCGTTCTGCAGCTGGGTGCCGAACGCATAGTCGGCGGTCAGGAAGTACCAGCTCTTGCCGCCGGCCTTCACGACCGCGTTGCCGGTGCCCTTGGCAAGCGCGGTCGTGTCGTACGCGTAGTGGACCGTGTACGGCGAGCACTGCTCGTTGGTGAGCGCCGAGGACGCGGCGCCGACCGAGATGTAGAGCTTCTTCTTCTCCTGCGCGACCTTGGCCATCGCCAGCGCCGTGCCCGAGTTGGTGCCGCCGACGAGCATGTCGACGCCCTGCGTGTCGAACCACTCGCGCGCCTTGGCGGCGGCGACGTCGGGCTTGTTCTGGTGGTCGGCAACGAGCACCTCGATCTTCTTGCCTGCGATCGCGCCGCCCATGTCGGCGACCGCCATCCGGATCGCCTCGCCACCTGCCGGCCCGTCGATGTCGGCGTAGAGGCCCGAGAGGTCGCTGATGAAGCCGATCCGGATCACGTCGCCCGAAATCTGCGCGTGCGCTGGCGCGGTGGCGAACATGGCGGCGAGCGCGAGGCTGCACGCCGGAACGATGGACTTGAGCTTGAACATGGGCAAGGGTCTCCTCTGAGAAACGATCAACGGACGGTGGCTGTCAGACGCCGAGATACTCGTGCAGGCGCGCCATGCGCTCCGGCAGCTCGGCCTGGGTGAATTGCTGGATGACCTGGCCGTGCTCCATGACCAGGAAGCGGTCGGCGAGCGGCGCTGCGAAGCGGAAGTTCTGCTCGACCATGACGATCGTGTAGCCGCGCTCGCGCAGGCTCTTCACGACCTCGCCGAGCTTTTGCACGATCACCGGCGCCAGACCCTCCGAGATTTCGTCGAGGAGCAGCAGCCGCGCGCCGGTGCGAAGAATCCGCGCGACGGCGAGCATCTGCTGCTCGCCGCCCGACAGGCGGGTGCCCTGGCTCGCCGCGCGCTCCTTCAGGTTCGGGAACATCGCGTAGATCTGCTCGACGCTCATGCCGCCGTCGGCGAGCGCCGGTGGAAGCATCAGGTTCTCTTCGGCCGAAAGGCTCGAGAAGATGCCGCGCTCCTCGGGACAGTAGCCGATGCCCATGCGCGCGATGCGGTGCGTCGCGAGGCCGCTGGTCTCGACGCCGTGGACCTTGATCGAGCCCTTGCGCGAGCCGATGAGGCCCATGATTGCGCGCAGCGTGCTGGTCCGACCGGCGCCGTTCCTGCCGAGCAGCGTCACCACCTCGCCTTCGTCGACGTGGAAATCGACGCCGTGCAGCACGTGCGACTCGCCGTACCAGCCGTGCAGGTTCGCGACCTCGAGGAAACGCTTCGTCATCTCAGTGCGCGCCCGCGAGCTCGGTCTGCGAGCTGCCCATGTACGCCTCGATCACCGCCGGGTTCGTCGACACCTCGGCGTACGGGCCCTCGGCGAGCGTCGCGCCGCGGGCGAGGACGGTGATGGTGTCGGCGAGCTTGGCGACGACGCTCATGTTGTGCTCGACCATCAGCACGGTGCGGCTCGCCGCGACCTTCTTGATCAGCTCGCGGATGCGGTCGACGTCCTCGAGGCCCATGCCCTGCGTCGGCTCGTCGAGCAGCATCAGCGTCGGCGACATCGCCAGCGTCGTCGCGATCTCGAGCGCGCGCTTCCTGCCGTAGCTGAGCTCGACCGCCGGCAGCGCCGCGTACGCCTCGAGGTCGACCGCGCGCAGCAGCTCGATCGCCTCGGCGTTGAGCGCGTCGAGCGAACGCTCGGAGCGCCAGAACTGGAACGACGTGCCGAGCTTTCGCTGCAGCGCGACGCGCACGTTCTCGAGCACCGAGAGGTGCGCGAACACTGCCGAGATCTGGAACGAGCGGACGATGCCGCGGCGCGCGATCGCCGCCGGCTTCTCGGCGGTGATGTCGGTGCCTTCGTAGACGATCCGTCCCGACGTCGGCGTCAGGAACTTCGTCAGCAGGTTGAAGCACGTCGTCTTGCCGGCGCCGTTCGGGCCGATCAGGGCGTGGATCGTGCCGCGGCGGACACGCAGGTTGACGTTGTCGACGGCGACGAAGCCCTTGAACTCCTTCGTCAGCTCCGTGGTCTCGAGGATGAACTCGCCGCTCACCGCACCACCTCCGGCCGCGCGCCGGCGAGCCGGCGGCTGCGCGGGCGAGCCTCGCCTGCGGGCGGCGGCTCGCCGCCGAGGCGAAGCGTCAGCCGGCGGGCGACGTCGAGCGCCGCCTCGCGGTGGCGTGCGCCGCGGTCGCCGCCGAGCTGCGCCTTGTGGATGCAGACGGCAACGCCCGCGACCGTCTTGCCGGCGGCGTCGAAGACCGGCGCGCCGAACGAGGCGACGCCTTCGCGCACCGCCTCGTCGTCGACGCTCCAGCCACGCCGACGCGTCAGCGCCAGCTCGCGCTGCAGCGCGTCGAGGTCGCGCGGCCCCTTGGTCGTGAGCCGGGTCGAGAGCTGGCCGGCGAAGCGCCGCCGCACCTCGTCGGCGGGCAGCTGCGCGAGCATCGCCTTGCCGCTGCCGGACAGGTACGCCGGCAGGCGCATGCCGACGTTGAACGCGAGGCCGAGCGGGCGGGCGCCGTTGCGGACCGCGACGTAGAGCGCCTCGTTGCCGGAGAGCACCGACAGGACGACCGTCTCCTCGGGAACGAGCCCGTCGCTGCCCCAGAGCGCGTTGAACTCCTGGGCGACGTCGGTGCCGGCGACGAACGCCTCGGCGAGGCCCATGACGCGCGGCCCGATCAGGAACGAGCCGTCGGCCTGCCGGCGCAGGTAGCCGAATGAGACGAGGGTCGTGCACAGCCCGTGGACGCTGCTCTTGGGCAGCTCGAGCTCGCTCGACAGGCGGGCCAGCGTCATCGGCTCGCGGCCGCGCGCCAGGCGCTCGAGCAGCGTCAGCGCGCGGGCGACCGCCGGGACGAGCGGCGGCGCCGCGGGCCGCTCGCGGACGAAGGGCAGGGCGTGGGCGGCGAAGGTCATCGATCGGGACGGTCGTTCACGCCGCTGAACGGGCTTCAGCGAGCAGGACGCGCAGTCTAGGGACGCGCGGTCGTGCCGCCCCGCCACAGGCCGCACGAACGCGGGTTAGTCCTCTGAGGTGTTGCCCGCATGGCGCCGGGGGGCCGCCGGCCGGAGGGGTGTGAAAACTGCACTCGCGGGGAGAGCGTTCCTCACTCCTGTGGAAGGCCACGGTTCGCCAGACTCCCGCCCGTGACGGCTTTCCATCGCCGTTTCCGATCTCAGAGGACCAGCCATGAAGCGCCTCCACGATGACTTCGCCGCCGCGCTCGTCAGCGCGACCCTCTGCCTCGCCGCCGCCTCGCTCTTCGTCGTCGTCTTCGGCGGCGCGGTGTGAGCAGTTCCGCCGCGTGGCCGCGTTTGCCCGGCTTCGCCTGCTCGCGGCCGCGACCGTCGTCGCGCTCGCGGGCTGCGCTGCGCTGCCGGGCAACGTCGAGCGCCGCGATTCGCACGCCATCACCGACGTCGAGGGCACCACGCTCGGCAGGGTCGCGGCGGCGTCGGTCCCCGCCGACGCCGGCAACCGCTCCGGATTTCGCCTCCTCCCCGACGCCGCCGAGGCCTTCGAAGCGCGGCTGACGCTGATCCGCAGCGCCGAGCGCTCGATCGACGTCCAGTACTACCTGATCGCCAACGACGGCACCGGCCGTCAGTTCCTCGCCGCGCTCGTCGCCGCCGCCGAGCGCGGCGTTCGCGTCCGTCTCCTCGTCGACGACCTCTACGCCGCGCGCGAGGACGCGCTCTTCGCCGCGCTCTCCGCCCTGCCCGGATTCGAGGTGCGCCTGTTCAATCCGCTGCCGGTGCGCAGCGGCGGCTTCGCCACGCGGGTCGCGCTGTCGTCGCACCAGTTCGTGCGCATCAACCACCGCATGCACAACAAGCTGCTGGTCGCCGACGGCAGCTTCGCCGTCACCGGAGGCCGCAACGTCGCCGACGAGTACTTCGACCGCGGCTTCTCGAACTTCATCGACATGGACCTGCTCTCGACCGGCCCGGTCGTGGCGACGCTCGCCGCGCTGTTCGACGAGTTCTGGAACTCGCGGTGGGCGTATCCGGCGTCGAGCCTGCTGAGCGCGGGCGACGCTGCCGCGCGCGAGCGGGCGACGCGGCAGCTGCAGGAGCTCGGCAGCGCCGCCGCGCCGGCCGGCGAACGCGACGACGGAGACGACGAGCCGACCCTCGCCGACGCGATCGCGCAGGGGCAACTCGCGCTGCGTGTTGCCGCCGCCCGTGTCGTCGCCGACTCGCCGTCGCGCATCGTCGAGGCCGCCCCCGAGCACGGCGACGGTCCCGTGATGCGCGCCCACATCGCGCTGATCGATGAAGCGCGCTCCGACGTCCTCGTCGCGACGCCGTACTTCATTCCGGGTGCCGCCGGCCTGACTTCGCTGCGCGCGGCGCGCGAGCGCGGCGTCCGCCTGAGCGTCCTCACCAATTCGCTGGCGACGACCGACGAGCCGCTCGTCCATTTCGCCTATGCGCGCTACCGCGAGAGCCTGCTCAGGCTCGGCGTCGCGCTCCACGAGCTGGTCGCGACGCGCGAGCCGCCCGCCAACGTCAACGTCGACGGCGACGACCGCCACGGCGCGTCGATCGGCCGGCTGCACGCCAAGCTCCTCGTCGTCGACGAGCGCTGGGTCTCGATCGGCTCGATGAACGTCGACCGCCGCTCGGCGCGCAGCAACACCGAGTCGGTGATCGTGATCGACGATCCGGCGATCGCCGCCGAGGCGATCGCGTTCCTCGACCGCGGCCGCAGGTCGGGCAGCTACGCGCTGCGCCTGGGCGCCGGCGGCAAGCGCGTCGAGTGGGTCGACGGCGACGGCCAGGGCGTCCTGCGCCAGGAGCCGACACCGTTCGGCCGCCCCGGGCTGAAGCCGCGCCTGGCGTCGTTCTTCGTTTCCGAAGAGCTGCTCTAGACCCGCGCGCTGCGCCCCGTCTTGGTCGCCCGCGCGGGCTTGGCGACGCGCGGCGGCTTGATGGCGCGCGGCGGCTTGATGGCGCGCGTCGGCTTGGCAGGCGGCGCCGCCTTCGTGGCCACGGCCCGCTTCGCCGCCCGCGCCGGCTTGGCAGCGCGCGCCGGCTTGGCGGCGCGCGCCGGCGCTTCGACCGCGGCCGGCGCGTCGATGCTCGGCAGCTTCTTGATCTGGTCGAGCGCGTCGCGCAGGTAGCGGACCAGCTCGTACGACTCGTCCTGCGAGACGACGCGCCGGCACGCCGTCAGGCCGAACTCGAGCGAGCCGGCGTAGCTGTGGACGGTGATGTTGAGCGCCGAGCCGTGGTACGGGATCGAGACCGGGTAATAGTGCGTCATCTTCGCCCCGGCCATGTAGAGCGTCATCGGCGGCCCGGGAACGTTCGAGATCAGCACGTTGCCCGCCGCCGGCATCCGGCTCGCGAGCTTCGAGCGCCCGTACAGCGACGCCAGGCTCGTCATGAACCACGGCGACCCGGTGACCGGGAGGTCGACGCCGAGCACCGGCTTCAGCTCGCGGACCACTCCCTTGGCCGCCTCCGAAGAGCCATGGATCGCCTTGAAGCGCTCGGCGAGGTCGTCGATCTCGGTGGCGAGGTCGACCCGGATCACCGACACCTGGTTGTTCATCGAGGCGTCGTCGGCGGCGCGCAGGCTCACCGGCACCAGCGCGATCAGCGACTCCTTCGGCAGCTCGTTGCGCTCCTTGAGAAAGCGCCGCAGCGCGGCGCTGCACATCGCCATCACGATCGTGTTGACGGTGCCGCCGACGCGCTTGCCGGTGTCCTTCAGGTCGGCGAGCGGCAGCGACAGCGTGCTGTACGAGCGCTGGTTGGTGATCGAGTCCTGGAAGACGGTCTTCGGCGCGAGGCCGAGGTTGAGGCTGCGCGCGCCGGCGCCCGAGCGCTGGCTCGCGAGGACGCCGCCGGCGGTCGCGATGGCGCGCACCGCGGTCGGCACCAGCTCGGCGATCTTGCGGTACTGCCTGAGCGAGTTCTGCGCCGCCGCCTGCAGCAGCTCGGCGACGCCGAGCTGGTAGGCGCCGCCACCGCCGCTGTCGCGCCGCCGCCGCGGCGGCGGCACCTCGCGCATCTCGGGCGTCACGTCGTAGAGCACCTTGGCGAGCTCGACGCCGGCCGCGCCGTCGACGCCGCTGTGGTGCGCCTTCGAGTAGAAGGCGACCTGGCCGTCGTGCAGCCCCTCGATCACGACCATCTCCCAGAGCGGACGGCTGCGGTCGAGCAGCGACGAGTGCAGCCTCGCGATCAGCTGCTCGAGCTGATGCATCGTGCCGGGCTTTCGCAGCGTCACGTGGCGGACGTGGTAGTCGAGGTCGATGTCGTCGTCCTCGATCCAGACCGGGTCGGCGAGCTCGAACGGCATCTGCGCGAGCTTGCGCGTCAGCAGCCCCGAGAGGTGCAGCCGCTTCCTGAGCATCGCCTTCACGTCCTCGTAGAAGTCGCCCCGGTAGCCCTTCGGCAGCTCGAACAGCATCAGGCTGCCGACGTGCATTGGCGTCTCTGGGGTCTCGAAGTGCAGGAACGAAGCGTCCATGCTGCTCAGGTGCTCGACCATGGTGTTCTCCTCTGTCGTTGTCGTGAGTGTCGCTCAGACGCCGCGGCTCGCGTTGTCCCCGCGGCGAAGATCGCGGCTAGCGGGCGGCGGGCAGCTTTTTCTGGATGACGTGGCGGCCGTCGCGGACGACGACGTAGCCCCCGGTCGTGAGGTCCTTCATCACGCGATTGACCATCTCGCGCGACGAGCCGACGCGGTCGGCGATGTCCTGCTGGGTCAGCTTCTCGCGCACGATGCGCTCGTCGCCGACCGGCTCGGAGAGCTCCATCAGCAGCCGCACCATGCGTCCGTAGACGTCCTGCAGCGCCAGGCTCTTCACCTGCTCGGTGAGGCGGCGGACCATGCGCGTCAGCTTGCGGGTCAGGTGGAGCGCGAACTCCGGGTGTTCTGCGAGGAACTCGGGCAATTGCGCGGCAGCGACGACGCAGCAGGTCGTCGCCTCGACCGCCTTCACCGATGCCGAGCGGGGCGTGCCCTCCAGCGAGAGCTCGCCGACATACTCGCCGGGGCCGTGCTCCGAGAGGACGACGTCGCGGCCCTCCGGCGAGCTGGCGAAGACGCGCAGCCGCCCGCTGAGGACGATGTAGAGCGAGCCGCCGGCGTCGCCCTCGTTGATCAGGATCGCCTGGGCGCGGAACGAGCGGCTGTTGCCGCGCGCGGCGAGAGCTGCGAGCAGCGACGGAGGCAGCTGGTCGTCGTTCATGGCGCGGGACCGGGGGCCGCGGATCAGGCGACGCAACCGCGCGCTTCGATCGGCCAGACCGCCTCGACGACGCCCGTCGCGAGGCCGCCGCGCACGACGACGTAGCGGTCGTGCAGGTTGACGGTCGGGTCGCAGTGGCCGGGAACGAGCCAGACGGTGTCGCCGAGCGCCGGCAGCGTCGACGCATCGCCGCCCGCCTCCGGCCGCACGATGCCGTGCTCGTCGCCGCCGTTCGCCCACGTGCCACGCCGCTGCCACAGCCGCGGCGGGCCGGAGTCGATCGCGTGCGACTTGTGGCCGGCGTCGATCACCGCGTGCGCTGCGCCGCGGCTGACGACGCGGCTCTTGACGAACAGCGCGTGCTCGAAGCGCGGCGCGGCAGAGGCGACGTCGTTGTCGGCGTAATCGCGGTCCATGAACAGATAGCTGCCCGCCTGCAGCTCGCCCCAGACGCCGCTCGCGACGTCGAACGCGAACGTGCCCGTGCCCGCACCGGTGACGAGCGGGCAGGCGATGCCGAGCGCGCCGATCGCCGCCTGCGCGGCACGCGCCTGGGCGGCAGCATGGTGCGCCGCCGCTTCGCGCTCGGCGACGCTGCGGACGTGCTGCGCAGCACCGTGGTACGCCTGCAGGCCGGCGAAGCGCAACCCGCCCTCGGGCGGCGCATGCGCGACGACCTGCTGCGCGAGCTCGCCCGCGGCCGCCGGCGCGACGCCGCAGCGGCCGTGGCCGACGTCGACCTCGACGAAGACGTCGATCGCTTGTCCCGTGCGCGCCATCGCCGCGGCGAGGCGCTCGACGCCGACGAGCGAGTCGACCGCGATCGCGAGGCGGACGCCAGCCGCCAGCGCTGCGACGCGCTCCAGCTTGGCGCGATCGATGACCTCGTTGGAGATGTAGATGTCGCCGACTCCCGCGGCCGCGAGCGCTTCGGCCTCGCTCGTCTTCTGCACGCAGACGCCGACCGCGCCGGCTGCCATCTGCAGCCTCGCGATCGCCGCGCTCTTGTGCATCTTCGCGTGCGGGCGCAGGCGCACCCGATGCTGGCGCGCGAACGCCGCCATCGTCGCCAGGTTGCGCTCCATCGCGTCGAGGTCGACGACGAGCGCGGGCGTGTCGATCGATTCGACCGGATCGCCGCGGCGAGCGATCGCGGCGGCGCTCATTCGGCCGCTCGCGGCACCGTCGGGCAGTCGCCCTCGCTCGCGTCGTCGAGGGTGCCGTCCTCGAGGTGCGCGGTGTCGCTCCAGCCGACGAGCGTGAAGCGCTCGCCGGTGAAGAGGACGCGATTGATCGCGGCGTTGCCGAGCTGCCACGTCCGCTGCGCCTCGAGACCGACCCCGGTGGCGGCGCGGTACAGGCTGTCGAGGACGCCGCCGTGGGTGACGACGAGGAGCGTGCGGCCGCGCGCCTGCGTGGCGATGCGCGTCATCGCGGCGACGGCGCGGGCGTCGAAGGCGACGAGCGATTCGCCGCCGGCGGGAGCGAACGTCGGGTCGTGGCGCCGCCAGCGCGCGGCGTCGTCCGGCCAGCGCTCGTCGATCTCGGCGTACGTCCAGCCCTGGAAGACGCCGAAGCTGCGCTCGCGCAGGCCGCTGTCGGTCGCCACCGGCAGGCCGACGACGTCGGCGATCGCCGCCGCGGTCGCCGCGGCGCGGACGAGGTCGCTCGAGACGATCGCCTCGATCCCTTCGCCGGCAAGCGCGGCCGCGGTGCGCCTGGCCTGTCGCTCGCCGCGGGCGCTCAGTCGCGTGTCGAGCTGGCCCTGCATGCGCATCTCGGCGTTCCAGACCGTCTCGCCGTGGCGGACAGCGACGATCCGCGTGATCCCGGCTGCCTGGTCGCCGCTCGCCACCGTCAGCGCCACCTCATCGCAGCCGGCGGTTCAGCGTGTACGTCCCCGAGTGCATCGCCTCCGCGAGGACGTGGCCGTCGATCGCGCGCCGCAGCTCGGCGCCGTTGAAGCGCCCTTCGACCGGGGCGCGCGCGACCGACAGCGCGTACAGCGTGAAGACGTAATGGTGGACGAGCGAGTCGTTCCACGGCGGGTACGGACCGTCGTAGCCGAAGTAGTCGCCGGCGAGCCCGGCGTTCCCTGCGAACCAGCCGGTGTAGTCGTTGATGCCCTGGCGCGCGCCGTCGAAGCCGGGCACGGCGACCGCCGGTCCCGGCTTGCCGCGCGCCACGAAGCCGCTGCTGAACGCGCCTTCGGCGATCGCGCTCGTCGTCGCCGGGATGTCGGCGAGCAGCCAGTGGAAGAAGTCGACGCGCGGCAGGTCGGCGGGGATCTCGCGGCCGACCTGATTGACGTCGTCGCCCTTGCTCGGCACGTCGAAGTCGTGACAGATCAGCACGAGCGATTTCGTTCCGGGCGGCAGCTCGCTCCAGCCGAGATGCGGATTGACGTTGTCGGAGAAGGTTGTCGACGACGCGCCGTCGAGCCGCCCGCACGCGTACTTCGGCGGGATGCGCTCGCCGTTGGGCCAGCTGTCGCTCCAGAGCTTCATGGTCTTCCTCGCTGCGGATGGATGCGCGCCGTCAGACGCCCCAGACGATGTCGGCGTGCTCGGCGAGCGAGCGCCGCATCATCTCGAGCATCGGCCAGGCACGCTGCGCGAGCCCGACTGCCTCGGCGCCGCGTTCGTCGTCGTCCTCGTCGCTGCGCCGTGCGTCGCGCCGCGCCAGCTCGGCGGCGGCGATCGCCTCCTCGAGTGCGCGGATCGCGCCCGGCAGCGCCGCGACCTCGATGATTCCCTTGGCAGCGGGCTCGCGGCCGAGGATGCGCAGGATCTGGTCGCCGACCGGCGCCATCATGATCAGGTCGCTGTCGGCCTTGGACTTGAAGCGGTACATCGGCGAACGGCTCTCAGCGCTGCGCGTACATGTAGGCGCGGTTGAACGGGTACGACGATTGTGCGCCGCGCATCGGCCCCGATTCGACGTCGCCGGTGCGGCGCGCGCTCAGCATCTGGTGCAGCGCGAGCCAGCCGCGCTCGAAGCACATCGCGCTGCCGGCGAGGTAGAGGCGGTACGCGCGCAGCACGGTCGAGGTCGTGAGCCTGCTCGCCGCGTCGAGCTGCGCCTCGAGCGCGTCGCTCCACGCCCAGAGCGTCCTCGCGTAGTGCGGCCGCAGGTTCTCGACGTCGAGCGCCTCGAGCCCGCCGTCGGCGGTCTGCTCGAGGACGTGCGAGACGTGCTCGAGCTCGCCGCCGGGAAAGATGTAGCGGTCGATGAACTCGCCGAGCCCCGAACCGAGCTCGTGGTTGCGCGTGCCGCCGGCGGTGATGCCGTGGTTGAGGAAGAGCCCGCCTGGCCTGAGGAGGCGCCGGATCTTGCCGAAGTACTCGGGCAGCTGCGCGCGGCCGACGTGCTCGAACATGCCGACCGACGCGATCTTGTCGTACGGCTCGCTCTCGTCGAGATGGCGGTAGTCGACGAGCTCCATGCGCACGCGGCCGCCCAGCCCGCGCTCGGCGATCAGCTTGTTGACGTGCGCGTGCTGGTTCTTGCTGAGGGTGATGCCGTGCGCGCGCACGCCGTAGCGCTCGGCGGCGTGCAGCAGCAGGCCGCCCCAGCCGGCGCCGATGTCGAGGAAGCGCTCGCCTTCCTTCAGCATCAGCTTGGCGCAGATGTGCTCGAGCTTGGCCTCCTGCGCCTGCGCGAGCGACATCGCCGGGTCGCGGAAGTAGGCGCACGAGTAGACCCGCCGCGGGTCGAGCCAGAGCGCGTAGAAGTCGTCGGAGACGTCGTAGTGGAACTGGACCTGCTGGGCGTCCGTGTCGGGCCGGTGGCGCAGCCGCGAGCGCGCCATCCGCTGCGCGTGGCGAAGCCACGCGAGCGGCGCGGCGACGGCGGCCGGCTCGGTCGGCTCGCCGCGCATCAGCTCGGCGGCCGCCGCCATCAGCTCGCGCATGCTGCCCTCGACCTCGACGCGGCCCTCGACGTAGTCCTCGCCCACCTTGCCGACCTGGCCGGTCGCGAGATGGGCCATCGGCGACAGCTCGTTGAGCCTGAGCGTGACCCGGGCGTCGCGACGGCCGATCGTGCGCCCGCCGGGCAGGACGACAGCGATCGGAAAGCTCAGGGAATCGAGACGGTGCGCGAGGGCGCCGGCGATCGCGGGCATGGCGGGAGTTCCGAGAAGTCGTGAACTCCTCCACTGTAGCGAGGTCGACTTCCCGACGCCGCCCCGGGGATGTGCGGGGGCGCCCTGGCGCGGCTCAGGCGCCCGGCGCGGCGATGCGGTAGGTGAAGACCCGGCCGATCGGCCGGCCGCGGGCGACCTGCGGCAGCGTCCCGCGCTCGATCAGCGCCCCCGAGCGCAGCCGCAGCATGTCGGTCGCGCGCAGCGCGGGGTCGGCTTCGATCTCGGCGAGGCGCCGTTCATAGGTCGCCGGGCTCTCGACGCGGCGGCGCATCCAGTCGAACACCTCGTCGTCGGCGCGCAGCAGCAGCATCTCGTCGGGCACCCCCCAGAGCGCCGCGAAGCGGCGATTGAAGTTGCGGATGTGACCGCCGAGATCGACGACGAGGATGCCGTCGGCGACCGATTCGAGCGTCGCCGCGAGCTCGGCGACGCTGTCGGCGAGCGTCGCCTCGGCGCGAACCTGCTCGCTGCGATCGACGAGCGCGACGACCCAGAGCGCGTTGCCGGGTCCCGGCTCGATCCTGCTGACGCGGCGCACGACCGGCACCGCCTCGCCGTCAGCGCGGACGACGAACGAGTGCGAGAGCAGCTGCGGCGCGCCGCCCTTGTCGGCGACGCGCTCCCAGAACGCGTCGTCCTCGGGCGTCGACGCGGTCGCGCGCATGTCGCGGCCGACGAGCTCGGCCGGATCGACGCCGAACAGGCGTCCGGCGGCGGCGTTGGCGGCGACGACGCGCAGCCCTTCCGGCTCGACCAGGCAGACCGCCTCGAGCATCGCCTCGATCAGCGCCGGCCAGGTGCGGCGCGCCGCCTCGGCGATGCTGAAGCGATCGACCGGGAGCGGATTGTTCATTCGTCGTCGTCTTCGACGAGCGACGCCCGCGACGGCTCGAAGAAATAGGTGACCCGCGTCGGCGGCTGCAGGTAGTCGAGCGCCGTCGGCGGCACCTGCTGCGACCGCACGCTCCTGCGGATGCCGAGGCCCGCGGCGCTCTCGAGGTCGAGGACGAGCGCTTCCTCGCGCGGCGTCGCGCTGTCGTGGACGACGACGCTCGGCTTCAGCGGCCGCGTCGAGTTGACGGCGACGACGAGCGCGTAGCGGTCGTCGGTCAGCTGCACCATCGAGCCCGGCGGATAGACGCCCATCATCTTGATGAACGAGCCGAGGATCGACGTGTCGTACTTGCTGCGCCCCTGCGCGAACAGCAGCGACAGCGACTCGTGCGGCGTCAGCGCGCGCGACAGGACGTGCGGGTTGCAGAGGTTGTCGTAGCGGTTGACGAGGGCGACGATGCGCGCCGCCATCGTCATCCGGTCGCTGTTGAGCTGCTCCGGAAAGCCGCTGCCGTCGGCGTGCTCGTGGTGCTGCGCGATCACCGCCGTCGCGCCGGCCGAGAGGCCCATCCGGCGCGCCTGCACGAGGCCGGCCTCGACGTGCTCCTGGTAGACGCGCAGCTCGTTCGGCGAGAAGCTCTCTTCGCGGTGGCGCAGCCGCGGCGGCAGCTCCTCCTTGCCGACGTCGTGCAGCATCGCGCCGACGCCGAGGTCCTGCATCTCCTCGTCGATGAAGCCGAAGCAGCGGCCCATCAGGAGCGAGATGACGGCGACGTTCATCGAGTGCATCGACGCCTTGTCGCCGGCGCCGTCGACGAGCATGCGGATGCACAGGTCCTGCTCGCCGATCATCTTCTCGACGATCGCGCGCGACAGCGCCTCGGCCTGCGCGCGCGCCTCGCCCGGCTTGCCGCGCACGAGCTCGAGCGTCTGCTTGCACGTCCGCGCCGCTTCCGCGTACTGGCGCGCGCAGCGCTGATCGGCGCTGCGCTGGCGGGCGAGCTTCCTCTGCCGCTCGGCGTGGGCACGCTGTCGCGCGTGCGTCGCCGCATCGACGAGGTCGTCGTCGGGCGGCAACGTGTAGGGAACGGTGTCGACGGCGTCCGGGTCGCCGAGCCCCGAGTCGTTGGCGGCGTCGCCGCCGCGCGCGGGCAACGGACCCGGCAGCGTCGCCGTCGGCGCGGCGTCGAACGACGCGTCGCTCTGCCGCGGGCTCCAGCGCACGGTGCGCACGCCGAGCGAGCGGATCGTCGCCAGCTGCGCCGGCGTCGCGATGCGAAAGCTGCTGAGCGGGAACGGGTGCGACATCCAGCCCATGTCGAGATGGACGAACATGCCGACCTTGAGGTCGGTGACGTCGATCCGGTCGGTGGGGGGGCTGGCAGTCTTCATGGGCCGGGCCGGGCAGCGTGGCCCGGGGGATAGCGAGTTATCGGCGGCGCCGCGGCGAGCTTGACCGCGCCGCTTCGTGGTGGATCGCACGGATCGCCCGCCGGTCCGACGGGGCCCCGCGGCGCCGCGTCAGCCGTAGCGCCGCTGGCAGCGCTCGCACCAGAAGCTGCGCCGGTCGGTCGTCCCGAGGTGCGCCTTCAGGAGCGGGACCGCGCAGCGCGGACACGTCCGCTTGGTGTGGGCGAGCCAGTGCTTGCGCAGCACGAACGCCTTCTTCCAGGCGAGGAAGTCGAAGCTGTAGCGGCGTGCCTCGTCGACGAGCTGGGCGAGCTTCTTCGGCGGCAGCGCGCCGACCTTCGAAAGCGGGTGGACGCGGATCCTGAACAGCACCTCGTTCTTGATGATGTTGCCGACGCCGGCGAAGACGTTCTGGTCGAGCAGCGCGTCGCAGACGAGCGCATCGGGCATCGCGCGGAGCTTGCGGCGCGCGGCGGCGGCGTCCCACGAGTCCGACATGACGTCGGCGCTCCAGTCGTAGACGTCGTCGAGCGGCTCCTCGATGAAGCGCACCGAGCAGCTGTAGACGTTGAACTCGCCGCGGCGAAAGGCGAGCGACAGGCGCGGCGTCGCGCCGTCCTTGCGCTCGTCGATGCGATAGCTGCCGAACATCAGGAAGTGGATGCGCAGCGACAACGTTGCGCCGAGCTCGACGAGGAAGTGCTTGCCCCAGCTGCGCAGCGCGACGATCCGCCGGCCGACGAGCCGCTCCTTGGCGATCGTCGTCGTGTTGCCGGTGGCGGCGACGATCCGCTTGCCGACGATGCCCTGTGCCTGCTCGCGCAGGATGACGATCGAGGGACCTTCGGGCACCGAGTGTCAGCAGACCTCGAAGAATCGCATCTCGACAACGCTGGGCCGGCGCACGCCGACGCCGACGAAGACGCGCTCGGCGATCCACGCCAGCGACGCTGCGCTCGTCTCGAAGCGCGGCAGGCAGCGGAAGTAGACGTCGGCGGGATCGACCGGCTCGCCGCGCAGCAGCCGTGCGGTCACCGCCGCCGGTGCGCTGCGGATCGCGTCGTTGACCACGTAGATGCGCTCGCCGCCGTCCGTCTCGAGGACGTAGCGCGCCTCGAGACGCGCCGTCGTCGCGCTGGTGACGAGCTGGAAGTCGGCGCCGCCCGGCAGCACGCGCGCGTCGAAGCCGCGGCCGCGGCAGCGACCTCCCGTGATCGGGATCAGCCGGCGCAGGCCGCCGGCGACGGCGCCGACCTCGATCGGCGCGCCGACCTCGACCTCGAGGTCGGCGAAGCGCTCGAGCGCCGGCGCGGCGAGCCAATCGGCAGATGCGGAAGACGGTCGGGTCTGTTCGCTCATGCGGCAAGCGTAGCGCGCGCTGCGATGGCAAGCGCCGTGCCGCGGCCGACCCGGCCGCCGCTCGCGCGCAGCGCGGCGCCGCGCGCCTACACTGGCACGCGAGGCCCGTCATGACGTACGAGTACGGTTCCGACTCGAAGCTGCTCGAGCTGCCGAACCCCTACCGGCTGCAGAACCGGCTGCTCTGGCTCTGCGCTGCGCTGCTCGTCGCCGCCGGCGTCGTCAGCCTGCTCTGGGCGAAGAGCGCGATCGCGGCGAGCACGCCCGGGCTCGCCGGCGCGCCGCTCGTCGCCGGCCTCGTCCTCGTCGCCGCCGGGCTCATCGCCGCGGCGACGGCGGCGACGCGGCTGCGCTTCTTCTTCGGCCGAGGCCGCCCAGCGTCGCTCGCACCCGAGATCGCCCCCGGCGCGACCGGCGGCTCGGCGGCGGCCGATGCGCTCAAGGAGATGCTGCGCCAGGGCGGCCTCACGTACCCCGAGCCGCAGGGTGCCGTCGAAGGGCTGCTCTACCACTGGGCGCCGACGCTGATCACCGCGCCGCGCCAGGTTCAGCTGCTCGCGCGCCGCGCGATGTTCAACCTCGCCGCGATCGCGGCGACGCTGGCGAGCTTCGCGTTCTCGTGGTTCGTCTCCGGCGACGCGGCGACGCGGCCGTGGATCGGCATCGCCTACTTCGTCTTCGGCCTCGTCTTCCTGCTCCGTCCGGTGCTCGCGCAGCACAGGGCGCGGCTGACGACGCTGTCGCTCGTCGTCCTCGTCGCCGCGGCGATCGTGCTGCCGGTCGCGATCGGCGTCGTCGCGCCCAAGCTGCCGGCGCTCGGCGGCTTCTCGCTCGACATGCAGGCGTTCGTCATGCTCGGCGCCGCGCTCGTCGCGTGCGCGCTCGAGCTCGCCGCCGTGCTCGCCCAGGTCGACGCCGCGCCGCAGACGCGCGCCAGCGTCGAGCAGGAGCGGCTGTCGATGAACGCGCCGCCGCAGACGCTGATGGCCGAGCTCGACCGCATCCTGCAGTCGGGCTGGACCGAGCGCATCCCGAACCGCCGCTATGCCCGCATCGAGCCGGTGACGACGGCGGCGACGCCGGCCGGCAACTTCGCCGGCGAGCTGCTCGAGGAGAGCCAGCCGCTGCCGGTCGGCGGCGCACGGCCGCCGAGCGCGGGCGCCGCGCTCGCCAACGCGCGCCACCGCACCCTGCTGCTGCTCGACGGCTACGCGGCGCTTCTCGTCGTCGCGGCGATCGCGATGACGCTCGTCTTCGTGCGCGGCTTCGACGTCGCCGCGCCGTGGCAGCAGAACCGCTTCTCGCTGGTCGGCAACGGCGCGATCCTCGCCTTCGTCGCGACGTTCTGCTTCCAGGCGTCGTCGCGCCTCTGGGGCCGTTTCGACTTCGAGTCGGTCGTGACATGGGTCGAGCTTGTCGGCAGCTGGCAGACCTCGCGGATCGGCACCGGCAACGCGCTGACGAGCCGGCTGAGCACGCAGAACGACGTCGTCCGCACCGAGGCGATGACGCTGCGGGTCTGGCGGGCGCGGCTCGAGTCGGTCGTCTTCGCCAAGGACGAAGCGCGCCAGGTGACCGCGATGTTCTCGACCGAGCAGGAGGCGAAGGCGCTCGCCGCGCAGCTGATCCAGTTCGCGCGTGCGCAGAGCGTCCTGGTCGCGCCGTTCGCCGGCGAGGACGAGCAGCGGATCGCGGCGCTCAACGCCGGCGAACGGGCGCTGGCCGGCGGCGCGCTGCACGACGTGCCGGCGGCGCAGCTGCACCGCGAGCTGCAGACCGCGGCGGCGCAGGCTGCGCTCGGCGTGGCGTCGGCGGTCGCGCCCGCCGTCGGCGGCGGTGCGCTTGCGCGCTTCTGCACCGCCTGCGGAACGCAAGCGCAGGCGGGCGCGAAGTACTGCTCCAACTGTGCCGCGCCGCTCCTCGCCTGACATGGACTTGCTCGTCCTCGGCGGCGGTGTCTTTCTCGGCGCTTCGCTCGTCGACGCCGCGCTCGCGCGCGGCCACCGCATCACCGTCTTCAACCGCGGGCGCGCACGCAGCGCCTGGCCGGCGGGCGTCGAGGTCGTCGTCGGCGACCGCACGCGCGACCT
>Ga0068858_100002472_pt1 | contig 18656 bp, 20 predicted proteins | sample KBSSwiS12_FD_66589 | JGI IMG/M metagenome (GOLD analysis project Ga0068858, IMG submission 66589) | Switchgrass rhizosphere microbial communities from Kellogg Biological Station, Michigan, USA - KBS Switchgrass S1-2 | ecosystem: Host-associated > Plants > Roots > Rhizosphere > Soil ...
TCACAGCCAGCCGATCCGCTTGAATCGCCACCACAATCCCGCACAGACGGCCACGATCAGCCCGATCGCGGCGAAATAGCCGTAGCGCCAGTGCAGTTCGGGCATGAATTCGAAGTTCATCCCATAGATCCCGGCAATCGCGGTGGGCACGGCGAGGATTGCGGCCCACGACGCCAGCTGCCTGGTCATCTCGCCCTGGCGGTGCTGTTCGAGCAGGCTTGCGGTCTCGACGATCGAGGCCAGCGTTTCCTTGAGCCCGCGCATCCGGGCGAGCGCGCGGCGGGAGTGATCGAGCACGTCGCGGAACCAGACCCGGGCGGCAGGATCGATGTTGGGCAGCTCGGTGGTGGCGAGCCGCTCGCAGACTTCCTCCATGGGGCCGGCGATGCGCTCGAACCGGCGGATCTGGCGGCGCAGGCGGAAGATACGGCGGATGGTCGACGGTTCGGGGAAGCTGTCGATCGCGCGCTCTTCCATCGCCTGGACCGCTTCCTCGAACCGCTCGATGATCGGCAGGAATCCGTCGACAATGAAATCGAGGATCGCGTGGGCGACATAGTCCACCCCCTCGGCCAGCCGCTCGCCATTGGCCTCGAGCCGGTTGCGGACGGGATGGTGCGCGCGGCTCGAGCCGAAGCGGACGGTGACGAGATAATCGGGGCCGAGGAACAGCGCAGTCTGGCCATAGGCGATCCTCTCGCCGGTCTCGAGTTCGGCGGTTCGCGCGACGATGAACAGCATCGCGCCGTAAACATCGACCTTGGGCAACTGGTTGGGATTGAGCGCATCCTCGACCGCGAGCGGATGCAGACAGTACTGGGTGCGAACGAGCTCCATCTCGGCCGCGGTCGGTTCGCACAGGCCGACCCAGTCGAACCCGTCGGCCAGCGGCGCGCGGGGAACGCCATCGAGCACGAGGGCGGCGTTTTCGGTGTTCCCGGCCCGGTAGCGGCGCGCGGCGATGATCGTCATGGCGGTGGTCTGGCAAAGACCGCGCCGCAACGCAACTTGGGGTGATGCCCCAACGGGCGCGCTTGCCGCCGGCGGACGCAGGCCCTAACCACTCCGCATGGCCCAAACCCGCATCTGGACTGCCGCCCTCGTCGTCATCGGCGACGAGATCCTCTCCGGCCGCACGCACGACAAGAACATTGCCCAAGTGGCCAGCTGGCTTGGCGTGCAGGGCATTCGGCTGCGGGAAGTGCGCGTGGTCGCCGACGAAACCGCGGCGATCGTCGAGGCGGTCAACACGCTGCGGGCGCGCAACGACTATCTGTTCACCACCGGCGGGATCGGGCCGACCCACGACGACATCACTGTGGACGCGATTGCCGAGGCGCTGGGCGTGGAAGTGATCGTCCACCCCGAAGCGCGCGCGATCCTCGACGGCTACTACGCCACCCGCGGCGGGCTGACCGAGGCGCGCCTCAGGATGGCGCGGGTGCCCGAGGGCGCGGACCTGATCATCAACCGGGCGACCGGGGCGCCGGGCATCCGCCACAGCAACATCTTCATCATGGCCGGCGTCCCCGCGATCACCGCGGGCATGCTCGATTCGCTCACCGGCACGCTCGAAGGCGGTGCGCCGCTGCTCTCGGCCACGGTTGGCTGCTGGGTGGGCGAGAGCGAGGTCGCCGACCTGCTGCGCGAGACTGAGAAGGGCCATGCCGGCGTCCAGATCGGCTCCTACCCGTTCTGGCGCGAGGGCCGGACCGGCGCGAACTTCGTGATCCGCTCGACCGACGCGGCCGAGCTGGCGGAATGCACCGAGGCGCTGATCAGCGGGCTGGCGGCGCAGGGCCGCGAGGCCATCCGGGGCGGGATTTGAACCGTCCGGGGATGAGGCTGCGCGACGTCGCGATGATCGCGGCGGCCGCGCCCGCGCTCACCGGCTGCGCGGCGCCCGGGCTGCCGGCATTCAAGGCCACCCTCTCCCGCCACGACAGCGCGACCGCGGCGCTGGAGGAGTGGTGCGCCGCCCGGGGAATCGCGCACAATTCGCCGGTGACCGCGACGATGATCGCGGCAGCCACACTGGCGGGCGAAGGCGACGACCGCACGGCCGAATGGCGCAAGGCGCTGGCAGTGGGGCCGAATGAGCCGTTGGGCTTCCGCCATGTGCGGCTGGAGTGCGGCGGGGTGGTGCTCTCTGAGGCGTACAACTGGTATGTCCCGGCCCTGCTCACGCCCGAAATGAATCGCGACCTGGCGGCGACGCGGGTGCCGTTCGGCAAGGTTGTCGCGCCGCTCGGCTATCGCCGCGAACTGATCGAGAGCGCCGACGGCCAGTCCGGCGGATGTCCCCCGGGGATCGTGCTCTCGCACAAGGCCATGCTGCGCCTGCCCGATGGGCGGGCGCTGGCGCTGCTGGTCGAGTGCTATACCGCGGCGAACCTCACGCGCTGAGCTAGCGCCCCTTGCCCTTGGCCTTGCCCTTGGGGGCGGCAAGGGCCGGAGCCGGCGCGGAAGCCGCTCCGCCCGGCCCTTGCGGCATGATCGACACCCGCCAGCTCTGGTCCTTGCGCAGGTATTGCGCGGCGAGCGCCTGCATCAAGGCCGGTGTGGTGACGGTGTAGTCCGAGAGGATCGTGCGGATGCCCGCGAACCGGGCCGGATCGCTGGTCGCGCCCTCGAGCTGGTACATGAAGAACGCACTGCTCGTCGCCGCGCGGGTGATCTGCTGCTTCAGCGGCTCGGTCACCCGGGCGAGTTCGTCGGCGGTGGGCGGGTTGGCGACGAGGTCGGCGGCGATCTCGTCGGCGGCCTGGAAGAAGGCCGGCACGTCCTGCGGCTGGAGCTGGGCCAGCGCGGTGATCGAGCCGCCGCTGTCGAGATCGACGGGCCATGACGAGACCACCTGGGGAGCGTAGCTGGCCCCCATCTTCTCGCGCATGCGATCGAGCAGGCGGTTGGTGAACAAGTTCGTGAGGATCTCGAGCTGGCGGCTGGTGCGCAACCCCGCGGTGCCTCCGCCGGTCGGCCACGAGACCAGCGCGGCGGCCTGGTTGGCGTCGCCCGTGTGAGTCAGCACGACCGGTGCCGAGCCGCCCTGGGGAACCTGCTGCTTCGTACTGTCGTCGATCGCGGCGGCCGGCTGGCGCGGGGCGAGCGCGCCGAAGGTGCGGACAAGCGCCTCGACGGTCTTGGCCCGGTCGATGTCGCCGAAGACCTGGACCTCGATCGGGCCCGAGGCGAGGACCGGGGCCCAGACCTGACGGAAGCCCTCGGGCGTGACCGCGTCGAGTTCCTGCGGGGTGGGCGTGCGGTAGCGCGGATCGCGGTTGTGCTGGAGGAACTTGAGATCGCGCGCGAGCACGCCTTGCGGGCTGGTGGCAAGGCCGTCGTACTGGAGCTTGGCCGCGGCGCGGGCGCGCAGCACCGGCGCGGCATCCCAGCGCGGCATCGCGAGCTTGGCGGCAAACAGGTAGAGCTGGTCGGCGAGGTCGGCCGAGCGCGTATCGGCCGAGAGCGTGAAGTCGGCGTCGTCGATCTTGAAATCGAAGCCCATCTTGCGCCCGGTCGAGATGCGATCGAGCTCCTCCTGGCCGAGCGGGCCCACACCCGAACCGACCAGCGCGAGATCGCCGAGCGCGATATAGGGCGCATCGCCCGAGGCAAAGGCGCGGTAACCGGCGCCCCAGCGGACCTTGACCGTGACCCGGCCGGGCTCGTCAGCGCTCGGCCAGACCAGCGCCTTGACCCCGTTGGCGAATTCGATCTGCTCGATCCCGCCGATCCCGGTGTTGATATCGGCCGCGACCTTGCCCGGCTCGCCGATCGGCGGCAGCTCGGCGAACGACACCGGCTTGCCCGAGAGGCGCGCCTTGCCGTCGGCCAACACCGGCGCGGCGAGCGCGGCGCGCAGCTGCGCGTCGGTCGCATCGTTGGTCGGCGTCACCATGACCGCGCGGGTAACCGCGCCGGAGAACAGCTGGCGAGTATGCTCGAGCACGGCCGCCGGGGTGATCAGCGGAACGGTCTTGCGGAAGATCGCGAGCACCGCCTCGGGGTTGGCGACGGTCTCGCGGATATCGACGGCGGTGACGATATCATCGGCCAGCCGCGCGCCCGGGAGCAGCGCGCGCTGTTCGACCTGGCTGGCGAACGCGACGTCCATCTCCGCCACCTCGCGGGCGATCTCCTCGGGCGTGGGCGGATTGGCCAGCGCATCGGCGATGACCGCGCGCACGTCCTTGACGGCGGTCCGCCAATCATCCGTCAGGGGCGTGATGGCGACGAAGGTAGTATCGTCGGAGCGCGAGACGTCCTGCTGGTTGACCTGGGCGACCAGATAGCTGCCGCCGGCGCGGGCGCGGGTTTCCAGGCGGCGGTTGATCACGGCCTGACCGACCTGGTCCATCATCAGGCCCTGGTTGTAGACGATGGTATCGTTGACCTGCCGCCACGGCCGCAGCGTGGCCCAGGTGATCGAGCGCGGCAGGGCCGGCTCGACGATGACCTTGACCGGGCCGATCGGGGTGCCGCCGCCTGCGGGGACCACCGCGTCGGCCGGGGGCGTGGGATCGCCGAAGCTGGGCGCCGGCACGCGCGGGCCCTGCCCCTGCCAATCGGAGAACCACTTCTTCACCAGCGCCGCGAGCTGCGCCGGATCGCGATCGCCGGCGAGGACGACCACGGTGTTCTCGGGCCGGTACCAGCGGGCATGGAACGCGCGCACCGCGTCCTGCCGCGCGGCAGTCAGCGTCTGCTCGGTGCCGATCGGCGCGCGGGTGGCGAGCGGCTGGCCAGAGTAGAGCACCTCGCGCATGGCGTCCTGCACGCGCGCCGCGGCGCCGCCGCGCTCGCGCATTTCGGCCAGCACGATCGGCAGGTCGGTGCGTATGTTGGCGTCCGACAAGGTCGGCGCGGAGACCATCCCGGAGAGGTACTTCATTGATTCGTCGAGGCCCGCGTCGGTCGCCTCGGGCAGGTCGATCTTGAAGGTCGTGCCGGTCGGCGTGGTCTCGGCATTGGTGTCGGTGCCGAAGGTCGCGCCGAGACGCTGCCAGGCGGGGATCGCCTCGCTGTCGCCTAGGTACTTCGACTGGCGGAAGACGAGGTGTTCGAGGAAATGTGCGAAGCCACGCTCGCTCTCGGTCTCGTTGAGGGAGCCGACATCGACGCGCACGCGGATCGCGACCTGCCCCGGCGGCACGCCATTGCGGCGCACGGCATAACGCACGCCGTTGGGCAGTTCGCCGAAGATCCACTCCTTGTCCTGCGGCACGTCGCTGCCGCGGTAGAGCCACGGGTCGGCGGCGGCCCTGGCCGGAACCGCGGCGGGGGCGGCGGGCGTGGCGCCGGGCGCCGCTCTCCGCGGGGCGGCGTCGAGCGCTGGCGCGACGAGGGCGAGGAGCGGAAGGGCGAGGATGGCGCGGGCGGCGGCGCGAGCGAGCGGGGTCATCACGGTCGGTATAGGGGCGGCATGTGTGAAGGGCCAGTGAATAGGGGCCCCGGCGCCTGAGCCGTTATTCTGTGGCGCTACCAGGATTGGGGGGAGGAACTGCTTGACCCGCGCGGGCGCGCGCCCATATCGCGTGCCATGTTCATCGAGACCGAAACCACGCCCAACCCGGCGACGCTCAAGTTCCTGCCCGGACAGGAAGTCATGCCCGCGGGCACGCGCGAGTTCACCTCGCCCGAGGCGGCCGAAGCCTCGCCGCTGGCCCAGGCGCTGTTCGACCTCGGCGAAGTGACCGGCGTGCTGTTCGGGCGCGACTTCGTTTCGGTCACCGCCGCACCGGGGGTAAGCTGGAGCGCGCTCAAGCCGCAGGTGGTGGCGATGCTGCTCGATCACTTCGTCTCGGGCGCGCCGCTGTTCGCGCCGGGCAGCGCGGGCGGGATCACGGTGGCGGCGGATGACGACGCAGACATGGGCGACGATCCGGCCGACGCCGAGATCGTGGCGCAGATCCGCGAGCTGATCGAGACACGGGTGCGCCCGGCGGTCGCCAACGATGGCGGCGACATCGTCTATCGCGGCTTCCGCGAAGGCGTGGTTTACTTGTCGATGCAGGGCGCCTGCTCGGGCTGTCCGTCGTCGGCGGCGACCCTGAAGAACGGCATCGAGACCCTGCTCAAGCACTACGTCCCCGAAGTGAACGAAGTCCGCGCGGCCTGAGCGACGCGGCACGCGTGACTGCCTTCCCCGACACCCTGGTGATCGACAGCGCGACCGAGGCCTGTTCGGTAGCGCTGCTGCGCGCCGCGACCGCTGGCAGCGAGGTGGTGGCAGGCTCGTGGCAGATGCTGGGCCGCGGCCATGCCGAGGCACTGGTGCCGCTGATCGCCGCGCTTCCGGCCAGGGGCCGCGCGCAACGGATCGCGGTGGCGCTCGGGCCCGGGAGCTTTACCGGGGTCAGGGTCGGCCTTGCCGCGGCACGGGCGCTGGCGTTCGCCTGGGACGCCGAGCTCGTCGGCTATCCCACGCTGGCGCTGCTTGCCGCGCAGGCCCGCGCCGAAGCCGGCGCGCAGCCGGTAACGATCGCCACGACCGGCGGCCACGGCGAATGGTTCGTGCAGGATTTCGACACCGACGGCGCTGCGACGAGCCCGCTCGCCTCGCTGGCTCCGGCCGCGGCAATTGCGCGCGGCGGTGCGGCGCTTGTGGCGGGGAGCCAGGCCGAGGCGCTTGTCGCAGGACGCAGCTCTGGCACCGCGCTGCCGCTGTGGAGCGACGCGCGGGCCTTTGCGCTGCTGTCGCCAGCGACGCTGACCGAACGGACCGAACCTCTCTATGGCCGGGCGCCCGACGCGCGCCTGCCCGGCGGGCGCTTGCCCGAAGCTGCCGGCTGAGCTTCATTACGGCCATGTCATTCGGCACCGACGACCTCGACCGGATCATGGCGGTGATGAATACCGCCTTCGATCCCGAATTCGGCGAGGCGTGGACCCGCCGCCAGGTCGAGGACGCGCTGATCCTGGGCAATTGTCATTACCTGCTGGCGGGCGAAGACGGCGATCCGCCGGCGGCCGATTGTCCGGCGCGCGACGTAGCGGGATTCGCCCTGTCCCGCGGCGGCTATGGCGAAGAAGAACTGCTGCTGTTCGCGGTGGCGCCGCGGTTTCGGCGCCGCGGCGTGGGCGACCGGCTGCTGGCCCGCTTTGCCGCGGCGGCACGCGAACGCGGGGCGCAGCGCCTCCTGCTCGAAATGCGTCGGGGCAACAGCGCCGAGTCGCTCTATGTGCGACATGGCTTCCGCCCAATTGGACTACGTCCCAACTATTACCGCACATTGAGTGGGACACGATTGGACGCTGTCACTTTCGCATGCGGCGAAGACATTTAACCGATGTAAGCGAATCCGCGTTGGTTCGCGTGAAAACTTTTCAATGTTGGATTTTTCGGCTTGTTTCCGGGAACCGGCGGGAGCAAAGATGATTTGCGCCGGAGAAACAAACGTATTCTCGGCGATCAGACAATAAAACGGTCGTACGAATTAAAGGAACCCCCCATGGAGAACCCGCAGAGCGACATGAATGAGACGCTCATCACACTCACATCCGATATCGTTGCTGCCCATGTGAGCAACAACAGTGTCGCGGTCGGCGATCTCGCCACGCTGATCAGCAATGTCTACGGCGCGCTGTCCGGACTCGGTCAGTCCACGCCGGAAGTGGAGACGCCGCCGGAGCCGGCAGTGTCGATCCGCTCCTCGGTCAAGCCGGACCACATCGTCTGCCTCGAGGACGGCAAGAAGCTGAAGATGCTGAAGCGTCACCTGATGACGCACTACAACATGACCCCGGAACAGTACCGCGCCCGCTGGAACCTGCCGGCCGACTATCCGATGGTCGCGCCCGACTACGCCGAGAAGCGCCGCGAACTGGCCAAGAAGATCGGGCTCGGCCGCAAGCCCGGGGCCAAGCCGGCCCGCGGCCGCGCCAAGGCTTCGGCCTGAACCACACCGGCAGGCGGCCTGCTCGCCTGACGCCGCCTCGGCGGTTGCGCAAAGGCCTCGCCCGGTCCATATCGGGCGAGGCCTTTTGCAGCCGACGCGCGGCAGGCGCGGGGGCGGCGCAGGCCAGGCAATGACCACCAACGGGCCCGCGACGGACAAGACGTGCACCAAGCCATCGACATCGAGGCGCTCTGCGCCGAACGCGGCCTCAGGATCACCGAGCAGCGCCGGGTCATCGCCCGGGTCCTCTCCGAGAGCGAGGACCACCCGGACGTCGACAAATTGCACGAGCGGGCCTCGGCAATCGATCCGCGGATCTCGATCGCCACGGTCTACCGCACCGTGCGCCTGTTCGAGGAAGCCGGCATCCTCGACCGCCACGACTTCGGCGACGGCCGCGCCCGCTACGAAGCCGCCCCCGAGGCCCACCACGACCACATGATCGACGTCGAGACCGGCAGGGTGATCGAGTTCGTCGATCCCGAGCTCGAAGTGCTCCAGCGCCAGATCGCAGCCAAGCTGGGCTACCGCCTTGTCGATCACCGCATGGAGCTGTTCGGCGTGCGCATCTCCGGTGAGCGGGGCGAGAGCGGATCGGGCAGTGGGTCCGGAGGCAGCGCAGAGGGCTGACCGGCCGATGCCGTCGGCCCTGCCCGACCAGCCCGTCGCCGCCCCGCGCATCGGCCTCGCGGAGAGCTTGCGCATCCAGGGCCGCCTCGTGGCGATCCTGCTCGCGCTGCTCATTGCAATCCCGTTGCACTACCTTTGCCATGCCGTTGCACGCCGCTCGCCGATGCCGCGGCTGTGCCTGGGGTGGATTACGCGGATCGTGGGCGCGCGGGTGCGGATCGTCGGCACGCCGCTGCGCCGCGACGTGTTTCTGCTGGCCAACCACCTGTCGTGGCTCGACATTCCCGCGCTGGCCGGCGCCAGCGGGACGGCCTTCGTCGCCAAGGCCGAAGTCGCCGACACGCCGGTAATCGGCTGGCTGGCGCGGCTCAACCGCACGGTCTTCGTTCGCCGCGAGGCGCGGCTGGGAATTGCCGGCCAGATCAACGCCCTGCGCGATGCGATGGCCGAAAACCACGCGATCGCAGTGTTCCCGGAAGGGACGACGACCGACGGGCGATCGCTGCTGCCGTTCAAGACCAGCATGCTCAAGGTGCTCGAACCGCCGCCGCCGGGCGTGATGGTGCAGCCGGTGCTGCTCGACTATGGGCCGCTGGCACCGTGGTTCGGCTGGGTGGGCGACGAGCCGGGGCTGGCCAACGCGCTGCGGGTGTTGGCGCGGGCGGGCTCGTTCCCGCTCACCGTGCACTTCCTCGAGCCATTTTCGCCGGCCGATTTCCCGGGCCGCAAAGCCATCGCCGCCGAGGCGCGGGCGCGGATCGAGGCGGCCTTGATAGGAGCACTGGGCGGACCCTTGCGGAGTTTCGCATTGCCGGTCGAGGCAGTGCGCTATGTGCCGCGGGCGGACGAAGCGCACGAGCGGGCCGAGGGCGAGGACTGACCTTCTGGCTTCCGGGCCGCTTCGGACTCGAACCCGCGCGCGAATTGGCCTATGGGCGCCCCCCATGCGCCCTACCCCCGCCCCCCGGACCTACCGCGTCAAGAGCTTCGGCTGCCAGATGAACGTTTATGACGGCGAGCGCATGGCCGAGCTGCTCGGCGCGCAGGGGATTGCCCCGGCGGCAGAGGGGGAGGACGCGGATCTCGTCGTCCTCAACACCTGCCACATCCGCGAGAAGGCGGCCGAGAAGGTCTACTCCGACATCGGCCGGTTGCGCCGCGAGGACGGCTCCAGCCCGCTGATCGCAGTGGCTGGCTGCGTCGCGCAGGCCGAAGGCGAGGAGATCATGACCCGCGCGCCGGCCGTGGGCATGGTCGTCGGCCCGCAGGCCTATCACCGCCTGCCGGAAATGATCGCCGAGGCGACCGCCGGTCGCCGCGCGGTCGACACCGACATGCCCGCGCAGGCCAAGTTCGATGCCCTGCCCGCGCGCCGCAAGGTGGGCCCGAGCGCGTTCCTGACGGTGCAGGAAGGTTGCGACAAGTTCTGCACCTATTGCGTGGTGCCCTACACACGCGGCGCGGAAATATCGCGACCGTTCAGAGCTATAATTCAAGAAGCCGAGAAACTGATCGAGGCGGGCGCGAAGGAGCTCACGCTGATCGGGCAGAACGTCAACGCGTGGACGGGCGAGGACGACAGGGGCCGCGCGGTCGGGCTCGACGGGCTGGTGCGACACCTGGCCGAGTACCCCGCCCTCGCCCGCATCCGCTACACCACGAGCCACCCCAACGACATGGCCGAAGGACTGATCGCCGCCCATGGGGAGGTGGCCAAGTTGATGCCGTTCCTGCACCTGCCCGTGCAGTCCGGCTCAAATCGCATACTCAAGGCGATGAACCGCTCGCATAGTGCTGAATCCTATATTGAAATTCTGGATCGCGTGCGCGCGGTGCGACCCGATATTGCTCTCTCGGGAGATTTCATCGTCGGCTTCCCTGGCGAAACCGAGATAGACTTCGAGGAGACGCTTTCTCTCGTAGAATCAGTTGGTTATGCGCAGTGCTTCAGTTTCAAGTACAGCCAGCGCCCGGGCACTCCGGCCGCCACGATGGACGACCAGATCGCGCCTGACGTGATGGATGAGCGGCTCCAGCGGCTGCAGGCGGCGCTTAACCGCAGCCAGCAGGCATTCAACGCTGCCTCGGTCGGTCGGCGCTGCACGGTGCTGGTGGAACGCAAGGGCAAGCATCCGGGGCAGTGGCTGGGCAAATCGCCGTGGCTGCAATCCGTGCACTTCTCCGGCGAGGCGGCGATCGGCGACCTGGTCGAGGTGGAGCTCACGGCGGCCGGGCCGAACTCGATGAGCGGGCGGCTTATCGCTGCGTGAGCCCCGGCGCTGCGCCTGGCTTCAGCGTGGCACTATGGATGCTGAAACGAGTTCAGCATGACGTTGCTCTTGGGACGAACGGTTTTTCCACATCGCTGCAATGCAGCGCCGCTTGTTTGTCACCATCCCCGGCCTATCTTCGATGTCGGGACTCGCCATCTGGCGGTCCAGCTTGAAAGGAGCGCATGGCCCGCAAAACCGCTCGCGCCAACGAAGGCATGGCGCACCCGTGGTCGTCCGATGTTCGCCGGGAGAGTTCGCGGCGCGCGAGGACGGAACTGGAATTCGACGAGCCCACCGTGCTGGGCGCCCTGTTCGGGCAGTTCGATTCCAATCTCGTGCTGCTGGAGAACCGCCTCGGCGTCTATATCGCCGCGCGGGGCAACCGGATCCAGATCGAGGGCGGCGAAGACGCGGTGGCGAGAGCGCGCGATGTGCTCAAGGGCATGCACCAGCGGCTGATGAACGGGCAGGACATCGATTCCGGCGCGGTCGAATCGCTGATCGCGATGTCGAGCGAACCGACGCTCGAAGGGATCATCTCAGGCAACGAGCAGGCGCCGCCGGTGATGATCCGGACCCGGCGCAAGACCATCGTCCCGCGTTCGGCCACCCAGATCGAATACATGCGCAGCCTTGCCAAGGACGACGTGATCTTCGCGCTCGGGCCGGCCGGCACCGGCAAGACCTATGTCGCGGTGGCGCAGGCAGTCTCGCAGCTGATGAACGGCTCGGTCCAGCGGCTGATCCTCTCGCGTCCGGCGGTCGAGGCGGGCGAGCGGCTGGGCTTCCTGCCCGGCGACATGAAGGAGAAGGTCGATCCTTACCTGCGCCCGCTCTACGACGCGCTCTACGACTGCATGCCGCCTGAGCAGGTCGAGCGGCGCATGGCGAGCGGCGAGATCGAGGTGGCGCCGATCGCCTTCATGCGTGGTCGCACGCTGGCCGATGCCTTCGTGATCCTCGACGAGGCCCAGAACACCACGCCCGCCCAGATGAAGATGTTCCTCACCCGCTTCGGCCAGAACAGCCGGATGGTGATCTGCGGCGACCCGCGGCAGGTCGACATCCCCGGGGGCGACAGCTTCAGCGGCCTGACCGACGCGGTGAAGCGGCTCGAGGGCGTCGAAGGCATCTCCGTGGTCCGCTTCGGCGCGGCCGACGTGGTGCGCCATCCGATCGTGGGGCGGATCGTTCAGGCCTACGAAGGTCCGGACAGCTGATCGCATGCTCTCGCTCGAAATCGATCTGGAAGACCCCTGGCCAGCCGAGACCGACTGGGCCGACCTTGCCGAAGCTGCCGCCGAGGCGGCGATGGAGGTCGTGCCGGAACTCGCGAATCCGCGGCTTTCGGCCTCGGTGCTGTTCACCAGCGACGCCGAGGTCCACGTGCTCAACCGCGAGTGGCGGGCCAAGGACAAGCCGACCAACGTGCTCTCCTTCCCGATGATCCCCCGCGACAGCCTGCTGGCGATGCCCCACGAGGGCGCGCCGGAGATGCTGGGCGACCTGGCGCTGGCGTTCGAGACCTGCGCGCGGGAGGCGGCGGACAAGGGCATTCCCGTGACCAGCCACGCCGCGCACCTGATCGTCCACGGCCTGCTTCATCTCGCCGGCTACGACCACGAGCTGTCCGACGCGGATGCCGAGGCGATGGAGGCGCTCGAAACAAAGGCGCTTGCGGAAATGGGCATCGCGGACCCATATCGGCACTGAACGGCGCGCGAGGCCGCGGGGCAGACGAAGGATTTGAGGACTGATGGCCGAGCATGGCCGTAACGGCGACAGTGCCGGAGACGGGGACAGTAGACGCAGCCTGTGGAAGGGCCTTCGCCGCCTGCTCGGCGGGGAGCCGGACCAGTCGCTACGCGCCGCGCTCGAGGAAGCGATCGACGAACACGAGGGCGATGACGCGGCGGCGGAGGGCGATCTTTCCCCGCTCGAGCGGCAGATGGTCCGCAACCTCCTGCACTTCAGTGAGCATGATGCCGACGACGTGGCGATCCCGCGGGGCGAGATCGTTGCCGTGCCGTCCTCCGCCTCCTGGGAGGAACTGGTCGCGATGTTTGCCGAGCATGGCCACAGCCGCATGCCGGTCTACCGCGAATCGCTCGACGAGATCATCGGCATGATGCACCTCAAGGACGTGTTCCCGTTCCTCGTTGCCGGGCGGACCGGCGCCAAGGCGCCGCCCCGCGACTGGACCGTGCTGATGCGCCAGCCGCTGTTCGTGCCCCAGGCGCGCGGCGCGCTCGACGTGCTGGCCGACATGCGGGCGAGCCGGGTGCACCTGGCGGTGGTGATCGACGAATATTCCGGCACCGACGGAATCATCACCATCGAGGACCTCGTCGAGGAGATCGTCGGCGAGATTGAGGACGAGCACGACGAGGAGCCGACCGAGCTGCTCGTGCCGCTCGGCGACGGCAGCTGGGAAGCCGACGCCCGTGCCGAACTCGACGACGTGGGCGAGCGGATCGACCCGCGGCTGGCCGAAGTGGAGGAGGATGTCGACACGATCGGCGGCCTCGCTTTCCTCCTCGCCGGTCAGATTCCCCCCATCGGAGCCGTGTTGGTTCATGACAGTGGCTGGAAACTGGAAGTAACTGCGGGTAACGAACGCCACGTCACCCGTCTGCGGCTCGTGCCGCCCGCCGAATTAGACCTGCCCGTCGCCTGATCCTCAACGCGAGTACGACGCCAGCCCATGCGCCGCCTGCCGCCCCTCCGTGCACTCGAAGCCTTTGTGCGGGTCGTCCGGCTCGGCTCGGCCAAGGCGGCTGCGAGCGAGCTGGGGCTGAGCCCCTCGGCGCTGTCGCGCCGAGTGCAGGCGCTCGAGGATTTCACCGGCAAGAAGCTGTTCCACCGTCAGCACCAGGCGATGCGGCTGACCGATGACGGCCAGGCGTTCTACGATGCCGTCAGTCCCAAGCTCGACGAACTGGCGGACGCGGTCGACAGCCAGGTCGATACCGGTCAGGTCCTGCGGCTCCACCTCGGGGTACCCCCGCTGTTCGGCGGGCAGCGGCTGTTTCCCCGGCTGTCCGAACTGCGCAAGCTGCACCCTCGCCTGCACATCGACATCGACACGAGCCCACAGAACGAGGCCCGGGTCGGCGACAGCCTCGATGCCGCAATCATCCTCTCGGCGCGGCCCGATCCGGCGCTCTATTCGGTGCGGCTCGACCACAACCGGGTCTATGCGATCACCTCCAAGGAGGTGGCCGCCGAGCTGGGCGACAAGCCCGATCTCGCCAAGCTCTCGAAGCAGACCTTCCTCATTGCGCACGACCACCCCGACAGCTTCCCGTCGTGGAAGGCGGCGACCGGGGTCGGCGATTTCACCCCGGCCGCGATCGACCAGTTCGATTCCGGCCAGCTGATGCTCGAAGCCGCAGCCAATGGCCTGGGCATCGCGATCATGCACGACGACCACTTCAAGCGCGCTGGCGACGACCGGCTGGCCCGGCTCTACGATTTCGACGTGGAAAGCCCCTATTCCTACTGGTTCGTGTGCCGGCCCCGGGCGCTGCAGACGCGGCCGGTGCGGCTGTTCCACGACTGGCTGGTGAAGGCCGGCCTCTGAGGCACACCTCGCCAGACGGCGCCCGTCCCGCCCTCCGGCACCCGAAATCCTTGCCATTCCGCTGCAGGTGCGCATGATCGTTCCCGAGGCAAGGGGGAATGCGGACATGGGCACTATCGTGCTGATCTTGATGATCTTCGCGGCATTTATCGTGCTGCTGGCATTTCTCGGCAGTTTCTTCACGGTCCAGACCGCCGAGGCGGCGGTGGTCACTCGCTTCGGGCAGTTCCTGCGCAGCGCCGGGCCAGGCCTGAACTTCAAGCTGCCGTTCATCGAGGCGATCCAGGGTCGGGTCTCACTCAGGGTCGAGCAGATCGTGCTGACGATGGAGACCAAGACGCGTGACAACGTGTTCGTCACCATTCCGATCTCTGTCCAGACCCAGGTACGCCCCGAAAAGATCTACGAGGCATTCTACAGCCTGGCCGATCCGACCGCGCAGATCCGCGCCTATGTCGAACAGGTGGTGCTCGGCCACGTTCCGGGCATGACTCTGGACGAGGTCTTCGCCAGCCAGACCTCGATCGCCCAGGCGGTGAAGCAGGAACTGGACACCGACATGGCCGGGTTCGGATTCCGGATCGTCAACGTGCTGGTGACCGACATAATCCCCGACACCAAGGTCAAGGCGGCGATGAACGACATCAACGCCGCGCAGCGCGAGCAGGTGGCGGCCAATGCCCGCGGCGAGGCGGAGAAGATCCTTGTGGTCAAGAAGGCCGAGGCAGAGGCCGAGAGCAAGGCGCTGCAAGGCCAGGGCATCGCCAACCAGCGCAAGGCGATCATCGAGGGCCTCTCGACCTCGATCGAGAGCTTCCAGAAGGCGCTGGGCACGGCTACGGCCGAGGACGTGATGCAGCTGGTGCTGATCACTCAGTATTTCGACACGCTGAAATCGATCGGCGACAACGGCAAGACCAACACGCTGTTCCTTTCGCACACGCCGGGCGCGGTACAGGAAATCGGCGACCAGATCCTGGCCTCGATGAAGGCGGTCGAGGTATCGCGCGGGTAGCGGAGCGCACCGGACAGGTAATTATACCTATCCCTGCGGTTCGGGCGCTTTAGGCGGGGCTGCGGCACAAGCGGGCCATGACCCTCGTCGACAAATCCCTGTTCACCGCCACACCCGTTTTCCGGGCACGGCGCAGGAAGGTGACCGTCCGTGTCCAGGTGGCCGGCGGCGATGCGCCCGCGCAGGACGCGCTGGCGCGCGACGTTTCGCCGCGGGGGATGAGCGCAACGGCGCTCAAGGCCGCTCCGGCCGCGGGCGAGATCGTCCATGTCGCGCTGCCGGACGGGTCGTCGCTGTGGGGCGTGGTCCGCTGGGCCGAGGGCAAGGCGTTCGGGGTCGAGTTCGATCCGGGTTCGCTCGACGGCCCGGTAGCCGGCGCGATCGCCGGCTGAACGATCAGGCAGCGGCTATCGCGGCCATGGTCGCGCCAATTGTCCGCACCGCGTCGGCCGGGGCCAGCCGCACCTGCAGGCCCCGGCGCCCGCCATTGAGGAAGATCGCGGACTGGCCGAGGGCCGCCTCGTCGATCACCGTGGGCACGCGGCGGCGCTGGCCGAACGGGCTGATGCCGCCGACCTTGTAACCGGTCAGCCGTTCGGCGTCGGCCCGCGACATCATCGCCGCCGACTTGGCGCCCAGCGCCGCGGCAAGTTGCTTCATCGCGACCTGCCTGTCCGAGGCGACCACCGCGCAGGCGGGTTTTCCATCGGCCATGACCATCAGCGTCTTGAACACGGTCTCAGGCGCGACCGCGAGCGCTTCGGCAGCCTGCAGGCCAACGCGGTCCGCGGCGGGATCGTAGGCATATTCGTGAACGGTGAACGCCACGCCCGCCTGTTCGAGCACCAGCGTGGCTGGGGTGCTCTTCGCCATGGGCCTGCTCCTCACATGACAAGGGGCGCAGACTTGCGCCCGCGCCCCTCGCAGATGCCGGTGGCCCGATCAGCCTTCGCTGACGGCCGCCTTGACGATCTTGCCGGGCTCACGGGGCGGCTCGCCCTTGGGCAGCGCATCGACGTGTTCCATGCCTTCGACCACCTGGCCCCAGACAGTGTACTGGCGATCGAGGAAGGTCGCATCGTCGAAGCAGATGAAGAACTGGCTGTTGGCCGAGTGCGGCGCGGAGGTGCGCGCCATCGAGCAGACGCCGCGCACGTGGGGTTCGGCGTTGAATTCGGCCTGGAGATCGGGCTTGGACGAGCCGCCCATGCCGGTGCCGTTGGGGCAGCCGCCCTGCGCCATGAAGCCGGGAATCACACGGTGGAACTTGATCCCGTCGTAGAAGCCCTCGCCCGCCAGTTCCTTGATCCGCGCGACGTGGCCGGGGGCCAGGTCCGGGCGGAGCTTGATCTTGACGTCACCGCCCTGGCCGTTGCCGGTGTCGAGCGTGAGGGTGAGAAATTCGTCGGCCATGAGGGCGCTCTCCTTGGTATTGCTGCCGCCGATATAAGGCAGCGGATGGCAAAGTCACCCTTTGTCAGGTGCCCCTCGCCATCCGTAGAGGGCTTGCGGCAAGGAAAAGTGCGGAGGCCCTTTCCGTACCCAACAAAACCAAAACCCCCGGTTGCAATTGCGGAATCCGGCAATAGACCGTGCCCGAGATGGCCGAGGACCGCGCCCCCGAACTGCTCGAGCAGGATGACGCCGCGGTCGCCGGTGACGGGAGCCTCGACGCGCCGCGCGAGGCCAGCGAGCGTCCCGGCGAATCGGACCGGCTGGACGAGGAAAACCGGCTGAAGCCCGACTTCGTCCGCCGCGTGCGGGATGCGTTGGAAGAGGGCGAGCGAGACCAGGTCTACGACCTTGTCGAACCGCTCCACCCGGCCGACATCGCCGACCTGTTCGAGCTGCTCGACGGTGACGACCGCCGGCTGCTGTCGCGCGCGATCACCGACCTGCTCAGCGCGGACGTCATCGCCGAGCTCAACGATCACGTCCGCGAAGCCCTCGTCGAGGATCTCCCGGCCGAGGACATCGCCCATATCGCCGAGCAGCTCGAGACCGACGACGCGGTCGCGATGCTGGAGGACCTCGACGAGGCGGACCAGCAGGCGGTCCTCGCCGAGCTTGACCCGGAAGACCGCGCCGCGATCGAAAGCGCGCTCTCCTTCCCCGAGGAATCCGCCGGCCGTATCATGAGCCGCGATGTCATCGCGGTGCCCGAATACATGCGCGTGGGCGACCTGATCGACTACCTGCGGCGCGATCGCGAATTGCCGACCGAGTTCTGGGAGGTCTTCGTCGTCGACCAGGGCCATCACCCGATCGGCACCTGCGCGCTTTCATGGATCCTGCGCGCGCCGCGCGACGTGGCGCTGACCGACGTGATGAAGCGTGACCAGACGCTGATCCCGGTCACAATGGATCAGGAAGAGGTGGCGCTGCGCTTCCAGAAGTACGCGCTGATCTCGGCCGCGGTGGTGGACGAGAGCGGGCGACTGGTCGGGCAGATCACGGTCGATGACGTGGTCCACATCATCCAGGAGGAGGCCGGCGAGGACGCGCTGCTGCTCTCCGGCGCGGGCGACGGCGACATCAACGAGCCGCTGCCGCAGACCATCCGCACGCGGATGTGGTGGCTGTTCATCAATCTCGGCACGGCGGTGCTGGCGAGCGGGGTGGTCGCCGCGTTCGAGGGGACGATCACCCGGCTGGTCACGCTGGCGGTGCTGATGCCGATCGTGACCGGCATGGGCGGCAACGCCGCGACCCAGACGATGACCGTGACCGTCCGCGCGCTCGCCACTAACCAGCTGACCAGCAGCAACACCTGGCGCATGATCATGCGCGAATGGTGGATCGCCACGGCGAACGGCTGGGGCCTCGGCGCGCTGATGGCGATCGCCTGTCAGGTCATCTACGGCGACTGGTGGCTGAGCCTGGTGATGCTCATGGCGATGATCCTCAACAGCCTCAACGCCGGCCTGTCCGGCGTGTTGATCCCGATGGGGCTGAACCGGCTCAAGATAGACCCGGCGGTCACCTCGACGGTGTTCGTGACGACGATGACCGACACGCTCGGGTTCTTCTTCTTCCTCGGCCTGGCCGACCTGTTCCGCCTCAGCGCCTGAGGCCGCGCGCGTGCCGCTCCATATGACCAAGGTCGCCTATGGCGCGCAGTCGCTGGAGGAAGTCCACGGTTGGTTCGCGCAGCGCGGCGACGTGCACCGGCTGACCACCCGCTACCTGCCCAAGCGCCATGCCGAGATGATCGGCGGCTCGGTGTTCTGGATCCTCAAGCACCAGCTCGTCGC
>Ga0068858_100002477_pt1 | contig 18629 bp, 13 predicted proteins | sample KBSSwiS12_FD_66589 | JGI IMG/M metagenome (GOLD analysis project Ga0068858, IMG submission 66589) | Switchgrass rhizosphere microbial communities from Kellogg Biological Station, Michigan, USA - KBS Switchgrass S1-2 | ecosystem: Host-associated > Plants > Roots > Rhizosphere > Soil ...
ATCTAACCAGAAGAAGATGGCTTTGGCTCGCCGCGGCATCGGGTCTCGCTGCTGGGACATCTCATTTGTGGAGTCAATCCGCCGACGCGGTTCCCCCTCTGTTTGTTGACATTCCTCCATCGAAAAGCGGGATTTCCTGGGTACATGACAACGCTTTCTCGCAGGACCACTATTTGCCGGAAACACTTGGCCCGGGCTGCGCCTTCCTGGACTTCGACAACGATGGCTGGATGGACATCTTCCTTGTCAACAGCGGGCCGTCCGATTTTTGGAAACCGACCAAACCTGTTCGCAATGCCCTCTACAAAAACAATCGCGACGGCACTTTTACCGATGTCACCGAGAAGGCCGGCCTGAGCGGCACGCAATTTGGCATGGGTGTGGCCGTGGGAGATTATGACAACGATGGATGGCCCGACATCTTTGTCACCGCCTACGGCAAGTGCACGTTGTACAAGAACAATCACAATGGCACTTTTACAGATGTCACCGAAAACGCTGGGGTCGCCACTCTCGGCTGGACCACGAGCGCCGTCTGGGTTGACTACGACAACGATGGCCGGCTCGACTTGTTTGTTTGCAGTTTTGTCGACTACTCCGGTGAGCACAAGTTTGGCTGCGGCGACAACAAACTAGGCAAGCGTTATTACTGCATTCCTCGGGTATTCAAGCCCACCGCTAGTTTTCTCTACCACAACAATGGCGACGGCACTTTCACTGAAGTCAGCACAGGAACTGATATCGCCAAGGCGATGGGCAAAGGCTTAGGTGTTGTCGCAACCGATATTAACAATGATGGCCGCACCGATCTGTTTGTCGCCAACGACACGGTGCAAAATTTTCTGTTTGTGAATCGAGGGCCGGGCCCGAATGGAGGCTGGAAGTGGGACGAAATCGGCCTCCAGTCTGGAGTGGGATTTAGCGAGAGCGGACAGCCGCGGTCCGGCATGGGGGTTGACGCTTCTGACCTTTTCGGCAGCGGATGGCAGGACCTGTTCGTAGCCAACGTCGATCACGAGATGTTCTCGGTTTATCAAAACAATAAAGACGAAACCTTTCAGGATGTGGCATCCGCCAATGAAGTGGCCCGGTCAACGCGTCTGCTAAGCGGGTGGGGGCTCAAATATTTCGATTACGACAACGATGGCGTCATCGATCTGTTCCTTGCCAATGGCCATCCGGATGACATGATCGGCGGATATTCCATGCAGGTTACCTACAAGGAGCCGCTGCTGTTGTTTCATCAGGGCAGCGACCACAAACTGCATGATGTGAGTGACAAGGCCGGACCCATTTTCCATCAGGACTTCGCAGCGCGAGGTCTGGCCGTCGGTGATTATGACAATGATGGTGCAATGGATGTTCTCATCGGCATCAACGGTGACCGCCCCCTGCTTCTACAGAACAATGCTGCCAAGGGAAACAACTGGCTTGGGATCAAGCTGGAGGGTGTTCAGTGTAATCGTGATGCGGTCGGCGCACGGATCGATTGGTCGATCTTGGGTAAAAAGAAATCATGTTTAAAAAGCAACGGCGGGAGCTATCTGTCATCGCATGACCCACGCGTAGTGTTGGGATTGGGCGACGCAACAAAGATTGATCAGCTGGAAATCCACTGGCCCGCGCCCAGCAAACAAGTCGACAAACTCACCAACGTTGCTGCCAATCGCTACCTACGCATTGTGGAGGGCAAGGGGGTCGTCTAATCTATGCCAAGTCCAGCTCTCCCACCGCACTCGGTTTAAATCAAATCCCGTTATTTCGCCGCTCTGGTCATAGGGCGGGACTCATTCAGGTCGAGGTTGAGTTCGAGCACGTTCACCCGCGGTTCACCCAAAAAGCCCCACTGCCGGCCCAGCGTGTGCTTGGTAATGAACTGACGAACTTCTTGTTCGGTCATGCCGCGTTCCTTCGCGATACGAGGCACCTGGAAGTCGGCCGCCGCGGGCGAGATTTCTGGATCAACCCCCGACGCTGAAGTAGTGACCAGATCAATCGGCACCGGCTTCGCCGGGTTTTCCGCCTGCAAACGCTCGGTGTCGGCCTTGACTCTGTCGATAAGCTTTTGGTTGGTCGGGCCGAGGTTCGATCCAGCTGAGTTGGCTGCGTCATAGCCATTACCCGCCGCTGAAAGGCGTGAGTGAAAATAACCCGGTCCAGAGAACCCCTGGCCGATAATCCGCGAGCCCACAATTTGCCCATCTTTCACGATCAACTGCCCGTTCGCTTTATCGTGAAAAATGAGTTGCGCCAGGCCAGTCACGATCAGGGGATAAACGAGCCCCAACAAAATCGTCGTCACGACAGTCATCAAAATGGAGATGATTAAATTCTTCTTCATGGCAAGTCCTTTACGCTAGCCCGATTCTTGTGATCAGCATATCGATCAGCTTGATTCCAATGAAGGGGATGATGACTCCACCCACCCCGTAGATCCAGAGATTGTTCCGCAGCAGGATGGCCGCTCCCATGGGTTTGTATTTCACACCGCGCAAAGCCAGCGGAATCAAAGCCACGATGATCACCGCGTTAAAAATTACGGCGGAAAGAATGGCGGATCCCGGGGTCTTCAAATGCATGATGTTGAGTGCATTGAGTACCGGAAATGTGCCAGCAAACATCGCGGGAATGATGGCAAAGTATTTCGCCACGTCATTCGCAATGGAGAATGTTGTCAGGGCCCCGCGGGTCATCAGCAATTGCTTGCCGATTTCCACGATTTCGATGAGCTTGGTGGGATTGGAATCAAGGTCCACCATGTTGCCGGCTTCTTTCGCAGCCTGCGTTCCTGTGTTCATGGCAACGCCCACGTCCGCTTGCGCCAGTGCGGGGGCGTCATTGGTACCATCGCCAGTCATCGCAACCAGCTTTCCATCAGCTTGTTCGCGCTTGATCAGGTCCATCTTTTCTTTTGGTGTAGCTTGGGCCAGAAAATCATCGACTCCGGCTTCGCGGGCGATGGCCGCAGCGGTAAGTGGATTGTCACCGGTAATCATGACGGTCCGGATACCCATGGCGCGGAGATGATTGAAACGTTCGCGGATTCCACCTTTCACAACGTCTTTGAGTTCGATCACCCCCAGGGCGCCACGCGTCCGCTCTGCGACCACCAGTGGTGTGCCTCCCGAATTGGCAATTTGCTCGACGGTTGACCGCACCTCATTCGGAAAATCGCGCCCGTTTTGTGACAAGTAATTCGCGACCGCATCAGTAGCGCCTTTACGAATTTCGTATCCGTTTAGATTCACGCCTGACATACGTGTCTGCGCAGTAAAAGCTACGAAATGCGCTTCGTGTGATCCCAGTTCACGTCCGCGCAAACCGTATTTCTCTTTGGCTAATACAACGATGGATCGGCCCTCGGGAGTTTCATCCGCTAGAGACGACAGTTGAGCGGCATCCGCCAGTTCCTGCTCCGTGATCCCGGGAGCGGGAATGAATCGCGCAGCTTGACGGTTACCAAGAGTAATTGTGCCGGTTTTATCCAGCAGAAGCGTGTTCACATCTCCAGCCGCCTCTACAGCCCGGCCCGACATTGCCAGCACATTGTGTTGTACCAAGCGATCCATGCCGGCGATTCCAATGGCGGAGAGAAGTCCGCCGATTGTGGTCGGAATCAGACAGACCAGCAGCGACACAAGGACAAACACGGTCTGGGGAGAACCAGAGTAAATCGCAAACGGCTGCAAGGTCACAACCGCCAGCAGAAAGATGATGGTCAAGCCGGCCAGCAGAATATTCAGTGCGATTTCATTCGGGGTCTTCTGCCTCTCGGCGCCTTCGACCAGCGCGATCATGCGATCAAGGAAGGTATGCCCAGGGTTTGAAGTGATCCTGACCTTGATGTGATCAGACAGGACTCGCGTCCCGCCGGTGACAGCAGAACGGTCACCGCCCGCCTCACGGATTACAGGCGCCGACTCACCGGTAATGGCCGACTCATCGACTGAGGCCACGCCTTCCAGGATTTCTCCATCGGAGGGAATAAACTCACCAGCAGAGCACGAAACAACATCGCCCGCACACAACTTGCCACTGGGAACCTTCTCCGTACGACCATCTACCAGGCGATTGGCGATCGTCTCGGAACGGGCTTTGCGCAAGGTATCGGCCTGCGCCTTCCCGCGGCCTTCCGCCATGGCTTCGGCAAAGTTTGCAAACACCACCGTGAACCACAGCCACAGTGTGATTTGCAGGTTGAACCAGAACGCAGCACCACCTTTGAACAGCAGCACAGTTGTAATCACGCTGCCGATCTCCACCACAAACATGACAGGATTGGCCATCATGGTGCGAGGATTCAGTTTAAGAAATGCATCCCAGATCGCGCGACCGACTATGCTCCACTCCCAAACAGCTTTTTTCTTCGGTCCACCTTTCGGTGAATGGGCCAGTGTAACTACTTGGGATTGCGGAATCGGTTTCATTTCCAACGTCGTTGCCATAATTCTATCCTTAGAAAGTTTTGCCTGCGGCCATCAGTAAATGTTCGAGGATCGGGCCAAGGCTCAAAGCCGGAAAGAAAGTCAGTGCACCCACGATGATGACCACGCCCATCAGCAAGAATGTGAAAAGCGGCGTGGTCACAGGGAAAGTGCCGAGCGAGGGCGGAACGTATTTCTTCTGCGCCAGGTTGCCGGCAATGGCCAACATGGGAATGATCATCATGAAGCGTCCAATCAGCATCGTGAAGCCGCCCGTGATGTTGTACCAATTGGTATTTGCTGCTATTCCCCCGAACGCTGAACCGTTATTGCCAGCAGACGATGTGAACATGTACAGGATCTGGCTTAGTCCGTGCGGCCCGGGATTCGTAATACTGGAAGTCCCATATTGCGTGACGGCAGAAATCCCTGCAAATGCAAGAATGACCACGGGGAACACCAGTGTTACCAGCATGGCCATCTTGACGTCGTACGCTTCGATCTTTTTACCGAGATATTCGGGGGTGCGGCCTACCATCAGACCCGCAATGAAAACAGCGAGCACGATGTAGATCAACATTCCATACATACCGGCGCCTACACCGCCGAAGATCACTTCACTCAACATGATGTTGGCCAGCGGGACCAAGCCGCCGATGGGGGTGTAGGAATCGTGCCATCCGTTGATGGCGCCACAACTCGCATCAGTAGTGACCGTTGCGAAAAGTGCAGAATTCGCAATTCCAAAACGTGTTTCCTTGCCTTCCATGTTTCCGCCGGACTGCATGGCGGTGACTCGCTGATCAGTATTTGCGAGCAAAGGATTACCTCGCGCTTCAGCCCAATAAGCGACAGTCACTCCCGCAACAAACAGAATGGCCATCGCAGCCCAAACAGCCCACCCGTGGCGCTGCGAGCCAGTCATCCGGCCGAGCGTGTACGTGAGCCCACCGCCGATGGCGAAGATGCAAACCAGCTGGAAAAAGTTAGAAATCGGGGTGGGATTCTCGAATGGGTGCGCACTGTTGGCATTAAAGAATCCGCCGCCATTGGTACCCAATTCTTTGATGATTTCCTGGGAAGCCACTGGACCTTGTGCGATGCTCTGGTCAGTCACGGTTTGCGTAGTGGTTTTGCCGTCAGCTCCGGTTGTCTGAACCGTCATCGGCTCAACCAGCTTCGCGGTATCGTATGGTCGCAAATTTTGCACGACACCTTGCGATACCAGAAGCAGAGCACCGATGACGCATGCCGGCAGTAGGACCCATAGATTGCAGCGCACCAAGTCCACCCAGAAATTGCCGATGGTCTGCATCTGCCGCCGCGCAACTCCGCGAATAAAGGCGATGGCGAGAATGATTCCAACCGCTGCGGACATGAAGTTGTGATAAGCAAGCCCAGCCATTTGGGTGAAGTAACTCATCGTGCTTTCGCCGCTGTAATTCTGCCAGTTTGTGTTGGTGGTAAACGAAGCTGCGGTATTGAACGCGAGGGCCGGGGTATTGACTGCTCCAAACTTCTGCGGATTGAATGGCAGATAACCTTGCAAGCGCTCCATGGCATACAGCACAACCATCGAGACCAGACTGAACAGCAACATGGAAATTGCGTATTCTGTCCAGCGCATCTCGGAGTTTTCATCCACACCCGTTAAGCGGTAGATCAAACGTTCCACCGGTCGCAGTACGGGATCCATGAACGTCTTTTCCCGGTTGAAAACCTTCGTCATAAAAATGCCGATCGGTTTGGTGACCAGGAACACGAGAAACAAAAACAGAAAAATTTGGAACCAGCCATTGAGTGTCATATCAGAATTTCTCCGGACGCAATAACGCGTACAGCAGGTACGCGCCGGTTAATACGCTGACCATGAGCATAATCATCGATTCAACGCTCATATCATTCTCCTCACTTCACGCGCTCACAAAAGCGTACATATGCGATGGAAATCACAAAAAATGCAACGGTGATTACTGTCCAAACAATGTCTTGCATATTTATCTCCCATCATCGATGACACCTTCTGGCCAAGATCAAGGCCGGCAGGCGACGGTCGAAAACTTAATGCATCAGATGCGCCCCGCCTGCCAAGATTCATCGGTAAGACCCCGCTTAGGTGTTAGCGCCACAGCCCGAACCGCACGATGTGTCACCAAATCGGTTCGCGCAAAGTCCAGGCCTACCGGCCAAGGACGGGGGGCAGATACTTCTCTGATTGGCTTACGCCCGATGGCGTCGGTCGAAGCACCATCGATCTGGAACTCGATGCGACAGCGAACGTGTGTTCCATTTTTTTCTAACGTCAGGGCTATCAAAAACCACAGTAGAAAACCGACGGCCAAAACACCAATCGCGATGAGTGCGGTGTTTGTCAGGAGACTTGCTGAATTGGTATGCATGACATCTCCCTCCGACGATTAGATTGGAAATCATTGCTCGTAAAACATGACTAAAAAGTTCGTAAATAAGTTGTAAACATGTGACTGAATGCGGCTGACTTGTTGTGCAATCAACATATTTTTGAACGAACGCTTTCCCGCATACATATGGCACAACTGATTCGATGACCAGGGGAGTAAGGGTGGCGTAAAAGGCGCATAAATTGTTCATAAACGAAACGCCAAATTCCTCAATTTTGCTTATGAACTCTTTATGGAGGTTGATATTTGCTGACAAGAACAGAACTTGAGGCAGATTACGTAGTCAGGAGACAATCCACGGCAGGTAAAACTTCACATCACGCTTACAACATGAAAACTGCAGTGCTAGTCAGCCGAGGAGAGTTTCGCGATCGCAAAAATCATGCCGTCTTCCAAGTTCACCGATCGCCTGACACTTGGGTTACCGCGCTGAACGTATTTTTTGTACGCGCCGATCCAATCAGTCGCGATCTCATGTTGCGCGGCAGAAAGCTCCAGTTTCCCGGAGCACACTAATTCGTGCAAACGATCTTCCAGGTCGTCTTTGGTGTAAGCGCTCCAGTTTTTCGCGGTGCATGGTTGGGGCCAAAGATTTTTAATATCATCTGCGCCGCCCAATTCAGGAGTGATGAGATAGTCGACTTCGTAAAGGGACAACGGTAATGCATGGTCTGTGGAATCTGCTGGCATTGCCAAAGCCACTACTTCATTATTACATTCCATAGTGGGACTTTTTGTTCAGGGGTTTTTCTGGTTAAAAATTATGCTGAACAACTTTGCCCTTCAGGCAATATGCCAATGAGTACCTAAATTTCATGAGCAAGCCAAATCATCGTTTCCCTATTCCCACATTCTTACTATCCTCATTACGCCTTATTTTTCTATGGCTTAGCTTGTATTCGTTGTTTTCATTCTCGCTTTTGGCCCAGATCGAGATCGGAAGGGTTAGCGGCACAGTCACTGATCCGACCGGGGCGCGCGTGGCCCGGGCCGATGTCTTTTTGGTCAACCACTTAACCGGACGCGAGGTCCGCACTGAAAGCGATACTCAAGGCCAGTTTCATATCGACAATATTCCTTACGGTGCTTATATCCTGCGAGTAACGGCTCCTGGCTTTAATACGTCGCCTCAGGATATCAGCGTGCGTTCCAACATCGCGGTACAAACCACAGTTCAGTTGACGGTCGCGTCTGAGGGTTCTGAAGTCACCGTGCGCCCGGACCTAGTCCAAGCAAATTCACCACGCACAGAAATCGTCATTGACGAAAGTTTTATCAAGCTGGCTCCCATCGTGGTGAGGCGCGATCAGCTGCAGGCTTTGATTTCGTCCACCCCAGGCTGGAACACCGAGAACGATGGCTTAATGCATATCCGTGGAGTTGATGATGGCACCCTTTACGTGGTTGATGGCATGCCATCTCCTGACCGCGTCGACGGCCTGTTTGCCGGTTCTTTTAATACCGATGCGATCACATCCATGGACATCATTACTGGCAACATTCCGGCGGAATTTGGAGACCGGTCAGGCGCAGTGGTGATCATCCAACCTAAATCCGGATATCGCACTCCGCTAAATGGAACATTGTCGCTAGGTGCCGGAAGTTTTGATTCGCGTGACATCTCCACAACACTTGGAGGGGGAACTGACAAGTGGGGGCTGTTTTTTGCCGGATCTGGACATGAATCGGACAGGTTTTTGGACCCGGTCGATCCACGAAACTTCAACAATACCGGCAGTGATGTTTCCCTCGCCATGCGTGCTGATTGGCATCCTACCGACAAAGACATCCTGCGACTGGCGGGAACCTTGCAGGGCGCGAATTTCCGCGTGCCTAATAACCAAGACCAGGAAGATGCCGGACAACGTCAACGACAGGAAGTCCGGCACGATCATGAGTCGCTGTCGTGGCAACATAGTTTTTCGCCAAGCACTCTGTTCGATGCAGGATATTTTCGAAACTTCTTTCGTGCTGATCTTCTCCCGAGTGAGTTTGATACCCCCATCACTGCCGAGCAGAACCGTCATCAGACTCGACAGGGAGTCCTCGCCAGCCTTTCCTATCTGACCCATGGACACACCATCAAAGCAGGCTTTGAGGTCTCCAACGTTTCTATTTCCGAATTATTTGGATTTGCCGTAACTGATCCTGACGCCGCCGGTGAAGCTGGCATCAGCGATCCTGCCATGGACTTCACTCCTGACAATCCATTTCTCTTTGTCGGTCATGCGTCGCGTTGGATCCAGGGAGTTTACGCGCAGGACGATTTCTCGCCATTCAAGAATCTCACCCTGGGTCTGGGAGTGCGATTCGACCATTCAAACCTTTTGCTTTCCGATCAACAGATCAGCCCAAGAGTAGGCGCGGTTTACTACATCCCCAAGACCCGCACCGCAGTACGTGCCTCCTTTAACCGGTTGTATATGCCGCCGCAAACGGAAAACTTACTCATCGCCAGTTCAGAACAGGCCCGTAAACTTTCACCGTTTGCGGATTCCGGCGGTGGGGCCGATATTCGACCTGAGAAGCTATCGTCATGGGAAGTGGGTTTCGCGCAAGAACTCCCGCAGTCTCTGCGCTTGAATGTGGCGTATTGGTGGAGACGTTTTAAGAACATCGACGATCCCAACGTTTTATTGGGAACGACCATCATCTTCCCGAATAGCGTCGCAAAAGCCGACGCGCAGGGACTCGACGTGCGGCTCGACGTGCCGATTCGAAAAGGCTTCTCTGCATATGTCACATACACGAACAATCAGATTGTTGAAATCGGCCCTCTGAACGGGGGCCTTTTTCTCGACGATGACTTTATCGACATCGGACCGGGAACTCGCTTTACCCCCGATCACGATCAACGCAACGCAGGGTCGTTCGCCCTCACCTATGCATCCCGCCACCATGGAATGTGGACATCGTTCAACGGAAGATACGAGAGTGGTGTTCCCATGGAGCTTGCTGATCTCGACGACGATGAATTGCATGCGCTTCCCGGAGCTAGGCTGGTTAACTTCGATACTAGACGTGTGAAGCCTTGGTATGTCTTGGGGTGGTCCGGAGGCATGGATCTGATACAGAAGGAACGATTCAGTGTCGCCGCGCAACTTGATTTGCAGAATCTGACGAACCGCGATTTCGCCTTCAACTGGGGAAACCCGTTCTCAGGAACCCACTTTGGATATCCCCGATTGATCTCGGGAAGCTTGAAATTCACGTTCAAAAAATGATCCATCCGCCGGACTTTCTCTCTCGTTGATTTCATCTTCATCGCGTGTCTGTAATCCTTGTGCATCAGAACCTATCCGGGCACGACAGCGACCGGGTTACACAAGAATCTCTGCCTCTGTAAATCGAACCCTAACTTTGAATCCGTGATGATCGGTCGGCAGGTTAGAACACGCGTTCCCGCAGCAATTGCTGAAGGTAAGCGCCATAGCCGTTGCGATTCATCGTCGAAGCTAATGCCGACAACTGTTCGCCCGTGATGTAGCCACGACGGTAAGCAATTTCCTCCGGACACGCAACTTTGAGCCCTTGCCGGGTTTCGATAGTTTGAATAAAGAGTGAGGCCTCGAGAATGCTTTCAGGGGTACCGGTATCAAGCCATGCCATGCCGCGTCCCAGAACTACAACGTCTAGTTGGCCGCGCTTCAGGTATTCCCGGTTCACGTCAGTGATTTCCAGTTCGCCACGCGCGGAAGGCTGGAGAGCACGTGCGATTTCAATTACCTGATTGTCATAAAAATACAATCCGGTCACGGCATAGCGTGATTTTGGATTTTTGGGCTTCTCTTCCAAGCCCACGACCTTGCCCACTGGATCAAATTCCACCACGCCGTATCGGCCGGGATCATTGACTGGATAAGCGAATATCTGCCCGCCCTGTCTGGATTTTGCCGCCTCAATCAGATGTTTCGCGAAGTCATGACCATAAAAAATGTTGTCTCCCAATATCAACGCGCAGGAAGATGAGCCGATAAACTTTTCTCCAACTAAAAAAGCTTGGGCAATACCCTCTGGCTTGGGCTGGACCGCGTACTGCAAAGAAATCCCCCACTGACGGCCGTCGCCCAACAACTGCTCAAATCGAGGCACGTCTTGGGGAGTTGAAATGACTAGGATGTCCCGAATCTCCGCGAGCATCAGCGCGCTTAGCGAGTAGTAAATCATCGGCTTGTCATAAATCGGCAGCAGGCTCTTGCATACCGCATGGGTTACGGGATAGAGGCGAGTGCCCGAGCCTCCGGCCAGAATGATGCCTTTAAAATGCGACGGCGGTTTAGGGTTGCTAAGTGACATTAACTACCTATTTGAATATTGCCGTTCAATCCATTCTCGATACTGTCCACTGGTGACATCGTGCACCCATTCTTCATTCGCAAGGTACCAGTCGACCGTCTTGCGTATGGCTGACGCGAATGATTCACGAGGTTTCCAGCCAAGTTCCCGTTGAATTTTTCGTGTATCCATTGCGTAGCGACGGTCATGGCCGGGACGGTCTTTTACAAAACGAATGAGTCCGCGGTGTGGGATCACGGGATCCTGGGGGCGCAATTCGTCGAGAACGTCACAAATCATGTGGACAATCTCGATATTGGGCTTCTCTTCCTCACTGCCTAGATTGTACGTTTCCCCGACCGTTCCTTTCTCTAATACCGTGCGAATCCCCTCACAATGATCTGCCACAAACAACCAATCCCGGATATTTTTCCCGTCGCCATAGACAGGAAGCGGCTTACCTTCGACCGCGTTCAGGATCATCAGCGGAATCAGTTTTTCCGGGAATTGATAAGGCCCGTAATTATTCGAACAATTGGTCGTGAGCGTAGGCAGCCGGTAAGTATGGTGATAGGCGCGAACCAGGTGGTCTGAAGCCGCTTTGGTAGCCGCGTACGGACTGTTCGGAGCATATGGCGTGAGTTCGGAAAATGGCGGATTATTTTCACCGAGCGAACCAAAAACCTCGTCCGTCGAAACGTGCAAAAAACGGAAAACGGACTGTTCCTCGACCGGCAGTTCTGTCCAATATGCGCGCGCCGCTTCCAACAAACTGAACGTACCATTCACATTGGTGCGGACAAAATCATCGGGGCCATGGATGGATCGGTCCACATGACTTTCCGCCGCAAGATGAATGATGGCACGAGGCCGGTGACGAGTTAGCAGTTGCGAAACCAGCTGCCTGTCCGCAATGTCGCCGTGAACAAACGTGTAACGAGCATCGCTCGCGACCTGCTGCAGGTTTCTGAGATTCCCCGCGTAAGTCAGCTTGTCGAGATTGATAACCGGGCCCCGCTCACAGGACTGCCATTGCAAAATCAGGTTGCTGCCAATGAAACCGGCCCCGCCGGTCACCAGGATTGGGCTGTCTTGCCAAGGCATCATTCAGAGCGTATCAGAAGTTAAAAACTATTTCTTTTTCGGGGTCGGTTCTTCGCGTTCGTCCAGCAAAAGCCTGCGCAGAGTGCGCAAATCATTCAGCAAACGACGGCCGTTTTTAACCTGTTGTTCCAATTTATCCAGCTTGAACGACACTAACCTAAGGGCTTCCAAACGGCGGGGAAATTTCGGGTCTTCCGCGGCGCGGATGTCCGCCTCGATTTCGTTCTTGGCATCCTGTATGGCTTCCGACAACAGGCTCAGATATTCGTGGGCACCTTCCACGCTGTCGAATGGAGTTTCACTGCGGTCTTTCATGGTCAGACCTAAGATTGCGTCGCCGTTTTCACCGAGGCAGGCGGTCCCTCAAGTTTTTGCAGAGTCCAGACAATGGCCCACAAACCTACGAAGGCAACTGCGAAGAACACAATCCCGCCTTGATGATGCAGCCTGCCCGAAAGAAACGACGGGTTCACATACATTCCCAGGGTCGAAAGGCTGAATATACGGAATGCATTCTTAATAATTGTAAGAGGAACCAGCAATAACATCAGGATGATCTTCGACTGAATTTTCCTGAGAAACAAATGTCCCAACACAAGGCCGGCAATGAAAAGAATTACGCTGGAACGAATGCCGCTGCATTCCTGGGCAATTTCGATGGTCACGCTGGGCAGCACGATAATGACCCCGTCCCGTGAAAACGGAATATTGGCTGCGCTAAAAAACCAGTCGGTAACCACCGCAGAACCGTATTGCAGGAACACGATGACACGCTGGCGCCACGCATCCGGCACCGGGGTCATTAAGACAAGAAAGCCAAGTGGAAATAATCCCGCCCAGACCGCTTTCCGTCCATAGGAAAACCAAAATGCCGCAATACAGCAACCGGAGAAAAGAAGGATCGACAATGAAATGTAGATACTCGGATCCATGCTTCCCTTCAGAAATGAAAGGCCGGCAAAAACAGCGATGAATACAGCGAAAAAAACTGCTGCCAACCGCGCAAAACTGACTTGGACAAATATGCTTTTCTGCTCAAGATAAATAAGCGCGGCACTCAACGGCGGTATGACCAGCATCTGGGAATACTGGTCTGCTGAGAATGATCCCCGAACGACCACGGCGAGAGGTTTAATAAAAACAATCGTAGCCAGGGCAAAAAGGCTGCCAAACCAGATATTCTGAGGTGTGAGCCACCCCTGCCCAGATTGCGCTTCTCTCATCTGTGTTTGGCTTTCCGTCGGCACCTACTTCTCCCTCATTGATTCTATATTCTAGTTTTGCTGAAATGTTTCTCCGATGGCCCTGTTCCACCCAGTAGTAACTGGCTACGATATAAAGCGGAACTTATAATCGAAAAGCTCCTCAGGGCCTCGAAAACACCTTTCATGACCGATCAGAGCTTCGATATTGTGATCATTGGAGGCGGTATTGTGGGGCTGGCCACTGGCCTCCACGTTAGCCGCAGTTTTCCCGGGTTGCGCCTTCTGCTAGTGGAAAAAGAAGATACGTTCGCGAAGCACCAAAGCGGCCATAACAGCGGCGTCATTCACTCCGGAATTTATTACAAGCCCGGGTCGCTCAAAGCGCGGCTTTGCGTCGAGGGCTACACCGCCATGGTGGAGTTCTGCCGTGAACACAACATCACCCATAGGATCTTGGGCAAGGTCATCGTGGCAACCTCGGAAGAAGAATTCCCACGCCTGCAAACCCTTCTCGAACGTGGGCAAGCTAACGGCTTAAGCGGCCTCCGCGAACTGGGCCCAGAGCAGATCCGCGAAATCGAGCCGCATTGCAGCGGGCTACGGGGACTCTATGTTCCTCAAACCGGTATTGCCGATTATCCGGCTGTGTGTGAGAAGTATGCGGAACTGATCATTACGAACGGAGGGACCATCCGGAAATCTACAAGAGTCACGGGCTTAAGCGGTAACGGAACCGAAACCATAGTTGAAACCACTCAGGGAGCCTTTGCAACCCGCTATGTCATCAATTGCGCCGGTTTGCATAGCGATCGTATGAGCCGCCTGGCTGGGCAAATTCCGGAAGTGCAGATTGTTCCCTTCCGCGGTGAGTACTACGACCTAGTGCCCGAGAAGGAATATCTAGTGAAATCTCTAATCTATCCAGTACCCGACCCTCGTTTCCCATTCCTGGGAGTACATTTCACTCAGCGTGTGCATGGAGGCGTTGATGCCGGCCCAAATGCGGTGCTGGCCCTGAAGCGCGAAGGATATCGCTGGCGCGACATCAGCATTCGAGACACGACCGAGACCATGGTTTATCCAGGTTTTTGGCGCCTTGCGGGAAAGTACTGGCGCTATGGCGCGAGCGAGGTATATCGTTCCCTCAGTAAGCGATCGTTTGTGCGTGCCTTACAAAGATTAGTACCGGAAGTGCGCAGTCAAGACTTGGTACGCGACGGATCGGGTGTAAGAGCGCAAGCACTACGACGCGATGGCTCATTAGTGGATGATTTTCAATTCCTCCGCTCTGCCAATCTGCTTCATGTATGCAATGTTCCCTCCCCCGCCGCGACAGCTTCGCTCGCGATAGGAAAATCGATAGTGCAAATGGCGAACGGAGAGTTCCATCTGGGGGGTACATAGTTTCTGATAAACGAATTTTGAAGATCGCTGCATCTTTAGTTTCAATAGTGACCGGTAAATGATTCAATTCGATTAATGTCAGCTCAATTCTATTGTGGTCATGTTAGGCATGCTGCTATCACATCGCAATTGCCAGACCATGCCACATACAGCTCTTGCCTGTGGGCGACAATTTCACACGTGTGGGCGTTTCCCAACTGCATCGGCTCGCGTCTTTTGATCCACGCTTGTTTCAGACCCCGCCTCAGGACGACGCCCTTGCGCTTCTCTAGTCCTTCACCTCCGCCAGGTTAACAAGCGACTTTTCACCCCCAAGCTTTCGAACATGTTCGGCCCACAAAACAAAAGAGCGCGCGCCATTTCTGACGCGCGCTCTCAAAGTTCCGGGAACCAAGTACTTCTAAGGCAGCAATCCGAATGCGACTAGTTGCCCTTGAGAGATCACAAAGACCTTTCCATTCGCCACCAGCGGAATGCTGAACTTGGTAGCTAAGCCGAATGAATCGCGGGTCCCGGCCTGGCTGCTGTTATACAGCTCGGAGGCGAGGTTGTTGGCATTGTAGGCCCGCAGGACACCGTCGGACGGATTGTTGTCCTGCATTGCCCACAGGATGCCGTTGTTGGTCCCGTTGGCTGAAACTGCGAACGAAGCTCCACGGTTGGGGTAGGTGACCGCAGATTGCGAAGTGAATGAAGTAGAAAGCAATCCATTGGTAAACCGGAAGATCTTCAGATTGTCATTTACCGCGCCGAAATAGACATTCCCACTGAAGAATACAGGTGTACTGTAGTTGCCTTCCTCTGCACCGCCATGCGGTAACGCGTCCGCAATGGATTGCACGATCTGGCTGTTACCTGTGGACTGGAAGTGGCCCATGTTGTCGCGATTGACGACGTAGATGGTCCCTCCCTTGGCCGCAGCAACCAACAGGTGAGGGGTCGCGCCCGGTTGATCAACCAGCAACACCGGGCCCGCGGAGGAGAGGTCGAAGTTGTTGGATTCCAGGCTTGCCTGGTCGAACGGCGTGAAATAATCCATCACGCTGCCGTTCGGCCCAACCTTGAGCACCGTGTCTCCGTAGTCCCTTCCACCGCCGTCGGCATTGAAATCGCCATTGCCCGTGGTGAAGAAGATCCCACCCGAAGCATCCGATGCCGGGCCCTCGCCACTTTGCCAGATACCGCCGCCATAGCCATCTGGGCTCACGCAGAATGCCATTGTCTGTTGCAGGGTGCTCGCGTTGTAGCCAAGGACCCAGCCGTGCCAGGGTTGCTGGTCTCCGTGAGATGCAAACGTGATGTAGACCACACCGTTGACCAGAGCGAGCGCGGGACGCTGGTTCTCGCGCAGCGGACTGAACGGCACCTGGCCACCCACCGACCCGTTGCCGGTTCCGGCTACACTGGCCGACAAAGCTACCGGACCGCCGAACTTTTCGGCACCCGTCGCAATGTCTAAGGCGTGTAACCGTTGCACGTAGCTGTTACCGCCTTCCTTGGTTTTGGCAACCACATACAGCGTGCGGGTGGCAGGATCGATGACCGGGGTCCCGGTGATTCCCAATTCGGTCGCGATGTCCCCGCACTCGCCGACACTGGCGCACGGGACGGTGGTCACGTTGGATTTCAGGAAGCTCACTTGCCAAAGCGGATTGGGGCTCAATCCGTCGGCGTCGAACGCATAAACCGAATCGTGCTCGGTCGCGACATAGACGACGTTGTGCGTTCCCTGGTTCGGAATGGCTACGTTCGCAACGTAGAGTGGCGAAGCGTAGGTAATGCCATCCAGGTTATAGGAGAAGAGTTTGCCGAATTGCGTTTGGTTTACGTTGGACAGAGTCAAAACCGCTTCATTGCTGTTGAGCCCGGAGCGGAGATTGTCGTTATGGAAGGTGAACGTGCCGGGATAATTGCTTACGTAAACGGTCGCATTGGCGGTCTGCGAACCGGTGGTCGCCGTCACCGTGTGCGACCCCGCCGTTGAAGGTGGCACGTACACGCCAGCGGTAGAAATCGTACCGACTGTAGCCGAGCCGCCGGCGATACCATCCACCGACCATGTAACCGGATTGCTGCTGGCATTAAATTGTTGGGTGGTGCCGAACGTGACCACTGCGGCGCGCGGCGTTACGGCAAAACCGATGCCCGTACCGCTCAGCGAGACCGAGTGAGGACTTCCCGCAGCATTGTCCGAGATGGAAACACTGGAACTGCGTGCCCCCGTGGTTGCCGGTGTAAAGGTCACACTGATCGTGCAGGACGCGCTTGCCGCAAGCGTCGCCGGGCAGTTGTTCGTTTGTGCGAAATCCCCGGCGTTTCCTCCAGAGACCGTTATGTTGTTGATGGTCAGCCCGACTCCTCCCGGGTTGGTCAGAGTTACCGGGACGGCCGAGCTAGTTGTTCCTGTGCCGACGCTGCCGAAGTTGACGGTGCCGGGATTGAGGCCCACAAGCGGCGTGGGTCCGCCCACTCCCACCGGAGTACCCATGTCTGATTGGATCTGTGCCTGGTTCAAGGCCACATTGTAGACCCGCACCTCATCAATAAGGCCGGCGAAGTACTGTCCAAAGATACTGTCGCTTCCAATGGTCAGAGGATTGGTGGAGGTTGTGATATTGCCGCTTTGGTTGACGGTTGAGACTAGGTTGCCATTGAGATAGAAGCGAATGGCCGAGCCGTCGTAGGTCAGGACGATGTGCGACCAAGTGTTGGTTGGGAGAGTCGCCGTGCCAAAAATCGTAGCATCGGTCGAACCCACAGTGACGCCGCCGCCGGGAACGCCGCTGTGATCGGTCGTGGCTTCCAGGAAGTAGTTGTCGTTGCCCTTATAGACAACATCGCGCCATCCAGAGGACACCGCAGTGGGATTCACCCAGGCCTCGAGCGTCGCACCTGTTGTGAGGTGCAGCGACGCCGAGTCTGGAATCGTGACCCGAGAACTTGTGCCGTTGAAAGAAAGGGCCTTGCCGTACTTGCCGGAGGTCGTCCAAGTCGTATTGGACAGGGTCCCGTTGTTGCTGCTCCCAGAAAGATCGGTGACGCTGGTGCCGGTGCCCTCATCGAACGAGTACGCCGCAACCAGGCCTGCGATGGTGGACTGGGTGGTGGCCGTCGCGGTGTTGGAATAAAGGCTGAAGTTCCCGGCCGCGTCGGTGGCTTTCACCTGATAGGTGTAGCTGGTGTTAGAAACCAGCGCCGTATCACTGTAGGTCGTGCCGGGTACGGTAAGCAGGCGGCCGAAGCTGGTGCAGCCTGCCCCTTGGCACCGCTCAATCAGGTAGCCGGTGACACCAACATTGTCGGTGGACCCGGTCCAGCTTAGATTAATCTGGCTTCCGCTCGTGGCGGTCGCCGTCAAATTTGTCGGTTGGGTCGGCGCCTGAGTATCGGGCGCCTGAGTCGAGGTTGTGACGACGTTCGAATATGCACCCAGGTTGCCGGACGTGTCACTTGCACGCACGCGATAGCTATAGCTCGTACTCGCCGCAAGCCCGGTGTTATTGAAAGTTGTACCCGTGGCTGTGCCGACCTGGGTGAATGTAGAGCATCCGGTTCCGGAACATCTTTCGATCAAATACTGAGACACTCCCACGTTGTCCGTGGCGGCCGTCCAGCTTAGATCAATTTCTGTCCCGCTCGCTGCCGTCGCGCCCAACGCAGACGGGGCACTTGGAGGAGTCGTATCGACTACTGCAGCTTGTGTGCGGAAGGCAACCATTTGCATGACCCAGCCTCCGCTACTCATCGGTGCAGTGGCACTATAGCTGCCGGTTGATGTCACCATCCGGTCTTCGGCG